>OJFX01000687.1_pt1 | contig 12434 bp, 10 predicted proteins | sample 1594171 | NCBI WGS metagenome assembly OJFX01 (sample SAMN05416840, study PRJEB24817) | seawater metagenome | isolation source: Sea water | place: Canada:Atlantic | collected 2013-07
CGAGATCATGCCTAGTCTCGTGGGCTCGGAGATGTGTATAAGAGACAGAGCCCAAAGAAAGGCGACACCAGGCCACCCACCTTCGCGGACAGCGTACCAACGTCAACGTCGTCACTGCCGTTTTCGATATTGATAAAGCTGTAGTTCAGGCCCGCATAAAGGCTACCACCACCTGACTTGTAGACATCAGCGAAGGCGCTTTGGGAGACCGCCATCAGCGGCGCTGCAGAAAGACCAAGCATCAATGCAATCGACTTTTTCATTTGAATTCTCCTTCCGGTTTCAAGCCGAACTCACAATTCGAAGTTGCATCAGGCTGACGACAAACACCAGCGTTCGGATCCTTATTTACGCGGAATTTACAGTGATTTAATGTACCTGTAAGACCCTGACACACTGCGGGTTCCACCTTGCGAAAGCCCCAAGCCGCATGTATTCTGACGCCGTCTCTCTGTTCAGCCGGCTAGAGCGTCCTTTGAGAAACCTGAACCCCGTAATCTTTATCATGAGCGTCATTTTTATACTTCTTAGTATTTTCATGACCTTACCTGTGCTTCTTCTCGTAACTTCTGAATCGCCGAATGCCATGGCGTTTGCGGAGTCTGCGGCTATCTGTTTTGGCACGGGGCTGCTGGGCATTCTCGCGACCTACCGCCAGGCACGAGACCTGAAGCCCCGCTACATGTTCGTGCTGACCGTCTCCAGCTGGTTTATTATCGCCCTGCTCTCCTCGCTCCCGTTCTATCTCAGTGATCTGGGGCTCACCCTCGGCGAGGCCTTTTTCGAAGGCACATCCGGCATCACCACCACCGGAGCCACGGTGCTTACCGGCCTGGACACCATGGATCAGGACCTACTGCTCTGGCGCTCTGTACTGCAATGGATTGGTGGCATCGGGATCATCGGCATGTTCGTTGCCGTATTGCCCTTCCTCCGCGTGGGCGGCATGCGGCTTTTTGCAACGGAATCTTCAGAATGGACTGACAAGGCCCTGCCGCGAATGAAAACCCTCAGTCGTGGCCTGCTGTTGGTTTACATGGCGTTTTCGGTGCTTGCGGTAACGACCTATTGGTTGTCCGGTATGAGCCTGTTTGACGCATTCAACCATGGCCTGACGAGTATTGCGACCGGCGGCTTCTCCACATCCGACTTGTCCATGGGCAAGTTCGACTCCAACCTGATTCTGTTGGAAGCCACCCTGTTCATGATGATCGGCAGCATGCCGTTCTTTCTTTTTGTCCGGGAAATGCATGGCCAGCACGGCGTGCTGTTCAGGGATCAGCAGGTGCGGCTGTTCGTGACCATCCTGCTGGTGGTACCTGCCTTACTGACTCTTTACCGCTGGTACGTCTCACCAGTGGAGTTCGACCTCGTTAACGGCTACGTGTCGACACTCTTCAATGTCACGTCTGTGGTCACAACAACCGGCTATGCCTCGGAAGATTACTCTGCGTGGGGCCCACTTGCGTTTGTGCTGTTTTTCTTTCTGATGTTTATCGGCGGGTGCTCCGGCTCAACAGCCGGGGGCATGAAAGTGTTCCGCTTCCAGCTCTCATTGATCGTACTGAGGGAGCAGCTGATGCGGCTGCTGCATCCCAGGGCCGTATTCACACGCAACTACAATGGCCGCGCGGTCAGCGACGAAATTATCGCTTCGATGATTGCCTACACCTTTATCTTTCTGTTGTGCCTGCTGATCATAACGGTCGCGCTGGCAGCTCTGCAGTTGGACTTTATCACCAGCCTGTCCGGAGCACTCACCGTGCTGACCAACGTTGGCCCGGCGCTCGGCGACACAATTGGACCAGCGGGCACCTTTGCACCGCTCCCGGAGCTTGCCAAATGGATTCTATCGGTGGGTATGCTGATGGGGCGTCTGGAAATACTGAGCGTGGTGATTGTGCTTTCACCAGCGTTCTGGCGAAGCTAAGCGAGGCAACCTGCCCTGCTTAGGCTTCGCCAATCGAACGTCAGGCAAGCTTTACAGTACGTTATCGCGAAGGAACTTGCCGATATCCACGATCTCTTCCATGCATACGCTGTGTTCCATCGGATAGGTCTCATACGTGGGTTCAAACCCCATGTCCTGCAGCTTTTCCACGCTTTGCCGGCCCAGGGCCTCCGGTACCATGGGGTCAAAGGTGCCATGATAGATCCGGATCGGGATATCACGATTCGCCTCTGAGCACTTCACAGTCTTCGCAGTGGCAAAGTATGTTGACAGGGCAATAATGCCCGCCAGGCGCTTCGGATAGCTCAACCCAAGCTCGTAGGCCACGGCGCCCCCCTGGGAAAAACCGGCAATCACAATGTTCTCGCTCTTCACGCCACGCTCAATTTCCCGGTCCACCAGTTTTGCAACCGCGTCTGACGAGGCCATCAACTGATCGGTGTCCACCACTCGATCAATATCCATTGCCTTGATGTCGTACCAGGCTGGCATCGTCATTCCACCGTTAATGGTGACCGGCATGTTGGGGGCGTGAGGAAAAATGAACCGAACAGCTGCATTGTCGGGCAACCCCAACTCCGGCACTACCGGCTCGAAATCATGGCCACTGGCTCCAAGGCCATGCAGCCAGATAACGGCGGCAGTAGGATTGGGATTGGTTTCCAATTCGATATATTGAAGTTCTTGCACAAAATACCTCGGGTATCAGGGGTGTTCCGTTGGTGTATCCGTCGAGCCGTTGCCATTGTGAGCTTCAAGCGCCGTGACCACCGGGTTGGCATACATATCCAGCAGGTAGGGCCGAATCGCCGGGTCGCAGGCATCGAGTCGACGCTCCATCTCCGCCTCGGCGGCTTCTATTTCCGCCGCTGACCAGGCCTCTGCCGTCACCACCGCATCGCTTACAGAGTCTCTGCTGGCGTGTGAATCAGGATGAATGCCTCTTTGCTGATAGGCCACCAGGTTGGACGTGTGCAAGTGATAATTGGCATGCATCTCCCGATCGATCCGGGCAGCCAGTTCCTTAGGCGTGTTTTCGGCATCCGCGATGGGTGCTCCGAAATGCACGTGCACGTGGCCCTTGAACCCCGTGAGCCCGCGCATTATCTGGTTAGTATCCTCGCCTTCCGCCTTAACGTATTTGCCCGTGCGGGAGCGGGTTTCGAGCTCTCGGGCCTTGTCCATATCGCAGGGATCATACTCGTAGGCAATGGACACCGGCACGATGTGCAGCCGGTTCATGGCTTCGCCGAAATCCAACCCACTTTTCTTCTGGCTCATGTAGAACATTTTAATAATGGCGGGATCGGTGAAATCCAGCCCGTCTTTGGCGCGCCCTTCACGCTGCGCAATCCAGATGCTCTCGTTGTTGTCGATACTATGATTGATAAACGCCGAAAGCATGATGTAGGCGTCCCGCATTTCGCGTGGGCTGGTCATACTGCGACGCACCACAAAGCTCTTGTTCAGCCGCATCATTTCAGCAAATACGCGGTTCGCCAGCAGGTTGTCGCCAATGGCAATACGTGTGGTATTGAAGCCGTTCGCGAACAGCAGGTAATTGACCACCATCGGGTCGAACACGATGTCGCGGTGGTTGGAGATGAACAGGTGAGCGCTCTGCTTGTCCAGATTTTCCAGCCCGCTATGGGTAACCCGGGTCGTTGTGTGATCAACCAGTTCACCAACGTAGCCAGACAATCGCGCCTGGAGGTCGTCGATACGGGTAAGTCCGCCAAAGTTCCTGGCCAGCCAGCGCTTGACCCATACCCGGAGCATTCCCGGCGCCCATTTGGCCAGTGTGGGCGACTTGAAGCGGCCAATCATATCCAGAAATTCCGGATCCCGTACCAGATTGTTGATGGCGGTTCCGGTTTCCTCGTCCGAGTAAGGTCGGATGGCGTCAAATTCCTGCATGGAGTTCCTGTTTGTTGGGTGCAGAAAAAAGGCGCATTGTAGCGTTTATAAGGTTTGTTTGTCTCCGCCGATTCCGTGACCGCTTTCTGGTATCATGGCCTGCCTGCCAGAACGGCACCCTTTACCCTCAACCAACACCGCTGGCCAAGTCATGGATTTTGCACAACTCAGCACAGAGCGCCCCCGTGTTACCGACCAGGACCCGGAAGAAGTCCTTCATCGTGTTTTCGGTTACGAGACCTTCCGGCCCTTGCAGGGCGACATTATCCGCGAGCTGGTTGACGGTGGCGATGCGTTGGTACTGATGCCCACCGGTGGTGGTAAATCCCTCTGTTATCAGGTGCCAGCCCTGGTTCGCGCCGGAACAGCTGTCGTCATATCACCACTGATTGCACTGATGCAGGACCAGGTGGCAGCGCTGAAAGAACTGGGTGTCAAGGCCGCGTTCCTGAACTCCACCATGGATTTCGAACAGGCCCGGGACACTGAAAACGCCCTTATGACCGGCGAACTCGATCTGCTTTACTGCGCGCCGGAACGGCTGATCCAGCCTCGCACACTGGGCCTGTTACATGATGCTTCTATTTCCCTGTTTGCCATCGACGAAGCCCACTGCGTGTCCCAGTGGGGGCACGATTTCCGCTCCGACTACCTGGAGCTAAGCCGGCTGGCCCATGAATTCCCGGGCGTACCCCGCATAGCCCTCACCGCCACCGCGGACGAGCGCACCCGCAAGGAGATCGCTGAACGGCTGTCCCTGACCGAAGCCCGACACTTTATCAGTGGTTTTGATCGCCCGAATATTCAGTACCGAATTGCTCCGAAAACCAATGCAAACAAACAACTACTGGATTTTATTAAAGCGGAACATGATGGCGACTGCGGCATCGTTTATTGCCTGTCCCGCAACAAAGTCGACAGCACCGCGAAGCTGCTCAGTGACAAAGGCTACACCGCTCTGCCCTACCATGCGGGCCTCAATGCCGGTGATCGCGCGCGGAATCAGGAGCGCTTCCTGCGCGAGGACGGCGTCATCATCGTGGCCACCATTGCTTTTGGCATGGGCATCGATAAACCCGATGTTCGATTTGTCGCCCACCTGGATCTTCCAAAAAGCCTGGAAGCCTACTATCAGGAAACCGGCCGAGCCGGTCGTGATGGAAAGCCTTCGACCGCCTGGATGGTTTACGGCCTGCAGGACGTGATCAAACTGCGACAGATGCTCGAAGGCTCCATGGGCAATGACCACTTCAAACGGGTTGAGCGCCAGAAACTGGATGCCATGCTAGGCCTGTGCGAAGTGACAAGCTGTCGGCGACAGGTGTTGCTGCGGTATTTCGGCGACACCCTTGAACAACCCTGTGGCAACTGTGACACCTGCCTGACTCCACCGGAAACCTGGGACGGCAAGATTGCTGTTCAGAAGGCGCTCTCCTGCGTGTTCAGAACCGGCCAACGTTTCGGGGTTACGTATTTGATTGATGTGTTACGCGGCTCTGAGAACGAACGTATCCTGCAGTCCGGCCATCAAACGGTTTCCACCTACGGCATTGGTACCGAGTTGTCGGCTAATGACTGGAAGTCCGTGTTCCGTCAGTTGGTGGCCAACGGTTACCTCAGGGCTGACCCGGAAGGCTACGGAGCGTTGCAGCTTACGGAGCAATGCCGTCCACTACTTAAGGGCGAGGTAGCTATCCAGTTACGCAAGGATCCGGTAGTGAAGGCCTCCAGTAGCCGTGGGTCATCAGGGTCCGGCCGCCGCAGGATTGCAGACCAGATCACTGACAAACCCGGCTGGGAAGCGCTGCGGGCCTGCCGAAAATCGCTGGCGGATGAGAAGGGCGTGCCGCCCTATGTGATTTTCCACGATGCCACGCTGTTTGAAATCCTGGACAAGAAACCGAACAGCCTTGCCGAAATGGCTGAGATAAACGGCGTGGGTGCGGCAAAGCTCGAAAAATACGGGGAAACTTTCCTCGCCGCCCTACGGGAATTGGACGGCGCTTGAATCAACCTCAGTTCACTGCGCCTGGAAGCCTTTCTTGCGAACACGATAGTGGGCCATCGAAGTGGCCACATGATGGCCGTCACTGTCGTACAGTGTGCCTTCCAACTCAAACGCGGCCCTGCCCGTAGCATCGGCCTCGGCCTTGATGGCTTCAACCGTGGCGGCGTCCAGTGAAAACTCCACAAACACATCGGAATTCGCCGGCTGCAGGAACTGAAGCGTCATTTCCTTGAGAATCGGCGTGTAAGCCGGGCCGAGATCAAACAGCGTCAACACACCACCGGGGATCTCCGCCACCAGGAAATAGGCACCGGCGTAGAGGCTGCCAAAGTGGTTCTTATTGCCTTTCAGGCGTATTCTTGCCTTAACGAACCCCGGGCGAATCTCCTCGACACTGAATCGATTCCGTGGTGCAAACGGGATTGATAGGCCAATAATTCGGTTGACGGCCGCATAACCACTGGTTTTACGGAGCCAGGCCAGCGGTTGGGTGATTCGCGCACCAGGATTCGATTCAGACACCCAATGGCCGGTTGCACCTATCAGATTGTCGATGAACGCCATGTTTTCTTACCTGTTGGTGATTTAACGCCCATGATTGCAGCCGTTTAAAAGGTATCGCAACTGTTTTCGGGATTTTTTACGGTTATCCCTTTCCGGAAAGAAAAATTCACCTAAACTGCTTGGATATCAAAACGGGCGATAACAAGAAACTCGAATGGACGCGGGAGTAAGTCTTCAATGAAAGTGAGGCGTGCGCGTGGCTGGCTGACGGCCCTGGCATTGTTTCTGGTTTGCCCGGGAACCGGTGTGTCTTCGGAATATCTGTCTGGAGAAACACAGGCAAGGGAATATCGCCTGTGGTACCGCAATTACGACAGCCCACCCATACGTGCCCTGGTTGCCCTCGCCTTCGACAAGACACCGGAATACGGTTCGTATCGAATCACTCGCACCCCGGAGATGGCCCAAGGCCGGGTTGTCCGCGAACTTGAGCGCCAGCAATCAAAATTGGTCGATCTCGCGAATGTCGCGACATCAAAACAGAGGGAAGAAAGCCTGCAGGCCATCCCCATACCTATCGATGGCGGACTTTTGGGACTTCGGGTGTGCGTGGTGCTTAAAGAATCCTTGCCCAGATTCAAAGGCATCCGAAGCCTTGGCAATCTTGAGGAAGTCGGTATCCGCATCGGCCAGGGCGCACACTGGCCGGATTCGTCGATTCTTCAGGCCAACGGAGTCAGCGTGGTGACTCACTCGCGGTACGAAATTCTTTTCCGCATGCTGGAGAATCATCGTTTTGAATGCTTCGCCCGGGGAGTCAACGAGGTTCTTTTCGATCTGGAGCTTGAAAACAACGAAGATTTCGCCATCGAGCCGGACCTGCTGCTGGCCTATCCGATGCCCTCTTACTTCTTCGTCAACCGGCACGACCACGAAACGGCACATCGGCTGCAATTGGGCATGGAAAGGGCCATTTTCGATGGCAGCTTTGGCGCGTACCTCAACCAATACTACGGCCAGTCCATCGACGAGCTAAACCTGCACAGCCGGAACGTCCTTGTTCTGGAAAATCCCTATCTGACGGTCGAGTCCCGGGCCATCGGCACCAGAACCCTCCTCGAACTCCGACGGCGAATCCAGATACTATCCGCGCCCCAGAAAACGTCTTACTCAAACCCTGAATCGTGACACGTTCTTACTAAGCGTGTGGCCGACCGATTCAATCTGACCGCTATAGACGTCGTTCTCGCTGGCAGCCTTGGCGGCTTCCTGGCCCTGGTCGGCAATCCGGGTGATGGAGGAGTTCAGCTCCTCTGTCACCGAGGTTTGCTCTTCAGAGGCCGTTGCGATCTGGGAGGTCATCTGGCTGATCGACGTTATGGCATCAGCAATACGGTTGAGGGACTCCATGGCATCCTGAGCTTTCTCCATGCTCACATTCGAGACCGCTGTTGATGCCTTCATGACGTCCACAGCCTGGGTTGCACCGCTTTGCAGGCGCTCAATCATGTTGTTGATCTCTTCCGTGCTGTCCTGGGTGCGGCGGGCCAGATTGCGCACTTCGTCAGCAACAACCGCAAAGCCACGACCCGCGTCCCCTGCCCTTGCGGCCTCGATCGCCGCGTTCAGTGCCAGCAGGTTGGTCTGTTCAGCAATCCCCTGAATTACCTCGAGAACCGAGGTAATGTCGGTAACGTCCTTGCCGAGTTTATCGATGACTTCCGCAGCGGCGTTAATCTCTTTTGACAATTTCTGGACTGCATCCCGGGAAGCGGCAACGGTTTCAAGGGAAGCGCGGCTGTCTGCATCGGCGGTGTTGGACGCATCCGCGGTCTGTTGGGCATTCTGTGCAATTTCCCCGGCAGCGGCAGACATCTCATTGATGGCCGTGGCCACCATATCAATCTCGGCCTGCTGTTTTTCAACGCTGTCTCGGCTGGTGCTGGCAGTATCCCGCAGGGAGGACACGTTTTCGCCAAGCTCGGCGGTGCCTTGCTGGACGTCCCGGACCACATTCTGGATATTCTCAACAAAGCTGTTGAACTCCGCCGCGAGCTTGCCGAACTCGTCGTTGGCGCTATCGTCCAGGCGCTTGGTGAGGTCCGCCTCGCCACTGGCGATTGATGCCATGGCGGCATTAAGCTTGCGAACGGGAGCCATCAGCACGCGGATACCAAAACGCAGGATCACCAGGGACACCAACAAGCCAATTACTGCGATGATCAGCCCGGTTACGCGAGCGGCATGGACCGGCGCATTGATTTTGTCCTCATTGATAAAAGTGCCGAGATACCACTCAACACCACGGGCACCTTTGATGCGATGGAAACCGGCAGTCCAACTGGCATCTCCGGTGTCATATTCGTGAATTTCACCGCTGAGCCGAGGAGATTCTCCCAAAAGACTGCTGATCTTCTTGCCAACCAGTTTCTGGTCCGGGTGAAACAACACGGTGCCGTCGTCACTGATCAGGGCGGCATAGCCGGTGTTGGCCAGCGTAATCGTGGAGAGCGTCTGTTCTATGGTCTTCAGGGCAATATCACCACCGACAACACCCTGGTAAGCCCCACGTTTGACCGGTGCCAGCGTGGAAATGATGGTGCCTCCAGTGCCCGCGTCCACGTAGGGTTCGGTGAACGACGCTGAGCCCTTTTGTTTCGCCTGTTTGAACCAGGGCCGCGTGCGTGGGTCGAAATCCGCAGGCAGCGTGGCTTCTGAGGCATCGTCCTTCATCAGCATATAGCCATCATCACGGCCAACATAGACGTCAATGAACCCGCCACCGGTTGTCGCAGCGGCCAGGATAACCCTCGCCTCGGCATCGGTTTCCACCGACTCCAGTGCTTTTGCCGTTGCTTCGGTCATGGCAAGACGGGTGTTGAGCCAATCCGCAATGCTGGACGTACTCTGAGCCACGGTGTCTTCAATCAGTGCATCAACATAAGTATCCGTAGTCTCCTGTAACCGGAGGTTGCCGCTGAGCGTAAACGCCCCCATAACAAGTAAAAGCAAAATACCAAAGGCGACGAGCAACTTCTGGCCGAAACTCAGGTTCATTTTCCGGGTCCTTTTCGAGACAGTCTATTCGGGGGGTCAGTCAAACAGCCTATCGGCTGTCTTTCATTCATAAACTGGTTTTCGGCGTGTGCTGCAAAGTCTTTAACTTTATGTGATAAGAAGTCTTAAGCTTTAGGTGATAAGAAGTCTTTAGCGCTCTCTGATAAAATACCGAAGCAATCGACAATTCTTGCCGTCATTTCCACACCCAACGGGAGCTGCCGTATATGGCCCACGAAGAACTGCACCTCAACCTTCGTAACCTGACCAGTGATGATTACCCACAGCTCCAGCGACTGATGGACAGGGTCTACGACGATATTGGCGGTGCCTGGCCAGAGGACACGATCGAAGCTCTGGTGCAACAGTTTCCGGATGGTCAGATCTGTATCGAAGAGTCCGGTGACCTGGTGGCCGTAGCCCTCACGGTGTGCGTCAAGTATGAGCGATTCAGCAATCCGCACACCTACGACGACCTGATCCTGCGCAATGAAAAAATCTGGCACAACGCCAAAGGCGACTCGCTTTACGGCCTCGATGTGTTTATCCACCCGGATTATCGCGGCTACCGCCTTGGCCGGCGGCTTTATGAAGCTCGCAAAGAACTCTGCCGATCCATGAACCTGCGCGCCATCCTGGCGGGTGGCCGCATCCCTGGATATCACAAGTATTCAGACCAGCACTCCCCGGAAGAATACATCCAGCGTGTGGATCGCAAGGACATCTACGACCCGATCCTCAGCTTTCAGCTGTCCAACGACTTCCAGGTCACCCGGCTGATGCACAAGTACCTGCCGGAAGACGAGAAATCCCTGGGCTACGCCACTCTGCTGGAATGGCGGAACATCCTCTATACCCCGCCGTCGCCGGTGCTTAACGTCAAGAAGACTCAAGTGCGCCTGGGTGCCGTTCAGTGGCAGATGCGTGAATTTACCTCTGTGGAGGAAGTGCTGGAACAGGTGGAGTACTTCGTGGATGCGCTCTCGGATTACAAGAGCGATTTCGCCCTGTTTCCAGAGTTTTTCAACGCACCGCTGATGGGCCTGACGGACCAAGTGGACCAGACACGGGCCATTCGCTTTCTGGCAGGCTTTACCGAGCAATTCCGCAATCAGATGTCGGAAATGGCGGTCAGTTACAACATCAACATCATTACCGGCTCGATGCCCCTGCTCGAAAATGATCGGGTCTACAACGTGTCCTATTTGTGCCACCGCGACGGCCGCGTCGACGAGCAGCGCAAGATCCATATCACGCCCCACGAACGCCGTGACTGGGTCATCGAAGGCGGTGAGAAGTTCCAGGTGTTCGACACCGACGCCGGCCGCGTGGCCATCATGATCTGTTACGACATCGAGTTCCCGGAACTGGGGCGCCTGGCGGCCATCGAAGAGGTGGATATTATTATGGTGCCCTTCTGGACGGACACCAAGAACGGATACCTTCGGGTGCGGCACTGTGCGCAGGCACGGGCGATTGAAAACGAGTGCTATGTCGTGATCACCGGTAGTGTGGGTAACCTTCCCAAGGTTGAGAACCTGGACGTGCAGTACGCCCAGTCTTCCGTATTCTCACCGTCGGACTTTGCGTTCCCCCACGATGCGGTGATGGCGGAAACCACACCGAATACGGAAATGATCATGTTTTCAGATATGGATCTGGAAAAGCTGAAGCTGGTGCGCAACGAAGGCTCGGTGACGAACCTGAAAGACCGGCGCACGGATATTTACGAGCTCAACACGCTACAAACGGGCCAAAATGATAAAAACAGTTGATGAACCGCCTGAGAGCTCTATCGTATGACACTGAACACGTTGCCAAACCAACAGAGTGTGGCTATTGTTTAACCATATACTTTCAGGAACACGCCCTCGGGGTGTCGTCCGGACCCCCTCGGGGTGCAAAAGAGATCACTTTTAGATGAACGAAGCACTACCGGATCTTGTCGCACATTTTCACATCAAGCGTGGCCTCTTTCGCCGGGAGCGTGTGCAGGCCGCCCTGTTCGAGCTCGATCACTTCGGATGTGTGATGAAGACGGACAAGATATTTAACCCCGGTGATACGGTTATCCTGGATCTCGTGATGGAAATGCCGTTTGACGACATCAGGGCGGATGGAATTACCGGCCTGGTAACGGAACGCAGGAAACACTGTAGCAATTTCTTCTATTCCGTTGATTTCGTAGAACTCAATGACAACTCCTCGTCTGCCCTGAGCGAAAAACTCAAGCGCATTCGTGAGGTGGTGCTCAAGAAGCAGACGCTAAAATCCAGACGTTCCTCAGGGCCCGCCTCCAGCATTCGGCAACTGGCCTGAACTCACCAACGCCCCACATCAACTTGCACTTCAAGGAGAAAGTCCTCATGGCGAAGAAAGCCAACAAGCAAAGCGTTGATAAAGTCGTCAAGAAAGTGAACAAAGAGTTCGATAAAACGTCATCACAGATCGAAAAGCTGATCAACGACGCCCTCAAGCAGTTCGACAGCCTGCAGAACCAGATTCAGGAACCCGTCCGCAAACTGTTGAAGGAAGTGGATGAGCTTCGTGATCGTGAAATGAAACGTTTCAACGAAGAATTTGAACGTCGCTTGGGTGAATTCCACGATTTGCAAAACAATATCCTGGACCGCCTTGGTATTGCCAGCAAGGAAGCCAGCGAAGAGGCGAAGAAGGTCGCAGGCCAGGCCGCCAAGAAGGCCGGCCCTGCTGCCAAAGGCAAGTCAGCTCCGAAAAAATCCACCGCCAGTAAGACAGCGGCCAAAAAACCGGTCGCCAAGAAGCCCGCCACACCAAAAGCGGCAACTGCAAAGAAAGCCGCCAAACCCAAGGCGAGCACCGCCGCCAAAAGTCCGGCCGCAGCCACTAAAGCCGCTCCCAAGAAAGCCGCCACGGCCGCGCGGAAGCCAGCGGCAAAGCCGGCTGCAGCAACACGCGCTCCAAAGCCGAAGGACAAGAGCGACCTGACCCAGGTTAAAGGTATTGGGCCGGCCACCG
>OJFX01000694.1_pt1 | contig 12360 bp, 6 predicted proteins | sample 1594171 | NCBI WGS metagenome assembly OJFX01 (sample SAMN05416840, study PRJEB24817) | seawater metagenome | isolation source: Sea water | place: Canada:Atlantic | collected 2013-07
GGCCCCGACTGACCACGCCAGGCAAAGGGCACGCCCCCACCGACACTTACGGAGAGGCGTGCCCATTCATCGAAGTCACCTTCAAAATCGAGCGTCGAGTGGCCTCCGGAGGCCCCGCAGGGGGCTTCCCTGGTGGGCCGTCACGCGGGACCTCCGTCCCCCACTTCTTTGCCCCCCCGCACAGAGCTATCGAAGGGACCCCGAGGAGCTGCTAGACTGCATTGCTGAAACGCCCGTTCACATGGGCCGATGATCCATCCACTGCCCGGCCGCCGAAACGGCCCCCCCCCCAGGGGCACGCTCGCTTTCCGCGTCGGGCCCATCACCGTCCCCTGCCAGGGACGCTGCTCCTCTTTGGGCTGGCCGCGACCTGCGACCAGCTCTGCCAGAGTGGTGCGTCCTTTACCACCCACTCCGCCGCATGTCCGTGCCCCCACGCCGCAACCAACCGCGCCGCCGACCGTCAGACCAGGACAAAACCCCGAAGGGGGACGACGACGAGCAGTACCCGCGGACGCAACCGATGTCCGACGACTCCCTGGATGAAACCATGGGAGAGGAGGCGGTCGGCGAGGACACGATCGACGCGGACGAGTGGGAACCGGTGCCCACCCGCCAGGAGCGCGCCGGCGATGACAGCCCCGATTCAGAGGACCAGAGCGCCCCGAAGACCGGCCCGACAAAACCCCCGCGTACTGGAACCCCGCGCACCGCAGCCACCGGTGGCACCCGCGGCACCTCCCAGCCCAAGAGCAGCTCGACCGGTTCCCGCAAGAGCGTCACGAGCCCCGTCTCCGCCCCCTACGTCCCCGGGGCCGACGTGGTCGAGAGTCGCCTTCCCGCCGGCAGCATGCTGGGCGGCCGATTCGAGGTCCTGCGCCAACTCGGCAAGGGCGGAATGGGCGAGGTCTTCCTCGTGCGCGACCACCAGATCGAACAGCGCGAGGTCGCACTCAAGCTCGTGCGCTCGAAGTGGTCGCAGAACGCCAAGTTCCGCGAGCTCTTCTTCCAGGAGATCCGATCGGCCCAGAAGTTCGTCTCGCCCCACGTGGTGCAGGTCCGCGACTGTGGGCAGCTCCCCGACGGGCAGCTCTTCCTGACGATGGACTACGTGGCGGGCGAGAGCCTGGCCCAGCTCCTGCGCCGGGAGAAGAACCTCTCAACGAAGCACGCCCTCGAAGTGACGCGCCAGCTCCTGCTCGGCCTGTCGAGTGGGCACGAGCACGGTTTCATCCACCGGGACGTCAAGCCGGGCAACCTCATGCTCTCGGCGCGGGTTCTGAAGACGAGCGACAACCCGTTCGGCGTCAAGGCGGGACTCCTCGACTTCGGCCTCGCCGCGCTCTCCGAGGAACTCGAGGCCGAGCGCGGCCCGGGCACCCCGCACTACATGTCCCCCGAGCAGGCCATGGGCCAGCGCCTCGACGCTCGCTCGGACCTCTTCGCGGTGGGCATCGTCCTGTACGAGATGCTCGCGGGCAAACGCCCCTTCAGCGGCCGCACGCAGAAGGAAGTGATCACGTCGGTCATCGAGACGGACCCCAGCGCGCTCATCGACAACCTCGAGGGCGTCAAGAAGCCGGTCAAGAAGCTCCTGAGGAAGGCGCTGCAGAAGGAACGCGAGAAGCGTTACTCGAGCGCCGCTGACTTCCTCACCGCGCTGGAGCGCGTGGGGCCCCTCCAGACCGAGGAAGGCGCACCCAAGGCCATGACCGCCATCGCCGCTGTGGCCTCCATCGCCGCCGTGGGCTTGGGCGGACTGTTCTTCAACGAACGCATTTCCAAGAAGACGGCGGATGAGTCGATCAAGAGCGACCGGAACCAACTGGCCAGCTTCGAGAATGACCTGAGAGCCCAGGCCGCAAAGCTGGCCCAAGCCAACGATACGATCCAGCGACTCAAGACCGAGATTGGGACAGCCGCCGAAACGGCCGCCGCCCCCCTTCAGGTCGTGATCGGCGAAAAGGATCAAGCGATCGGCAAGCTCCAATCCGACTTGGAGAGTGCCAACGACAAGCTCCGCATCATGGGCAACGACAAGGCGGCTCTGCAGGGCCGCCTTGAGACCGATGAAGTCGCAGAGGGCCTCCGGAAGGTCGACTACAACAGCCTGAAGATCGGCGCCTTCCAACAGATCGACGATCTCCTCGAGCTCATCCCCCGGGCGAACGACCTGCAGGGCATCGAGCTCGCCTCCTACGGCCAGCTCTTCGACCGCATGACCAAGCAGGTCATCGAGTCCCCGCAGCCGGATTCCAGCATCTGTCGTAACAAACAGAGCACGCGCCCACCCGGAATGCTGGAGGTGCCCGAACTGGGTTACCTCGTCCAAGTGGAGGCCCTCGGCAACGAAGTCGGGCGGCTCGCCGGGAACCCGGAAGCCGCATCCACCAAGGACCTGGAAGCCGCCAGGCGCAAGCTGTCCGAGCTGGGCAGCCCCTTGGCGATCGAGAACTTCAAACTCAACACGAGCAGCACGGTCCCGGACTCCGCCGATACGGGCCGCTGGCTGGGGATCAAACAGCTGACCCTCTCAGAGCTCGATCAGCGCTTCTGGGATCGGATCGAAGCGCGCATCGACGAGTACAAGGAGGAGGTCGTTGCGGAGGCCCCCGATGCCGTGAAGGAGGGGATCCAGAACAGCATCCCCGACGAGGACGCGCGGGCGCGGAAGTTCCTCGCCCTCATGCGCGAGTACGGGGGCACGGAAGGACTTAACAAGGTGCTCCTCGACTTCCACAAGGACCAGGCTTTGGAGGTCCAACGCATCGAGGCTCTGACCACGGTCTTCGCAAAGCTCACCGAGCGCCTCGACCAGGTCCAATCAGCGATCGACGCCCAAGCGGCCTCGATCGCCGCCGAGGCCCTGGCCGAGAAGAACCTCTCCGTGCAGGCGAACCTCATCAAGAAGTTTGCCACCCAAGTGGGCTCCGTGGACGCCCCGGAGATTCCGGGGCTCCTGGCCAGCTGCGCGAAGGCTTGCCGAGCGGCAGCCACCAGCGGCGGCGACTTGAACATGAGTGCGTTGAAGGCACTGCCGTTCTCGGTGGACCAACTCGTCGACCTCCTCGGCGAGAGGGGCCTCGATGAGTCGAACAGCGCCTCCGCTGCCCCCTTGATCGACCTTCAGTGGTTCGTTTTCGCGAAGCGTTGGTACGGATCCGCCGTGGGCACGGACCTGGGCGACAATCCGCACCCCTGGATGGAGCGTTTCGCCGAGCGCCTCTCGGCGGCCCCCACCGCCTCCCACGGCGAGGGGACCTGGAAGGAGCTACTGGCTTTCCAAGTGCAGCTCGCGAAGATCTGCGTTGGCCCTCCCCAGGCAGAAAATGCAACGGCCACCTACGTCGTCCAGCCAAAGGCGCGCCCCAACATGCCCGAACACTGGGAGCGGCTGGAGGTCACCACCGACGCGGGGGAGAAGCTCCTCAGGACGACGGAGTACAGCGGCGGCAGCAGCGACGTGCTCGATCCCGTCGGTGGCCCGAGCGTGGGAGCCTCCTCCTTCATCTGGGATAACAACCAGCTCGTGTCCTTCCAGCGCCCCATCGAGAGCCCCCAGTTCGAGCTCTGGATGCCCCCCGGCGATGCCCGTTGGAGCGCCATGCGGGCACAGCGTGGCACCCCACTCGCCAGCCTCAGCGGCAGCGGGCGCCTCCAGGCCGTGATCCGAGACGCCTATCGGGAGATTCCCCCGGGCGAGATCCAGTACCGTTGCCTGCGCGTCGTCCAGGAGGACGGCACGAAGTATCTTGTGCACCCGGTGCTCGGGGTCGTACAGAAGACCAAGACCGCGCGGAACAAGACCACCATCACGGTCATCCGCGACCTCATCCATGTCCATCAATCCAACTAGCAAGCAGGCCTGAATCGCTTGAAGCATCTCAGAACCGCTCATCGCCCCCTCCTCGCCGCGGGAGCCCTCGTTTTGGCCGGGCTAGCGTCCTGCTCCAGCACGCCGGAGGCCGCGAAGGCCAAGGTCGTCTTCCAGCCGGCGAACACGTCGAAGCCCCAGGAGATGTCGGTCACGACTCGCCGGGGCCAGGACGAGTTCGTCCAGTGCCAGGCGGAGATCAACACGAACCCCTCGGTGGCGTTCGGGTTCGACATCGGCACGCGCCTCGACGTCGTGCCTGTGCTGGTGACCGTAGGCCTGCAGTCCCTGCAGAATAAGGTCATCCTCGAGGCAGGGATCATGAACCCGATCCTCTTCACCGAGGGTGGCTCCACGCTGCAGCACGTCCCCTATGACCAGCTGCGGGAACAGGTCCCCCAGGAGCACCTCGACCGCTTCCGCCAAGCGCGGTTCAAGTTCGAGACCTTGGACCAGATGAAGAACAGCAACACGAAGGTCTCCGGGCACATCTTTTTCCGGCTGCCTAGCTACTCCGGAAAGATGGATGAGATGGTCGTCGCCAAGACGTCCGAGTCCTCGTCCCACTCGTCGCGACTCTCCCGTTCGATGCTTCAGTTCACTTACGGTTGGCGCCGCGGCGAAGACGGAGATTCCGGCAAGCGCAGCATCAACGTGAGCACCGAGTGACAAGCAGGCCGAGACCCCGAGCCAAGCACGATCCCGCCGGCCAGCCGCCCTTCGGCGCCGAACCCACCATGACGACCCAATCCCCCAATTCCTCCGCCGGCCTCTGGCGCGCCTTGGCCCTGCCAGCCGCCGCCCTTCTCTTCGGCTGCGGCTCCACGACCGACTACCGCCAGACCTTCGCGGATCAGCTCGATGCTTGCCATGCGCGCATCGACGCCTCCAACATCCTGGAGGGCCACGAGCAGCTCGTGGAGGTCATCAGCCAACTCGATGGCATGGCCCCCGGAGACGACCTCAGCGCTGACTACGCGCGCCAGCGCTTGGTCGCCGAGGCCATGCTTGTGGCGCTGCATGCCCACGCGAACGCGGCCTCAGGTTTCCTCAAGGAGCCCAGCGGCTTTTCGTTCAACCCGGGCAGCATCGAGACCGCCGACGTGCGCACGTCCGTGACCGCGCACCGCTTGGCGGCGATCTATCACACCTGGCGCCTCTACGAGCAGAAGACGAAGCTGACGAACCTCCTCAAGGAGGCCGATCCCATCGAAGGCGGCAGCGTCATGCCCGCCTCGGGCCAGCGCTTCATGGAGGGCAAACACGTGGAGACCTACGGCGCCCTCGTGGTGACCGCGGCGCTCTCGGAGCTCGGCTTCAAATCGGAGGCAGAGAAGACCCTGCTCCAGCTGGACCACCACAAGGCCGGCCAGCTCTTCCTGCGCCCCCAGGACGCCATCGAGCGCACCAAGCCCACGGCCACGCGCGAGCTCTACGAGATCGTCCTCGACATCCTCGACGAATTCCAGGTGCCCACGCACCTGCGCTTCCAGATCCTCTCCACCGCCCACGACATCTTCCGCAAGCGCTTCGAGGACAACAACGGTGGCAACCCGACGTACGCCTACCAGTTCGGATGCCTCGCGGCCTTCGGCGAGCTCGAGAAAGCCCAGGACGGGGTCATCAGCCACAGCGGCTACAACCAGGACCCTGAGTGGCGCGAGGGCTTCTACGGCTGGCTCGACGAGCTCTCCAACTCAGCAGGAGCCTTCGTCATGGACGGCAAACCCCTCGGCTACGGCATGATGCGCAGCAACGAGACCTTCGACCCCGCCATCGACTTCCGCTGGCAGCCGAAGTAGCGCAGAGCCAAGGGCCCTCGGGCCACGATTCGGAAAGAAGGACGGGCCTGGCCCGTCCTTCTTTCCGTTCAGGGCGACTCGAACGGGTCCCGTCGGAGAAATCGAAAATCGGCGATTCATCCCGCCGGCCCGCTCCGTGTAGGTGCTCTGCATCGGCACTGAGCCGATGCCAACGATCACTCACCGAGCTTCATCTCTGCCCCAATCTGGGCCGCTTATGCGTATCCGACGTCCTCTCGCTCCCTTCGCCTGTGTTCTGGCCGCCGTGTCCGCCAGTGCCGCTCTGCCCCAAGGCTCGCAGCCCAAACCCGCTCCCCTCTCCATTCCCGGTGCGCTCGACTCCGTGAGCATGGAGTCCATCACGTTGATTCTGCCGCCCGCACCACAGGGCGAGCTCGATCTGACCGTACCCATCGAGGGCCGGGACGTCCGAATCGTCCTGCGCCCCGATTCTTCGCGATCACCGGAGCTCGAGGCCGCACGGGCACGCCGCATCGCCCGCGAGGCAGTCCCCGGCCGCGGCTTCGAACCTCTGCCGCCGCCGAGGACAATGCGTGGATTCGTCGTGGGCAACCCGCAGTCGGTCGTCTCCGCGTCGCTTGAGAACGGTCAGATCAGCGCCCTGATCCATGACTTCGCCTCACGGATCACCTACGTGGTGGAACCGAGCCCACTCGGACAGGGCAGCTCGCCCGTTGGCGTGGATCATGTCACCTATCGATTCGGCGGCACGCCAATATTCCAGTGCGGCTGCGGCCTCTCCGGTGCGGCAACCTCCTTGGGGCGGGCCACGGGTGCACCAAGCCCTGGGCCGACCCAGTCAGAGATCACGGCGCCGCTCAGCGCGTTGAACGGGCCTATCCGTGACCTGCCCCTCGTCCTGGACACGACCTCTGAGCTCTTTGCGGCATGGGGCTTGGACGAAGCCGCCATGCTGGTCCCATTGGAAGCCATGCTGCACCACGCCAGCGTTCTCTATGAAGCCCAGCTCGGCATTCGCCTGAGGCTCTATGACTACGTCCCCCGTATCGACGGCAATGCCGCGGGATACCCCTACCTTCCCCTCGACAATTACGTCCTCGGCGCGCACCTCGCCCTGGCCGCACAGCCGGTTTGGTACCCCGGCAACCAGGTCATGCCCTGGAAGTATGCAAGCGTCATCACCCCCAGCGCCATCGGACTGGCCGGTGGTACCCAAGAGGCCGATGTCTGTCGCCGAATGATCAATGGCAACGTCGGCGGCGACTTCCGTGCGACTTCGTTCTCGTCGATGCCAACCACGAGTTCCTTCGCCCGCAACACGCTCGTCTTTGCCCACGAGTTGGGGCACGGTTTCCGACTGTATCACGACGTCGCCAGCATGCCGGATCAGGCGGCTACTGGCCTCATGCACCCCTACGGGAGCGATGGCTTCTTCTTCTCACAGCCAGACCTGGGCTACATCGACGATTGGTTCGCCATGACAGAAGACTGCTACCTCGGGGGGACACCGAGCTTTGGTGCTCCGGTGGTGTCATCCGTCACGCCGGCGACACAAGTGGTTTTCCCTGATGGGGAGGTCGCGCTGCAGGGCTTTGAACTAGACGGCACGTACAAGATTACCGCCGGCTCCATCACGCTCGACTACCACGACTTCACTCTCCAAGGTAGCCAATCCCTCCTGATCCACGACCTCAGGAGCTTCGACGTCGGCACAACCACATGCATGCTTCATTCCGTGGGCGGCACGGCCACCTTCGACATCACTCTCACCGCTGTGGCAACCCCGGCGCTGGTCGTGGACTCGCGATTCCACCCGTTCGGATCGACCGTCTCGTTATCGATGTGGGGGGCCCCGCAGGGGATGGCATTCGGCATCTTCAGCCTCGCGCCCACTCAGACCACGATTCTAGGATGGCCCATCCTCATCAACCGGCAGCCGACGACCTCCACTCTGCAAATGCTGGACGCCCGCGGCCACCACGTGGAGAACTGGCACACTGGAAGCTACCCCGCGAATACGACCATCTGGATGCAGTTCGCTGAATACCAGAGTGGCTTGGGCTTCACTGGGACGAGCAACCTTGATTCGTTCACGGTCCAGTAAGCCTACGGTCTTGACCCAGGCGCACAGGGTGAAACCCCGTCGGCGCTTGGCCGACGGGCGGGACGGCCCACGGTCGCGGCCCCAAGCCGTGAAGAAGACGGCGCCATTGAAGAAGGCATGATCGACTCTCAAACCCATGCATCCCTCACCCGGTACGCCAGTGAACTCGTACGCGACGCGACATTCGTCGATGACCTTGTGCAAGACACTTGGGTGCGAGCTCTAGAGCATCGCGTTCAGCCGGGACCAGGATTCACGACGTGGGCTCGAACCACCATGAACCGGCTTGCCATCGATCGATGGCGAGCCGCTTCTGCACGCCGTGGGAGGGAACTGGCTGCGGCCGCTGATCACCATCGCCCGGCGACCGGAACGGAGGATCACCCGCTACGGGAAACGCTCATGGAGAGTCTCTCCATGCTGTCGAACGAGCAGCGCGCCGTTCTGGCAATGCGATACCTCGACGGGCAATCGGTCGAGGAGACGGCTGAGGCCCTGGGCTTGCAACCGTCGGCGGTTCGCTCGCGCCAACAGCGCGGCCTGAGGCGAATGCGGGCGCTCCTCGACGGCAAGCACAACGGTGATCGCAGGGCCTGGGCGGCGCTGCTGGTGCATCGACGCCCCGTTGCGAGCATGCTATCAGGCTGGGGGTTGCTGGCTCTTGTATCCGTGGGGGCGGCGATCGCCCTGGCACTGGGTTTGTCCCTTTGGCGCTCCGGTCCCTCCAGCACCGCGCCCGGACCCGGGCTGGACCAGGTATCTGGGGCGGCGGGGCACCGGCCCCAAGAGCCACCGGGGCTCGCGGCTGCGCGAGGCTCCACCGGCGAGCGGCAGCCCCAGGCGAATTCCACTGCGCCCTCGGATACCGGCACGCCCCCGGAGGAAGCGATCCATCCATTCCCCCTCGCCAACGGGTCGATGATGCTGGTCCGCGTCCGAGCCATCGGGCCACTGGGCCAACGACTCGAGGGCGCAGGCATTTGGACCACGACGTTTCGGTCCGGCTCTCGCGCCGAACGGGTGGGCGAAACTGACGCCGCTGGGGAAGCGGAGTTTGAGATCCCACTCGATCGTCGCTGGGTCTTCGTCGATGCCCCCGGCTTCGCGAGGTCGCACGCCGTCTTCGCGGGCAACCGCCCAGGGGGATCGAACGAGCCTCTCTTGATGGAGATGCGGCTGACCGATCGGGGAGGGCGCGTCGCCGGCGTCGTCATGGACGCAGACGGAAGACCGCTCGCTGGCGCCCAGGTCAAACTGCTCGAGTCCCGCAGCCCCACGTACTTTCGCGAGACCACGGGGCGCATGGCCCGCCCACTCAGCGCGCCCCCCGAGATCACAGACCCCAAGGGAGCCTTTGACTTCGGATACCAGTCCCCCTTCGTTTGGAAGAGGGCGACGTTGGTCGTGAATGGCAGCGCCGGGAACGCCGCGACACTACAGGTCGTGCCACTCAAGGAAAACGTCCCGGGGGAGCCGCTGCAGACCCGGCTCGATCCCAGCAGCCCTTTGACCGTACGCTTGATCGACCCCACTGGGTTGCCCGTCAACGGCGGCGAGACTTGGATCGAGTATGACTGGAAGGTCAGGTCGGAGTCGATCGAATGCGCCTCTGGCTCGTCCGTTCAATTCCCGATCGCAGGCAAGCGCGCACGGTGGGTCCACGCAGAAGCGTCGGATGGGCGAAAGGGGTCGGCCGCGCTCACGCCTGAAGGGATCGAATCCGGCGTCGTCGAGGTTTCTGTCGCCCCGATGGAAGTGCTCGAGATCCTCGCCCAAGATGCCGATGGCCTGCCCCTCGAAGGTTGGCGCGTCGACGTTCTCCGGCCGCGCTCCGCCCGGATGGACCCCCTGTTGAGCCTGGCCGCAGGCCCCCAGGATCCGATTCGTCTTGTTACAGATGCGGACGGTCGTGCCGAGCTGCGAGACGTTGTGCCCCAGGGCGCGCGTGCTTACCTCTTTGCGCCAGAATCGACGTCTGAGATCGCAAGTGCATCGGCGCTGGTGGCTGAAAGCGGAACAGGCCCAACCACGCTGGTGGCAAAAGCGACTCCGGAGGGTGAGGTCATCGGGAGATTGTCGGACCCGCGCCCAAGGGGACACGCCGGCCCCATCGTCGTGGCTCGCCACAAGAACGTCCCGCACCTGCTCATCCCAGAGATCGACGCCAAGACAGGCACCTTCAGGATCGATGGACTCACGGCCGGACGGCTTCAACTGAGCGTCCTTTGGGCCGGCGGAGTCGAGCCTTCGGTCCTATTCCTCGACCTCTCGCCTAAACAGAAGATCGATGTGGGCAACCTGCAACCGACCCTCGGCTACCCGCTTAGGGTCGAGATGCGGCGCGCCGACGGTCTGCCCATCGAAGACCCGACCATTGAGCTCACTTGGTTTGGTCGCCAGATCGTGTCGAGTTCACTCTGGAGTCGAAATGGCATCCTTGTGGATGGCGCTGGCATCGCTTCACTCCCCCCGATCGTGGCCGCCGGCCATGCCATCGAGTGCCGAAACGTGGACGGCAGCCAGTACGCATGCGCCATCGTTCAGAAGGAAGACATCGACGAGGGCCTATTGATCGTCGAGCTCGAGCACGCCGTCCCCGTACAGATCAAGGCGTCGCAACAAGCATCCTCGCCTTCCATCGGCATGCACACCTTGAGACTGGAACAGGTCATGGACGAGGGAGCACCCCCGCGGATCATGTTCCAGCGCAGGACGGTCCTCAACCGCCGAGGGGCGTTCGCGGTCCGTACGACACTTCCGCCAGGTCGCTATCAAATGACCGCCACAGGCCCATCCAATCGCAGGGTGCGCGGCCGCTTTGTCGTCACTGAAGCCGCCGCAGGTACTCTCAAAGTCCCGCTAGAGCCGGTGCGTTGATCGCCCAAGGGCCTTGTTTGGCAGGGCCCCACGAGTCTCGCGTCCATCCGAAGCTAACCAGCACTCGACAACGTCAATAATCCCGGAAGGCGTCGCTGCCGAGGTCCCGTTCGTGGTGGGAGGACAGGCCCAGCGAGAGCCCAAGGGCGAGGAACGTCGCGAGCAACGACGAACCGCCGGTGGAGAGCAGCGGCAGCGTCAGTCCCGTCATGGGCATGAGGCCTAGGTTGACGGAGACGTTGATCACGAGGTGCGCGCCGAAGTAGATGGCAACGCCCCCCACCGCGAGGCGCGCGTAGCGATCCCGCAGGCGCGAGGCGGCCACCATGAGCAGGCCGATCATGAGCGCGTAGGCCAGCAGCAGGATCGACGTCCACGCAAACCCGGCCTCCTCGGCGATCACCGCGATGATCGAATCGCAGTCGCGCTCGGGCAGGAGCCCGGTCTCGTTCGCAACGCCTTCCCCCAGGCCCCGGCCGTACATGCCGCCATTGCCCGTGAAGGCCCGGGCATGGAACGTGTGGAAGCCCGGACCATTGCGCGACGCGATGAGATCGGCGGTGTCGAAGGACTCGACCCAGGTCTCGATTCTCTCGAGCTGATAAGCCTGGATCAGGTCAGCTTTGAAAGCCGTAGCCCCCAGGAGCGCGGCCCCGCCGACGAGCCCGAGGATCGCCAGGCCGCTACCCCCGGCGAGGTAGATCAGCCCAAGGGTCACGGGCACCATCGTGAGCGCCGTGCCAAGATCCGGCTGCATGGCGACGAGCCCCATGGGAAGGGCCGCCACCAGGAGCGGCAGGAGCCAATCCCCAGGGCTCTTCAGTTCGTTCTTATGGAGCACCCGCGCGAGCATCAAGATCAAGCCGACCTTGGCGAGCTCCGAGGGCTGCAGATCGAACCTGGGTAGCTGGATCCAACGCCGGGCGTTGTTGCGCTCGTCCCCGAAGTAGGGGACCCAAGCCAAGAGCGCGATGCAGCCGCCGTAGATCAGCGGCGTGTTGCGCCGCAGCCATTGCGGCCGCAGAAAAAGCCCCGCGAAGAAGATGGGGATCGCCACGAGCAGCTTCTCCTTGTGCCCGTCGAAGTTGATCCGGCGCGGGCCCGTGTTGCTCGGGGAGGCGTCCATCGCGGCGATGAATACGAGGCCCGTCATCAACATGATGATGCTGAGGAATAGCACGCCCCACGGGAACGCCTCAGCGCGCACGTGGCGGCGACTGAAGACATGGCCGAGCGCTTCTGCGAACGGGCCTTTCACTTCCCCTCCCCCCCAAGCCCGTCTTTCACGAGCGCTTTCACTTCGTTTCTCAGGAGGAACTGCTTGGCAACGTAGGCCGCAGAGTGTCCAGCGGTCGCGCCCGTGTCATGGACGTAAACCACGATGACGTACTTCGGCTCATCCGCGGGGAACCATCCCGCAAGCCATGTGTGCTTACGCATTCCATCTTCGTATTCGTCGAGCAGCGCACCTCGACTGCCCCTTCCGTGGACCTTCCCGCGCTTGTAGTCCGCACTTCCCGTCTTGGCCACGAGCTCGAAGCCCAAGTTGATGTCCCTTAGGTCCGCGTTGAACGCCGTGCCCCGCTTGTGGTGCACGACGTCGAAGAGGGCGCCATGGACACGGCTAAGGTTCTCCTCGGAGAACCCGAGCGACTCCGTCTCCGGCTCCACGACATCATCCCCGATCTGCCGCACCAAATGCATCGCAGGCAGTTTCCCCG
>OJFX01000702.1_pt1 | contig 12297 bp, 15 predicted proteins | sample 1594171 | NCBI WGS metagenome assembly OJFX01 (sample SAMN05416840, study PRJEB24817) | seawater metagenome | isolation source: Sea water | place: Canada:Atlantic | collected 2013-07
CTCGGAGATGTGTATAAGAGACAGGTATTGATACTGTGCCGAGTGTTGGCGATGTTGCCGCACGTCTTGTTTTTGTGAATGGACGTCTGCGCGCTGATTTATCTGACATCAGTGAGCTGCCTGAAGGTGTCCGTTTTGATACTCTTGAGAATGTGTTGGCGGAAGACCCGGCATGGGTTGAGGCCAACATGGGCAGTGTTGCCAAAGATGCTGATCAGGCAATGCTGGCACTTAATGATGCCATGATGGACTCCGGCTTTGTGCTGCATGTTCAAAAGGGCAAAGCGCTGACGAAGCCTGTTGAGGTCGTTTTTATTGGTGGCCTGACAGATCAAGCGATTGCATATTTTCCACGTAACCTGATCGTTCTCGAAGAAGCGTCTCAGGCGACATTGGTAAAACATCATGTCGGTCATGGCCGTGCTGAGTACTTTGCGAATTCAGTTTCGGAAATTGCTGTCGGTGATGCTGCCAATTTCAAGCACTACAAAGTACAAGCTGAGAGCATCCACGCGACTCACGTTGCAACGGTTCACACACGTATCGGTCGCGATGCCAATTACGAAGGTTTTGGCCTGTCGATTGGTGGCCTGCTGTCACGTACCGAGACTAATATTACATTGGCCGGACAAGGGGCTCATGCCGGTTTGCATGGTGCTTATATGATGCGTGGGAATGAGCATTGCGATAACACATCTTATATTGATATGGCCGTGCCAAATACGACCTGTAATCAAGTGTTTAAAGGTGTGTTGGACGATGCAAGTCGTGGTGTATTTCAAGGTAAAATCCACGTTGCCAGAGATGCTCAAAAGGCTGACGGGCGGATGCTGAATAAAACATTGTTGCTGAGCAATGATGCCGAGATCGACAGCAAGCCTGAACTCGAGATTTATGCAGACGATGTTCAGTGCGCGCATGGCATGACGACGGGACAACTTGATACGACAGCGCTGTTCTATTTGCGCTCGCGCGGTATCCCCGAAGTGTTGGCTCGTAATATGCTGGTGCAATCATTCTTGGGCGATGCTTTGGAAGAAATTTCTGATGAGAACGTCCGTGAAGTATTCCTGGACCGGGTTGTTCATTGGCTGCCAGCACACTGCTTTTTAGCAGGCGAATGGAAGGAAAGCGCTTAATGACTGACGCTGCACAATTGGCTAAAGGCCCTGGTGATAATTCCACACAGGCGTTTGATGTAGACCGTATCCGTGAGGATTTTCCTGTGCTTAAGGAAATGGTTTATGACAAGCCTTTGGTTTTCCTAGACAACGGTGCCAGTGCACAAAAGCCTCGTCAGGTCATTGAGGCCATGACGGTTTGCATGCAGCATTATTACGCCAATGTGCACCGTGGGAATCATCGGCTTAGCCAGCTCTCGACCGTAGGGTACGAAAAAGCCCGAGAAAGCGTCGCACGTTTTATGAATGCGCCAAATCAGGATGAAGTGATCTTCACCAAGGGTGCCACCGAGGCCATTAATCTGGTCGCGTCCAGTTATGGTCGGACATTCTTGAAGGAAGGCGACGAAATCATCGTCACGGTGATGGAGCATCACGCCAACATCGTGCCATGGCAGTTGCTGCGTGCTGAAAAGGGTATCGTCCTCAAGGTTGTGCCGATCGATGATGACGGCAACTTCTTGATGGATGAATTCGAGGCGTTGTTGTCGCCTAAGACGAAACTGGTTTCAGTGCCGCATATCTCGAACGTGCTTGGCACAATCCTGCCCATCGAAGAAATTATTCGGAAATCCCACGCCGCAGGCGCCAAAGTTCTGATTGATGGCTGTCAGGCCATGCCGCACACAAAAGTTGATGTGCAGGCGTTGGGCGCAGATTTTTACGTTTTTTCTAGCCATAAACTCTATGGCCCGACAGGTATCGGTGTTCTTTGGGCACCCTTGGATATCTTGAATGCCATGCCGCCTTATCAGGGCGGTGGCGATATGATTGACCGTGTGACTTTTGAAGAAACAACGTTTCAAAATGCCCCGCATCGTTTCGAAGCCGGCACACCTGCCATTATCGAAGCGATTGGACTGAACGCCGCCATTGAATATGTTGAGAGCATTGGTCTCGAAAACATCGCGGCCCATGAAGTCGGGCTTTTGCATTACGCGACTGAGCGTCTGCAAAGCATTGAAGGCTTACATATTATCGGCAATGCTGATGAGAAGGCCTCCATTATTTCGTTTGTGATGGACGATGCGCATATCTCGGACATTGGTACGATCATAGATCGTGCTGGTGTTGCGGTACGCGTAGGTCATCACTGTGCGCAGCCGTTGATGGATCGTTATGGGATTCCTGGTACGGCCCGGGCATCCTTCGGTCTTTATAATACCAAGCAGGAAATTGACGCCCTGCACGACTCTCTTTTGATTGTAAAAGAGATGTTTTCATAATGTTTGGACTTTTTAAAAAGAAAGAGATACCTGTGAACGATACACCAACAGTTACAGAACCCGCAGCGGTTCCGGCCACTCCTGAGAAAACACAAGCCGAGATCGATGCTGCTGAAGCCAAAGTGCAAGCGTCTCTCGTGCCGCGGGACGTGTTTGTCCCGCCGCCGGGTATGGAACCGGGTACACCAAGTCATATTCCTGGTTTTGATTTTTCACCCGTTGATCCAGATGAAGAATTTCGTGCAAAGGGCGGTAGCCCACTGGCTGATGGCGTAGACGTCGCGACGGAAGAAGCGATTGTTGATGCATTGCAGACGGTTTATGACCCAGAAATCCCAGTGAATATTTATGATTTGGGATTAATTTATAAAATTGATATAGCGGAAAATGGCGAAATCAAAATCGATATGAGTTTGACGGCTCCAGGTTGCCCGGTTGCCGGTGAAATGCCAGGAATGGTCGCACGCGCTGTTGAAGAAGTTGAAGGCACCGGCAAGATTGAAGTCTTGTTGGTTTGGGACCCGGCGTGGTCACCTGAATTAATGTCAGAAGATGCAAAGCTGGCGCTTGGAATGGGTTGATCCCATATAACAAGTAAGATACCAAAGATAAAAGGCGGACGGAGAGAATTAAAATGACCGAACAATCAAAGCCACAGCTGATCAGCTTGACGGATAATGCCGCGCAGCATGTCCGCGAATTGATGACAAAAAGCGATACGCCAGTTGCTGGATTACGGGTGACGATCAACACCAAAGGGTGTTCAGGTCTTTCTTATGTCTTTGAATATGCAGAAGAAAAACGCCCATTCGAAGAAGAAGTCGATTATGATGGTGCGCGGGTCTTTATCGATCCGATGGCCACGATGTTCCTGGTTGGCGCCGAAATGGACTTCGAAGATGGCGCCCTCAGAAGCGGCTTCACCTTTAACAATCCTAACGAAAAAAGCCGCTGCGGATGTGGTGAAAGCTTCTCGGTCTAAATCTCGTGAGTGTCTATAAAGTTACCTTTATCCATCCTGATGGTCGTGAACAGATGTGCGAAGCCCCGGAAGGGCTCTCGGTCCTTGAGGTTGCGCACCGGAACATGATCGATATCGAAGGTGCCTGCGAAGGCTCGATGGCGTGTTCCACATGTCATGTGATCGTCGGTACGGATTGGTTCGATAAACTGGATGAGGCAGAAGAAGAGGAAGAGGATATGCTCGACCTCACATTCGGCCTTAAGCGAACATCACGCCTTGGTTGTCAAATTCGGATGAGCGCTGATCTTGATGGCCTCGTCGTTCAACTCCCCAAAGAACACCGCAATATTATGTGATCATCTCACCCCTCTCCCTTGGGAGAGGGCAGCGCGTAGCACCGGTTGAGAAGTCGTTATACAGTATGAATGGCTCGAACCCCCTCATCCAGTCTTTCTCCCGAAGGAGAAGGGGCTCACGTACGTACATTTCTCTTACGATGAGATAGGGGAATACACCTAAACCAGCTTCACCAATTGCTTGCCGACGTTTTTACCTTCCAGCATGCCGATGAACGCGCTCGGTGCATTCTCAATACCTTGCGCAACGGTTTCCCGCGAAATGAGGCGGTCTGCAACAATAAGGTCTTCGATCTCGGCGCGTGCCTCTGGCCAGCGGGCTTTGTGCACATTCAAAACAAAGCCTTCCATGGTCAAAGATTTATCAAAGAAAAGATGCATGTTCTTAACGCCGTAGCTTGCACCTTCTTCGTTATATGCTGACAAAACACCACACACCGGGATGCGGCCGAATTTGTTCATGTTGGCCATCGCGGCATCAAGAACGGCGCCGCCCACATTATCGAAATAGACATCGACACCATCTGGTGATGCGGCACGAATTTGCGCTTCAAGGTCTGGCGCTTTGTAATCGACACAGGCATCAAAGCCGAAATCCTCGACGACAGTTTTACATTTATCAGGACCACCTGCGATGCCGATGGCTTTGCAGTCCATAGCTTTGGCAAGCTGACCCACGGTGCCGCCAACCGATCCCGCAGCGGCTGAAACCAAAACGGTTTCTCCAGCTTTGGCGCGCCCGGTGATCTTTAAGCCAACCCACGCCGTGGTCCCCGTAGACCCGCACGCGCCCAAGTAGGCGCTTAATGGCACATCTTGTTTAGGTGTGATGATGAAATCGAGATCGGTGCCATCCGAGACAACATGGGTCTGCCAGCCGAGCCGTCCAACCACATGTGTGCCGACAGGGAAGTCAGCGTTCTTGGTCTCAATGACTTCGCCCAGAACGCGTCCGATCATCAGATCGCCCGGAGCGAGAAAGCGTGGCGCATATGTCCAACCACCGCCCATTAGCATCCGCTGATAAGGATCAAGCGAGAGAAAATGGTTTTTGAGGAGAAATTGTCCATCTTCGATGCCGGGCATTGGCACTGTGACGATATCGAAATTGTCTGGTGTCGGTAAACCTTTGGGTTCGCTTTTGAATAGGACCTGCGTATTGGACATTTTACTTCCTCGTCTCTCGTGTTATGGGACTACAATGATTATCTTGGGTGTAGAGGGCGGATTAACAAGCCGAACGTTTGGGGCTAGGTCAAAATGGATCAATCATTAAGAACTGCATTGCAAGGTGTGACGACAGCAACGTTAACAACGGTGATGTTAAAGCGCGGTATTCGCACCACTTGGTTAAAAGGCACGATGCCTTATGCAACGGCGGAAAACCGAATTGTGGGCCCGGCCTTCACCATGCGCTTCATTCCAGCTCGCGAAGATCTAGCAACGCCCGAAGCCTGGAAGTCACCAAATTCAACGCGTGCCGCCATCGAAGAAATGTCCGAAGGATGTGTATGTGTCGTCGATGCGCGCGGTATCGACACGGCAGGTGTGTTTGGTGATATCCTTACGCTACGCATGAAAAAACGTGGCGTGACCGGGATGGTGACAGACGGTGTGATGCGGGATTCAGCAGGTGTGAAAGCCACGGATTTACCGATCTGGTGTAGTGGAACAGCCGCGCCAGCTGCGATTGCGACGATGGCTTTTGTGGGCTGGCAGGAACCGATTGGATGCGGCGGTACAGCTGTATTTCCGGGCGATATAATTGTGGCTGATGAAGACGGCGCCGTGGTGATTCCTCAAGCGATTGTCGGTGAGGTTGCTGCACTTGCGACAGAACAGGAAAAGTTTGAAGCCTGGATTGTGGGTGAAGTGGAAAAAGGTTGTAAGCTGCCAGGTTTATATCCACCTGATGATGAGACGCTGGCACGCTACAAAAAGGAACAAGAAGATGGATGATGGTGTAAAACCAAAGATACCGGCACCGTATACTGGACCAAATGTGGTCGGTGGACTGGACGAAATTTTTATTCAAGATGCGTTTACCAATGATGACGAGCGGCTATGGGTGCCATTGGCACCGGATCGCTGGTCACGGCCATTGTGCCTAAATGTGTCGCAGGGCTACTGGGTTCATTTGACCAAAGTTAAAGGGGGTGGGTTCCTGTCACGCCACCGCCATCCGGCACCGGTGCATGGGTTTGTTATCAAAGGCACGTGGCGATACCTCGAACATGATTGGGTCGCAAGGCCGGGCTCATACCTGTTTGAGCCACCAGGTGAAATCCATACGCTGGTTGTTGATGAAGATTGTGACGAGATGATTACGCTGTTCCACAATACGGGTGCGATTATCTATTGCGACGAAGACGGTAAGACAACCGGCACGACGGATGTTTTCGGCCGTGTTGAAGCCTGCCGTAAACATTTCATTGATGTGGGGCTGGGTGCGGACTTTGTTGAGCAGTTCATCCGCTGAGTTATGATCATTTTAAGATGTTGCCGTGCTAACAACGACAAAGTACGTGAAATATAACATGAAAATATAGGTGCAAAATGAAACGCTCTTTCAGGTCCATTCTTGCTGTCATCACTGTCGCAGCAACTCTTCTGCCAATCATAAATATTATTGAGGCCGATGAAGCGTCGGTGGAGACAGCTTCACAAGTTGTGAATTTGTTTGATGCCGTTGCAAAATATCCCGTGCCAAGTTGGTTTAAGCCGGGAAATTACTTTGAGCAATTTGAACCTTACAAAGAGCAAAAAGGCGCCACATTTATTCTAGGGCAAATTCCGAAAGGGGAATCTTTCGATAAATGGAGTAAACTCTTTGCAGTATTGGCCTATCAAAGCAGCAATTTGACTATGGAAAAATTAGTAAATGTGATGCTCAATCCAATTTATCAAATGTGCGGAAAAGCACATTTTTCATCCAAGCCTGTAGATCGCACTCCTGATGGAGATACTTACATCGTTACCTGTCAAAAAACACCTAATGGGAGGGATAAATTAGATTATGGTTAAGATATAGGCCAAGTGTCGTTAATCACTTTCTGAAGTTTCAAAAATACGTATGTAACAGTGTATCAGCATTGCCGGGGGAAAGTTTTGACAATCGATATACCGAGACTTGGCCAGTAACTGCCGACACGCTTGATCTGATGGTACGACGCTTAAGAACTGTAGAATTGACCCCAAAATGATAACGATGTGAATGGAGAGTTCTAAGGGCAACTGTTGAATTCCGAGGGACCATGTCTAGTTTAATTGCTGACAACAGTACGCTTTTCCACAATACAGGGGCGATTATCTATTGTGATGAAGACGGTAAGACAACAGGTACAACGGATGTGTTTGACCGTGTTGAAGCCTGTCGCAAACATTTCATCGATGTGGGTTTGGGCGCGGACTTTGTTGAGCAATTCATCCGCTGACATTGTGTCAGATCGATAAGGGGAACGTGTGATGATGCGGAATGTATTGATACTTGTAGCCGTCGTAGCGGTATTGCTCGGATATCAACTTTATACGCATAAGTCTGAAGTGTCTGAGCGGGCGTTGCAGCCCAAGAACGAACAAATCGTTTCCCAGGGCCAAGCGTTATACATGGCGCATTGCGCAAGCTGTCATGGCGACAACCTTGAAGGACAAGAAAACTGGCGGCAGCGATTGGCCTCAGGACGTTTGCCAGCGCCGCCCCATGATGAAACCGGGCATACCTGGCACCACGATGACGAGGCGCTGTTCAATGTGACGAAGTATGGTCCGCAATACGTTGCCGGCGCAGATTATCAAAGCGACATGCCAAGCTTTGAAGGCGTGATCAGTGATGCCGAGATCGTTGCCGTTTTATCGTTCATCAAGTCTACGTGGCCCGCAAAGGCACAGGCCACCCATGACGAAATCAATCGTCGGTCAGAGATCACACGACAGGAGCAGAATTAATTATTTCAAATGATAGGCGAGCTTAAATAAACGATTTTTCGCGAACAGTAGCTTTGCGCATTCCATCGGGCGTTTGAACCTCGATAATGGTGCCGTCGTCCCAATATTCACGATCAATCATCCCGATAGCGACATTGGTTTCAAAGTCTGGGGACCAGACAGCGGATGTTATCTCACCAATTTCTTTACCATCGACAAATGCTAGCCACATATTGGTGCATAATGGAACTTTGTCGCCGTCGATAGATATGCTGCGGATTTGCCGCATGGGCCCTTCCATGGCGACGCGCAGCAAGGCATCACGACCCACGCACCCAATCGCCAGGATTGTGTCACAGAACCTGCCCAAGCCGCACTCATGCGGTGTATTCCTCCAATTCATATCATTGCCGTAAGACAGTAAGCCAGCCTCGACGCGTTCAATAGCGTTCGGGCATCCTGCACGTACATTAAGATCTGCACCCGCTTCCATCAGTGCATCCCACAAAGGCTCACCATATTCGGTGCCGTCGACATAAATCTCATAACCACCTTGTTTGGAATACCCTGACCGGGCAATTGCCATGGATTGGCCTTGAAAGTCATACATACGAAACTTGAAAAACTTAATGTCGCGGACACTTTCACCAAACACACGCGCCATCAGGTCTTCGGCTTTGGGGCCCTGGATGGCGAGGGGAGAGACATCCGGTTCGTTAACATCGACATCAAGCCTGAAGCCGTACGCAATACCTTGCGCCCAATAAAGCGTGTCGTTGTCAGCAATGGAGATGTAAAATTTCTCTTCGTCAAACTTGAGGGCGACTGGATCATTCAGCATGCCCCCTGTGGCATCGACAATTGGCACGTAATAGCACTGACCAGGTGTCATCGCGCGAAGATCGCGCGGTGTGAGCATTTGCATCAATTTGGCAGCATCAGGCCCTTTGATTTCGATTTGTCGTTCACACGACACATCCCAAATTTGAACATGTTTTTTAAGATGATGATAATCAGCTTCGACGCTTTCGAATACGGTCGGCAAAAGCATATGATTATAGACGGTGTAGGCTTTTACCCCTGCCTCGGTGACGCGGCGTGTAAAGGGTGTGTGGCGCAGGCGGCGCGAAATCGAAAGCAGGGGAGCGTTCATGCAGAAACCTCTTATCCAAAATTACATAAATGAGCACGCCAACGCATTGGCAGCAATTTATCGTGCCTAATTTTTTTCATTGTGGATATCAAAATCGTACCTGCAGATGACGATTTTTTAGAGACGATAATGTGGTTCATTATATGGAAATCTGAAAAAAAATAGCTATTGATCCCAAGGCGAACACGAAAGACTATATCGATCGATGATTTTGAAATGTTATGTAAGGGAAAAATGCAGACCATGAGCACGATAAAAATTGCTGATAGAATGTCTAGAATTCAACAGTCAGCCAGCTCAGTGGCGACGCAAAGGGCACGCTTGTTGCGCGCCGAGGGGCATGATGTTGTGACGTTAAGCGTTGGAGAGCCTGACTTTCCAACCCCTGAACATATTATCGATGCAGCGGCTGCTGGCGCTAAGCGCGGCGAAACGCGGTATACTCATGCAGCTGGAACACCGGCGTTGAAGCAAGCGATTGTTGATAAATTCAAACGCGAAAACGGGCTTGAGTACACATTGGACGAAGTCATGGTCTCAAGCGGTGGCAAGCAAGTGATCTTTGATGCCATCATTTCAACGATTGAAAAAGACGACGAAGTTATCGTACCTGCACCGTATTGGATTTCATATATCGATCATGTGAAGTTCGCAGGCGGCACCCCGGTCGTTGTTGAATGCTCCGAACAAAACGATTTCAAACTAACGCCTGACCAACTCGAAGCGGCCATAACATCTAAGACACGTTGGCTGATTATTAACTCGCCAAGTAACCCGAGCGGTGCTGTTTATAGCGAAGCTGATTTGAAAGCGCTGGGTGAAGTTCTGTTACGCCATCCAAATGTCGCAATCCTCTGCGATGATATCTATGAGCATATTCTTTATGACGGGCATAAATTTGCGACCTTGGCGGCTGCTGAGCCGCGTCTATTTGATCGAACTGTAACCATGAACGGCGTTTCAAAAGCGTATTCAATGACGGGGTGGCGGATCGGATATTGTGGTGGGCCTGTGTATTTGTTGAAAGAAATGACAAAGCTCCAACAGCAAGTGACGGGTAGTAACTCTGCGGTCAGTCAGGCCGCCGCACTTGCTGCGCTCACAGGGCCCCAGGATTTCGTTGCAGAGCGTACACAGAAATTCCAGGACCGCCGGGACCTTGTTGTGTCGATGATCAATCAAGCGAAAGGATTGAGCTGCGATACACCAAAGGGTGCGTTTTACGTATTCCCGAATTGTGCTGAATTGATGGGCAAGAAAACCCCGGACGGCAAAGTCATTGAGAACGATACAGACTTGGTCATGTACTTCTTGGAAACCGAACATGTTGCGGTTGTTCAAGGTGCCGCATACGGGCTATCGCCATTCTTTCGTATATCGTTCGCAACGTCTGACGAAGAACTTATTAAGGGATGTAAGCGGATTCAGCGGGCCTGTGCAGCATTGGTTTAAGTGCGGTGATTGCGTAAAAATTCTTTAAAGGCATCGCAAAGGCGACACGTATTTGTTTGACCGACAGATCGTTCGACATGTCTTGAAAATTGAGGCGGTACTCGTCTTCAAAATGCTCTTTAAGCCAATCTTCAATAGGGCCAATTGCAAAGGATGTTTTGAATGTCAGGCCGCAGGCAAACGTAGTGCGGACACCGTTTTTTCGACGGTCGACGCCCTTAAAGTCTGTCCTTTCTGCTGCAGGCTTTTTATTCTGGCTACCGCCTGCAATGATTTCAAGAATGCCCATCGTTATATATAGATCCAAATTTTATCTCATTGTGCTGATATCATAAGTGAAAACAGCACGTTTTGCTATGATATACCTCACTCGGCCTATGGTAAGCTGATATATTGATCCCGATGTGAAATAACCATTTTGAAACATCGGTTGATTGGTTAACCTCGTACAATGCTGACACTGCATCCAATACTCGAGCGAGACAGTTTGCCTATTGTTGAGGACGATGACCTCGTGCTTCGGCTTATCAATGATGCGCGCTATCCTTGGGTCATTATTGTACCGAAGGTCCCTGATATTCGAGAACTGCACGAATTGAGTGAGCCAATGTTCGACAAAACAATGGCGTTGGTGCGCCATGTTGGTGGCGTCATGACGACAGCGTTCGCTGCTGACAAAATCAATACGGCTGCCATTGGGAATATGGTGCCTCAGCTACATATTCATATCGTCGCACGGCGCGAAGATGATGCAGCTTGGCCTGCGCCCGTTTGGGGTGTGGGTGAGATACAACCGCTCGAGCAGGGTGAAGTCACACGTCGGGTTTCATGTATCCGAGACGGATTAGGTCTCAGCTAGAACAGCCGGCAACAAGACAGTGACGCGTAATCCGCCCCCGTCGCGATTGCTCAGATGAATTTGGCCACCATGCCGAAGGATACTATCTCTGGCGATGGCCATGCCGAGACCAACGCCGCCAGTTTTTGAGCTGCGCGAGCCTTCAAGGTGCACAAAAGGTTCAAACACACGCTCATGTTCAGCTGTTGGAATACCTGGACCATCATCATCAATAATGATTTGGTTGTCATTGTTTTCGGCAGTCGTCAGTGACACGCGGGCATGCTTTCCATAGGTGGCTGCATTCTGAATTAGATTGCTGAATGCGCGGCGTAGCGATGTTGGGCGACACGGATAGACGATGCGCTCATTCGTGATACATGTGGCATCAAGGCCAAGCCCACCAAGATCATCGGTAATTGCCGTCAATAATGCGTTGAGGTCTGAGGGGCGTGTGGGCTCATCAGACGCTTCTTCTCGGGCGAATGCTAATGTTGCTTCGACCATCTGTTGCATCACATGCAGTGTCGCAATCATCTGGTCTCGCGCTTCTTCATTTTCCAACATTTCGGCTCGAAGGCGCAACGATGTAATCGGGGTTCTCAAGTCATGACGGATCGCCGCCAGCATGTTCGTCCTGTCCTGAACGAACTTATGTAACCGATGTTGCATCTCGTTGAATGCATGAATGGTGTCGCGAATATCGGCGGGGCCTTCCGGGGTGAGCGGCGCAACGGTTTCGCTTCGGCCCAGTCTTCCAGCCACCTCGGATAAGCGTTGGAGAGGTTTGGTGATGCGGCGGAGTGCGATGACAACAATCAAACTAATCACCAGCGCGGCAATAAAGAATGTTATCCACCCATCGGGCCTTATCAATTGACGCGGGGGGCGGGTATGAACGGCGGCGTTCATCCAGCGGTGATCACTTAGCTCAATGGAAATATATACATTGGCGCGTTTGGCCCGTCTTGGTGCATTTTTAAATGCATGACTGATGCGCCAGGCTTTATTCTCATGGTCGTCATGGGAATCACGGAAATGTTTTCTTATGACGACATGGACGCGTGATGTATCCAGGTCGCCAAGTTCCTCGGTAATCCGCTCAGCGAGTTCATGGGCCCGCTCTAAATTTTCATCTTCGTCATGACCATATGTGGGCTTTGTAATGGAAGACCTGTCTCTTATACACATCTGACGCTGCCG
>OJFX01000703.1_pt1 | contig 12292 bp, 9 predicted proteins | sample 1594171 | NCBI WGS metagenome assembly OJFX01 (sample SAMN05416840, study PRJEB24817) | seawater metagenome | isolation source: Sea water | place: Canada:Atlantic | collected 2013-07
AGATAATAACTTCAATATCACTCAATTGTACTGAGTTAGTACAGTTCAACCTCATCATACTAGTTTGTATGATATCAATATGAATAGCCAAAGAATGAACTAAAAGGGACGGTAATGCTTACTATTTTACGTCGAATTGTTCTAGAGTTTAGCCAAGCATCAGAGCTTGATCAGGCGTTGCTACGCTTAGTTAGCCAGGTTAAATCTGCTCTTAATACTCAATGCTGCACGGTATATTTAGCCGACCATCAAAAACAACACTTTATTTTAATGGCGTCAAACGGCTTAGCTGAAAATGCTTTTGGTCGAACTAGCGTTGGTTTTACTGAGGGGCTTGTTGGGCTTGTCGGCCAGCGTGAAGAGCCAATTAATATTGCGAACGCACAACAACACCCAGATTTCATTCATGCACCTGAGGTAGAAGAAGAAAACTTTAAAGCCTTTTTAGGTACGCCGATTATTCATCAACGTAAAGTCCTGGGTATTTTAACCGTACAACAAGAAAAATCTCGTGTTTTCACTGAAATGGAAGAGGCCTTTTTAGTGACCTTATCTGCACAACTTGCAACGGCGTTAGCCAGTGTAGAGGCTCAAGGTATGATTGAGCTTAATCATAATGCTCAAGGTATAGGTAAAAATATCTCCGGTATTGGTGGCGCACCAGGCATTGCGATTGGCGAAATGGTGGTTGTACACCCTAAAACAGATTTAGCGAATATTACGATTGAGAAAGCCGAAAAAATTGAGCCACAACTTATTATTTTTCAAGATGCTATCAGTCAAACTGTCTCTGAACTTACGCAAATGAGTGAAAAGCTTAAAGCGATAATATCTGACAATAGCCTTGATATATTTGATGTTTATAAGCACCTCCTAGGAAGTGATAGCTTTAAATCGGAAGTTATTGAAAAAATAGATAATGGTTTCAATGCTGAAAGTGCATTAAAACTCGTGGTTGATAGTTATGTCTTGCAGTTTGAAGCGCTCGATGACGAGTATTTACGTGAACGAGCTTACGATATTAAAGATTTAGGTAATCGCTTATTAAATAATATTAAAAATATTAAACAAGATGAACAGCTGTTACCTAATAAATTTATATTGGTTGCCGAAGATGTTAGTGCAACTATGTTAGCTGAGTACCAACACCTTGGTTTACAAGGGATTGTTTCTATTACTGGCTCAAATAATTCTCATACTGCTATTCTAGCTAAAGCATTAAATATTCCTGCAATAATGGGGGTTGATTATCTTACCATCCGCCAATTACATAAGAAAAAAGCAATTTTAGACGGCTACGGCTGCCAACTTTATGTAACACCTAGTCAAGCACTCATTAAAGAATATCGTCACATATTGGCGGCAGAGAGTGCACTTAATGCACAGGTGAAAGAAGTGGAACATTTACCTGCGACTACAATAGACGGCTTTTGCGTTAGCCTATTGATTAATGCAGGTTTATCAGCTGGGTTTGAGTATTCGCAAAATGTAGGTGCAGATGGCGTAGGTTTGTATCGCACTGAGATTCCATTTATGAACCGTAGCTGTTTTCCTTCTGAATCAGAACAAACAGCTTTATATCGAGATGTTTTAGCCTCATTCAAAGGTAAGCCGGTAACAATGCGCACTTTAGATGTTGGAGGCGATAAGTCATTACCCTATTTTCCTATTATTGAAGCTAATCCTTTCTTAGGTTGGCGTGGAATTCGAATAACTTTAGATCACCCAGAAATATTTTTAGTACAAATTCGCGCTATGATGAAAGCTAACCACGGCATAGGTAATTTGGCTATAATGTTACCTATGATTTCAAGTATTAGTGAGGTTGATGAAGCTATTAGACTCATTAATCAAGCTTACTTTGAGCTTTCAACTGAATTGTTTTGTCACGAAGATGAGCCCCTTATTCGCCCCAAAGTTGGTGTGATGATTGAGGTTCCCGGCATTATATTTCAGTTAGAAGACTTAGCTAATAAAGTTGATTTTTTCTCGGTGGGAAGCAATGATCTTACGCAATACTTATTAGCTGTGGACCGAAATAATAGCCGGGTAGCAAACTTGTATGACTTTTATCACCCGGCCGTTTTACGTTCTTTGTATTATATTGCACAAAAAAGCCAAGGCCAAAATATGCCAATAAGTATTTGTGGAGAATTAGCGAATGAACCCACAGGTGCACTTTTACTCATTGCTATGGGTTATAAAAATTTAAGTATGAGCGCACACAGTTTGGCGAAGGTAAAATGGGTTATTCGTCATGTTGAACATGACCAGCTGAAACAAATTTTAGATCATGTATTAACATTAACTCATACGAGTGATGTACACAGTTTTATGCACGAGCAATTAGTGCAACTAGGTTTAGGAGACTTTGTTCATGCAAGACTATAATCACTGCTATCAAACCCGTTTTTTACACCTTTGCTGCTTAAGTGATGCTAATGTTTACTAGTGTTTTTATCGCATGTGCTTTTTTGGGCGCTATTGTTGGCTTTTTTGCTGGTTTACTCGGTATAGGTGGCGGGCTTATTATTGTGCCTGTGTTAGTGTACTTGCTACCACTGTTAGGTATAAGTGCTGAGCTGGCATTTCCTATGGCATTAGCAACGTCTTTAGCTTCGATTATTTTCACTTCTACTTCTGCTGCTTTTGCTCACCATAAAAATGGCAATATTCCTTGGCCGCTTGCCAAAAGTTTGGTAGTAACTGTCGCTATTGGCGCAGTGCTTGGGGCTATTATTGCTGGGTTATTGTCATTACAGGCGTTAACAACCATATTTGGTAGTGCCGTGCTTATTCTGGCGCTCTATATGTTTTTATCGATTAAAATTGAGCGCAGTATCCCCTTACCATCTAAATGGTGGTTACAATTTATTGGTCTTTTTACTGGTATTTTAGCGAGTTTAATGGGCATTGCAGGTGGTGCCATACTCGTACCTATTTTAATGTACTGCTCTCTTTCTATGCGTCAGGCGATAGGTGTAGCTACCGCAAGTGGCATTATCGTCGCGCTATTTGGTACGCTTGGCTATATATTTGTTGGTTTAGGGCAAAGTGAGTTGCCACCTTGGAGTATTGGCTATATTTACTTACCTGCTTTATTAGGCATAGTGTTAACCTCGTCGCTATTTGCGCCGCTGGGTGTTAAAGCCGGCGCAAAATTGTCATTACCTTATTTGAAGAAAGGTTTCGCCATGTTTTTAATGTTAGTTGCCATTAAAATGATGTGGTATTAGCTAAATTTCTTAAAAGCACTCGATTATCCCCTTTATCCTGTTGTGAATATTTAGGCATTATTTACTCGATAAACACGTGCCAAAAATTGCTAAATACTGATAAACTCTACATAGTGAAGTTTAGTTTTTTACATTTAATTTTAGACCTAAATTTTGGCAGAACTGTCTGTTGTTATTTATAACCTTGAGGGAAAACTTAGTGAAAGCATATCTTGATCTAATGCGTCATGTCAGAGATGAAGGGGTTGAAAAATCTGATCGAACTGGCACAGGAACAAAAAGTATATTTGGTTATCAAATGCGTTTTGATCTTGCAAAAGGGTTTCCGCTAGTTACCACAAAAAAATGCCACCTTAAATCGATAATTCATGAGTTATTATGGTTTATTAAAGGTGAATCTAATATTGAATATTTAAAACAAAACGGTGTGAAAATTTGGGATGCTTGGGCAACTGAAGAGGGTGAGCTTGGCCCTGTTTATGGCGTTCAATGGCGAAATTGGCCGGCACAAAACGGCGAAACTATTGATCAATTGGCACAATTAATTGATGATTTAAAAAATAATCCAGATTCTCGTCGCCATATTATTACTGCTTGGAACCCCGCATTACTGCCAGATACATCGATTAGCCCTGACGCAAATGCGGCAATAGGCAAGCAAGCATTGCCTCCGTGTCATACTTTGTTTCAGTTTTACGTGCTAAACGGCAAGTTAAGCTGTCAATTGTATCAACGCAGCGCAGACATTTTTCTTGGCGTACCTTTTAATATTGCAAGCTATGCATTATTTACTATGATGATCGCTCAAGTATGTGATTTAGAGTTAGGCGATTTTGTTCATACATTTGGTGATGCTCATTTGTATTTGAACCACCTTGAGCAAGTAGACGAGCAGTTATCTCGCGAACCACTGGCTTTGCCAAGTATGTGGATTAATCCTGAGGTAAAAAGTATTTTTGATTTCACCTATGAAGATTTTGAACTTCAAAACTATCAGGCACACCCTCATATTAAAGCGGCCATTTCGGTATAGAGTGACCTATGTGGTAATGTTTCATAAAATATCAGACTAAGAGTGCTCTAAGCACTCTTTTTTTTTTAATACTTTTCTTTATTGCTGAAAATTAATAGTATCATTAATAGCTTGTATTACACTCTCAGTCTATTAGCCAAATTTGCTGAGTAAAACGTTAAAGTTTAAGTAAGTCGAGCTAATTCACGCTTAAGATTTATCAGTAGAATAACTACTGACTAAGTTTAATGACTGATAATCCTCTATTTTCCCGCATGAAAAAGTAGAACATTTAAATATTTAACCGTTTGAATATATGTTTTTATTAATAATTTGCAGGTTAAAAAATATACTTTTAATTGCTTGGTTTTCAATGTACTGTGTTAAATAAAATGGATTTAATTTTTTAGCTTCGCACAATAAAGTAGAGCAATTAATTAAATCGTTTAGTATTAACGGCTGTTTTTTAACTTTAAAAGAAGGATACTTTGATGAGCGCAGAAAACGCACTTTATATAATACTTATTGAAAAAATAAAACAAGATGCGTTAGTACTGCCTACGTTACCTGAAGTCGCTTTAAAAGTTAGACAAGCTGCTGATGATCCTGATATCAGTTTAGCTAGAATGAGCGATATTATTAGTCATGATGCAGCGCTTTCTTTAGGCGTTTTAAAAGTGTCTAATAGCGTTGCTTTTGGCCGAGGTGTAAAAGTAAACTCTGTTCCTACAGCCGTTACTCGCATCGGTTTAAGACAAATTAAAACTATTGCTACGGCAATGGCTGTTGAGCAAATGTTTGTTTCTGACAATCAAGTTGTATCTCAATACATGCAAAAATCGTGGCGTAAAACTATTGATGTAGCTTCGGTTGCTATTACTTTGATGACATTTTATTTACAAAAAAATAAGCAATCTAATTTTACCCTTGAATCATTAACGTTAGCCGCACTGATACATAATATTGGTATTTTACCTATTTTAGCTGAAGCAAAAAATCACCCTGACGTATTTGCAAAATCGGCTTTTTTGAATAAAGTGATCGTTAAACTCTCCAATGAAATAGCCGCTGAAATGACAAATGCTTGGGGGTTCTCAAAAGACTTTAGAGAAGTTGTGATTACATGGAACGACTTAAGTGTATTACCGAAAGAAGCACACTACATTGACTTCATTCGAGCTGGTGCCGTTTATCATGAAATATTTAAAAATGAATCTACCCAAGAGTTTTTATTGGAAAGCTATGTTGAAAAAGGCATTTTACCGAATTTAAACTTTATGAAGACAGAAGAGTTTACTGACAGGTTAGCGCAAGTTAAATCAATGTTTTAAAATCCACCTCTGCAATATTGTAGAATTCGAAACTTTACTTATTGATACTAAAAAGACGCTGAAAGCGCCTTTTTAGTTACGAGTAAACTTCTTTGATAAACCGCGATATTATACTTCTAAATAATCACTCGCTTTTAGTGAAAACTCAGCTAATAAATTATCTATAAAACGATTTAACTCGCCAGCCATTAAGGCAAAATCTGCATCGAGTTTGGCAACAATATCATCACTATCAATATCGTCATTCTGCTCTTGTATTACGTCATAGAACTTAAGGCGTTTAATCGCTAAGTCGTCACATAAGATAAACGATAATGACTCATCCCATTCTAGTGCTACTTTTACAACATATTTGTCTGCATCTAAGTGGGCTTTAATCTCTTCAGAAGTTAAGTCTTGATTCTTAACGCGAACTACAGCACCGTCATCTCCAAGGGCATTAAATTCTGCTTCCATGCCGAGTTGGAAATTAGCGCCTAAATTGCTTTCTACTAACCACTCTGTCATTAGCTCATCAGGTGCTTTTTCTGGTGAAGGTGTTGTTACTGGCAAGGTGCCAAGTGATTTACGTAAAAGCGCTAAAAAGTCTTCGGCTTTACCTCTGCTACTGGTATCAACAACAATAATGTTGTGTACAGGGTTGATATAAGCACGGGTATCACTAAAACGAGAAAAAGCTCTTGGCAATAATTCAAAAATAATATCTTCTTTAAATTGCTCTTTTTCTTTCTTTGTAGCTCCGCGTGATTGTTCTGCTTCTAATTGTGCTACTTTTTGCTCAAGCATGTCTTTAACAACAGGAGCTGGGAGAATTTTTTCTTCTTTACGAGCGCATAATAAGTAATTACCGTTTACACCGTGTACTACAGTATCACCATGTTTACCTAACGCGTTAACCCAACCAAAATGTGATTGCTCAGTTGATGCACAAGGAGTAAATAAATGCTCAGATAATTGTTTCTCTAAATCTTCTTCAGAACATTCAAAAGGGCGGGTAAAAGCAAAAAAGTATAGGTTTTTAAACCACATTAAAATAATCCTTGCCCTGTTACTGTGGGCGAATAATTGAAAAACGACGGCTATATTACCGTACTTATATCAATCACGCACGCCTTAGATTAATCCAACGATATACTCAGGATTTAACCCATATTATTAAACTTTATTTCGTAAGCTAAGCCTTCGTTTACAACAGAAGTTGCATGAATACTACCGCCTAAGGTGTCGGTGACTAAGTTATGTACTATATGAGTCCCTAAGCCAATTCCACCTTTGGTGGCTTCGGTAGTAAAGAATGGGTCAAACAAGTGTGCTAATTGCTGCTCAGACAAACCGTGGCCGTTGTCTTTATACATAATGCGAACTTGTTCACCATTAAGTTGAATATCTATCGTAATTTTGCCACGGTTGATATCCTTTAATCCATGCACTACTGAGTTAATGATGAGGTTGGTAAATATTTGAGAAATAGCACCTGCGTGGCAATATATTTCTGCATCGTTAGGGCAATTAACTTTAATTGTGTGATTGGATTTTTTTAACTTAGGGTGTAAAGAATGAATAATTTCGTCAATATATCGAGCTAAGTTAATTTGACGAATTTTTTCGCTTATTTGATCGACTGCAACCTGTTTATAGCTGGTGATTAATTCAGATGCACGTTCAAGATTGTTAAGCAATAAATCTAGACCTTGTTTTGAGTTATTAGTGAAGTCGTTAAGTTCACGCTTTGAGAGCTTATTACTGTCGATGTCTGACTTAAGTTTACTCAGTAAATCTGTTAAGTAAGTGGTTGAAGTTATACTGACGCCAATTGGGGTATTAATTTCATGGGTAACTTCTGCTGACATGCTTCCAAGTGCTGCCATTTTTTCTGTATCAAGTAATCGCTCTTGGGCTTTTTTCAATTCATTTATTGAACCTTTCAATTCATTATTGGTTTCTAAAAGAGTTCTTTCAGTAAGGCTTCTTCGGTTATTTTCAGCTTGAAGTTTTTGTTGTTGATCTAATAGCTCTCGTTGTTGTAGTTCCATTTTTAACATAGTGGTGCTTAATGAAGACGTTTTACGGGCGACCTCTTGTTCTAGCATTAAGTTTTGTTCATCTAATTTACTGTTTGCTGAAATAACTTTACTTTGTGTTAAAGCCAACTTTTCTTGGTAGATCACGAGTTCATCAATTAAATTGTTGTATGCATTTTGAAGAATATTTAACTCATTATTTTCATAGTTAATAACATGTAGTTTAGAGGCTTCAGGATCATCTATATCAAATTGATTAATTTGCTCGGTTAATTCGTTAAGTGGATGCGTTAATAGGCTAGAAAAGGCTAAAGAAAAGAGCAGTACGAGTGCTGCGGTTTTGACCATAGCATTACCAATGAGAAAATATATCCCGACTTGTATACGATTAAAAATTACCTCGTTACTTGATAATAATGTCACAGAGCCAACTTTAGTTGTGCGGCCTGAAAACTCGAAAATTAATGGAAAAGCATGGCCAAATAATCCGGTATTATGTGAGCTAACATTAAAGTATTTTTGACCATCAACTTTTTTATTTGAACTTGTAGACTCTATAAAGAGGTTATCTTCTCCTGTTGCAACACCTAATTGGGCAATAACAAAATTATTTTCATCGGTAACTGTTATACCTTTAATCATAGGGATAGCGACTAAACCTTCGGCAATTGATATTGCTTGTTGGGTGTTAAGTTCCCATACCGCACGCGTTAAACTGCCACTAAAAGTTTTTTCTAAGGTGAGTAACTCGCTGGCAATGTGGTTTTTGGTATTTATATATTCTGCGCCAATCTGTACACAAGTAACGATAAATGTCAGCACAAAGTACAATGACAATACGCGCGTTAGAAGCTTTCGTGACAGACTTGTTGTTTTCATTAAATAGTTCTTCTATTAAGTGGTTGTTAACTCTTGCGGTTTTAAAAAGTTCGTGCTTTCAATGTTCAATGATAGATACCAATAGATTAGGCATTTAATAAGCCTAACTTCTCCGTGTAGTTAATTCAATATACGGTATTAACTGCTTTATTTCTCTTAAAAATTTAAAAATTTAAAAATAGTTCTAGGTATCAATAAATAAAATCAATTTTTGTAAAATTTCAAAAAATAACTTCTTGTGTCACAAAAGTGTCACAAAAGTTTGGCAATATAGTCGAAATAATTTTTTAGCCATACTTAAATTTACAAAGGTATCACCATGAAACATACTTACAACAAAATCGCTGTAGTTTTATTGTCTTCTTTATCAATGTCGGCATTTGCAGCTAATGTTGAAGTTTACGGTAAAGCAAATCTGTCTCTACAATCTTCTGATGAAGGAGAAGGCTCTTTTACCGAAGTAAAAAGTAATGCTTCGCGTATTGGTCTTAAAGGTTCACATGACCTGGGCGATGGCTTAACGGTAATTTATAAAGCTGAGTTCCAAGTTGACTTAGATGGTGATAGCGACAAAGGCGATAGCATTACCGATCGTAACCAATATGTTGGTTTAGCAGGTAACTTTGGTGAAGTATTATTAGGCAAAAACGATACTATGCTTAAACAATCACAAGGTAAAGTTGATTTATTTAGTGATTTAAATGGTGATATTAAAAACTTATGGAAAGGTGAGAACCGCATGGCGGACACACTTTCTTATAAATCACCTAAATTTAGTAATTTCCAACTAGGTGTTACTTATATTGCAGAAGATGCTGTTGATGCTGAAGATGGCGTTTCAGTTGCTGTGTTCTACGGTGACGCTAAATTGAAAAAAACTAACCTTTTTGCTTCTGTTGCTGTTGATTCAGACGTAAACGGTTACGACATTACGCGTGCTACAGTTCAAGGTAAAGTGTCGGGTGTTGTTTTAGGTGCCATGATACAGACTCAAGAAAAAGTAGACGGCTCAGGCGAAATGGATGGCTATATGCTGTCGGCTAAATACAAAATGGACAAAGTAACTTTTAAAGGTCAATACCAAGCTGCTGACTTTAAAGACGGTGATGACAAATCAGGTATTACTGTAGGTGCAGACTATGCATTAGCTAAAAGCACAAAGTTATATACGTTTTACACAACTTTCGATATGGACAGTGGCGAAGATCAAAACTATTTAGCTGCAGGTGTTGAATATAAATTTTGATATTGATGATAAGTTGTCATTAAATCAGTGGGTCGAATTTTAGTTAAGACTCATTATAATTAAGCCGCATTTTGCGGCTTTTTTCTTGCCTATTTGTTTTGTATTCTTGATCATGATGTTGTTTAATTTATTATATAAACTAATGCAATTTTAGTTATAATTTTGCCGTTGTCATGAAACTGTCATATTTTTTTATCACAATGTTCACTATACGATTAAGCTATTAGGACGGATACATGAATAGACAGATATTAGTTGTTGAAGACGAAGCAGCAATTAGAGAAATGATAACGTTTGTTTTAGAGCAAAATGGTTTTAATGCCATAGAAGCTGAAACTATAGAACAAGCGCAAGCTAAAATTAAAGAACCATACCCAGATTTAATTTTACTTGATTGGATGTTACCCGGTGGTACAGGCGTAAAGTTAGCCAAATCATTAAAGCAAAACGAATACACGCGTTCTATTCCTATTATTATGTTAACCGCACGCGCTGATGAAGACGATAAAGTAAAAGGCTTTGACGCGGGTGTTGATGATTATGTAACTAAGCCTTTTTCCCCTAAAGAATTAATTGCTCGAATTAAAGCTGTTATTCGACGGGTGGCTCCAACCGCATTGGAGGAGTCAATCGACTTTCATGGTATAAACTTAGATCCAGTTGCACATCGTGTTTCTATTAACGATAAAGCGCTTGAACTTGGACCAACGGAATTTCGCTTGTTACATTTTTTTCTTACGCACACCGAGCGTGTGTATAGCCGAGAACAACTCTTAGATAATGTTTGGGGAACCAATGTTTATGTTGAAGACAGAACGGTTGATGTGCATATTCGTCGTCTACGCAAAGCTATTGCTGGTGATGGCCATGAAGAATTTATTCAAACTGTTCGAGGTTCGGGCTACCGTTTTTCGGGCAAAATTAAAACCTCAGGTTAGTCGCTAATATATGTATTTTCGTATTTCAGCCTCGGTACTCCTAACACGAGTTATTAGTGGGCTAATTGCTAGTGCTGTTCTGGGCTACATGCTTGGACAAACGTTTCTTGTTGTTAGCATAGTAGCCATAGCTTTACTTGCATGGCATTACAATCACTTATTTAAATTAATACAATGGTTATGGCAAGGTAAATCAATTTCTCCGCCTCAAGCAAATGGTATTTGGGGGCGAATATATGACGGCATGTATCGTCGCATTCGTAAGCAGCGCTTGAAACAAAAGCAATTAAATGAGCGACTTCGTAAATTTAGAGATGGTGCAGAAGCTTTACCTGATGGTGCTTTAGTGCTGTCAAATGAGCTTAATATTTTGTGGGGAAATAAAAAAGCCTCACAACTTATAGGTGTTCGTTGGCCTAGCGATGTAGGGCAGCGTATTGACAACTTGATTCGGTTTCCTGAATTTTCTAAATATTTAGTAAGTGGCGACTTCGAGAGTCCTTGTTTGATTATTTCTCCAATAAATAGCGAACTACAGCTTGAGCTGCGCATGATGGCTTATGGTAGTGATCAAATTTTACTTTTAGCGCGTGATATCAGTAAAATTCAACGACTTGAAGAAATGCGTAGAGACTTTGTCGCAAATGTCTCTCATGAATTAAAAACCCCGTTAACGGTAGTGCGGGGGTATGTTGAAATGGTGCAAGCGAGTGAAACAGCATTAGCGCCTCACTGGCAAAAAGCTTTTTCTACCATCGAAACCCAAGTATCGCGAATGGACAGGCTAGTTGAGCAGTTACTAGTATTAGCCAAGGTTGAAAATAACCTTGATTCAGACAACCATCAACAAGTTGATTTATCACGTTTAACTTTGACAGTAGTAGAAGACGCACAATGGTTAAATCAGGATAAAAAGCATGTTATACATTGTAATATAGCGCCTGATATTAGTATTAAAGGGAATGAGCACGAATTAAAAAGTGCCTGCCTAAATTTATTATCCAACGCAATAGCCTATACCCATGAAAATGGCACTATTGATGTGACATTGCGAATTGACGGGAATAAAATTCGCTTTAGTGTTAAAGATAATGGTCCTGGTATTAAACCAGAGCATGTTAACCGATTAACTGAACGTTTTTTCAGAATTGACAAGTCTCGCTCAAGAGATACTGGTGGTTCAGGGTTAGGCTTAGCAATAGTTAAGCATGTGCTTAATCACCACAATGGTGAGCTTTCTATCGAAAGTGACTGGCAACAAGGCAGTGAATTTATTATTCACTTTAAACCGACTTCAACGAGTTAACTTAAGTCATTCTTCTTTTAAAAGGTTTAAGTTAACTGCATTTTTCTGTTCAATTGTACTCCTACTTTAAATTCCCTCTTAACAGTGTAAACATAATGCTTTTCATTGTTAGCACTTAACTTCACTTAACTTCTCTTAAATTCGCTTAAACTTAGCGCTAGCCATCAAAAATAAATTGGCCTTTTATGATAAAAAAGTAATAGAAAAATTTTTTAATGCTTGTCATACAAGTGTCACAAACTTTACTTATTATTGTCATATTCACTTTCTATAGTGTACTCAATTTAATTATATATCTCATCGGAGAGTAACATGAGTTTAAA
>OJFX01000709.1_pt1 | contig 12251 bp, 13 predicted proteins | sample 1594171 | NCBI WGS metagenome assembly OJFX01 (sample SAMN05416840, study PRJEB24817) | seawater metagenome | isolation source: Sea water | place: Canada:Atlantic | collected 2013-07
GGCTCACCTTGAGCGGTTATGGCTCCTGGGACTTCCCGTGAAAGTCCGTCCGAACTGTCCGAACTGTCCGAACTGTCCGAAACCCCCAGATTCAGCGCGTAAAGGCCGATTCCCGGCGGCGGGCCGGCCTCTCCTTCATCTGGCGTCGGACGGTTCGGACGGACTCCTGACGAAACCTCCCGCGCGTGAATCGCGCGATGCGCGGGTCCACCAGAGCTCCCAGGCTCACCTTGAGCGGTTATGGCTCCTGGGACTTCCCGTGAAAGTCCGTCCGAACCGTCCGAACTGTCCGAAACTCCAGTCTCCAACCCTTGAGGCCCGAATTCCGTCGGACGGTTCTGGTCGCTGTCGTCCGACGACCCCATGGTCGGCAAGACGGAGATCTGGATGATCCGCTCGCGCTGCCTACTGGACGCACGCTCCCCGTGCGTGACCTCTACGCCAACGCTCCTGAGGGCTGACGTGACCCGCTTGATTCGCCGCCCCACCCCCGCTGCCGATCTGGGCCAGGACGGGTGCTTCGTCGCTCCGAGCTGCGCGTGAGTCAGGACCTCTTGTAGGAGCCTGCTTGCGGTACCCGACCAGTGCCGGCGCTGCCGAGCTAGAGCAGCGACAGCAAGCGCGAAGGGCGCCTGGTCGAGAGCCATCAGGCGCGTGACCTGGCGGTTACGCTGTAATGCCGCGAGGAACGTGCCCTCGGCAAACCCGAGCGCTACCTCCACCGCCGCCCCTGTCCTAGCGAAGTCAGCCATTCGCGGTAGCTCGCGCAGTCGAACCTGTGGTCGGCGCTCGAGACCGGCGGCCACGGCGTCCAGGAACGCCCCGAAAACGCCTGGAGCGGCCTTCTCGAACTCGGCCCAGAGAGCCTCCTCGTCTCGACGTTCACCGTCCGGGATCATCTGTAGCTGCAGGACCACGGAACGGTCTAGTAGATCGGCTCGCTCATCTAGATCATCGATGCCATTGAGCATCACGGGCCGCTGGACCTCGAAGATCATCTCTTCGTCGTCGGTGTAGAGCTTACGTGCCGCGAATCCGCCCCCGGTCGCCAGGGTGCAGATGGCATCAGCTATGTTGGCGTCGATGCCCGAGAGGTTGTCGTACGCGAGGAGGCGCGCGTGCTTTGCCCCGATCAGTAGGTCCCGCACCTCGCGCGGCATCCGACGGAGCTGCCCCTTGTTCGGATCGATGAACCTCTGGACCATCCGCGCCAACGTGCTCTTCGCAGAACCTTGCTCCCCCGAGATCACAAGCACCGGGAACGGTCCCCGCGGCCATAGATACGCGACCATCGTGCACGCGAGTAGCACCCACTGGTCTGGGCCGCTGAGATTCATGAGCGGACGAAGAGATTTAACGCTGCCGCCGCGTGTCGGCACGGGGAGCGGCTTTGCACCATCCCGCCGTAAGAAGCGCACCTTCACCTCGGTGTTCGGTATCAGCCGCCACCCCTCCCTTGTGACGTGGACCACCTGGCGCTCAGCGTCGGCGAGGTCGATGACGATGCCGCCCTCGTACTCCGCCGATCTCGTCGCCAGCTCCAGCGCATCTCCGTCATGGAGCGCGATCGCCGTCAATACGGTAATGACCTCATTGACCACGCCGGAGACAGGGGCCTCCCCCAGTTCTTTGTAGCAGAGGCCGGAGAGCCAGACCTTGCAGGCGCCGGACTTCACAACGTAGGTGTCACGGTAGTCTTCGACGGGGATCGTGATGTAGCCGCTCTCCACATCACCCTGGACGTGAAACAGCTCTACGCCCTCCATGGATTGGACGAACTCAACGAGGCGATCTGCGACCTTCTCCCGCCCGCCCGAATCACTGGCAAGCGCCTCTGCCACTTCGACGGCGATATCATCCAGGCGTCGTCGCAGCAGCGACGCGACGTCGTCCGGCAAGCCGTCAGAGATCTTCTCGAATACTCGTTCCCGCTGCTCCGCCTTCACGATATTCACCGAGTCAGTAAAGACCCCAGATGCAAGGTGGATCGTTAGGGCGACGGATCCCGTCCTCCCCGACGACGTCCAATCAACCTTGATGGCGCTGTTCGGCCCGTCGCTCGCCGCGTAGGTCTCTTCCCCCTGTGGTTCCTGATTCTGTTCCTTAGGCACCTCGCGCCTCCCCGGCCGAGCCGCCCTTCTTGCTATGGGCAAGGACATCATCCCGCGTGGCGCCTGCGACAATCCAAGCCCGTGCGTCTTCCGCATCGGGAACCAAGACGCGAGCGCGAACGCCGCCAGAACGCAGCTCCCCCGCCAACTGTTGGGCACCGAAGAGCCCGACCTCATCGGCGTCAGCAACTACAACGACATTGCGCTCTTCATGATCCCGGACGTACCGGACGAGCATCTCTTGGCATGCCATTGCCCCTGGCCGACCGACTACACGTAGGCCAAGCGTCAGGAGTGCCGCGGCGTCGGTCTCGCCCTCTGCGATGAACAGCGGGCCATGGTCGTCCAGTGCCTTCGGAACGAAGAGTCCGTTTCGACTCCCCTTCACGGCGAACTTTCGACCGTTCGATTGGCGGAGGCGGATTCCGATTACGCGTCCCTGGCTGTCCTCCATCGGCACCGACCATGCTCGCCGAATGTAGCGAGCCCCAACTCGTCGTAGGTCGGCGCCTTCGACAAGGCCGAATCGAAGATCGCGCAACGACTCAGAGGAAACCTTGAGGTCCCGCGCGTACCAATTCACAGCATAGGCTGGAGCCGATTCTTGGAGCCGCTTCGCGAGTGAACCGAAGTCGCGGGTCGGTGCCGGGGGAAGACCTGGTCGAACACGGCCATGTCGGAACTCAGATCGATCGAGAACATGGAGGAAGCCTGCATTGCCCCAACGCGTCTCAGAGCGCGCTCGAGGGCAGACGGCGGCAACGATCTGACCGGCGGCGTTGATGCGCACAAGGCACCAATCTCGATGCTCGCATACCGGGCACGGAAGCCCGCGGTTCACGCGGGTGAAGGAGCCGAGGATGCTCACGATTCTCCTCCAACACGAGGAAGGGGGCGGGTGGAAATGACTACGCCTATTCGCTCCCCATGGGAGTCGGTCGCGTTTTCTCTTACGACGATCGTTAGGGATGTCGCTTCCGAGGAGGATCGCGTGCGGCGGCGCCGAATGATGGGTATTCCGACCAAGTTGTCGGCGATCGGTAGGTGCTGATCTTCGGGCTCGGGGGGACTCGATGGACATCCCTCATGGGCTTGATCGTTCCCACTGTCGGGGTCCTGTCGAGAGCCAGGGTCATCCCTCAAGATCTCGCATTTGCGGCAGAATGCGGGGGCCTCGAACGAGGCGGATCGGGACGATCTAGAGCCCTCATGGGTATGTGCGGGCTCGGCTTGGGGCGGGGGAATGTTCGGTGCAAGCACCATCTTGTCGGGCATGTCTCTGGCTCCTTGGTTCGGCACCAGGGGCTCCTGGTGCGCGAACTCCAAGAAGCGGCATTCCAACCGCAGGACCAAAGGCAGTAGTAACCGCAATCTTTGCGGGTACTCTGCGGTTACTCGCTACTGAAGCTCTTGCTTACGGTCCCGATGCCACGACACAGCGGCACGCCCAGCCTCAGTCAGCCCATACCCCCCGTTTGTCCCCTTCTGCGCCCTCACCAACGGAGGCTGATGGATGGCGTTCATTCGCTTCTTGGCTGCCTCTATCGTCCGCTTCCCCCGGCCGCAACGGTGCGCAATCTCCGCTGCCGTCACCAACGGTCGTCCCGAGCCAGCCAGCACCTTCAATGTGATCCAATCAAGGTCCGTGAGTCGATGGAGAGCGGGTACATCCAGACGAGCCAGCGACTCGGAGGACGGAACGGCGCCCCCATCCTCAACACCGCCCGGGAAAGCCAATCCGGTCAACCCCTCCCCGACTTCGAGTTGCTTGCAACGCTCTAGCGCCGCCTGGCCTATCCGGATCAGGCAACGATCCACGGCCTCCACCCAGCGCTCGTGGCGTACCCCAGATGCGTCCGATGGACTGTCATCTCCGAACTCATTCTCGACCAGATCACCCTGAAAAGTCTGCATGAAGAGTGTCCGCAGAGGCACCCCAACGATGTAGCCATCGAGCGAGACAGGATCAGGGCGCAGTGTCTTTAACACGTCGTCGTTGTACTCTTGGATGCGTGGACGCCAGAGGTCATCCGCAGGGTCCTCCGAAAGACCAGCCCGTACGAACACAGTCCATTCCACTGCTTGCCTCTCCGTCAGTTGAAGCCCGGCAGCTAGGAAGGCATCTGGCCCGAAGAGACCGCGAAACTCACGATTCAGAACCAAGCTCGAGTCCCAGATCTCTTGCGACGTGGTCACGTCCTCTGCCTCAAGACGCGCGACGAATGCCCTCACCTTCTTGAGCTTGTTTGTAACGCCCCTTCGCCTTATGGGCTTGATGATGCTCAGCAGCCGGAGAAGCCTCTTTACCTCCTTCGACGGCTCGCTCTCATCCGCCGCCCGCCCCTTGGGAAGTGCAGCATGGAGCTGAGTGAGGTGCTGGATCGAGCGCCGGTGAAACCAGAGAAGGTCTTTGAATGACCGCTTGATCGCATCATGGGAGCGCCGGGCCATACGCTCAACCCCTTCAGCTAGTGCGGACGCCAGTACTTCCGGGTCAATGGTCTCGTGAAGCCTTCGAACCCCATGCAAGGTGTCGGCCTTCAAACGACGATGCTCGGCCAGGGCCTCGGTGCGTTCTTGAATCTTCTCGAAGGCGTCGCGGTGCTTTGACATTTGCTAGGCCACGCCGGTTCGCGTAGCGCACTTGGAATTGACACCCAACGACAGGACTAGATGTTGCCAGGAGACATCGGGTGCTCATCGGATCGGCGGTCTGAGCTCGGGGACGAGCCATAGTGTCGCGGCAATCGGCAGTCACGGCAAGCGCTCCAAGCGAAGGTTGTATCCCCGCTTGTCCTACTGGGTCGAGGTCTCGCCGGCTTCGACTCCTGCGGCAAGCACGGGGTCCATGTGATACCGAACCTCCGGATAGTCGCCCGCCCGGCCGTACACCTGGACGGTGACGACCCCGTCGAACCTCAGCATTCCCACGGGCTTCCCTTCGGCGTCGATCGGACGTCCGCAGTCGGCACATGTCGTGCACTTCATCCAGTCGTCTTCGGTGAGGATTTGCGGTGTATCGATCTCTCCCCACCGGCACGTCGGGCAGATGCGGCCCGAGTCGGGCACGAACTCGCCACCGTACTCACGGAAGAAGACCTCCGGGGGATGGCGCGCCTTCTCAGCGTCCACGACGGAGGCGCTGATACGCGGGTTCTGGGTCGTAGGCCCCGTCCATGACGCGTAGCCAGGCTCGCCGCCTTGCCCTCGTTTGAATTCGTCGTGGAACCAATCGTCGTTACGCCAGGGCGTGCTCGCGATGAGCGCCCAACCGTCGCGGTCCACTAGCCGCTGGCTCAGGTGCTCGTTCCAGACCTCGGACTTCATCCGCGCCGCTTCGTCAAGAATGACCCAATCGAGCGACTCACCCAAGAGCGCGGCCGGGCGGTGGGCACTCTTCGCCCAGACCTCTGCACGGTGCCCAGCGAGATTCTCAATGGCAGCGAAACGGCGCCGCTCGTTCAGCTCGATGATTCGGTGCGGGAACCGCTTCTTCAGCAGGTCGAACACCTGCTCCACGATCAGGTTCGTGGTCGCAAAGCTCGGCGAAACCACCCAGCCGCGCGACGGCGCCGTGGGCGACAGCAGGGCCGCCAGAGCCTCATGCACGGCCACCGTCGTCTTGCCCCACCGCACGCCGCAGGCGACCACTCGGCGCTTGGCGTTAGAACGGTGGACGAACAGCTGCCCCTCGTGTGGCTCGTAGCCGATCCGTGCGAACAGCCTCTCTTTGTCCAGCTTCGCCATGGGCATCTAGGCATTCGCCCCATCCTCCAGGTCTACGAAAGGCTCCACGGCTTCCACGACATCGTCCGTGCCATCCTCGCCGTCTTCCGATGTAAGCAAGTCATCGGTCTCGCGGCGCCGAAGCTCACGTATGACCAGGTCCGCGCGCGTTGAGGCTTCGCCTGCGATGAGACGCTCGAGCTTCACGGCGATATCCAGCGCCCTCACGCCTTCCATTGCCGAGTCGAATCGGCGATCACGCAGCGCCTCGACGGCGCGCGTGTGCACGACGCGCAGGGTCTTGAGGTGCCGCGAGCGCATTTCGACCAAAGTCTCCTTCAACAGCTCGGCGGTCTCCGTCTGGACGGCGGCCTCAATGGACTCCAGCCGCGCCGTCCACCTCTCGCGAGTGGCCGTCTTCTGCACCGCCCTCTGGCTGGACCCGTAGTGCTTCGCCACGGCACCGTACGAGCGTTCAGGGCCGAGACCCACGTAGTACGCGAATGCATCGCCGCTCGGGATCTTTCTCCCCCTACGAACGCCGCTCATCGCGCACCTCGTCGAATGGTTGGCTCCCTAGCATCGCCTGCTTGCCGGTAGCCTTCTGCCAGCGGCGGATGATCACGTCGCAGTACCCAGGGGACAGCTCAATGCCTCGTGCGCGGCGCCCCGTCGCTTCGGCGGCGAGGATCGTCGTCCCGGAGCCGCAGAACGGGTCCAACACCACGTCGCCGCGATCGCTGCTGTACTCAAGCGCCCGCGTCACCAACTCCGTGGGCTTCGTGGTGGGGTGGTCCGGAGAAGCCGCGGGACGGGGGCACTCCCAGATCGTGTCGAGGTCGCGCGTCGGAGGAGCGTGGTGCGCCGCACCGGGGACCCAGCCGTAGAAGATCGCCTCGTGTTTGTAGTGAAAGTCGCTCCGCCCCAGAACGAATGCGTTCTTCGCCCACACCAGCGTCTGTCGCCACACGCCCAGATCGGTGAGCACGCTTGCGAAGGGAAGGAAGTTGGGACCTGCTGGTGCGGCGACGTACCAGACAGCGCCGGGCTTGCACCCCGCGGCAGCCAGGTAGAGCGCGTTGCCGAGGAACTCCTCTAGGCCGTCCCCCACGAGTTCATCGTTGTCGATCGTCAGCTCGTCCGCGGTCTTCCCCACGTACGAGACGCCGTAGGGTGGGTCGGTCCACAGGAGATCGGCCCGGTCCGTCAGAAGGACCGTCGCGAACGAGTCTTCCTCGGTCGAGTCCCCGCACAAGAGCCGGTGATCGCCAAGGACCCAGAGGTCCCCCGCTCGCGTCACAGGCTCCGCTGGAACCTCGCCTGGCCCCGGGTCCTCGACCTCCGCTTCGGCTCCCCCATCGAGGTCCGCCAAGAGTTCATCTAGCGCGGCCTCGTCGAACCCGACGCCGTCCATGGAGTCTTCGACCTTCAAGCCACGTAGTAGGGCCGACAGCGCCTCGTCGTCCCACTCGGCAAGCTCCCCCGTCCGGTTGAGGGCGATACCGAGGGCCGCCGCATCAACGTCCCCCACGTCGAGCTCCACGACGTCGCACTCGGTCCAGCCGAGGCGCTTCATGGCAGCCAAGCGGCCGTTGCCACCGATGACCCGCTTCGTGGCCGCGTGGACCACAAGGGGCTCCGCCTGGCCGAAGCGGCGAAGGCTGGCCTCGATCGCCGCCATGTTCTCTTCACCGTGCCGCCGCGCGTTGGCGGGGTCAGGGTGGAGCTCGTCGAGCCGCAGTCGCTGAATGCGGAGTCCGTCCGCAGGCGCAGTTGATGTATCCAAGTCCTTTCTCCGTGGGTGGAGCAGGCGCGACTTGGAATTGCGACTTGGGCGAGCGCCAGCGCACTCAGATTGTAGGCGGGACTTCGGTGCGAAACGACTCTCGATCGGCCCGGATCCTCCCCACCTGCACCACGCACACCACGGGCCCCTATTGGCTCAGCCCGCCACAGCCGCCCTCACGCGGTCCTGGGTCGCGCGGGCGTAGACCATCGTCGAGGAGATGCTCTTGTGGCCCAACGCCTCCTTGACGACGAGGATGTCTCCGGTGCGCTCGTAGAGTCGGCTAGCGAAGGTGTGCCGGAGCGAGTGTGGCGAGTACCGCGGCGGGATGCCCGCGGCCTCCAGCCAGTGCTCGAATCGGCGCTGCACGTGACGGGCCGAGAGCCGGCCTCCGCCTTGGGCGCAGAACACTGGGCCTGCCCGCCGTCCGTCGATGGCGGACTCCAGTTGCCCGACGGCGTCCCCCGGCAAGTACACCGTGAGCGAGCCACCGCCCTTCAGTTCGCCCAGGTGGGCCTCTTGCGCATCAAGGTCTACGTCGGCGACGTCGAGTGCCAGCGCGGACCCCAGGCGGGCTCCGGTCGCCAGAAGGAAACCGAAGAGGGAACGGTCTCTGGCAGCCGCCGTACCCTCGGCACTCGCGAGTACTTCCGTGAGCCTGGTGACCTCGGTAGGCTTCAGCGGCTTAGGGATGGCCTCCGGCACCCGCGCCATCCGCACGACTCTGGCCGGGTTCGACGCCAATTGACCTGACCGCTGCAGGTAGTCGAAGAAGCACCGGACGCTCGTTCGTAGCGCGTTCATCGATGCCGCCTTCTTGCCTTTGCCATCTGGGCGCAGGAGGGCCGCGTCAGACGCGAGGAAGCTCGCCAGCGCCTCGTGGTCGATGTGGGCGATTTCGTCGGCCTCTCCGGCGCCGCAAGTGCCACCCCACCACTCGCCGAAGAGCCGCAGGTGCCGGGCGTACTGCCGGATCGTGTGCGGCGACCGGCCATCGGCGCGTAGCTGGGTCAGGAAACGAGTGACGGGAGATTCGAGTCGCATGAGCGGGCTCCTTGGACGTGGGCTTGGAATTGGCGCCCGAGGGCGCATCGACATGAACGCTCTTGTCGCCGCGGCCAGCCAGCCCGATTTGCGATCTCTTGTGCTCCCCGGTAGTAGAAGGTCCCGAAGCGGCGCACATTGGATCCCCTTGGGAGATGGCCCACGACAACGGGGCCACCGACCTAGGAGCCTTCCTAGCGGCCACGCTAACTGACACTTAACCGCTGAGATCACGATCCATTCGATCGTGTCCGCGCGAAGGGCCGACGGCCCACAAGTCTTCCTTGATCATGTAGAACGAGTGGCCCCTTCGCCGGCGTCGGCACGCTGTCGCGGAAGCATCGCTCACCCCTGCCCCCTAGCCTGCCATGGCCAAAGCACTCTCTGTAGCCTCTTGGAACGTCGAGCACTTCGGCGCCACTGACTCTCGGCGCCGCAAGCCCAAGAAGCCCGTCGAGCCCATCGTTGAGTTCATCGCATCGCACAACGCGGACGTGATCGCGATCTACGAGGTGGTGAGCTCGGTCGTATACGAGGCCGTTTCCGACGCCATGCCGCAGTACACCTTCCACATCACCGAGGGTCCTCAGGCCCAGGAGATTCTGGTTGGCGTCAAGCGAACGCTGTCCGCCTTCTTCACCCAGAAGCTGGAATTCAAGGCAGGGCAAGCCACGCTCCGCCCTGGCGCGCTACTCACGGTCAAAGCGCACGGGAAGACATACCCACTGCTCTTTCTTCACTTGAAGAGCCTCACCGTTCCCAAGGGATTCGGGCTGCGCGATGACATGACGCAACGGTCGATCGACTTCCGTAAGCGGCTCGACAAAGCAGCAGGTGGGGCCGGGCTCTCCAACTACATATTCATGGGCGACCTCAACACCATGGGGATGAACCTCACGTACAGCGATCGCGACGTAACGGCAGCGGAGGAACTCCATCGCCTCAGGAAGCGCGCGGCGCGACGGAAGATGAGCCTGCTTGAGAAGTCGGCGACGGAGACCTACTGGCCAGGGTCCGGCTCGCGGTATCCGTTGGGCGACCTCGACCACGTGGTCGCAGCAGATCACCTCGCCTTCAAGGCATTCGGGGGTACGCCCGTAGATGTCCGCGGCTGGGTGGACGAGGGCACCAATGCGCAGCGCGATGCGTGGGCAGCGAAGTACTCGGACCACTCGCTGCTGTACCTTGAGATACAGCGGTAGAACCGGCCAGAAGTGGCGTCGCCCTCGCACTCAACCTGCGTCCTACGGCCCTCCTGCCCACCATCTTTGAGATGAGCTACCGGCTCACTCACTATCATTTCGTTCCCCTGACGCCACGTCGGCACGACCCACACCAAGAGCCTCTCCATGAGCAGTATCACCAAATCAGGTGACATCTACGTCAACGCCTCAAGCCAGGTCCTTCGACTGACCTTCCGAATTGTGCGGCGTGCTGGAAAGGGAAGCTTCAAGATCAAGTTCGAAGCGCCAGGCAAGACACAGAAGGCGACGATGCCGCTGAGCGCGAACGTCTTCTTCGCGACTGGTGAGGTAGAGGCGAATGGCGAAGTGGCGCTGACAGGGCTTGGCAGCGATGATGAACTCGCTGTGGATCTCGTCCACATGCAGGAAGTCAATTCGTAGACGCCCCTACAAATGACAGCGAGGCGTTACTTGGCGGCCCAAGCTGGGTGTTCCAGGCCGGCTTAGCGGAGCCACGCGGACTGCGCGCGACTAGAGGTCGATGCTCTCCGTCAAGGATGACGACGTCAAGTGACCGTTCTAGCCGTGCGGAGTCCCAAGCCAGAGGACGAGCCGTTGGACGACCGCACGAGTGTCCCCGAACGCAGGAAGGAGCGGACGCCATTGGACGCCCGCTCCCCTCATTTACGGCCCTACGCAATGTCTAAGAACGTGCTTTGTGCTCCCCGTTACCGGCGGCTCAAGTGCGAACTTCTAGCGAACCTCGTGAGAAGCCAGCGAGGGCCGCATTCTTGAGAGAATGCGACCCATGTGATTCTGTCCAAAGTCCTTCTCCATCGGTTGACCACTCCACCCTGTTTGCGTCACAGACTCATCGCTGCCCTTCAGTAGCCGAACCTCACCCGCTGAGCTTCAAAGAACACATGTACTCGTAAAGAGGGTTTGCTCACGTCGGCGCGTAGGAAACCATTGAATTTTCGGCAGGTCGGCGCAACCTTGGAGTCTCACATCGGGGTACGTGCGTGAGATTCAAAGTGCGGATGTAACTCCCTACGCCTAACTGCCTTGCACACGCCATCTTGGGGCCAGCGGCGCAACCTCAAGAATACCGGGGGCTCAGTGCTGTGCTCGCAGCCAATCAGCCTCGACGCGACGGCGCCAACCCTCTGTCCCGGCAACCAATTTGCCAACGGCGTCTTCAGTTACGGCCCTCAAACTGTACCCGGTCAGCGTGGAAGGCGCACCATCTCCGTCTGTGGGATATATCGAGATAGAAATCCAGCCATCTGTATCATCCGCCACTATCACGGTTCTGCAACTCCAACCATCGTCCGTGGGATCAATCCCACCAAACAAGGTCAACTCGGCCTGGCTGTCTGGTAACCGATCGTTGGCCGCCGCGAACCGTACAACATCTCGCAATATCAGCGTCATAACCGTAGCGGCCCGCCCTGACGATGAAACTGTCGAGCTTCTCACCAAGCTCCTACCGATAGCAAAGCAGACCAACATTAGTAGACTGAGTACGACCGCAGCTTTACGTGGCACCATTCCCAGTCCCCAATAGTGACCGCACTAGGTTCCCCTGCCCGCGAACAAGGAACCATGATATCTCCACACAAGCGAGCTGCCTCAGGCTGTTGCCGGCATCACTAGACCCCATTCAATTTCTCCACGACTGATGCAGCTTCTCTTTAGGGTCTCGTTGCCACGGATATACCCAACTCTGCTGAGCCTTCCATTGACGCACCCATTTATCCCAAAGCTTCGGGCGAAACAGCGCATCGGCGAGCCGCCACTCCGACCCCACGATCAGCTTTGTCCCCACTCGCACGACTCGGTTGCGCTTGATCTTCTTGATGACCTGGGCGAGCACGCACCCCAGGCCTAACACGTGACGAATCGTGGGCGCGTAGAACTTGAAGCCGTCGGTCGTGATGAGCGGCGTCCCCCCACCGTTGCTCGTATCTGCGACGCTTCGGACGAATCGCCTAGTGTTGCGATACGTGCGCGATCCGACGAGCGTTGCAGGCCAGAGCCGCGACCAGACGTCGATGCTGGCAAAGACCCATGTCTGTCGTTTGCGGCTCTGCAGGAACGTGTTCATCTCGTCGAGCTGGAGTTCAACGAGTTCGTGGCCACGCAGGTGCTTGTCGTTGAAGCGGCGCGCGAGGGCCGCGGCCCGTTCCAGCCAGCGAGCGACCGTGTTCCAGGAGAGGCTCTCGAGTCGTGCGATGGCCGATTTGTTGACGCCCTCGACGCTGAGGGCAGCGACGCGGTTGAAGCGCCGCATGGAATGTTGGAGCCGCTTGTAGGGCGTGCCCGTCGTCGCGCCGAAGGTCTTCCCGCATGCCGTGCAGCGGTATCGACGGCGCCTTCCGCCCTTGACCTTGGAGAAGC
>OJFX01000713.1_pt1 | contig 12231 bp, 7 predicted proteins | sample 1594171 | NCBI WGS metagenome assembly OJFX01 (sample SAMN05416840, study PRJEB24817) | seawater metagenome | isolation source: Sea water | place: Canada:Atlantic | collected 2013-07
AGCGTCAGATGTGTATAAGAGACAGGTTCAGCCCCACATGACCGCCCGCGGCTCGATCCTGCTTCTCATTCTCCTCCTCGCCTCAGGCGCCGGTTTGGCCTGGTTCTGGCAGCAGGGAGCCTCGGATTCGCTCGGCCTGCAGCCCAGTGGGCATGGGGCCACGGGCCCCGCCCTGATCAACACAGCGGACGAGGCCAACCTGGTCCTGACCGCGGGCAACGGCCCCGGCGTCGCCGATTCCCGCGCCGCCCTTGCGGCGGAGGCCTCCGCCACCGAGGCCAGCGCGAACGGCGCCGGCTCCGGATTCCAGCTTGTGGGCCTCGTCACCGGCCCAGACACTCAGCCCCTCGACGGGGCCAGAATCCAGGTCACGACGCGCGGCGGCCGGGTCCCCCTTGGCCTGGAGTCGGACGACTCGATGGCCAAGTGGACGGGCGCTATGGAGTCCGGCCCCAGCGGGCGTTTCGCCCTTTCATTCTCCGAAGACGAGCCCGTCCTCGAGCCCGGCGACCGTCTCCGTGTCCTCCTCCGCGCCGAGGGGCACGTGCCCTTGCGGGTGGAGTCCCAGACCATGAGCATCGAGCCGCCCCATGACCTGGGCGTGATCTCGATGACCGCCGGTGCGGCCGCGAGTGGCCGCGTCAGGTCGCCCAGCGGCAAACCCGTGGTGGGTGCCCGCGTCTTCGTCAGCCAGGCGGAGACCCAAGGTCTCCTGAGCGTGAGCTACCCGAGCCGAGGCCTTGAGCTCGCGCCCACCGATGAAGAGGGCCGCTTCGAATGCACTGAACTCCGTCCTGGGCCCTTCGAGTTCCTCGTGCAAGCCAAGGGGTTTGCGCCGGGCGCAGTGGGGGGCGAGGCCGAGCTGCAAAGACCCCTCTCCGGCCTCACCCTCGTCCTCGAGCGGGGCATGACGATTGCCGGCAACGTGGTCGGTGCCCCCGAGGATGCCCTTGAGGGTTTGCTCGTACGCGCCGCGCCCACGGGGGAATCGGAAGTGCCCCAGAGCCTCCGACGAGTCACCGCGGCCCCGGTGGATTCCGAAGGAGCGTTTGCACTCGATGGGCTCATGCCGCAGGTCTCTTATCAACTGCGCCTGGCCCGCTCGGGCGCCTTCGGTACCCGGAGCATCCGGTCCTCCCAATCGGTGGAAGCGCTCGCGGGCGACACGAACGTCGAACTTAATTGGCCCGTCGAATCGAGCCTCCGCGGCCGCGTGGTGGCGATGGGCCCCGAGGGCTCCGTTCCCGTCGAGTCGTACATCATCTACCGCGCCAATGGCTCACCCGAGGGCACCGAGTTCGACGCCCAGTCTCTCAAATCCAGCGAGGGCACGACCCTCACGGTTCACCCCGGCGGCGTTTTCCGCTTCGACGCGATCCAAGACCGTCGCCGCCGGACCCGCACCTATTCCCTTCGTGTCCGTGCGCCGGGCTACGAGGACCTCATTGTCCGGGGCGTCGAAGTGCCCCATGGCGAAGCGAAGGACCTCGGGGATCTGACCTTGTCGAAGGGCGAGTCCTTCCAGGTCGCCGTCCTCGACGACAAGTCCGGTGATCCCGTGGAGTCGGCGCAGGTCTACCTCGCCGCCAAGAAGAACACCCGCTGGTTCCAGCGCTGGTGGGGGAGATCCCAGAAGGCCTACGACAGCGACACCGTCCGTTACGGCAAGACGGATCGCGCGGGCCTCATCAACCTTCAGCGGCCCCCCGGTACGGAACTTCTCCTTGGCGTTCAGGCCCCTGGATACATCGCCGCGGGCCCCCTGAATCCTAAGGACACGGACAAGCTCGCGACGGTGCGTCTCGTACGGGGCGCCAACGTCATTGCGGAGGTCGTGGGTCCCACTGGCCAGCCGGTCCCGCGCGCGGAAGTGAAGCTCACGCTCGAAGGCGCGAGGGTCCGGGGCGAACGGGAGCTCACCGCCCAGACCGATGACTCTGGCCGCGCCCGATTCGAGTCCATTCCCGCTGGCCAAGCCCGTGTGTCCGTCGCGCCCCCGAGCATGCGGCCTCGGCGACCGAAGGACTGGGCGGAGACCACGGTCCCCGTGACCGTGCCCGCCTCCGGCGAAGTGGTAGCGGTGGTCACCGCCATTCCCATGGCCGCCGTCACCGGCCTCATTACGGTCGCGGGCGCACCCCTCGGTGACGCGCGCATCTCCTTCGACGTGCGCGAGGGGACGGAGCTGCTCCGTCCCCAAACCCGCTCCCTCGAGCTCCGCGCCGCCACCACCGCCAACGGTCGCTTCCGCCTCCCCGCGGTGCCCCACGGGGAGTACGAACTCGCCATCTCCCACCGATCGCGCGCGATGGTGAACCGGGTGCCCGTCGTGATCGGCCCAGGCCTCCCCGAGCTCGTCATCGCCCTCGCGGACACGACCTTTTCCGGAACCGTCGTCTCCAGGCCGGGGGACAAACCCCTCGCCGGAGTTCGAGTCCAGGTCTCCGGGATAGATGGCAACGACCGGGCCTACATCGGTCAACGCACCTACCGCGAGACCAGCGACGGGGACATCGACACCGACGAGGACTGGCTCCAGCCTGGCCGGGCCACAACGGATTCCTCGGGCCGGTTCGAATTCCCGGGCATGGCCTCCGGACTCCCGGTTTCGATTCAGGTCTCCGGCAACCTCATCCGCGGCGAAACCGTCACCGTCGAGCCACTTGCCCTGGGCGAGTCCCGGACGGGCGTCGTCATAAAAGCGCGCACCGCGGGCGCTATCCGCGTCACCCTCGACCGCTCCCAAGGCTCCCGCCGGGACCGGTCCCGGCCCTACGCCAAGATCGTCCGTCTTGACGCCTCCGGCAATCCCAGCGGGCGACCCCGGACCCAAAACGGCCGCCGCTCTTCCTACTTCGGGAGCCTACGCCCCGGCCGCTACCGAGTCACCACCCACTCCGGTACGAGGCCCGACGAACTCCTGGAGACAAAGGACGTGGACGTCGCCGCCGGCAAGGAGCTAAGACTGACCATGCGCGCCCAGTAGCGGAACCAAGAAGGCCCGCCGCTCCGGGTCCGGCCATGGACCCTTGGGCGCCCTTGGCGCGCGGGGGAACAAGCTGCCCCTAGAGCCGCCGAGACCGCTTGCGTTATGGTCACGCCCATGCCCTCCAGCTACGACGCCATCATCCTCGATCTCGACGGAACGCTCCTCCTGCCCGACGAGACGATCCATCCCCGGGTCGTCGACGCCATCCGCGACGCAGAGGCCGCCGGCAAGATCGTCATGATCGCCACCGGCCGCTCCAAGATCTCAGCCCTCCCGGTGATCGAGAGCCTCGGCCTCAGGACGCCGATATCCCTCTTCAACGGCTGCGCCCTTTGGTGTCCCGTCGAAAACCGGATGCTTGAGGAGCGCCTGATCTCCAATCGCACCAACGCCCGCCTTCACCGGTGGGCCGCCGAGCGTGACGCCCAGCTCATCGTCATGACCGCAGGTGAGAAGCTGGCCCTCGCGCCCCGAACCCCCGAGGAGGCCCGCAATTTCGACGGCTTCATCGGAGTCCAGCACCTTCCGCGCCCCGAGCTATTGCGGGAGAACACGATTCGCCTCAGCTTCCAGATCAACTGCACGGGCACCTCGTCCGCGGCCATCGCCGCTGAGATCCAGGAAGCCGCCGCCGCTCCGATCTACATCTCCCACTTCCCGTTGTCGATTCTTCCCCGGCACAAGACCAACCCCTACAGCGCCATCGACGTGCACGCCCCCTGCCAAGGCAAAGCCGAGGCGCTCCGATACCTATCGGAATCCAAAGGGATTCCCGCAGGTCGCGTCATCGCCGTTGGGGACGCCGACAACGACATCCCGATGCTGCAAGCGGCCGGCCTTGGTGTTGCGATGGGCAACGCTCTCTCGGAGGTCCAGGCGGAGGCGGACCTCGTCATCGGCAGTCACGAGACCGACTCGCTCACCCGAGCCTTTGACCTGATGTTGGCTTCCTGATCGCGGGTCCCCTGCTGCGAAAAAACGCGCCGCGTCCAAACTTCGAAGAGTGGATGCGGCGCGCGATAACCCGACCGGGCTAGCAGGAGGTGGGGCCTCAGGAGGACGGCGTTGAATCCGAGGAGCCTGAGGAATCCGACGAGCCTGCGGAGTCGGACGACGGGGCCGAGTCGGCCTTCTTGGCTTCGTTGTAGGACTTGTCGCGGTAGTCGGTGACGTAGTAGCCGGAGCCTTTGAAGACGAAGCCGGCGCCGGTGCCGATGAGGCGCTCAAGCTTGAGTTTGCCGCACTCGGGGCACTTCTTGAGAACCGCTTCGCTCATCATCTGGAACTCCTCGAAGGTGTGTTCGCAGGCGTTGCAGCGGTAGTCGTAGGTGGGCATGGGCGCGTTGGGCTAGGCGTTTTCGAGGCCGTCGGAGGAAGCGTTATCCGAGGTCTGCTCTTCCGAGGATTCCTCGGCGGTTGGCTCGGGGGCGGCGGCTACGCGGACTTGGGTGAAGCGTAGGACGGTTTCGCCCATGAAGTAGCCATTGCGGACGACTTCCACGATGGTGCCGGGCTCGTGATCGGTGGTTTCGACCGTGGAGACCGCTTGGTGGATCAGCGGATCGAAGGTATCCGCCACGGGGATGGGCTTGACCGAAAGGCGATCGAAGAGACCCTGAAGTTGGCCGCGGGTCATCTCGACGCCGATCTTGAGGTTCTTGGCCTCTTCGGAGCTCACCGGGGTCGCCAGGGCCATGTCGAGGTAGTCGAGGACCGTGATCGCCTCGGTGAGAACCTCGGACTTGGCGCGTGCGACAGCCGCGTCGATGTCTGCGCCGGTGCGGCGACGAAGGTTCTGGAAGTCCGCTTGGGCACGGAGCCAGCGGTCCTTGTAGTCGTCTCGTTCGGCTTCGAGGGCCTCGGTCTCGGAGAGGGCTTCGACCTCCGGAATGTCCTCGGACTCGAGGGCATCAGGGGCGTCGGACACGTTGTCCTCGAGGGGCTCGTCCGTGTGGGTGGTGTCGTCCATGGCTTTGCTCTGGCTGTCGGCCTTCTGTTTGCGCTTGCGTCCGAAGACCATGGGGGTCACTTGAAGTATTCAGTCACGCGGTCAAAGAAGGACTTCTTGCCGCTGGCCTCGCCGTCGATCTCGTGGAACTCCTCGAGGAGCTCGCGTTGACGATCGGAGATTTTGGTTGGGATCTCGCAGAAGACGCGCACGAGTTGATCGCCCTTGCCGCGTCCCTCCAGTCGGGGCAAGCCCTGGCCACGCAGGCGGAAGACCTTGCCGGACTGCGTGCCGGAGGGCACGGTCATCTCGACCTTGCCGCGCAGGGTTGGGATCTCGACTTTGTCGCCCAGGGCGAGCTGGGCGAAGGAGAACGGAACCTCCGTGAGGACGTCCGGACCTGAGCGTTGGAAGACCTTGTGGTCCTTCTCGCGGATCACGCAGTAGAGGTCGCCGCGGGGAGCGCCTTCGGGGCCCGCGTCGCCTTCGCCGGTGACGCGGAGTTGAACTCCCTCCTCGACGCCGGCGGGGACCTTGATCTCGATCTCCTTGCGCTGCTGTACCGTGCCGCTTCCGGAGCAGGATTGGCACGGGGACTCGATGGTCTGGCCTGCGCCACGGCAGCTCGGGCAGGGGGAAGCCATCTGGAAGAAACCGGCGGAGCGGGCGACTTGGCCGGCGCCTCCACAGGTCGAGCAGGTGGTCTTGGTCGTGCCGGGTCGTGCGCCGGAGCCGTCGCAGTTGTCGCAGCCGTCAAGACGCTTGAGCGCGACCGTCTTGGTCACGCCTTCATCGACTTCCTCGAGGGTGAGTTCGAGCACGATGCGCAGGTCGCGGCCGCGGCGGGGGCCGCGGCGACGGCCACCGCCGCCACCTCCTCCGCCGAACATGTTCCCGAAGACGTCTCCGAAGGCGGAGAAGATGTCTTCGACGTTGGTGAAGCCACCGCCGCCTCCGCCGGCGGCGCCGTTCGCGAAGGCCTGGTGCCCGAACTGATCGTAGCGCTGGCGCTTCTGATCGTTCGAGAGGATGTCGTAGGCCTCGGCGGCTTCCTTGAACTTCGCCTCAGCGCTGGAGTCATCCGGGTTTTGATCCGGATGGTACTTCAGCGCCAGCTTGCGATACGCCTTCTTGATTTCGGTCGCGGAGGCGTCTTTGGAGACTCCGAGGACCTCGTAGTAGTCGCGCTGGGAGGGCATATCTTGCGGCGTGCGGGAGAGAAGTGGTTATGGGTGCGGGCGGCGGAGCGTGGTTCGCCCCGCCGCCCGGCGATTGGAGATTGCGCGGGGCGCGATCAGGCTACGGTGCCTTCGATGGCCTCGTCGTCCTTGATGTCGGTAATCATCGAGTCGGTCGTCAAGAGCAGGCCCGAGATCGAAGCGGCGTTCTGCAGGGCGGAGCGCACGACCTTTGCGGGGTCGATGACGCCGGCCTTGAACATGTCTTCGTAGTCGCCGGTCAGGGCGTTGTAGCCGAAGGTCTTGCCTTTCTCACGCACGGTCTCAGCGACCACGGAGCCGTCGACGCCGGCGTTTTCGGCGATCTGGCGGATAGGAGCCTGAAGGGCACGCTCGATGATGAGGGCGCCGAACTTCTCGTCGCCCTTGTAGCGGCCTTCGGCCACGGCCTGGGCCGCACGCAGGAGCGCGCTGCCGCCGCCGGGGACGATGCCTTCCTGGATAGCGGCGCGGGTCGCGTTGAGGGCGTCCTCGACACGGTCCTTCTTCTCCTTCATCTCAGCCTCGGTCTCGCCGCCGACTTTGATGACGGCGACGCCGCCCGTGAGCTTCGCAAGGCGCTCTTCGAGCTTCTCACGGTCGTAGTCCGAGTTCGTCTTCTCGATCTGGACGCGGATCTGCTTGGCACGGTCGGTGACGGCCTTCTTCTTGCCGCCGCCCTGGATGATCGTGGTGGAGTCCTTGGAGACGACCACGCGCGCGGCGCTGCCGAAGTGCTCCTCGGTGACGTTCTCGAGGGAGATCCCAAGGTCGTCCGTGATGGACACGCCGCCGGTGAGGGCTGCGATGTCGTCGAGGTAGGACTTGCGGCGCTCGCCGAAGCCCGGGGCCTTCACGGCCACCACGTTGAGCACGTTCTTGAGGCGGTTGATGACGAGGGCCGTGAGGGCCTCGCCCTCGATGTCCTCGGCGATGATGAGCAGCGGGCGTCCGCTACGCATGGCGGCCTCGAGAGCCGGGATCATCTCGCGCACGGTCGAGATCTTCTTGTTGCAGATGAAAACGTGAGCGTCTTCGTACTCAGCAATGAGCTTCCCGAGGTCGGTGGCGAAGTACGGGGACAGGTAGCCCTTGTCGAACTCCATGCCCTCGACGTGATCCATGTACGTCTCGACGCCCTTGTTCTCTTCGACGGTGATGACGCCTTCGTTACCGACCTTGTCGAAGGCCTCGGCGAGCAGCTCGCCGATCTCGCGGTCGTTGTTGGCCGAGATCGTTGCGACAGCAGCCTTGTCAGCCTTGGTCTTGACCTTGCGGGCCTGGCCCTCGATGGCCTCGACCGCGTAGGCCACGGCCTTGTCGATGCCGGAACGGAGCTCGATGGTCGAGACACCGGTGGCGGCATACTTGAGGCCTTCGTTGAAGATCGCAGAGGCCAGGACCGTCGCCGTCGTGGTGCCGTCGCCGGCCACGTCGTTGGTCTTGTTGGCCACCTCGAGAACGAGCTTGGCGCCCATGTTCTCGAAGGGGTCTGAGTGCTCGATCTCCTTGGCGACGGAGACGCCGTCCTTGGTGACGTGGGGGGATCCGAAGCTCTTCTGAAGGATCACGTTGCGTCCGGCGGGGCCGAGGGTGACGCGAACGGTCTTGGCGAGCTTCTCGATGCCGGCCTTCATCTTCTGACGAGCGGCGTCGTCGAACATGATTTGCTTAGCCATGTCGAAAGTGGGGGTGTGGGGTGTTCGGTGTGTGTGGGTTGATTAGCGAAGGATGTGGGGGGAGAAGCCGGCTTTTAGAAGCCCATGCCGCCCATGCCCATGTCATCCATACCGCCCATGCCGTCCATTTCGCCGCCGCCGGGAGCCGCGCCCTGGGGCTCCGGCTTGTTGACGATGAGCGCGTCGGTGGTGAGCAGAAGCGTGGCGACGCTGATCGCGTTTTGAAGCGCGGACTTGGTCACCTTCGCGGGGTCGAGAATGCCCATGGCGACCATGTCGCCGTACTCGCCGGTCAGGGCATTGAAGCCGAAGGTCTGCTTCCGCTCGCGGAGGACCTTATGGCCGACGACAGCGCCGTCGAAGCCGGCGTTCTCGGCGATCTGGTGGATCGGACGCGCGAGCGCCTTGTACAGCGTGTCGATACCGAGGTTGTAGTCGATGTCGTCCCGAAGCTTGAGGTCGAGGATGACCTCGCGGGCGCGCAGAAGCGCAACACCACCACCGGGCAGGACGCCTTCTTCCACAGCAGCGCGGGTGGCGTGAAGGGCGTCCTCGATGAGGGCCTTGCGCTCCTTGACTTCCGTGTCCGTGGCGCCGCCGACGTTGATCTGAGCGATGCCGCCGGTGAGCTTTGCGAGGCGCTCTTGGAGCTTCTCGCGATCGTAATCCGAGGTGGTGTTGTCGATCTCGGCGCGAATCTGGGCCACGCGGGCCTCGACGTCGGCCTTCTTGCCTTTGCCGCCCACGATCGTGGTGGCGTCGGCGGAGACGGTCAGGCGGCGGGCGCTACCGAGGTGCTGGGGCGTGACCGCCTCGAGCTCCATGCCGGTGTCCTTCATGATCGCCGTGGCGCCGGTGAGGGCGGCCAGGTCGAGCAGCATCTGCTTGCGGCGGTCGCCGTAGCCGGGGGCCTTGACGGCGCAGATGTTGAGGATGCCGCGCATTTTGTTGACGACGAGCGTGGCGAGGGCCTCGTTCTCGATGTCCTCGGCGATGAGGAGAAGCGGCTTGCCGCTGTCCTTGTTCGCTTCGAGCAGCGGAAGAAGCGCCTGCACGTTCGAGATCTTCGCCTCGTGAATGAGGATCTGAGCGTTATCGAACTGGCACTCCATGTCCTCGGGGGACGTGACGAAGTGGGGCGAGAGGAAGCCCCGGTCGAACTGCATGCCTTCGACAACGTCGACGTTCGTCACCATGGACTTGCCATCCTCAACGGTGATGACACCGTCGCGGCCGACCTTCTTCATGGCATCGGCGATGAGCTTGCCCACGGCCGGGTCGTTGTTGGCGGAGATCGTCGCGATCTGCTTGATCTCGTCGTTGCCGCCGACCTTGGTCGACATGGCGTCGAGCTTGGCGACGACCTTGGCGGCGCCGTCTTGCATCGCCGCGTTCAGGCGAGCGGGGGCCGCGCCGGCGGTGATGGCCTTGAGGCCGCCCGCGAAGATCGTGCGGGTGAGCATCGTGGCTGTCGTCGTGCCGTCGCCAGCGACGTCGGAGGTCTTGGAGGCGACCTCCTTGACGAGCTGGGCGCCCATCTGCTCGTAGGGGTTCTGGAGCTGGATCTCCTCCGCGACCGTTACTCCGTCTTTGGTCACGGTGGGAGCACCCCAACCTTTGTCGATGACGGCGTTGCGGCCGCGGGGTCCGAGGGTCGTGGTGACCGCCTTGGCGAGTTTGTCGACTCCGCGGAGGATTGCCTCACGCGCGTCGGACTCGAAAACCATCTGCTTGGCCATATCGGCTGAGGAAAGGTCGTTCCGGCTAAGGGCTTGCTCCGTGGGAACAGCGCCCTGGGGGTGGGTGGAAAGTCGGGAGCCCGGCGTGGTGCGGCGGCTTCGGTCTGGGCTGGGTCTCGGACCCGGTGACGGGTTCGGGGCCGGCGCCAGGGGCCGGAGCTGTGTCCGACCAGACTCCTGATCTCTTGTGGAGCTGCCCGGGAAGCAAAGGGCGTGCCGAGCTTGGCAAAGGAGGACTGGAGCGGCGCGAGGGGCGGTTTCGGGCGGGTCCAGCGGGCTTTCTTGGCCGTGGGAGAGGCCCCGGGGGCGCTGCCACAAAGGCAGCGGGCGCGGGGGCAGGGGGAAGCCACTGCCGATTTGACGGCGACCTGGCGATGGGGGCGAGGGCGAGTCGGGCCGCGCCACCGGGGCGAGGCGGTGAGTCTCGACCTTCCGAAGCGGTGTGGCGCTGAGTGGCCGGAGGCCTCGGAGGCGCTGTTTCGTCCGGCGATCGAGCCGCTAGCGATCCCTAGCGGCCGTTGCCGCAAGTGAGGGCCGCTAGTGCGAGCGAGGCGTGGCGGCCGGGGCGCTTTCCCGAGCACTTTTCGGGGCGTGTATTGCCGCTGTCACATTCGGAGCCGGACCTCCTAACCTCCCCGGAAGGCTCCATTTCGCTTCGCCGCCCGCACCAAACGGAGTCGTTTCGCTCGTTTTGGCGCGGTATGGCCCAGTGGGGCGGCGGCCAACATGAATGACCTGTGATCTCTGAGAGGAGAGAGCTGATTCACTGTTAAGGATCACCTGCTAACGTCCTCCCCTGATCAAGGACGCCCTCTCCCTCTCCCAGCGCCCATGCCCCAAGCCCCTTCCCGGCCCGCAAACCCCGGTCTCGATGCAGCCGCAGCCCGTCAGTTTCAACTGACGAAGCCCCTCGGCAGCCTCGGGGCCCTCGAACAGGTAGTCCTGGACCTCGCGAGCATCCAGAACGCCGAGCGGCCGATGGCTCGCCCGGCCGCGGCTGTGATCTTCGCGGCGGACCATCCGGTGGTGCGGCATGGGGTGGCCATCTACCCCGCCTCCGTGACGGCGGGCATGGTCGTCAATTTCGCCCGCGGCGGGGCCGCGGCCGCGGTCGCCGCGGACTGGGTGCATGGGCTCCCGCTCCAGGTCCACGACGTGGGCGTCGACACGGCCTATGACATCCCGCCGAATGGATCGTCCGCCGAGGTCTTTCGGCACCGATTCAATGGTCTCGCAGCGGGGGACCTCCGGGTCGAAGACGCGATGTCGCCCGAGCTCTTCGAGGCCGCGGTGGAGGCCGGGCGTTTGGCCGTGGTCAACCTAGAGCCCCGCCCTAAGGTCTTGATTCTCGGGGAAATGGGGATAGGCAATGCCATGCCCGCGAGCGCAGTCAGTGCCGCCCTGCTCGGGAGGCCGGCGGAAGAGTTCGTGGGGCTCGGAGCTGGCGTCGACGGAGAAGGCCTTCGCCGAAGGCAGCAAGTGATCGACGATGCCCTTGCGCGGCTCGGGTCGACGGAGGACCCCTTGGAGATCGTCCGCCGGGTGGGCGGGCGTGACATTGCGGCCCTCGTGGGGGCCGTCCAGGCTGCGAGGGAAATCGGTGCGGCTGTGCTCGTGGACGGCTTCGTCGTGACCGCCGCGATGTACGCCGCTGTCCTCAACGAACCGGAACTGCGGGAGAACCTGATCTTCGGACACCGTTCGGACGAGCCAGGTCACGCGAGGCTGCTCGAGGCTATGCATGCTCGGCCCCTGCTCGAGCTTGGGCTACGCCTCGGGGAAGGCAGCGGCGCGCTCGCCGCGTTTGGCCTCGTGGAGTACGCAGCAAGATTGCATTCGGACATGGCCACGTTCTCGGAGGCCGAGCTTGATGGGGCGATTGGGGACGATGCACCGTCGCAGCACTCGGGGCCGATCGTGTCCGGAATCCGAGACTGACCGTGGCCTGGCGAGCCGGTGGGCCTCCGTTCGAGGCGATCGAGGGGCAGGGGCCGCAAAGGCGTAGCGGCAAGTGGTCCCCCCTGCTCCGCCAGCGGGGGCCGATTGCCGGTTCCTGCGGGCGCCAGCGCGCCCTCCCGGGCTGGTTTCGTCCGATCTGAGTGGGCGCCAGGGGACGATCGGCCCGCAGGCGCCGTTTCTGGGGGCTGGGGAGCCCTGGACGGTGCGTCGATGTCCGATGCGAGGGGGAGCGATGCACGGCCCGTGTAATCGAGGGTGCCACCCGGCACTTCGAGACCCTACATTCGCTGTCTATGAACGCCTTCTCGCTGATGATCCCCACCGGGACTTTGCTGGCTGCCGGCTCCGCATTCGCCCTCTTCTCCTATGGGGCGCCCGCGCCGGCGACCACGCCCGTCGACGACGGCCCAAGGCTCGCGCTCGAGTCCCTGGACGGAAAGGTGACCTACCGCTCTCCCGGTGGTGCTCCCATTCGGAGCCTTGCCAAAGCGGGGGCGGCGTTCATCCGGTTCGAAGGTTTGCCCGCGACCCAGATGACGGATGAGAAGATCCCCCTTGCCGATCGCTGCTCCATCGAGCTGGCGGGCGGCGACCGGTTGACCGCTTCCGTGCGCGGGGGATCCGGGGATACGCTCCGCGTGGCCCTTCGGGGTCTGTCTCTTATACACATCTCCGAGCCCACGAGACTAGGCATGATCTC
>OJFX01000720.1_pt1 | contig 12174 bp, 10 predicted proteins | sample 1594171 | NCBI WGS metagenome assembly OJFX01 (sample SAMN05416840, study PRJEB24817) | seawater metagenome | isolation source: Sea water | place: Canada:Atlantic | collected 2013-07
CCGCCCTTTCCCTTGCGGGCCCGTTCACGCCGGGTTCCGTTGCCGACATCCGTTTTGAAGCCGATCCGGGTTCGTCCGCGCGCATCTTCCTCGGCCGCTTCGCCAGATTGACAGCCGCGGCGGGATCCGCGATCCCCCTGGCACACTCGGCCGAAAGGGGCGTCTCCCTTGGCTCCGCGCCAGCTTCGGGGCTCTACTCACTTCCGTTCACGGTCCCGGCCTTGCCCCGTGGAACAGTGATCCACCTCCAGGCGTCGCGCACCCTCTCGAGCGGCGCCACCGAGCTCACGAACCCGGCCATGCTCATCGTGCGCTAGGGGTCTGCACCGGCCGCGGTCACCATCGTCGAGTCAGTAAGTCATCCGTGGGAAGCGGCCGAGGAGCCACCTCTGCGCAGTCGGTCCCGGTACAAACGCAGCTTCGAATGGAACGGAGAACGGCGCTCGTGCCTGCCTCCCATTGCCCCCCGGAGCCAGCTATGCCGATCGATCGCCGCACTTTCCTCAGCGCTTCCGCCGCGAGTGCGGCCTGGCTCGGACTCCCCGCGCCGGACCCAATGGCCGGCGCAATGGCCGGCGCTCCGGCCGCCGCCCGTTCGCAAGGAACCGAGCGGAAGCCCCTGCGCATTCTGATCCTCGGCGGCACGAACCTGACGGGCCCCCACAACGTGCGGTACGCCCTCGAGCGCGGCCATTCGGTGTCGATCTTCACCCGCGGGAAAACGCAGCCGGGGCTCTTCCAGGACGCGTTCCAAGAGGTCGAGCATCTGATCGGCGACCGCGAGGACAACCTGGAGGCCCTCAAGGGGCGCGAGTGGGACGCGGTCATCGATGCTTCGGGGCGCAAGGAGTCATGGACCCGCGCAACCGCGGAGCTCCTCAAGGACGCGGCGAAGACATACCTCTACATCTCGTCCACGGGCGTCTACTACCCGTACCTCAAGGCCGGCCTCGACGAAAGTGACCCGCCGGCCCTCGAGGATCCCTCCAAGGGCAAGAACGGCTCGTACGCATACGGCGTCATGAAGGCGCGCTCGGAGAACGTTGCCCGCGAGGCCTTCGGTGAGGACCGCGCCATCGTCGTGCGCCCGGGCTACATCGTCGGGCCCCTCGACCGAACCCATCGAGGGACGTACTGGCCCACGCGGATTCGCCGCGGCGGCGACGTCGTGGTTCCTGGCGCCAAGGCAGACCTGGTCCAACAGATCGACGTCCGCGATTTGACCGAGTTCATGATCCGCCTCCTCGAGCGCGGCGGCGGCGGCACCTACAACGCCACGGGCCCCGGAACGCCCACGTCGATGGCAGAGTTCGTCTACGGCGTGAAAGGGGCGTTCTCCTCGGACGTCACCTGGCACTGGATCGACGACCAGGAGTTCCTGAGCGAGCACCGGCTCACCTTCGCTATTCCCTGGATCATGCCCGAGGGCGACCACCTCGGCTCCCAGCGCATCAGCGTGCAGAAGGCGCGGGAGGCGAGCCTCACTTTCCGCCCCATCGCGAAGACAGCGCTCGACACACTCGAGTGGTACGACACCCTCCCGATGGAGAAGCAGAACTCCCCGCCCATGGCCCTTTCGCCCGACCGCGAAACCAAGATTCTCACGGCCTGGAAGGCGCGGTAGCGCGGCGGATCAGAACCCACCGATCACCCCACCATGGTGTCCCGAAGAACTCGCCCCCTCACGCCTGGCGCAGCCATCGCCGCCCTCCTGCTCACGGCGTGCGGTCCTGGCCGGGTGACCCTGCAGCCGGCGCAGCTTGAGCCACAGGCCGAAGCTCCGATCCCCGGCTCGATCGATCTCCTGACCTACAACGTCGCTGGCCTGCCGCGATGGGTCGGAAAATTCGACGGCCGCGAGACGCACCCCAAGATCGGCGCGGGCCTTGGGCCGTTCGAACTCGTGCTCCTCCAGGAAGACTTCTGGTACCACCAGCGGCTCAGCGCCCCGCACCCGTGGCAGGGACCCCCACGTTCAGGCGGCTTCCTGCGCCTTGGGGATGGTCTCGCGCGGATGTCAGCCTACCCGCTGTCGAGCGTTGAACACGTCCCCTGGAAGACTGCCCATGGACTGTTCGGGGCATACCACGACCGCTGGGCGTGGAAGGGCTTCGCCGCCGGCACGCTGGATCTAGGCGGCTCGCTTCAGATCTGGGTGTACAACGTGCACTTCGACGCGGGTGGATCGAAGGGGGACCGGAAGGCGCGGGAGGTCCAGAGGGACCAACTACGCCAGGACATCCTGACCCGCACGGCTCTCGACGACGCGGTGATCGTTGCGGGGGACTTCAACTGTGGCTCTTCGGCCCTCAAAGATTTCGCAGCGGCTGCGCACTTGAAGGACGCAGGCGGCGGCGGCATCGATCGTGTCTTCTACCGATCGGGGAGTCACCTGGAGCTCACCCCTGACCAGACGATCGACCCGGCGCACGAGCCTCCGAGCCTAGATGCCCTCCGTGGCCTGTCCGACCACGCGCCGGTCTGGCGTCGCTTTGGCCTGCGCCGCCGCTAGCGGCCCTTCGACTGGCTCGGCGGCCCTCAGCGCGTCTTCTCTTTCGCGGGGTAGGTCGACATCACCCAGGATCGCCACAGGGTCTCCGCATCGAGGACGTTGACTCCCAGGAACTCCTTGAAGAGATCGCGGTTGTCCTGCTTCTTCTTGAGGCCCACCAAGATCGGCCGCAGGGCCCCGGGCTTCTTCGCGACGATCCAGTCGAAGAAGGACCAGCAAACGGCCTGCTCGCGCGCAGACATGGACGTCGTGATCTTGCTGAGTAGCGGAACGACGAGCGTCTGCCCCTTCGACTCCGCCGACGCGCACATCTTGCGCATCGCCGCTTTCCAAACGCCGTTCGAGAAGTTCTCAAGGATCGAGGCCTCTTCGATGCAGTAGTTCACGCTGCGATCGAATCGAGCGTACTCATACCAATGCCCCACGCCCGCGTCGAGCCACCCTCCTCCGTGGGGACTCACGTCGAGCTGGCGGAAGAGGTTCGACACAAGCATGTGCCCCGCGTTGTGGGTGAACACCGAGCGAATGCCTTGGGCCGTGGAAAAAAGCCCCGGCTCCTGCCACACGGCGAAAACCGGATCCTTGCCCAGGAGCTTGAAGTCCCCCCGCGCACTGGAGTCCATGAACTCCTTGACGGCCTCGGAGTGATCCTCCGGGTTCGCCCACATCCACATGCGCATCTTCGCGAAGTAGTCTTCCTTCGGCTCCACCTCGAAGTGCTCGCGCACGCGCTCTTCCACGAATGTGGTGTCATCGGCCACGAGGTGCATCAACGCATGGGCGTCGATCTTCTTGCGCCCCACCTTGAACTTGCCCGAGACGTCCATCACGAGCTCAAACCGCTCCGTATCGCACCTCGGTACGTTCCGCTTGAAATGCTGCGCCACGCGCGAGTTGGCCATCCAGTCCTCGATCGCCTTGCGCCGCTGCTCCGCCGCCGCCGACTCGGGCCCGCCGTCGCACCGATCGCAGTCCACGACCAAGGTGCCCGAGCATTTGTCACACGCCGCAGCCAACGAGCAGAATTGCACCCGCCCTTCCGCCTCACGCATGGCCGCATCGTGGTTCGGGCAGTCCTTCACGCCCCGCCCCTTGCAGCGCCGGCACCCATCTTGCGCAGGCGGGGCTGCCTCGGCCTGCGCACCAGCTTGCGCCACCGCTTGCACCTCGGGCCCAGCCTCCGCCCGCAGGGGCACCCAAGTCAATAGAGCTCCGAGGGCCATAAGCACCCCCACGTGTTTCGGTCGAAGTTGCCTGAACGCCATGGGACGACTCTACCGTGCCAACACAAATCCCGACATGCCCCGGGGGTTGGTCCTGTCGCAAGGTGGCCTGGGCGGTGAGTGACGGCGTAGTCGTCCGGTCAGTCCACGAGGACCCCACTTCCCGGCGTTTCTTCGCTATCCGGTTCGACGTACCCCGGCACACAATGAATGACCCACAACAAAGATCGTTCCCCCGATTCCACTGAGGCTCGCGTCCATGCATCCCACTCTCGCTACGCCACTCGCATTTTTCCTCGCATCATCGGCCATCGCAGACGTTCACGTCGTCGACTCCACCGGCTCTGGGGCGTTTCTCGAGATCGCCGATGCCGTGGCGGTCGCTGCTGACCGGGACCTGATTCTGGTCAAGCCAGGCGTCTATGTGCTGCCGGTCGTCGTCGACTCACTCGACGTGAGCATTCGCGCTGACGTCCCTGGCGCGGCCGTGCTCACCGAGCAGCTGCAGATCCTCAATGCATCCGCCGGGGACGATGTCATCATCACGGGCCTCGTCCTCCACAGCGGCATCCTCGTTCAGGACTGCGCCGGACCGATTCACGTTCAAGACTGTGACGCGGTGCGGAACTCCTCCGTCGCTGCTGTCCCCCCGTTGGGCAATTTCTGGGAGGTGGGCCTCTGCGGCGTTGGTGGTTCGACGCAGTCCGTGATGCGAAGCACAAAGGTGACCTTCACCGGCTGCACGTTTGAGGGTCGCCACGGCGGCCCGGCCGGGATCGACGGCGGACCGGGCGACCACGGGCTCCGTGTGGAGGCCTCGAAGGTCGCACTCTATTCCTGCCAGCTCCTGGGCGGGACCGGCTACATCGGCGGTCAGTCGGGCGGCCATGGCCCCTTCTTCAGTGGCTCCGGCGGTGACGGTCTGCGGGTCGTTGGCGCGGGTAGCACGGTGGACCACCGGGATTTGACCGTCCTGGGCGGCCCCGGCGCCCCGGCTGAGCCCACCTACCCAAACTCGCTCGCCGGTTGCGACGGAATCGACATCCGCGCCGATACCGGAAGCGATACCACTGCGATCACGCAGCCAGATCTCACGCTCGTAACGCCCGACTTCTACCGTGGCAGTCAGGCTGTCCAGATCCAGGTGGAGGGCGCCCCTGGGGCGACCGTGGCACTGCTCTCTTCCGCGCGCGCCGGTTGGCGCCCCCTCGGTCCGCTGACCGGTAACTTGCACATTGCCAATCCCCTGCGCGTGACCCATCTCGGCGTGATCCCTCCATCCGGAACGCTGCATCAATCCGTCGTCGGCGTCGACTCAGCGCTCGTAGGGACCTTCTTCAACATCCACTACCAGGCCATCGCATTCCACCAGGGCAGGCGCTACCTGAGTCAGCCCAGGCGCGTCACGAACATCGCTTCGTCGCTCTGAGGGAGGGTAGCGCAGTCCTCGCTTTGCAGGCTCTCTCGCCCCCCCCCACTCTTCGGCTATCGACTGCGCGTGGCATGAACACGGGAGCGAACCGTTCCCGTCCACCGCTGGGCGGCGTCGCAGTGGAACTGCGGTTGGCTCCTCCCCAGGATCCACTGGACGTTCAGGTCGACCTCAAGGTCTCCGTCGAAGGTCCAATCGGTCGCGTAGCCGCGGTCCACGTTCCAAAGCAGTACGCCCTTGCCTTCGAGGCGCGTGGCGATGGTCAGGAGGCTATCGGCTGGGTGAAAGTAGTCGCCTAAGCCGCACGCCTCGAGCCAAGACGTGGCGTCGCGCTCTGAGTTGACATCGATCAACACCTCAAGCTCGGCAATGGCTTCACCACCGTCCTTCGTGACTCCCTTGAGGTGAACGTCGACCTCGCCGTCGATCGCCCCAAAGTTCGGGGCGTCCCACCAGAGAAGGGGTGATGGTGGCGGGACCGGGGAGGTGAATCCCGTGTAGGCGCCGTACACAGTGCGATGGGACTCGGCGGAGCCAAACAGAACCTTCCCCAGCGGCAACAGGGCGCCGCCGGCCGCCGCGGCCTTGACCTTCCACCGCTGTCCGACCTTCACCTCGCCGGCCCCACCGCCCCCGGGCAGCCATTTCGCAAAATTGATCACGGCAACGAGGCCCTCCAACAACACTTCGTCCGCTTCATCCGTCGGGGTCGATCGGGGCTGGAATTCACGGTCAAAGAGAGCCTCCTCCTCGCACCATTCGAATCGAACAACCCTGTCGCCTAGCGGACTGACTTCCTCTGGCATTGCGGGCTCCTTGCCGATGTCCTCGAGCCCGAATCCGCCGATGACCTCACCGAACTTGCGAGTGAACGTCGATGGACGTTGGGCATTCGCCGTGAGAACCTCATCCTCCCATTGGGCTCGCTGAACGATAAGCAACCTCCGACGCGCGTCGTGCTCCATTCCGTCCTCACCGTTGACCAGATAGGTGCCGCTGCGCTGCTCGATCTCGATCATCAGCGAGGCCTTGGTGGCCGTGCTCGCGCCGACCCGATGAATCGGGCGCAGAACGGCTGCCTGTGAATCCTCTTGCGTCGCTGGGTGCACATGGGCCGCCAGGATCGCCAGGAGGGTTGCCGTCGCCGTTGGGTGGAAGGGGTGCATGCCTCCATTTGTACCGAGGGAAGAGAAGTGCAGCGGGCAACCCCGTGATGCGCGTCGATTCACCGAGTGAATCGATTCCCTGGTGCCGTGACGACTGCCCCAGCCTCACACTGCCGACAGGGGCGGATCTAGCCGGGTTCAGCACCGCCGTGGCCCTTCCGCGACTTTTCCTGAGGTTCACTGAACGGAAAGGGGCGGTCGCTGCCTTCCCCGTTGGCCGCTCCATCGGGCGGCCTTCGATCCACCCCATCACATGACCCATGCCGACCTCCCAAGCTCCTCGCTTCCTGCTCAAGGCACTGGCCTGCCTTCTCCCGGCCCTTTCGGGCTGCGCTGCGGGCCCCTACGAAAAGGCAGAGCTCGAGGCCATACCGTCCGGGTTCGCCATCGTCCCGACACCCGCTGAGGGCGCCCTCCGCGGCTATCCCGCCTACGGAACGCCCATCAGCATCCCGGGCCAAGCCACCGAGATCATCCCCTACGTGCGGACCGAAAGGGAGTGGTGGTTCCGGGATAGCGACGCCTTCGATGAGGGTGGCCTGAGCAACCTGTCATCCGGCCACTCCAGGGGCGATCTGCCCGCGGCAGTGCCCGTTCGGTGGCACAACGCGGTCGTCCGCGTGCAGGAGACCGGGGAGCAGTGGCCGCTACTCAACTTCCGCGGCGTCATCAGCCACGTTTGGATCCCCGCGGAGGTCCCAGCTCAATACCAAGGCGACGAGCCTCCGGCCCCGCGTGCGCTGCTCTTCGCCGTGACCTTCCAGGATACGAACGGCGATGGACTCCTTGACGACTGCGACGGCGCGCAGCTACTCATGACCGACGCCAACGGTCGCAACCCCCGCGTCGTGACCCCCAGCGGCACCCACCTGGACCGCGTCACAGAGGGCGGCCCCAAGGGGGCCGTCGTGGTTCACCTTCGAGAAGACCGCAACGGGGACGGACTCTTCGAGAGCCAGGAGATCCCTGTTCCTTACCTGCTCAGGCTAGGCGGCGAGGACGTCGCGGAGCGTTTCATCAACGCGGACATAGACAGTGCCATCGAGGCGCTCCTCGAGGGCTAGGGGGAGCCGGCCCATCCGAGCCGGCCTCCCCCCGGGCGCATGCGTCACTCCAAGGTCACGGCCACGCCGTTCGACGTACCTGAGTCCGCTCCCTGGTCGCGATACCAGAACTGGAACACGGCCGTGTCGCCGACGGCGAGCGTCGGACCGGGCTGCGGGATGTTGTTCAGATTCGGGCGGAAGGCCACCTGGCCCTGGGTGCCGGAGCTCTGCAAGGAACCGAGGAATCGCACGATGGGCGTTCCCAGGCAAAGGGACCCTTGGCTCGGCGCGGGGAGCGCAAAGGCAGGCACTTCGATCGTCGACATCAGGAAGAAACCAAACCGGTTGGGCGGCAGGTCCGTGACCACCAGATCGAGGGCGTTGTCCAGCAGACTGACGGAGCCCGTCGCGCAGATGCGTGCCCCCGTGGGACTCGCCGAGTTCGGAGAGGAGACGCAGGTCAGGTACGGATTCAGCCGGAGGCGTAGGATGCTTGCGTCGAATCCACCGCCGATCGCGGGCTGGAAGGCGCCAGGCGTGACAGGGTTATCGGCACTCGTGGTCGAAACCGCCATGGTCACCGTAGGGTTACCAGGCCCGGGCTCAAGGAGAAGTGCGGAGCCAAAGTCTCTTCCCGAGCCGCCCAGGTACGAAAGGTAATGGAGATCGTCGATCCCCGTGCCATTCGGCGTAATCGCCATGACGTAGCCGTCAACGAGGCCACCGAACGACTTGTCGAATGCGCCGCAGGTCACCGGCATCCCGCCTACCGTGCCGGCTCCGTCTCCCGTCCAACCCGAGATAAAGGCGGTCCCATTCCCGTCGATCTTCATCTGCCAAGTGCCATCCCAGCCCTCCGAGCCTGGAATGAGCGTTGAGTAGAGAAGCTGGTCCGCAGGGGGCAGCGTGGGATCGATCTTGACCAGCCAAGCGTCGTTGAAGCCTGCCGGCCCAAGCCACGTTCTGAAGGCCGCGCCGGTTGTCGTCGGGAAGCTGCTGTCGTAGGTGAAGCCGGTCACCCAAATGGCCCCAGACGGGCCGATCCCTAGTGTCGCGACCCCATCGCCTCCGGGGGTTCCAACATAGGTGAGGTAGTTCAGGGCCGTCGGCCCTGCGACGCCGATGTCCAACAGTGCCACGAATGCGTCTTGACCCCCATTGTTCGTCGGGCCGAAGCTTGGTGTCGTGCCGCCCACAAAGTCGAGCGATTGGGCGGTGCCGGCAATGGCAAGCTGGCCACTCGCAGTATAAGCCATGTCGACCTGACGTTCGTTAATCCAGCCATCAATGCCGGAACCGCCCATGTAGCTCATGTACTGCAGTGACGAGGCACCGCTCTGATCCAGGTCGAAGACCGAGATGAAGATGTCACGTGATCCGCCGCGGACCGGATCGTAGGCGTTGGGCGTCACTGGAAGGTCAGAGGAGCTCGTTCCACCGGCGAGGGTCACAATCGCAGGCTCTTGCAGCAGAATCTGTTGAGTGATGTCGATGCTGTTGCCGCCCACGTAGCTCGAATAGAGAAGCGTGCCGGTGCCCGCCTGGAGCCTCGCGACGAAACCGTCGCTGTTGCCGCTACGGACGGAGTCGAGGCCGTTTGCGGTCGTCGGGAAGTCAGTCGAAAGGGTACCACCGGTCACAAACACGTCGCCCGCAGCGTTGACCTTGAGGTCCCAGCCAATCTCCGTACTGTTGCCTCCGAAGTAGGTCCACCAGACCACTTGCTGCGCCGCGGGGAGACTCGGATCGAAGGTCATGACGAACACATCACGATCACCGGCCGTGTTGAGCGTGCCGCCGGGCAACGCCCAGCCAGTGGACGCTGAGTGCCCCGAGGCCACCAGACGCCCCTGTGAATCCTTCTCCATCGCGTAGATGTCGTCATCGCCCGTTCCGCCGATGAAGGTCGCCCACTCGAGGCCTGGATCGATCACGACCGACTGGCCGTCGGGACGGTCCGAAAGCGCGAATCCATAGCGCAAGTCCCCGAGCAAAACGAAACGACATTCGAGCGGCTCATGGCTTCCGTCGGCGCCCACCGACCAGGTGACCGGGGCCGACTGGCGTAGCGTTTCTCCGTTCGTCAGCAGCAGCAAGCCGCCGTCTTCGTCGAGCTCAAGTGAATCGACTCCGTGACAGCGCACTGAGAACTGGTCCAGGTCGGCACCGGGCTGCAGCAGGACGTCGTACTCAAGCTGGCCTCCCTGGGTCCGGAGCAACAGGTCGACTCCGTCGTAGAGGCCGCGGTACGCAAGGCGCTCGTGGGGCACGAGGCCCGTCGCCCAGCGAGCGGGGTCATTCCCGCTGTACATGTTGATGCGCGAAGGGAGCGCATCGAGGGGCTCCAGCCCCACGTCGCTTCGCGCGCCTTCGAACTGGAATCGGGTCGTCGACAGACCGGCTTCACGCTCGACGCTCACCACGAGCGCATCGAGCTCCACTCCGATCGTCACTGGGCCTTTGCGCGCGGCGAAGCGCGCCGTCGAGCCCCACTGACCCACGTTCTCGAGGAACGAAAGCGGCTGGTCCGGCAACGCGGACGAGCCGGCCTCGAAAGTTGGCTGCTGGGCAAGGAACGTCCCTCGCGAAGGCCCTTGGGACCCTTCGAGGTCTTGGCCGTAAGCGGAAACCGCGAGGAGCGGAAGCGCCGCTCCGAACGCGGCGAGGGTCTTGGGGGAAGGAACAAGGGCCAGCCTGGCAGGCGGCGGCATGTTGAATTTCATGGAAACTGTGAGTCAAAGATCTGGCTATCACGCACGGCGGTCTGGCAGAGACCCAACGCGGTGCGCGGACATCCGGTTGACGGCCTCGCCTGCGGACATGCAGACGAGAACGATCCAGTGCTCTCCAAAGCAGAGCGCACATCTAGTAATGCTCCGAAAACGCCTTCAGTCGGTCATGCAAATCCCGTTTCTAACGGGTAACGAACACAAAGTGCCGCTGGGGACTCCCTGGTGGCCGAACGGGCAAGGGGCCGCGTCGATTCAGGGCTAAATTTGCGGCCGCATCTCGGCCGCATGCCGGTAACACGGCGGCAATACTCTCCCCATGGCACAACCCAAGACCAAGCGGCCACCGGCCACTTGGCTCCGGTCACGGCGAGCGCTTCGTTCGCGCCAGCAATCGCGACGGTCCGTCGGTGGTTGTGAGAGAATCTCGCGCCGCTCGGTCCCGGAACACCGCGCGCGTATTGGACTTGTCATGAAAAAAATGAAGAGGACATCGATCGTGTGGCCACAAATGATCGGGCTCATCTGCGCCCTGGTCAGCTGCAGCAGCCCTGCAGATCAGGGAGGGACTTCGACCTCGGAGCCCCTCACCCCGGAGGTAAGCCGCGGGAGCGCTGCCACCATCGAGCTGCCCCCCCTTCCGGAGCTCATGGACCGGGTGCGCGAGGCCAAGGGGCTACTGATCGCGGCGCACCGCGGGGGGCCCGCCCCGGGCTATCCGGAGAACGCCGTCGAGACAATGCAATACGGGCTCGAACAGGGCATCCGTGTCTTCGAGGTGGACGTCGCAGAGAGCCAGGACGGCGTGCTGTACCTCATGCACGATCGCTCGCTCCGGCGCACGGGCGGCCACGACGGCGGTGTCGCGGACACGGACTGGAGCGTGGTGGCTGAGCTCGATCTCCGCGACAGCGACGGGGAATCCACCGGCTTCTCCCCTCCCCGGCTCGTGGACGCGCTTCGCTGGGCCCGCCGAAGCGGCGCGATCCTGGAACTCGATCGCAAACAGACCACGAGCTTCCGGAACATCATCCGCGAGGTGCGCGCCGAGGGCGCCGAAAACAACGTCCTGATGATCTCCTACAACGACGACGAGGCCATCGAGATCGCGCGCCTCGCGCCGGAGCTCATGATGACCGCCGGCATCAAGGACGCGGCCCATCAAGAGCGCCTCGCGGAGGCAGGCGTGGACCTCACGCGGGTTGTGGCTTGGCTAGGCACCCGCGAGCCAAACCTGGACGCGATGGCGGACCTCGGGGCCGTGGGCATCGAGAGCGCGTTCGGCACGCTCGGCCGACCGGGCCGCCGTCTCGATGACACCTACGCTGAGGACGGTGACGCGTCGGAGTACCAGGCACTCGTGGACGCAGGCCTCACGATGCTCGCCACCGACCTGCCGTACTTCGTGGCGAAGCATCTGACCGCCGATGACGTCGCTCTTCGAACCATGGCGGAACTTCCCAAGTAGCTGGAAAGCGAACGCGGGCCGGCACGTTCTCTATCGATCGCCGCTGAACCAGTCGCCATAATGGGCCGGATGGAAGTGAAGATCGATGACCTGTCCCACCCGGACGTCGCGGCACTCTTGGCGATTCACCTCGGGGACATGCGCGATCACTCGCCGGAAGACGGAGTGCACGCGCTGGACGTGGACCGGCTGCGGCAGCCGGAGCTGACCTTCTTGACGGCATGGGACGGAGGCTCGTTGCTCGCGTGCGGCGCCCTCAAGGACCTCGGGGGCGCCCAAGGCACCCTTGGAACGGCCGGAGAGATCAAATCCATGCGGACCCACCCCGATCACCTGCGAAAGGGCGCCGCGCGGGCCATCCTCGCTCACATCGTGGAGACGGCCCGCAACCGCGGTTACGCGCGACTCTCCCTTGAGACCGGAAGCGGCCCTGTCTTCGATGCCGCCATCGGCCTCTACGAGGCCTTTGGCTTCGAGCGCGGCGAGGCTTTCGCGGACTACGAGACCAACGACTTCTCGCGGTTCTTCCACTTGGATCTCTAATAAGCTGGCTCCCCTTCCTGGGTTCCATCACGTCCTTGGCCAAGTGCTAATCAGG
>OJFX01000726.1_pt1 | contig 12127 bp, 6 predicted proteins | sample 1594171 | NCBI WGS metagenome assembly OJFX01 (sample SAMN05416840, study PRJEB24817) | seawater metagenome | isolation source: Sea water | place: Canada:Atlantic | collected 2013-07
CCTCAGGAGACGACCGGTCGAAGGCGGCGATGGTTGCAGGGATTGTGGCGGTTTCTTGCGGGTCGAAGGCCAAAGTGCGGAGCCAGCTTGGAACACAACCATCTGGCGCGGCCCGACCGCTGCACCTATGGTCGCTCCCTAGATGACGAATACTGACGAAGCGCCTGGACTAGGCGGATTTGAGCGACGGCTTCCCCTGTGGATCCCGATCTGTGCCTTGGCGGGTGTGCTGCTCTCCAAGTTCACCGACGCAGGCACCTACATGGAGGCGTTGTCGGTGCGGGGAATCTCGGTTCCCATCGGCATTTGCCTGTTCTTCATGATGTACCCGGCCGTGCTGAACCTGCGGGCGTCGGAACTCAGGAAGCTGCGGGACAATCCCAAGCCCATTCTCCTCACGGTATTTTCGAACTGGGTCGTTGCGCCTCTTGTCGGTTTTGCGCTGGCCAAGATCTTCCTCTCCGACCATGACGAGCTCTTCGTCGCCGTCATCCTCCTGAGCGCCAGCCCTTGCACCGCCATGGTGCTGGTTTGGGGCAGCATGGCCGATGGCAACCAGGAACAGAACGTCGTCAATACGAGCTTGAACACCGTGACGATCATGCTCTTCTACGGCCCGCTGGTCGCGCTACTCACGGGTCTGCAGGACATTGACGTGGACCGCTGGGGCCTGGCGATCTCCGTCGTGTTGTTCATCGGCGCCCCCATCGCGCTGGGGCTCCTGACCCGCGTCCTGCTGATCCCGAGGAAGGGCGAGGAATGGTTCAACTCGGTCTATCGGCCGGCCCTGGGCAAGATCTCCATTGTGGCCCTCTTGCTGACCCTCGTCGTGCTCTTCGCCCTCAACGGCGCAACGATCATCGACAGCCCCGAGTACCTGCTCCTGGTGTCCGTCCCTTTGCTCTTGGGGTTCGCGATCGTCGTGGCCTTCAACATTGCGGCGACGAAGCTCTTCAGGCTCCACTACCGCGAGGCCGCGATCACCGTCATCATCGGCTCGTCGAGCCATTTTGAAATCGCCATCGCCACCGCGATCGCGGCCTACGGCGTGGGGTCGGTGGCGGCCCTCGGAACGACCATGGGACTCTTCTGGGAGATCCCGATCATGCTGGGCCTTGTCTACCTGCAGCGCTATCTCAGGCGCCGCAACTTCTGGCCGGAGTGAGGGCACGGCCGGGACCGTGGATGCCCTGTCTCGCGCGGTGGGCCGGGACTCCGCACCGAGGCGGTAGCCGCCTGGCAGCGGAGTGCTCAGCCCGCGGCGGACCTGCGGCTCGACGCAGGGAGCTCCTCGTTCACCGGTACCGCCGCCACTAGCCGCTCGCCGGCACGGGCGAGGTGCTCCACCATGCGATAGGAGTGCCTGGCGATCCTCACGAGATGCCGGTCCTCGTCGAGGCAAGCCGTCGCGCGATCACCGGCGACTTCCCCGGAGGCCGCCTCCGTGAGGATCCGGTCGCGCAGGTCGTCGGCGCCCTCCGCTTGCTCAGCCCAGGCGGCCTTGAGCCGGTCGACCCGGGCGCCCGATCCCCCGTCTCGCATGTTCAGGGAGGCCGTCAGGAGCTTCGCGCCAAGACCACGGGCGCGGCGGGCCACGAACGCCCCCACATCCCTTCTCTGGGTGCGGCCCACGGTGACTGGATGCCGAGTCTCCATGTGCTCGGCGAGGCGCACCAAGTGATCGATCGCAGCGATCAGGGCGACGTGGGCCGTGTGCGTGCGCTGATCGCTGCGCGGGGTGACGATCTCCGTTACGAACGCATGGATGCGGGAAGCCTGCTGCTGGACCCGCGCGAACCCCGCCCGGCGAGCCGAGGCCTCCATCGGCCGCCGCAGGTCCCGTGCGCAGAACCTCAGGGTGGAGCGTGCAAGCCGTCGGGTGGCCGCCGCCGAAGCCTCCAGGGCCACCGCCGGCGTTGGCTGCAGTCGCCTGTCGAGCAGCGAGTCGATCGTCGATCCGGTTTCGGGCACGAGGCGCGTCATGAGGCGCGCGAACGGTCCAGCAAAAGGAAGAACGGCGAACAGACCCAGCAGGTTGAAGAACGTGTGGAAGCCTACCAGCGCAAGCTCCGGCTCAGCGGCGAGGACTCCAGCATGGATGGCCTCGAGGACCCTCGCGTAGGGCACGAGGAGAAGGAAGGCGCCCACGGCGGTCATGGAGTTGTAGACGACGTGGGCATAGCCAGTGCGGCGGGTGCTCGGCTCGCCGCCGAGCGTGGCGATCAGGGCCGTGAACGTCGTCCCGACGTCCATGCCAATGACCATCGCAGCGGCCTGCTGGAAGCTCACGGCGCCACCGTGAACGGCGGCGAGGGCGGTCGCGACACCAGCGCTGGAAGACTGTGTCACGAGCGTGATCAGAAACCCAATCCCCACCAGCTTCACGCGGCCACCGATGGTGTCCTGCGGGAAACTCTCGGGGGTGATCGATGCCCCGAGGGCAGCCATGCCGGACTGGAGCACGTCGATGCCCGTGAAGACGAGGCCAAATCCCGCGACGGCGCCGCCGAACGCACTCAACCGACCCCGACCCATGAGCCGCAAAAGGGCGCCTGCAAACACGAGCAATGGCGCGATGGCCCCGAGGTCGAGTTTGAAGCCGAGCAAGGCGACCATCCAGCCCGTGATGGTGGTGCCCACGTTCGCACCGAATTCGACCCCCAGCGCCTGCTCGAACGTCAAAAGGCCCGCCGCGACGAAGCCGACCGCTGCCACCGTGGTGGCGCTCGAGCTCTGAACGGCAGCGGTAGTGAGGGCCCCTGTCACCGCCCCAGACGTTGGGCTCCGCGTCGAGCGCGCAAGCCAACGTCCGAGGGACGCCCCGGCGAGCTGCTTCAGCGAGTCCGTCATCACGCCCATCCCGAGCAGGAAGAGGCCAAGGCCGCCGGCCGCGGCGAGAAACTCCTCCGAGATGGGCATGCCGTCCATCTTAGGGATTCATTCCCCGATCGCCCCCAATCCGGAGGCGCGGAACATCGTCCCTGCCTGGATTCTCGCTCCGCCCGGGGTTGCGGGAGATTCCCGCCGGGCACCGCTCTCCGCCGGCTCCCGTATCATCTGTAGGACTCGCCCTCGCATCGTGTTCTTCCCCATCGATGACATTCAATGCTCGCAACGACTCTCTCTCTGGTCGCGTCGCTTCAAGGCGCATCGCCCGATCTTCTTTTCAGGCTCGACGTCCCCAACACCCCGACCAGTGGCTACCTGCATGAAGCCCCGGACCTGGATGGGGACGGTCAAGTGGACTTCTCGTGGCATGAGTACGGCGAGGTTCGCAGCTTCTCCAGTCGCACCCGTGCGCCCCTCCAGGCCGTGCAGTCGATCTTCATCGGCCAGGACTTCGCGTGGATCGGGGATGCCAATGGAGACGGGCATCGGGACATCCTGTCCACCGCCCCCGCGAACGGGCCGGGATACCAGGTGATCGATGGGGTGACCGGCGCCTACATCTATGGGGTCCAATCGGGCAATGTCCCGATGCCATTTAGCGCATTCGGGCGGGTCCCGGATCACGACGGCGACGGTCAATCGGACTTCTGGTTGCTCATGCGTCCCACGACGACGTCGGAGGACCGGGTGATCGAGATCTACTCCACGGTCTCAGGCGCGTTGATCCGATCCATCACTCGGCAGGACGCCCCCTTCTTCGGGTCGGCGATCGCCTCGTACCCGGATGCGGATGGGGACGGGCTGAGCGACTTCCTCGTCGGGGAGACGGTGGACCTCATCACCAGCCGCGGACTGATCGTTTCGTCGGTGACAGGCGCCGACTTGGTGGAGTGCCTCTGCATGGACCCCGGGGGCAGCATCGCCCGCGACCTACACGTCATCGGGGACGTGAACCGCGACGGCGCCATGGACATCCTCGCCCGCAAGGATCGGCCCTCGGTCGACGATGACGCCGTGGTCTACTCAGGGGCCACGGGCGCAGAGCTCTTCGCCCTTCCGCGTCCAGCGCCTGCGACCCTCAACTATGGGACCTTCGGACGATTCGCGGCCAACCTGGGTGACATCGACGGCGACCACCACGACGACTTCGTGGTGAGCGACGACCGAAGCGCCAAGATCGTGGTCTTCTCCGGCGCCTCCGGGCGCGAGCTCCGGTCGATGGCAAGCACGGGGGTCTCCGGGCTCGGGAGGGGTCTCCTTGGACCCGTTGACATCGACGGCGACGGCGTCGGGGACTGGATCACGGGGCACCCTTGGAACCCAACCGGCACCCAGGGGACCTTCACCGCCGAAGGCTACCGCTGGATCGACGACGACATGGTCATTGACTTCGAAGAGGAGGTCAATGGAGGGGCACCGATCCGCAACGGCAAGGCGCTTGACCAGGAATCCCCCCGGACTCAACCACTGCGAATCTTGGCGGGCAGCTACGGTACGTTTGAGGTCGCTGCGTTCGACACATCGACCAATGGACCCAACTCCGGGGGCGCCGGAGCGGAACTGCTCGTCGATTCAGGGAACGCCGTGATCGTCCAGGCCGCGCCGCAGCAGACGATCCCTGGCATCTTCGATCAGCCCTCCCCTGGCGCGAACGGCGGCGAGTACACCATTCGCTTCGACCAGGCGTGCGAGCCCCTCTCCATTGACTTGATCCATGTGCCCGTTGGGCTGTCGATGGAGCTGGTCGCCATCGACGCCGCCCAGAGATCACGCACCTTCTCGGTACCCGGCGGGTTCACGACGACGCTATCGGTCAGCCCTGCCATGGCCACGTGGACGCTGCAGTTCGACACGCTCACGCCCCAGCCAGGGGCCTCCGGAACAGCGACGGCTTTGGAGGACGCGGGCTTCAACCCGGGACGGGTACGCTCGCTGATCGTCCGCAGCAGTGGCCCCTCGGCCATCGACCGGTTGCGCGTCGCCAGGTTGTTGATACCGCCAGCAGGAACCCTCCAGAACCAGATCGTGCCCTCCGTCATCGACGGTGCGATACGCGTCTTTGGATTGAGGGACGTGACGGGGGATCGCCGTGCAGACTTCGTCATTGCGACCCGGGGTTCCATGGGGCCCTCGGGGACCCCGGACGCCGTCACGGCTTACAGCGGGGAAGCTCAGGTGGTTCTGTATTCCATTCAGGGGGCCCGCGGTGAGACGCTGGCCCAGCTCGGGGACCTTACGGGCGACGGCTTCGGGGAGCTCGCGATCGGATGGGCCGGCTGGAGCAACGGAAACGGCTACGCGCCGGGTGAGGTCCTCATCCATGACGGTGCCACAGGGGCCTTCATCGATCGGCTAGAGGGGACTTCCGACGGCGACCGGTTCGGCCTGACGGTTGCTGCGCTGGATGACGTGGACGGCGACGGAATCGACGACTTCGCGGTCGGCGCCCCCGGTCATGCGGGTGCGACCGGCCGCATCGAGATCATCTCCGGTGGCAGCCGATTGACTCTTAGGACGATCGTCGGGCCTGCAGGCACTCCGCAGGAAAGGCGAATGGGAACGGAGCTCGTGTCCATGGATGACGTCGACGGCGACGGTGTCCGAGACATCGCCGTGACCTTCATGCAACCATCGGGCACAGAGGGTCGCGTCCGCATCTACTCGACCGCTACCGGCCAGCCATTGATGGACGTAGCGCTTGCCGCTCCCTGCATGGCTACGGAAGGCCTGTTTGCTTTCACCGATCAGGACGGTGACGGCCTTGAGGATCTGCTGGTGCAGGGCGGCCCCGTCGGGTGCTCCACCCTCGTGATCTCCAGCGTCACCGGCGCGGAGATCTCCTCGATGCCCCCGAACGAGTTCTTCACCCGCACCATCGTCCCCGGCGACATCGATGGCGACAGGCGTGACGACATCATTCGACTCGAAAGTCTCAGCGACTTCGTGACCGCCTACCGGGGATACTCCGGTCTGGGCTTCGAGCCGCTCTTCGATGAATCAACCTTCCACCAACCAGGGACGGAGATGTCGATCTTCTCGATGGACGACATCGATCGGGATGGCCGGCACGACTTTGCACTCATCCACCCGAACTCGACGATCCCCCTTAGATTTCACAGCTTGGATGCGACTCTCTGGACCGTCTGCAATGGGGCGGCCTACGGCGGCGGGCTCGGTGCGAGACTGCGGACGGTGGGGAGCTCAAGCATCTCCGCGAACACCCTCGCGCTGGAAACTTGGAACCTGCCGAACACCTCGTTTGCGCTCCTGCTCAACGCAAGCGCCACGGTGCCAGGGACCGGCCCGGGGTCCATCGCGATCTTCAGCGACGGCAACCTCTGCCTGTCCCCCACCTCCCTGGCCCGCCACTCCACGATCTTCCCGGTGATCGGCAACGCCAGCTTGATGCCTGTCGATCTGAGCGCCCTCCCCACCGCCGGCGCACCAGGCTTTGTGGCCGCCGCCAACGCCGGTGAGACGCGATTCTGGCAGTGCTGGTTCCGCGACCCGGGCGGGTTCTTTGGCAGCAACCTCTCCGACGCCGTAGGGGTCACCTTCTCCCACTGACCATCCTCCGGCGCCGATCCTCGTCGGTGCGGATTGAAGTGGAACGACGGAGGATCGTCGACGCGCCCCCCCATGCCACGCCCGGCCCGTGGAACCGCCTCCAAAGCTCAGGAGCAACCGCGTCACCGGCCCCTCATGCCGAAACGATCGGAAGGCTTTGACGAACCAGGCGGTCAGCACTAAGCCAGTGTCATGCTTCTTGAACTTCTGGTGCTCGCAGCTCCACAAACCACCTGGTTCGTCGATGGTTCCTTCCCCACTGGCGGGGATGGGAGCGCCGCGAATCCCTACAGCTCCATTCAGACCGCGACCGATGCGTCGACCACTCAAGACGGCGATACGATCTCGATCGCAGACGGGGTGTATGCCGAATCGATTGTGGTCGATGGCCTTTCCGTGACCTTCCGCCCCACCACGGCGGCGGCGGACGTTGTCGTTGAGCCCGCCGTCGCTGGCGCCACCACGATGATCGTTCGCGGAGGATCCGGTGCACCGGTTGTCCTCGAACGCCTCGACCTACGCGCCTTCGACGATGGCCGGGTTTTCCACGCCGAGGGTTCCTCCGTGGTCATGACGGAAGTCGACTTGTCCGCCGGCGGCTCCCCATGCGCGCCATGGAACTGTCAGCCGATGTACGGACTACTGATCGACGGTGGCGCCGACGTGACCATGGTGGGCTGCTCCGTGACGGGATTCGTCCCCCAGTACGTGTCACCTAGACTTCTCAGCGGCTCGGGGGTCCGGGTGGTAGGGAGTTCGTTGTCCATGGACTCCTGCTCCATCGTTGGGAACGGGTACGAAGGAAATGGTTGGGACGAGCTCGGAGGTGGCCTCTTCGTAGACGTCGGCGCCACGGTCGTGCTTCATTCCTGCGATGTCTCCGAGAACGTCGCGGCCCAAGGAAGCGGCGTGTACTCCCTGGCACCTTCTTTTGAAGCGCACTCCTGCACCTTCACGGGGAACGGCAACTACCACAACTCGGCCTACGGAGGTGGTCTCTACGGTTACGGCCGCATCGAGGACTCCCTCATCGCAAGGAACTACACCGGGCAGGGTTCGGGCGTCTACGGAGCCTTTGAGCTCATTGGCTGCCTGATCGAAGACAACCAAGGCGCCGACGGATCGGCCTACTACCCAGCGGTGTACTCCGCCCTCGTGGGCGGCAGTCGACTGGTGCGCACCGTCGTCAGGGACCACCACGCAGTCGGGATCCCGCCCAACGCCGTCGTTCGAGGCGCCGAACTGGTGGACTCCCTCGTCGAGGGCAACGATGTTTACCACGGAGACGGCCCCGGGGCCTACGGGGCCGTACTCACCGATTGCCGTGCGCTGCGATGCATCATTCGCGGCAACTGGGTCAATGGAGGTAGCTACGCGGCCCTTGGGGGTGGAGCGCTCGATTCGGAGCTGGTTGACTGCGTCCTGGAGGGCAACCGATCCGTGGGCTCCCAAGGGACTCGCGGCGGTGGCGCCATGGATTCAACGCTCATCGGCTGCTTGCTCATCGGGAATGAAGCGGACGAGGCCGCGGCAGCGGACGATTGCGAGCTCGATCGCTGCGTCGTGACCGACCACGTATCGGCGACCGGTGGCGCGGCGATCATCGACTCCACCGTTCGAAACTCCATCGTGTGGGAGAATGGCCCTTTCCCCTTCGACCAGAGCGTTGCGGAGTGGAGCTGCGTGGACGTCTCGCCGAGCGTCGCGGCGTCGCTGGGGATCGGGAACATCACCCAAGATCCCCTGTTCTGGAGTCAGGTGGGCGGAGACTTCCACCTCAGGCCAGGGTCACCATGCATCGACCAGGGGGATCCAGCCATGAGCGACCCAGATGGAACGCGCTTGGACATGGGCGCCTTCCCATTCGACGCGCTCTATGTCCCCCCGCCGCTGGCCTACTGCCAACCAAAAACAGACCTGAACGGGTGCGCCCCCAGGGTCTCCGCGGATCGACAACCGTCGGCTTCAACCGGCGTAGCAACCGTGACCGCGGCCGGCACAGCGGGCGGACAATTCGGCCTCTTCTTCCTTGGCCGTGCGGACGCGTCGGTCCCTCACTACGAAGGCACCCTCTGCGTCGGCGGCACCTTGCAGCGCTCCAGTGCCCTCTCCGCCGGCGGCTCGTTCGGCGCGTGCGACGGCGTCTTGCAATTCCAAATGGGCCCAGCCCAGATCGCCTCGATGGGATTCAGCGTCGGCGAATCCATCTTGGTCCAAGCGGCCTACCGCACGGGCCCCGTGCCGCTCCCTGATGCCCTTGGCCTCAGCGACGCCGTGCACCTCATCGTGCAGCCCTGAGAGCACGTCACAGGCCCGGAGCACGACAGGCAAGCCCAGACGAAGAAGGGGCATGGGACCAACGCCCCATGCCCCTTCTTCATTCAAGCGGATCGCCCCGCAGTCACCCCCAACCTACTCCCACTCGATCGTGGCGGGCGGCTTGGACGAGATGTCCAGGACGACTCGGTTGATGCCGCTGACCTCGTTGATGATGCGATTGGAGATCTTGCGCAGGAGGGCTTGGTCGAGGTAGCCCCAGTCGGCGGTCATGCCGTCCAGGGACTCGACCACGCGCAGGGCGCAGGCGGACTCGTAGGTGCGAGCATCGCCCATGACGCCCACGGACTTAACGGGCAAGAGCACGGCGAAGTACTGCCAGAGGCTCTTGTGGGCGCCGGCGGCCTCGATCTCGTTGGTGCAGATCGCGTCGGCGTCCTGGAGGAGGGCAATGCCTTCGGGGGTGATCTCGCCGACGATGCGGACGGCGAGGCCGGGGCCCGGGAAAGGCTGGCGCATGAGGATGCGTTCGTCGAGGCCCAGGTAGCGCCCGACCTGGCGGACCTCGTCCTTGAAGAGCTCGCGCAGGGGCTCGACGAGCTCCATGTCGAGGTCGTCGGGCAAGCCGCCCACGTTGTGGTGGCTCTTGATCACGGCGGTGTTGCCGCCGTGGGCCGCAACGGACTCGATCACGTCGGGGTAGAGGGTGCCCTGGCCGAGGAAGCCTGCGTTCTTAAAGCGCTTGGCTTCCTCGCGGAAGATCTCGACGAACTCGTTGCCGATGATCTTGCGCTTGCGCTCGGGGTCGGTGACCCCCGCGAGCTTGGAGACGAAGCGCTCACCCGCGTCGATGGTGGTCAGGTCAAGGCCGACGTGGTCGCGGAAGGCGTGCTCGACGAGCTCGCGCTCGCCCTTGCGCAGGAGGCCGTTGTCCACAAAGATGCAGTGCAGACGGTCGCCGATGGCACGGTGCACGATCACGGCGGCCACGGCGCTGTCGACGCCGCCTGAGAGGCCGAGGATTACCTCGCCCGTCTCCCCCACGATCTCTTTAACCTTCTTGATCTCGCGCTCAGCGATGTTCTCCGGCTTCCAGTCGCCGGGGAGACCGCAGACGTCGAGGACGAAGTTGGCGAGGATCTCTTGGCCTCGCACGGAGTGGCTCACCTCGGGGTGGAACTGCACGCCGTAGAAGCCCTTCGCTTCGTTCGCGATGCCCGCGTGGGCGCAGGTCTTCGACGATGCCACCGTGCGGAAGCCGTCCGGCAGCGCCGTGACCTTGTCGCCGTGGCTCATCCACACGACGGTCTCGCCCTGGAGGCCCGCGAAGAGCTTCGATGCGTCGCCTTCGACGTGGATCTCCGTGTGGCCGAATTCGCGCTCGCCGGTGCCTTCCACGGTGCCGCCGAGGGTTCGGCTCATCCATTGCATGCCGTAGCAAATGCCGAGGACAGGGACGCCCATCTCGAGGAGGCCCTCGGGCACTTCGGGAGCGCCTTCTGCGTACACGCTCGCCGGACCGCCGGAGAGCACGATGCCGGCGAGGTCCATGGACTTCGCGGCTTCCAGGGCCTTAGGCGCCGGAAAGATCTCACACCAGGTCCCGGCCTCGCGCAGACGGCGCGCGATGAGCTGGGCGTACTGGGTCCCGAGATCGACGATGAGGAGACCGCGCGGGCGGTCGGGCATGGCCATGGGGTCAATCGACATGAGATCCGCCTCAGCGGGCGTAGTTGCTGGATTCCTTGGTGATCGTCACGTCGTGGGGATGGCTCTCGCGCACGCCCGCCGAGGTGATACGGACAAAGCGGGCTTTGTCCCAGAGGCTCGGGATGGTCCCGGCCCCGCAGTAGCCCATGCCGGCGCGAACGCCGCCTGCGAGCTGGTAAACGAAAGGGCTCAGTTTGCCCTTGTACGGGACGCGCCCCTCGATGCCCTCGGGCACGAGCTTCTGCACATCGTCGATGTCGGCCTGGCGGTAGCGCTCCTTCGAGCCCTTTTGCATGGCGCCGATGCTGCCCATGCCACGCACGGCCTTGAAGGATCGACCCTCGGCGACAAACACCTCGCCGGGGCTCTCGTCGAGACCCGCGAAGAGGCTGCCGAGCATCACGGACGACGCGCCCACAGCGAGCGCCTTGACGATGTCGCCGGAGTAGCGGATGCCGCCGTCGGCGATCACGGGGACGCCGGTGCCGCGCAGCTCGTTGGCCACGGACTGGACGGCGGTGAACTGCGGTACGCCAATACCGGCCACGACCCGCGTGGTGCAGATCGAGCCCGGACCGATGCCGACCTTGACGCCGTCGGCGCCCGCTTCGACGAGGGCCCGTCCCGCAGCGGCGGTGGCGACGTTGCCCGCGACCACGTCCACCTGGAAGCGACGCTTGAGCTCCTTGACCGACTCCATCACGTTCGTGGTGTGGCCGTGGGCCGTGTCCACCACGACCACGTCGACGTCCACCTCCATGAGGGCAGCGGCGCGCTCGTAGTCGTTGACGCCGAGGGCCGCGCCAACGCGCAGGCGGCCGCGCTCGTCGGAGGCGGAGCTCGGGAAGGCCGCGAGCATGTCGAGGTCCTTGCGGGTGATCAGGCCCGCGAGGTCGCCCGAGTCATCGACGATGATCAGCTTCTCGACCTTGTGCTGGTGCAGGCGCTCGCGGGCCTCGTCGAGGGAGGTTCCGGGGGGCGCGGTGATGAGGCCCTTGGAGGTCATCACCTCCGAGACCGGGGTCTCGTCGTTCTGATGGAAGCTCGTGTCCCGGCGGGTCAGGATGCCGACCACACGCTGGGTCCCCTTCTCCACGATGGGAAGGCCGCTGATGTTCTGGCCGCGCATGATCCCGCGGGCCTCCCCGACGGTGGCGCAGGGGCTCAGGGTCACGGGGTCCTCGATCACGCCGTTGGCGGAGCGCTTGACCTTCTCGACCTCTTCGCGCTGGCGCTCGATCGACAGGTTCCGGTGGATGACCCCGATGCCGCCTTCACGGGCGAGGGCCACGGCGAGACGCCATTCCGTCACCGTATCCATGGCCGAGGAGCTGATCGGGACGTTCAGGGGCACGTTCGCCGAGAACCGTGACTGGAGCGTCACGTCGCCCGGCATGACGTCGGAGTGGTTCGGAACGAGGAGGACGTCGTCGAACGTCAGCCCTTCAATGAGATCGGCCATGGTCAAAGACCGCGCTGGCTGAGGGAGGGAGCCGGGGTCTCGTCGAAGCGACGGGGGGCTCGGTCGGGCGCGGATTTGACGCAGGAGTTTATCCGCGCGCGCCGGTCGGTTCTACGTCCGGCGGCTGGAATCTCGGCTCGCGCCGCGCCAACCACGAAAAAAGGGCTCGCGTCACCGGCCGAAGCCAGGAGCGAGCCCCGAAGGAGGAGTGACCTAGGCATC
>OJFX01000727.1_pt1 | contig 12126 bp, 13 predicted proteins | sample 1594171 | NCBI WGS metagenome assembly OJFX01 (sample SAMN05416840, study PRJEB24817) | seawater metagenome | isolation source: Sea water | place: Canada:Atlantic | collected 2013-07
TGGCTAGCTGTAAAGAATCGAAGGAAAGGCAACTTGCCGTAGCGGCAGTTTAGTTAGCGGCGTTGTCTTTGTGTTGCGCTTTCTCATTGCCGAACTTGAATTGCCCGGTCACTTTGGCCAGTGTCAGTTGTCGCTCGCCTTCAGATTGTTGCTCCAATCTTGCTATTAACTTTACAGCTTCCTTGCCCGAGACGGTGCGAGCATGCTTGCCATGGCAGGTTATTCTCACGCGGTCCGACTTCAATAGTTGAAAAGCAAACGGGTTGTTACTGAGGTCAGGCATCAGCAATTTTGTCTGTAAGTGCTGTCTCGTGAGCATCACTTTGTGGGTTATCTCTACTCGCAAGATGCATCTCGAGATGCGGTATATTGTCTTCCATGTAGGGCCCTTTGACCTTGGTGAACCCGAAGCTACGATAGAACTCTTCCAGATATTGCTGGGCGGAAATGATAATGTCCTGATCGGGCCAACGTTGCTGACATTGCGCAATGCAATGACTCATCAGGGCCCGACCAAATCCATCGCGACGCACGCTCGCGGCACTCACCACACGGCCAATAGAAACGGCATCGTATTTACTACCGCGGGGCAAAAGCCGGGCGTAACACAGCAATTCTTCGCCACGATACCCAAGCACATGCAAAGCTTGCTGGTCACAGTTGTCCATATCCTGAAAAGGGCAAACCTGTTCCACCACAAACACTTCGCTGCGCAAGCGTAGCAGGGCATACAACTGGGTTGTCGTGAGATCGGCAAAGGGCAGGCAAAGAAACTGAGCAGCGAGCATGGCGGAACCTGATGTGAAGTTGTGGGAGCAAACAACGAGACAGAAAATTAACCGACAGTTGCTAACCAAGTCGACCCACGGCAGCCAATTCCCAATGGCCCAGGCGGGTCCTTGGGAATTGGTGCCCCGGGCAGGATTCGAACCTGCGACCTGCCCCTTAGGAGGGGGCCGCGCTATCCAGCTGTGCCACCGGGGCAACCGAGCAGGAGTATACATGCCACGCTGCGCAAATTGGAGTGTAAGTAGTGTTGCGGGTAATACGGGCTGTCCTCAGCTGCGAAGCAGCGCAGACGGCGCAAAGTCCTGCCTGCAGGGTGAGGTTTTTGGCTAAGCCAAAACCAGTCCCCAACCCACCTGCCAACTCCAGGAATTCACACTGTTCACCACTAAATCAGCGATACTTTCCCTACTTTACCCCACCGATTGAGCACCGGACTCTTCATCTCCCGAGCCAGTTGGTGCCAAATATATCGATATTTGGTGCAAATGTGTGTTTCAGTTCTGCAATTACTTATGCATTTTCAGTTATCAGTTATTGAAAGAGTTAAATTTGTCAGAAAATTCCCTATAAAAATCAGGAAGTTGACCTGTTGCCGCTGTGGGCACAAAATTAATTCCAGTTTTTACACACTTATTGCCAAAGCTGGCTCAGGGATCGCAGCAACGCACTTTGGCGCAGTTTCACCATTATTACGGGCAGTGGGGATTATTATGGGTGACGTCGTACAGCTTCGCGATTTTCGATTCGAAGAAGAGATCAGTCTGCGCACGATCCAAACAGATGCATTAGTGCCAGTGGAATTCGGTGTTGGCTTGGCAGATCGGCAGCAGTGCCTGCTCAAGATTGCCGAATTGGGCATCCGCCGTGTGGAAGTTCATCAACTGAAAGGCCAGTCCGGTGCATCACTCTGCATGATGAGCATCAACGACGCGATCTGGTTGAACAAAAAGCTACTGGAATGCGAGGAACTAAGCGATGCGGAGATTGCTGAGCGTATTGACTTGATTCAAATGCTGGAAAACTCCAACCCGTCTATGCTGGAAGCAATGTGGAAGGCGTTTACAGTACAATATTCAGTAGCGGCATTCCAAGCAGACTGACTAGAACTGGAACAGGGCGCTATGACGCGCTCTCAAAATTGGCTGGTGCGCCGCACTTCTTTATTCAGCGCCAGCTCATTCAAGCTCCGGCGCCTTGCCGGTTAGTGTAAGGCAACGGCTCCAATTTCACTGCTGTAAATTCCCCCGGAGCTGATGCCAGTGCCAGTTCGGCAGTTTCTGCCTCGGTTGGCAGTACAGCCATTATATAATTTGGCTCATCAACACCTTCGACCACGCTCATTGGTTGTACGGGTAATTCAGCATCACCTATGCGGAGCATTAAATCAGCACTGCTTGGTATCGGTTCCTTAGTACTTAACAGGTATAACCGCTTCTTGGGTGTGGCGCGATAGAACATGCGTGCCACGACTTCTTGCCCTGTATAGCAGCCTTTCTTGAAATCGATAACGCCAGCGATGTCATAGTTAAGCAGCTGTGGCGTAAATTCTTCACTGTCACCTGCATTCACGTGCAGTATGCCGGCTCGCAATTCCTCTCTCAGCCAATCTTGCTGATTACCGGCTTGTCCTGCTTTCTGTATTTGCTGGGCAAGGGGGTGTTCACCGGTACACCAGAATTCCAGGCGAGCACCAGTCTCATCAGCATTGAGCAGGACAGCATCTTGTAATGGCGTGGCTGCATTGGCTGTGGTGGGCAATTTGATTGCCCCGAAGTCGCTCACGTTGGCATCAATAACGCCAAGAACCTTTGTGATGCTGTCGTCTCGTACCAGTTCGACCTTGGAAAAAACGGCGTAGCGAGCCAGCGTATCGAGGATTTTTTGCGCCATGCCTGGTTGCGTCTGTAACAGATAATCATCGTTGTACCTGACGATTCGAAAATCGGCAATTACGCGCCCCTTCAGATTACACAGCACCCCGCGTCGGCTAGATGTCAGAGTTACCTGTGTCATGTCGCAACTGACCTGTCCTTGCAGAAACTTCTCCGCATCGGGCCCGCTGATACGAATAAATTCCAAATGGGATAAATCAATGACTAACATGGTGTCTCCTGTTGTTGCGATTTGGCTGCAGCGGCTGATCAAGTTAAACACGCTTGCTTCGATGTATATTGGGGCGGTCATTGGAATTCGCAACCCGGGCTGGAATTCGCCATAATGCGCGCTTCCGGGATGGTGGTCGTGCCAATGGCTCAACTACTGCCTCGACAGACTCTCAATATCAGTCTCAGTCTCGCCCTTGCGCCAGCGCAAGTATCGTATTCAATTTTTAGTCAGCGGATCAATATGTCGGAAATCAATGTGCAGCGAATCTATTGGCATAGCCGCCGCGGCATGCTCGAGTTGGATCTTTTGCTGATGCCCTTTGCCCGGGAAGTCTTTCCGTCGCTTAGCGAAGCAGAGCAATTACTGTATCAGGATTTTCTGGAGCAGGAAGATCAGGATTTGTTTGTCTGGTTAATGGAAAGAGGGCAGCCTGCACAAGCTCGTTTCACGCCAATCATCGAGCAAATTTTGGCGCATAGCCGTAAAGTCGACTAGTTTTAAACTGAACCCTGTTTAGTGAGAGCTGGTAGTGGCTGTCTTACTGCTGCAACCTACCCCGTCGCGCATCGCTTTTCTTGTCGAGTTAATGCTCTTCTTGCTGGCAGGGACTGCGCTGTGGTTCTCAGCGCTTCCCGGGTTGTTAAAGGCAGCGCTGACCGCCATCATTCTTGGTATGGTTGTAATCAAAATCCGGCGAGCGCCCAACTGGGCTGCACCGATTTCGCGAATTACATTGAGTCAAAGCAGGTGCCTGGTGAAAACCGACAAGCAGGTGTTTGTGTTAGCCCCGCCAAGTGTCACATTTTATAGTGCAACGCTGATTGAATTGCTTTTCGATGCGGCTGATGGTCAGCCAATGAGCGCCAGACACAAACGCTTGTTACTCTGGCCAGACAGCTTGACGCGTGACGAGGACCGCCGCTTGCGGTGTTATCTGCAGGCGCGCCGGCGAGCCTGAGTTTGCGCTTTTTAAGCGAGCCCGGTCACAACGCCCTAGTGCGGCGGCGGTATTAATATTGTGTCGCCGGGATTTACGATCTGCTCGGGGTAGTCCAACGTGTAATGCAGTCCGCGACTTTCTTTGCGTTGCAAGGCGCTGCTAATAATCAATTCGGCCACGAGTGCCAGATTGCGCAACTCCAGATTATCGTTGGTGACGCGATGACGGATGTAATAATCCCGGATCTCATCGCGCAGCAGTCGTATCCGCCGCTCGGCGCGTTCCAGCCTGGCGGTGGTGCGGACAATACCGACGAAGTCCCACATAAAGCGGCGAATCTCATCCCAATCGTGAGAGACCAGGACCTCATCATCCGAATCCGTGACCTGACTTTCATCCCACGGGCGAATATTGTCGACCAGATCGGTGCTGGCAATGCGTCCGGCAATATGTTCCGCGGCACCAAATGCTACGACAAAACATTCCAGCAGGGAGTTGCTGGCCATACGGTTAGCACCATGCAGGCCACTGAAACTGGTCTCGCCAATTGCATACAGATTGGCAACGTCAGTTTCGCCTTGGGCATTGATCATGACTCCGCCACAAGTGTAATGCGCGGCAGGTACGACAGGGATGCGTTCGCGCGTAATATCTATGCCAAATTCTAGGCAGCGTTGGTAAATAGTGGGGAAGTGTTCACGGACAAAATCGGCCGGTTTATGAGCAATGTTCAAGTAGACACAATCACAACCCAGCCGCTTCATCTCATGGTCGATTGCCCTGGCCACAATATCGCGTGGCGCCAACTCACCACGAGCATCGAATTGCGCCATGAAACGGGTACCGTCGGGCAATTCCAGCCACGCGCCTTCGCCGCGCAAGGCTTCCGTGATCAGGAAAGATTTGGCGTGGGGATGATAGAGGCAAGTCGGGTGGAATTGATTGAATTCCATATTGGCGACGCGACAGCCTGCGCGCCAGGCCATGGCGATACCATCACCACTGGCACCATCCGGATTGGTGGTATACAGATAGGCTTTGCTGGCACCACCAGTTGCCAGTGCTACAAAACGGGCACTGATCGCTTCCACTTTTCGGGTAGCCTGGTTAAGCACATAAACGCCGATGCAGCGGCGTTGATCACTTTCTGTTTCAGGTCTGGTAATCAGGTCAACCGCAGTGCAGCCTTCCAGCAGAGTAATATTAGGGTGTTCGACTGCGCGCCGCTGCAAAGTCTCGAATACGGCTTTGCCGGTAGCATCGGTAGCGTGAATAATGCGCCGATGACTATGGCCGCCTTCCTGGGTCAGATGTAATGAGCTGAGCTCACTCAAAGGAGTATTGTTGTTCCTGGCAGGATTTTGCAGAGCGTCCTGGGTCGTAAACGGTACGCCCTGATTCACTAGCCAGGAAACGGCCCCGGCACTATTCGCGACCATGTGCTCAACAATCTCTTTGTGGCAAAGTCCTACGCCGGCGGTTAGAGTGTCAGCAACGTGGGCATCAACACTGTCAGCTTCATCGAGTACGGCAGCAATGCCGCCTTGCGCATAAAACGTGGCACCTTCGCGCAGATCGCCTTTGCTAAGCACAGTGACCCGGCCAGCGTCGGCGACTCGCAGAGCCAGTGTCAAACCGGCTGCACCGCTACCAATAATGAGAATGTCCGTGATGTTGCCGTGTTCGGCGAGAGTTGCTGTCATAAATACTAAGTCTGGCGCAGTCGCCTCAATCGCGTAAAATCCGCCAGCGATCGGGCTGTCTCAGTCCGAGGTGTCGCGACGGTTACCGGGTTATCTGGCCGTAGAAGTCAGTTAGGCTGAGAGCCTAATCTCTGGCGAGGTAATGTGTCATATTTTTATCGATTCTGAGAACTTTTGCACCAACATGCTGTCAATATCACTGAATTTGCCCACTTGTTTCTGTTTGCACAGCAGGTGCGTTTGAGCTGGATGGAGTAGGAACAATTGGCTAAGGAGACTGATCAACAGCTCGTTGACAGGGTTTTGGATGGCAACAAGAACGCGTTTAATTTGCTTGTTCTGCGCTATCAGCATCGAGTCGCAGCATTGGTTGGGCGGTTTATTCACGACCCGCAGGAAGCAGAGGATGTCTGTCAGGAAGCGTTTATCAAGGCTTATCGGGCACTGGCGCTGTTTCGTGGCGACAGCGCTTTCTATACCTGGCTGTATCGCATAGCCGTAAATACCGCCAAGAATTACCTGGTCTCACGCAATCGCCGGCCACCCAGCAGTGATCTGGATGTTGAGGAGGCAGAAGTCATTGAGATTGGCACGGTGCTGCATGAAATTGAAAACCCGGAAAGCGCACTGGCCACAGAGAAACTCAAGGAAGTGATTATGGCTGCCATCGAGGACTTGCCCGAGGATCTCAAGACCGCTTTCACGCTGCGTGAATTCTCCGGACTGAGTTACGAAGACATTACCGAAGTGATGGATTGTCCGGTTGGCACTGTGCGATCAAGAATATTTCGCGCCCGAGAGGCAATTGACAAAAAAATCAGGGAACTCATTTGAATATTTGGTTGTCCTATAGAAGTAGGAATAATTGCAGTTGCTGACGAGCGACACCTTCAACATGGCGGGCAGATGCCATCCGAAGCAGAAATTTTTTCCCATAACTTGCTGTTTTTGCAGCTAAATTGTGGAAGATGGCGAGGCAATCGAAAGCCAAACGAAAGGCTGATCGAACACAAATTAACAGGCAGTAAAGCATGCCTGTATAAAGCCGGGTAAGGTAGTTAGATCAAAGTATGCAGGTTCTAGACGATATCCATAAGCAGTAGCAGGCTAACAGTGAGTGTTATCCGCCGAGTGATATTAGACAGTTGTTAGCTAGTCGAGAGCCGCAGTAACAATCAGTTTAGATACGTACACAGCGCCCTGAGGCGCTAGCCTGGAACACACAGAGAACCGCACTATGAGCCGAACGGACAAAGAAGCGCTTTCCGCACTGCTGGACAATGAAGCTGACGATCTGGAACTGCGCCGTTTGCTGCAGGATTGGGACAAGCATGCAGCTGACGAGCAAGCCGATTTGGCAGCCAGTTGGGCGCGTTTCCAATTGGTGAAGGATGTCTTGCACGGTCAGGAAGTCGCCAGAGCGGGCAGCATTGCTGATCGAGTTCAGGCGCAATTGGTCAATGAAGCAGTAGTTAGCAAACCGCGTTTCGCGAATTGGCAGCAGAACATGGCTAAATTCGCGATTGCCGCGTCTGTCGCCGCCGTATTTGTGGTGGGTGTGCAGAGTTCGATACAGCCTGGTCCACAACAGCCTCAGGTGGCGGAGCAGGCCACACAGTTACCCGTGAGCAATACAGCAGATAGTGGTCTCGAGAGCGATTCGGCGCCGGTGGTTATTGCTGAATCCACCAACTATCAAGTGAACCCGGAAGCTGAACAGCGCATGCGCGATTATTTCCAGGCTATTACTGTCGATGCCTCTGAGCCAGCGGGCATTGAGCATATTCAGGATTCACCGCTTTACCGTTTGGTCAATCAGCGCCAGGAACCCCAGCAGTAGCGCGTATTGATCACAATTTGCCTCTGCCAATAGTGCTAGCGATCGCCTAGCCCCATTCGATTTGGCGCCACTTAGGCCATGCTTTGCGAACTGGCACTCAAATAGCCTCATGCCGCGGCCTCTGTATGCATGCCAGTCCAGTGTGCTACATTACTTCCCTGTTTTCTTAATGTTGGCGAAACAATCCGCAGAGATTGTCCCGTCCACCGTTGTTGCTGAGGTATAACACCGTATGCGTGCTGCATTACTCACTCTGGCTTGTCTGTTACTTGCGCCATTTGTGGCGTCAGGCTTACTGACTGCCGCTGAACTCCCGAACTTTGCTGATCTGGTCGAGAATAACTCACCCTCGATTGTCGAAATATCCACCATGCAGCGCGTGCAAGGCCGTGCCGCGATCCCTGATGAAGAGCTTGAAGAATTACTGCGGCGATTGAATCCGGGTGACCCTGATTTGAATATAGAGAACCTGCCGGAGTCGCGTCAGCGTGGCGCCGTCGGGTCTGGTTTTCTGATCAGCGGCGATGGCTATGTAATTACCAACAACCACGTGGTCGTGGGGGCTGATGAGATTCAGGTGCATCTCAACGATCGCCGTGTTTTCGATGCAGAAGTAATAGGTCTGGATGAGCCTTCGGATTTGGCATTGCTCAAGATAGAATCGAGCGATCTGCCACATGTTGAATTTGGTGATTCAGATGCACTGCGCGTTGGGGATTGGGTGCTGGCTATCGGTTCACCCTTTGGTTTGGAATTCTCCGCAGCCGCTGGCATTGTCAGCGCCATGGGTCGATCTATTCCCGGTCGTTCTACCTATAATTACATGTCGTTTATCCAGACTGATGTGGCGATTAATCAGGGTAACTCTGGCGGGCCATTGTTTAATCTTGATGGCGAAGTAGTCGGTATCAACTCACAGATATTGAGTAGTACCGGTGGTTCCAACGGTATTTCGTTTTCCATCCCGTCAAATGTGGCCATGAATGTAGTCAATCAACTGCGGGATTCGGGCGTCGTTGAGCGCGGATTGCTTGGCGTCAGAATGCGGGAAGTGGACTATGCATTAGCTGAAATTTTCGGCATGGAGCGCCCGCGTGGAGCCTTTGTCGATGAGGTGCAGTCAGATAGCCCGGCCATGGCAGGGGGTATTCGCAACGAGGACATCATCCTCGAATTCAATGGCCATGAGATTGAATTCTTTACAGATTTGCCGTTCTACGTCGGGCAGTATCAGCCTGGTACCGAGGCTGCTGTGGTCCTGTATCGCAATGGCGAAATACTGGATCGTTCTGTTGTGCTGGGTGAATCGCCGACCAATATCGTCGCCGCTGCCGAACCTGAAGTGGTTCGCGACCGGCGTAATCCTCTAGGGTTCAGGGTGGCTGAATTGAGTAACGAAACCCAGCAAGTCACCGGACTCAGCGGAGTGCGTATTGCCGAATTGAATGAAGGGCCTGGCCGCGATGCGGGGCTCCAAAATGGCGATGTCATTGTTTCCCTGAACCGTGAGGAAGTCTCATCACCGGAGTCTTTCGCAGAAATAGCCAGCAGCTTGCCCGAATCTGGCTTTGTGCCAATCCGCATTGTGCGGGAAGGGCAAGGCACTACGATGGCTCTGGAGCTGCAACCCTGAGCCAGTTTTTTCGTTGCGGCGCCCGTCGCATCCCGACTGACAGAGCGCAGGGATTACTGTAGACTTGCGACCTTCATTTTTTGACGTCCGGCGACCATTCGCGCGCCGGGCGCTTATAGAACTATCCCGCCAGTGACTGAACTTAGCCATATTCGTAACTTTTCCATCATCGCTCACATCGATCATGGTAAATCCACTATTGCCGACCGCTTCATACAGGTCTGTGGCGGTCTTACTGAGCGTGAGATGGCTGAACAGATTCTTGATAGTCTGGACATTGAGCGCGAGCGCGGCATTACGATCAAAGCACAAAGCGTAACGCTCTTCTACAACGCCAAAAATGGCGAACGTTATCAGCTAAACTTTATTGATACCCCAGGCCATGTCGACTTTACCTATGAAGTCTCCCGCTCGCTCGCTGCCTGCGAAGGGGCGCTATTGGTTGTCGATGCCGGTCAGGGTGTAGAGGCGCAGTCAGTGGCGACCTGTTACACCGCTATCGAACAGGACCTAGAAGTAATTCCTGTTCTCAACAAAATTGATTTACCGCAAGCAGAGCCGGATCGAGTGCGTCAGGAAATCGAAGAGATTATCGGGCTGGACGCTAGCGATGCAGTGTTATGCAGTGCCAAGACTGGTGTGGGCATCGATGACATTCTCGAGCAGCTTATTGAAAAGGTGCCACCTCCCACAGGTAACCGGGCTGGTGATCTGCAGGCGCTGATCATCGACTCCTGGTTTGACAACTATCTTGGTGTCGTCTCGTTGGTACGGGTCATGGCCGGTTCGTTAAAGAAGGGCGACAAAATTATTGCCAAGTCGATTCGCAAATCACATGTGGTTGACGCCGTTGGTGTATTCACGCCGAAGCGAACAGACCTGGACAAGCTAAGCGCTGGTGAAGTGGGGTTTGTTGTTGCCGGCATTAAGGATATTCAGGGTGCGCCAGTAGGTGACACGCTGACTCTCGCAAGCACGCCGGATGTCGAAGCACTAGCCGGATTTCGCCGTATCAAGCCTCAAGTCTATGCTGGCTTGTTTCCCGTTTCATCCGATGACTTTGAAGATTTTCGCGACGCACTTGAGAAGCTGACACTGAACGATGCCTCGTTACAGTACGAACCGGAAAATTCCGATGCGCTGGGTTTCGGCTTTCGATGTGGCTTTCTTGGCATGTTGCACATGGAAATCATTCAGGAACGTCTGGAGCGGGAATACGACCTGTCACTGATTACTACTGCTCCCACCGTAATTTATGAAGTGCGGATGACCAACGGCAATATCGTCAATGTCGATAGTCCTTCAAGGCTGCCTGCCATGAATGACATCGAAGAAATGCGTGAACCAATCGCATTGGCCAACATTCTGGTCCCACAAGAGCATTTGGGTAATGTCATCAAGCTCTGTGAAGAAAAGCGTGGCGTGCAAAAAGATATGCAGTTCATGGGGCGGCAGGTGTCGCTGAGCTATGAATTGCCCATGAATGAGGTGGTGTTGGACTTTTTTGATCGGGTCAAATCAGCCAGCCGTGGTTACGCATCACTGGATTACCAGTTTGTCCGTTTTCAGGAAGCCAAACTGGTGCGCTTGGATGTTCTCATCAATGGCGATAGAGTAGATGCGCTGGCATTGATTGTGCATCGTGATCATTCGCAGTCCAAAGGGCGGCTGTTGGTGGAAAAGATGAAAGATCTTATTCCTCGCCAGCTTTATGATGTGGCGATTCAAGCCGCTATTGGTGGTCAGATTGTTGCTCGCTCGACGGTTAAAGCATTGCGTAAAAATGTTACCGCCAAGTGTTATGGCGGTGACGTGACTCGAAAGAAGAAGTTGCTCGAAAAGCAAAAAGCGGGTAAGAAACGCATGAAGCAAGTTGGCAATGTCGAAGTGCCACAAGAAGCATTTTTAGCCGTACTGAAAATGGATAGCTGATCTCGACTATGGATATTGATTTTTCTCTTGTACTCGTTTGTCTCGTCGCGGCCTGCGGGGCGCTATGGTTGCTGGACAGCTTGCTACTGAAAAAGCCGCGCATGGCGGCAATTGAGGAGCACAAGCACAAGGCTAAGGGGCAGAATGAAGAAGCATTGCAGAATGAATTGGCAGAGTTGGCTCGTGAACCAGTAGTCATCGAATATGCCAAATCATTTTTCCCGGTCTTGCTCATTGTGCTGGTGCTGCGATCGTTTCTGGTTGAGCCCTTCCAGATTCCGACTGGATCAATGATCCCCACTTTAAAAGTCGGTGACTTTATTCTGGTCAATAAATTCGCCTACGGCATCAGGCTGCCGGTAATCGGCACCAAAATTATTGATGTTGATGATCCGCAGCGCGGGGAGGTGATGGTGTTTATTCCTCCGCACGAAGACAAGTACTACATCAAACGAGTGATAGGCTTACCGGGCGACACCATTCGCTACGAGGACAAGAATCTCTACGTTAACGGTGATCTGGTCGAAAAGGAGTTTCTCGACAACATCACTGTCGACACCAGCATCGGAGACTTGGCCGGCACACTTTATACAGAAAAGATTGGCGGCATTGAGCATACTACCCAGCACATCGATGCTGCAGGCCGTCGTCGGGCGCGTACGACCTGGGTTATTCCCAACGGGCATTACTTCATGATGGGTGATAACCGCGACAATAGCAGTGACAGTCGCGAATGGGGTGCAGTGTCTGAAAAAGATATAGTGGGCAAGGCTATTGCCGTTTGGATGCACAAAGATCCCGGCCTGAACTTGCCGAATTTTTCCAACAACAAACTGATTCGTTAATAAAAATGTGACCCCTATAACGGTAAGCGCATCCAAGTAGTGCGTTCACAGTTAGCCTTGGGGCAAAATAGATTCAATCCTGGCGCGCACAGCAAACATACTGAGAGCACGGTTATGAGAATCATTGCATCGAATTCTATAAACAAGCAACGCGGTGTCAGCAAATTTGGACTGCTCATCCTGGCGATTCTAATCACCGGGTTTTTCACCATCGGACTCAAGGTCGGCCCTGTCTATATCGATCACAATCTGATTACAGGTATTTGTCAGGATATGATCGATAGTGGTGAAGCGACCAATTTGACGATTGCGGAAGTGCGCGAGCGAGTCTCCAATAC
>OJFX01000730.1_pt1 | contig 12105 bp, 20 predicted proteins | sample 1594171 | NCBI WGS metagenome assembly OJFX01 (sample SAMN05416840, study PRJEB24817) | seawater metagenome | isolation source: Sea water | place: Canada:Atlantic | collected 2013-07
GATAAAGTAACTATCTTTGATTGGAAACAAACTAATAAACCAAAAAGAAGAGAGTGGAGTGCTGTTCAAGATTATTTTGTTCAGTTAGGAGCCTATAGTTTAGCTCATGAAAGCATGTATGGAAAAATAGATCAAGTTAAGATATGTATGTGTTCAAGAGATTTTAACTATCAAGAATTTACTTTAGAAGGTCAAGAGTTAAAAGACTACCAGGAAAAATGGTGGGAACGATTTGACAAATATTTAGAAACTATAAAATAATTATTTTAACCAATCTTTAAAGTCATCACCTAAAGTCTCAGTCGCTAATTTATTTTTATTCTTTAAGGAAACTAAAATTCTTTCATCTAAAGTATCTTTACAAATAAGGTCTGTATATAAAACAGTTTTTGTCTGACCACTTCTATGTGCCCTATCTTCTGATTGTCTTCTAACTTCATAGTTAAAACTATTAGAGAAATAAATAACATTAGTGGCTGCTGTTAAAGTTAAACCAAAACCTCCTGTAGTAGGATTGCCTACAAAAAATCTACACTCATCGTCTTCTTGAAAACTTCTCATGGCTTTAGTTCTGGTAACTGAATCAATTGCACCGTAGTTAGCTACAACAGATTTAACTCCATATTTTTCTTTTAAAAATTTTATAATAGATTCAATGTTGTAAATATAGTTTGCCCAAATAATAATCTTTCCTTCAGATTCTTCTATTATATCCGATAAAGCATGTAGTTTAGGATTTTTAAATTCTTTTAAATCACCATCATTTGTTTTAACAAAACCATTGCATACTTGGTGAAGTCTAATTATTTCAGTTAACTTATTGTTATACGAAACCGTTTCATCTTCTATAATTGCAATAGCAGCTATTCTTAACTGTTCATAAAATTTCTTTTGGTCATCATTCATTTCAATATATCGTTTAGCATATTGTTTAGGAGGAAGATCAAGACATTCATCTTTAGTTACTCTGTAAGAGAATTGAGATAGTTTCTCTTCTAATTCTTTTATGTGAACATATTTAACAGGTATTTCTGTATACTTACCATTGCCTAGATCAAGCCTATGTGTAATACAATATCTATTTCTAAATGTGTAGTAAGAAGAAAACCCTAAATGTTTTTGATCTAAAAAATTACATTGTGTGTAAAGATCTAATGGTGATTTAGTTACAGGAGAACCAGTTAATATTCTTCTGTATTTAGAATAGTCTCCTAATTTAAGAACGTTTCTAGTTCTAATTGCTTTATGGTTTTTTATAGTAGTCGATTCATCTACAATAGATAAATTGTTTTTGTGATTATATAAAAATTCTGTAGCACCTTTAAGACCTCTTGAAGTAGATAAAGCTTCAATATTCATACAAAAGATTTTTAATTTTCCATGAGGATCATATGATTTTGCTAATTCTTTTGGTTTAGTTATGTTCCAAGAATATATTTCGTATTCTATATCAGGAGACATGTGTTTTTTAATCTCATCAAACGCCCACACAGTGTAAACTGATTTAGGTGCTAGTATTAAAACTCCAGTAATGTTTCTGTTAATTCTTAAAAGTCCTATATTATCAATTGCGACTTTAGTTTTTCCTGTACCCATTTCCATGAAAAACGCATAAGTGTCCTTATCCCAGGATTTTTCAAGGCATGTTTTTTGGTGTTCGTATGGTTGTGTTTTAAAGTTAAACAAGTTCAACATAATGCTTGACTTATAATCTGTAATGTTTATATAGTCAACATAATAAAAGGAGGTCATATTTATGAACCTAGAACAACTAACAACGATAAATATAAAAACTGACGAAGTCAAAGAAATATCTGAAGCTTGTAATAAGCTTACTTCCCAGAATCAAAAAGTTGAAACTATTCAGAAGTCTCTTAAAGAGGCTGAAGAAGAGTCTAGACGTTTATCGGAAGAGGTGATACCAACACTTATGCAACAAGCAGGAGTGTCTTCTATTAAATTAGATAACGGTACATCTGTTGAAGTTTCACCTTACTACTATGCGAAAATCTCTGAAGATAGAAAAGCGGAAGCTTTTCAATGGTTGCGTGAGAACGACCATGGAGATCTGATAAAAAATAATGTATCAGTATCGTTTGGTAAGGGGGAAGATTCTAACGCAGTAAATTTAAAATCTGAGTTAGAAGCTAAAGGTCTTGTCGTAGACCAAAAACAAGACGTTCATTGGCAAACTCTTCGAGGATTTGTAAAAGAGCAAATTGAGAAGAATAAAACACTTCCATCGGAAACGTTTGGATTGTATATTGCCAACCGAACTAAAATAAAAACTAACAAATAACAACTAAGAGGTAACAAATGAAGACACAAGAAAACACAGAAGTAGCTGTCAAAACTACTGCTGATGCACCTATGGCTGTAAACATGGAACAGTTTGCTGGTGCAGGATCGGAAAACATTACATCAAAAGATGTATCACTTCCGTTCTTAAAAATACTTACTAATAACTCACCCTACGTAACACAAGGTGAGGCTAAATTTATTAGTGAGGCAAGACCTGGACAAGTAATTAACTCAGTTCTAAACAAACTCTATAATGGGTCTGAAGGATTTGAAGTTGTTCCTTGTTTCTTTAAATTCGAATATGTGGAATGGGCAGACAGAGGTACACAGAATTCTGTTGCACCTGTTAACTCATATCCTGCTGATTCGGATATAATGACTAAAACAACAAGAGGCGATGATCGTAAAGATAGACTTGCTAATGGCAATTATATTGAACCGACTCATTACCACTATGTTATGTTAGTAGGAGACAATGATCAACCTGCTGAAACTGCAGTTATTGTCATGAAAGCCACGCAAGCAAAGAAATCCAAGAAGTGGAATTCTATGATGCTATCCCAAAGAAGAAAGGGTAAAAGTGGTATGTTTCAACCGCCCACATGGTCTCAAATATATAAATTGAGAACTGTGGTAGAAAAGAACAGTTTAGGTTCTTGGTATGGTTGGGAAGTAGATCATGTCAAAGATATACCTAATCAAGGTTTAATGGATGGTGCTATGGCTTTCTATGAAACTTGTAAAAAAGGTAATGCCAAGGTCAATCTGTCCGAGGATCAACAAGAACAAACAGGTACGAAAGCTCCCTTTTAATGAGTTCACTAAATTTTTTTAGTAAACTTTTTGGGGGCTTAACATCTGCCTACGGAACCTATGAGCTCAACGGAGCTCATAGGGAAGATGGTAAAGCTGAAGGTCGTGCCTTAACTAAAAAAGGTGACGTAACCATAGAATTATTTAGACAACATTTAAATGGACAATTAAGTTTAGGTATTGTTCCTATTATGAAAGACAACCAATGTAAGTGGGGTTGTATAGATGTAGATGAGTATGACGGATTTAATCCACTTATTGCAATTAAAAAAATTAGAGATTTAAAATTACCTTTGTTTCCTTACAGATCTAAGTCTGGTGGATTACATATATTTTTACACATTGATGGAGTAATTCCTGCAACTGATATGATTGATAAGTTAACTCAACTTGCAAGTCGTTTAGGTTTAGCTGATTGTGAAATATTTCCAAAACAAAGAACTATAAATGTTGAATTAGGTACAATTGGTAACTGGTTAAACTTGCCTTATCAAAATGCTAAATTTACAACAAGACATGCAATAGATGATAAAGGCCAATCAATTGCTATAGAAGATTTAGAAAAAGCAGTTACACCTTATTTAGTTAAACCAGAAGATTTCTATAAAATTAAAATAGAAGAACTTCATGATGAAGATGAATTATTTAATGACTATCCACCATGTGTTCAAAGCTTTATTAAAAATACAGTAGAGCCTGGAGAAGGAAGAAACGATGCTTTATTTAATGTAGGAGTTCTTATGTTAAAAAAACATGGTAAAGACGGTGCATGGGAAGATGGGTTAGGTGAAGTTAATAAGAATTGGAAAGAAAATGCAATACCTGCTAAAGAATTAAAAGCAACTGTAATTAAAAGTTTAAGTAGTGAAAAGACATATAATTATAGATGTAATACTCCTATTGCTAAAAAGTTTTGTGATCAAGCTGCATGTGTAAAAAGAAAATTAGGTATAGGTAAACATAACTATAGTTTCTCAATAGATAGTTTTCAAAAGATAAGCACCAAACCACCTAAATATATTTTAACAATAGACAAGAAACCTATTAGATTAACAGGTCAACAATTATGTCAGCAACAGTTATTAAAAACAGAATTGTTTGATGCAGATATTGTGTGGAAAACAATGGAGAAGGAAGGATTTAACATGTGGTTAACTTTTCTTAAATCTATGCAAACTGAAGTAGAAGGATACGACTTTACAGATGATGATAAGGATGAGTTTGAATATCTGTTTAGAAACTTTATTGATGATAGCCAACTTGCAGATCATATAACACAAACACAAACTGATTATATTTTTGAAGATGATGGACATTTATTTTTTAGAGCAGAAGTATTTAAAAAGTTTTTAAAGAAGGATGGAAATAATATGAAACCTTCTGAAGTAAAAGAACTTCTTATTGATAATGGTGCAGAGTACATAAGATCTCACAGTGACTACAAAGGGAGACTATGGAAAATACCTAAGCCTAAACAAGAAAACATAAAAGAAAGAAATGTTAAATTCACACAACAGGCAGCTCCATTTGACCCAGATAGCCAATAAAACTTTTAAGATATTTGGTCCTCCAGGCACTGGAAAAACCACTAGGCTAATAAAATTAATTGAAAAACATTTAAGGTTAGGAATCTTACCTCATGAAATGGTATATGTATCTTTTACTAACAAAGCAATTAACGAAGCAGTAACAAGAGTTCTTGCTAAGTTTACACAATACAAAGAAGAAGACTTTGGTAATTTTAGAACTATTCATTCTTTTTGTAAGAAACAGTTTTCTACTCCTGTATTAGATCCTAGAGTAGATATGTTAAAGTTTCATACAGATTGGGGAACTATATCAGCTAATTTTTCTGAAGATGATGCAAACAGTAAGGTATTTAATAACTGGTCATTAAGAGTCTATGATAAATCCAGAAACATGTTAGCAAATCCAATAGAAGTATATAAAGCGGAACCTATTAAAAAAGTAAGATTAAATCAATTTACAGATATCGTTAGAAATTATATTAAATTTAAAAAAGATAATAAAATGGATTTCACAGACATGGTAGAAAAATATGTGAAAGAAATAGATCCGCCTGAATACAAAGTATTTATAGTTGATGAAGCTCAAGACTTAACTCCTTTACAATGGAAGTTTGTAAATAAAGTTGCAGCTACATCAAAAAGAGTTTATTTAGCTGGAGATGATGACCAAGCAATATATGAATGGAATGGTGCTAAGGTTAGATGTTTTTTAGACTTTCCAGGGAAGATATTTATATTAAATAAATCATATAGATTAAACGAAGTGATTCTTAATTTTTCTAAGGAAATACTTAAATTTATAACTGAAAGACAAGAGAAAGATTTTACTCCTGTCAAAAAAGGTGAAGGCTATATTGAGACTTATAATAGATTTAATGAAATACCTTTTGAAAGTGTAGGAGGATCGTGGTTTGTTTTAGGCAGAGTAGGAGACAATGTTGAGGAATTAAAGGAACATGCTAGGCAAAAAGGTCTGTATTTTCAAGATATGAAAGGTAATAAGTCTTTTAATATGAATAAATGGAATGCTATTGAATACTGGTTTTCTTTAATTAATGGTGATTCCATTACAAAAGAACAGGTGGGAGTTCTATATGAGTTCATAAACGAGATTAAAAAAGGATGGAGGAAGATTGATAACAAGGCATGGAGTGATATCCACCCAAACCAACCCCTTGATATAGAATTTTTAAAAAGTAATTGTGGGCTACAGGCCACCGGCACAAACTGGTGGGAAGTATTAAATAGAAAATTTACAACAAGAGACTTGGATTATTTTGAAACTATGATAAAAAATAAGACACAGTTTAATGATAAAGCAAAAATAATCATAGACACAATACACTCCGTAAAAGGAGGAGAAGCAGATAACGTAGTACTATATGAAAAAACTAATTGGCCATCTAATTTCGCATCTAAGAATGGGAAGGACAAAATGGCCGAGGCGCGTGTTTGGTATACTGGTGTTACGAGGAGCAAGAAATCCCTTCATATCCTCTCTACTAATCATTCATATTTTTTTCCTTTGGGGCGTATTGCATCTTATTTCAGAAGGAAGGTTATAAATGAGTGATAAAGATATGTTTAAAGATAGTTTTCCACAAGATAGACAAATCGGTGGATCCCATTATAAAAAATTTCCTATTCAACCTTATGAGTTTATTTCTAAAAATAATCTTACATTTTTTCAAGGTTGTGTAGTGAAGTATGTTTGCAGGTATTTATTTAAAGGAACTGCAATTCAAGATCTAGATAAAATAATTCATTATTGTGAATTAGAAAAATTAAAACTAAAAGACACAAAGGTTAAAAAATGACAACAGAACTTGTATTTAATCAAACAGAATCAGATTGGAAAGCTCCAGAGAGTTACCCAGATCTATCTGACAGATCTATTATTGCAGTTGACTTAGAAACTAGAGATCCAAATATTAAAACTAAAGGACCAGGATGGGCAACTAAAGATGGTGAAGTAGTAGGTATAGCTGTAGCTGCAGATGGATACAAAGGTTACTTTCCAATAGGTCATGAAGCTGGTGGTAACATGGATAAAAATATTACACTTCGTTGGTACAAAGAACTAATGGAAAACAATGTAGATAAAGTTTGTCACAATGCTTCTTATGATATTGGTTGGACTAGATCACTTGGTATAAAACCAAAAGGTAAAATTATAGATACTATGATTGCAGGTGCATTAATTAATGAAGATAGATTTAGTTATTCATTAAATGCTTTGTCTTTTGATTATTTAGGTGAAGTCAAATCAGAAGCACAGTTAAGAGAGAAAGCAGAAGAATGGGGTATAGATCCTAAAGCTGATATGTGGAGATTACCTGCAGGGTATGTTGGACCATACGCAGAACAAGATGCTGAACTAACTTTAAAACTTTGGAATAGATTTAAAATAGAAATACAACAACAAAACTTATCTAACATTTTTGATCTTGAAACTAACCTACAACCTATTTTAATAGAAATGCGAGAGCATGGTATTAGAGTAGATTTAAGTAAAGCAGATGGTTTAAAAAAATCTTTTGTCAAAGAAGAAAATAAAAGATTACTAGAAATTAAAAAATTAACAGGACAAGACGTAGAGATATGGGCTGCAGCAAGTGTAGCTAAAGCTTTTGATATTCTAAAAGTTCCTTATGAAAGAACTGCAAAGACTAAAGCTCCTTCTTTTACTACTAACTGGTTACATAACTGTCCTCACCCAATAGCTAAATTAGTAAGAGAGACTAGAGAAATGAATAAGTTTCATTCTACTTTTATTGACTCTATTTTAAGATATGAACACAATGGAAGAATACATGCAGAGATAAATCAATTAAAATCAGATAGTGGAGGAACTGCTACAGGAAGGCTTTCAATGAGTAACCCTAATCTTCAACAGATACCTGCTAGAAACAAGGAATTTGGTAAACAAATCAGAGCTTTATTCTTACCTGATGAGGGTAAAAAATGGGGTAGCTTTGATTACAGCCAACAAGAGCCTAGATTGGTAGTTCACTACGCAGCAAGCGTTGATAGCGGTTTTGAGGGCTCCTATGACCTAATAAAGGCCTATGAGGACGACAATGCAGACTTTCACCAAGTTGTAGCAGAAATGGCTGATATACCCAGATCTCAAGCAAAAACAATTAATTTAGGTATGTTTTATGGTATGGGAAAGGCTAAACTTGCACAGCAATTAGGGATAGAATTAGACGCAGCTAAAGCTATTTTAGAAGCTTATAATTTAAAAGTACCTTTTGTTAAAATGTTATCTAATCGTTGTATGACTACAGCAGATAAGAAAGGTAGTGTAGTAACTATTAAAGGCAGACACTGTAGATTTGATAGATGGGAACCTAAGACGTTTGGAATACACAAGTCCATGACTAGAGAAGAAGCTGAATCTAAATATGAAAGAGGATCTATTAAAAGAGCAATGACATACAAGGCTCTAAATAGATTGATACAAGGATCAGCAGCAGATCAGACTAAACAAGCGATGTTAGATTGCTATAACAACGGCCACCGGCCACTTCTACAAATACATGATGAACTATGTTTTAATATAAATGGAAAAGAAGATGAAGATAGTATTAAAAATCAAATGGAGCATTGTTTAGATGATGTACCAATGAAAGTTCCAAGTAAAGTTGATATTGCAATTGGAGACAACTGGGGAGAAGCAACTTAATGGCTGTAAAAGATATGGCTGTAGGTAAATGCCCTGAATGTTCAGAACCTGCTGTATTTCTTCCAACAAGAAGAAAAGATGTTTTTGTTTGTGATGTATGTTTAGAACAAGTAAAACAACATGTAAATGGAAAAATTAGTTGGTTTAAACTTTCAGATCCACCATTGGGCGGTCCAGTTAAATATTAATGTAATTTCTTTTTTAAAGAATCTATATCAACAATATTATCTGCATCGTTACAAATATCTTTTAGAGTATGCCAAAAGTCCTTTTCAAATTTAGAGATTTTTTTAAAACCTCCTTTAATAAAAATAACGTTAGAAATGATAACTTCTAATTGTCTAATTTCTTTTATTGTAAAATAAAGTTTTACACCTTTGATTTTTTTTTGAGACATAGATGGCCTAGAGAATATAACGAAAACTTTTAAAATGCTAGTGTTTTGTTAACTAGCTATGTCTAATAAACCTTTTCTTGCATCTTCAACACTCTGATCGTTGATTGCAGTTCTTAGGTTTTTAATTTTTATATCAATCCACTTCATATCAGTCGTTACTCTACCCTGCGATAACGCCTGCTGTGCCCACTTGGACTCCAATTGAAGTTTCTCCGATATTAACTTCTGTAGTGCCATTGTCAGTTTCCTCTATTGCGATATGACATTTGTTTGGATCACAAAGATCTTCGCGTTGTTCCTGATAAAGACCAGCTTCATAGTTTTTATGAAAAGTAATTAACGCATCTTTATCATTTTCTGAAGCAACAACTCCTTCAACATAGATACCTTTGTGTCTAACTTGAATTCGATATCGTTTCATAAGACTATCTTAGCTTATTTTAGCTAAAAAATCAAGTAATTGGTCATTGTCAAGAGTGGATCTAAATTGTTGCAAATAAACATTTTTTATTGACTTATCTTATCAAACTAATATATAGATAAGATAATGATGACGAAAAAAGACATAAGCGACTATCATAAATTGATAGAACAATTAACAAATAAAAAGGAGAAAGAGATGAAAATAACAAGCCAAGCTTTTATAACTTTTATAAAAGAAGTAGAAAATGTATTATCTAAAGTACATCAAAAAAGTATCAAAGGCGATGCGTTAAATCCTGGTGATGATGAATGGATGGCATCAAGAGACAGACTAATGAAAATTAAAATGGGTTCTGATAATAATTTTACATATCCTATTAATTGGAGTGCATCTGAATTTTTACTTATAGATGAATTAGCATCACGTGAGGATGCTTTAGAAGAACATACTAAATTAAGAGAGTATCAATAATGGGATTTAATTTAGCAATAGGATTGGTATTTATATTATTTTTTCCTAAATTCTTTTTAGCAATGATTGCAGCGGTAGTTGCATTTTTTTTAGGAGTGCAATTATGATCATATTTGGCAGACCTATACATCGTAAGCATCACAGAAAAATAGTTATTAGTGTTTTATGTGGAGTTCAAATAATTTTAATTCTAATACTAGGAGTTTACTTATGGTAATGGATTGGAAAACAAGGAAGATAAAAGCAATTAACAAATTATCTAAAAAAAAAGGTTGGAGTTCTAATGACAACAATCCTTATTTTTATTTAGTACACGAAATATATAAAACTAAAGCAACAACCCCAAAACAATTTAAGGAAGAACAAAATGGACATAAATAAATGGAAGTCGGTCGCAGTTACAATAAAAACTCACAAAAATTTAACTGCTTTGTGTAATGAAAAAGAAAGGAACCCAGCTAGAATGATTTCTAAGTTGGTTAATGATTACATAGCTTTTCAAGCAGAGAAAAAAGGTGTCTCAGAAGAAAAGTACATGGCTAAGTTAATAGGTAAGATGAGAAAGAATGGAAATAAGCAGAAATAAAATCATTCCATTCGGAGGTGTAAGCCAGGTAGATTTAGTTAAACTAAATAAGCCTGGTATATACTTTTTGTTTAATGATGAAAAACAATTAATTTATATTGGAGAAAGTAATTATCCAATAATTAGAATTTGTGATCATTATTTTAAACATTACAAAAAAGCTAGAAAATTTAAAATGGGCTATCAGCAAAAAGGAATTGGCCCTGTGTTCTCTGGATTTAGAATTATGTCAGTTTTAAATAAAGATAAAAGAATTAGACAGCATTATGAAAAACGTTACATTAAAAAATTTAACCCAAAACTAAACTATAACTCACAATCGGCTCCGTATGATTTAACTTGCAAAGAGATAGAAGGTTTTATAAAAATTTATGAAGGTTTTTTTAAGAAACAACTTAGTTGGCACAGGTATTTAAATGAACAAGTTTTAAAACAAAGAGTTAATTACAGACAATACAAAACTGTATTAAGACGAAGAAGATATATAGCTACAGGAAAATGAAAAAAAAGTTTTTAATATTATTGATTTTAATGGCGTCCACAGGGTGCAGTAGGGATTTTGATTTTAATCCTTACACAACAATGTTCAAACAATTAATTAAACAGGAAAATGAAAAAAAAGTTTTTAAAAATAAATAATATTAGAAGATTCTGTAAATGGTTAGATGTTAGCTCAGTTGCTGTTGAATTATGGGATTTATATAATCCAATTGGAAAAATATATTTAGGATTAGAGAAAAGACAAAAAGCATCTGAAGAAAGAAATAAATTTTGTTTTGAAAGAGCAAAAATTAGATCTAGTTGGATACCCACTTTTAGTAGATTTGGGCAATATGAAATGGCAAAAAAATTATTAACCTATGTAAGGAGTAGATATGTCAGAGAAAGAGCAAAAAAAGTTAGAGATATGCAAAGACTGCAAGGGAAACGGATATCAAAAACATCTGTTTGAAGAAGGTAATATTGAACTAATTACTGATTGTAAACCTTGTAATAATCAAGGAGAAGTTGATGCCAAAAAAAGGTAGATTAGAAAGAGGTAACTTGGTTACAGCTTTAGAATTATTAAGTGATAAATTAACTCCTAAAGAATATGCTAAAGTTACATCTATTATGTCTATGCTATTTGTAGGGCACACGTTTGATTTATCAGACGATGGGTTTGAGTTCATTAATTTATGTATAAGTATTAAGAAAAATTATCGAAAAAAAGCGGTTAAATCTTTACAAGGAAACGTTATTAGGTTAAAACCTAAACTGTCTTGAGACATTGGGGTGGCGTAGGGAGACTAAAACCACCCCTTGACATTAATCCCTTTATTTGACAAAGGTATGTTTATGGAGCTAATACATGAACATATCTATAGAGATCCTAAAAATTATGGGTCTAAACATTGCAGAAAAACTAGTGGAGAAATCCTTGGACCCAGAGATTAGAATTTGGAGAGGGGTCATCTCTATGGCTCTAGAAGACGTTCTAATCACTAATCAGAACAGAACCGAGAGTGTGTTAAAAGGCGATGCCCATGACTGGTTTTGTAACGATTCTGAGGACTTTAGATTTGTATGCAACCAGGCAGAGCTTGAGCCTAAATACGTAAGACTCCGGTATTTAAATGCTTTAGAAGATGGTAAAATTAAGTTTACACACAGGCAACATTTGAATATAAAGTATACGAAAGAATATGAAAAACTTAGAAAAGCTAAAACTAGAGAACAACGCAAGCAGCATTTTAGAAACATTGAAGTCCTTCGGAAGGCTATATCTGTCTGCCCCTTTGGGTAGTGCTGAAAGACTGTTTTATAAATTTACCTATAAAAAGTTTAAAAGAAAATACTCTAATTAGAATTGTTCTAATGTAGGTGTAGTTTATAATAGTTCTAATGTATATAGAT
>OJFX01000731.1_pt1 | contig 12105 bp, 12 predicted proteins | sample 1594171 | NCBI WGS metagenome assembly OJFX01 (sample SAMN05416840, study PRJEB24817) | seawater metagenome | isolation source: Sea water | place: Canada:Atlantic | collected 2013-07
CAAGCGTGTTCACCCGCGACGGGCCGATGCCACCAATATCGGAGAAGCTCCCGTCGAAGCGCAGCAAGCGTCCTTGGAGGAACCCCGCGCCCATGAGGCCGGCCCCTCCAACGAAGAGCGCGGGCCCGGTGCCGTCATCGTGTACCTCAAGCGCATGCACGGCGCCTCCGGTGATGCCAACGGAGCTCCAGGCCAATCCGTCCCATGACTGAAGGAACCCGTCGCCCCCGGCATAGAGCGTAGGTCCTGAGCCGCTGTCGAAAATCGCCAGTGCTCGAACCGTGCCGTCCAGTCCTCCGCCCAGGGGCGACCAGCTCACCCCATCGAAGGCAGCGATGCGTTGCGCAGGGGTTTCGCCGACGGAGAGAAACTGGCCGCCGACGTAGAGCACGGGTGCGGAACCGGAGGTGTCCACAAGCTGCACGTGAACACTGCCATCGGGTCCGCCGACCGAGTAGTCGGGGGACCACTCTTCGCACTGGGCGAGCAGTGGTGCGGTGGACAGGGCAGCGGCGAGTAGGGGGCGACAAAGGCGCGAGCAGCCGAGGTCGAAGGCCATGGGATCGTGGATGTTGGGGAAGGTGGCAGGGAAAGCGCCCACTGGACTCATTCGGTGGAGCGGTGCACTCGCATCAGCGGGTGCGCCAAGGGATTCATGGCTGCCAATGAATGACGGAACCTCCGGATCTTGCCCATGCGGTCAGTAGGGGACACTACGTCGGCATGGGCCACGGACCCCTGGTCCCGGCGGCTTGCCACTGTACCACAGGCCATCGAATCGGGCGCGCTCGCTGGGATCGGCATTCGGACGAGCTGCGCGGAACGGGCTCCGTGCCCCCTTGCGGAGGGCCTGGCCCGCCGCACGCTCCAGGATCGAGATGCCCGAGGCCGCGGTGGGCACGTTGCCCAACGCGGTGGAGGCAATCCCCCGCGCCTCCAACGCGTCTACGTGGATCCGCCACCGCGGGAAGATCGGTGGGCCCGTGGCCGTCTTGGGAAGGCGGCTTGTGGGGGAGCCGCAGCTCCCACGCCACCTATCCACTGGACCTGACTCCCCAGCCCTGCCCCGGGCTTCCAGCTTGGATCTTCTGTCCCTCCCCTCGGATAGGCGTCAGCGTGGCGCGCAACATGTTGAGGGACTCGGGGTCATCGACTTACCCCCAGGGCAACGGGGTAAGTGAACGGTGTGGCGTAGTGCTATTCGTTGGCGAAGTCACCGTTTTGCGCGCGATTTGTGAAACGCGTTGTCGTGTTCGCACTTCGTTACCGCGTGAGATCGCAGTTGCTGCACGCCTGCGGCGGCTACGGCCGAGTAAACGAATAGTAGCGAGCTGATGGCGCGGGGCTCAATGCGCTTGCTTGATGCGCGCGCCCTCCATGGCGCGCTCTCGGCAGTGCTTCTTTTCTTGCCCAGGTGGAGGGTTTTGTTTCCTCCTCGGCGGACTCGCATCGATGCCTGATGGGGGTGTCCCACGGCGCGTGCTCCTTGTGTATGTCGCGATTCCAGCTCTTGCGGGATTCGCGCCTTTGGGTGAGCATCCAACATTCGCCGCCCCATAAGCCACGTACTATGAGGACTTTCGAGTCTCAGACCCGACGCAAGCCATCACCCACAAAGCTCCCCGCTCACTTGCCTCCGAAAGACTCGGGGCTCGAAAGGGCTGATCCCCCGGTTCGGACCATTCCAATGTCCGAACAGCGTGCGTGAGTCGACCGTTGCGATGCCGCTTCGCCAGATTCACAGCCGTGCCACTGCCAGCGCTGCCGGCGTGCGATCTGTTCGCATGCTCCTTACGACTCCTCCTTTACACCATCAGAAATTCAGATGATTCGCTCCTTCTCGGCCGGCCTCGTAATGGCAACTGCCACACTTATTTGCAGCTCGGCTTCGGCCCAAGTGCTTTACTCGCAAGAGTACCTCTCAACGGACCCCGCAATGGGTTGCAGCGGCGACGATGCTTCGCTCGATACTTCGGGCGCGTGGGGTTACAACTGCGCTGGCGTCAATGTCGTAAGAGATGACTTCACCGTTCCTTCCGGGGGGTGGACAATCGACAGCCTCCTTGTATACGCATACGCCACGGGCTCAGGGCCGATCCAGCCGATCACGGAGTGCCGCGTGGAGATCTACTCTGGAGACCCGACCATGGGCGGCACCGTCGTTTGGGGAGACATGACGACCAACGTCATCAACCTCGGCCGTTCGAGCTACATGGGCGTGTACCGCGCTCCGGCGACCATGCCCTTGGACTCATGCGCTCGTCCGATCAATGAGATCGCTGTCGATGTTGGAGTGACCCTTCCGGCAGGACAGTACTGGGTGAGCTTCAATGTCACGACCACTGCCGGCTCAGGGCCGTGGATGCCGACGAACCCGACGACCAACCCCATGGCCCCTGACGGCACAGGTTGTTACTCGAACAACGCGCTCCTGGCAGAGTCGATGCCATTCGTGATCGAAGGCAGCGCAGGAAACGGTCCGATCGGATCCAACTACTGCACGGCGGTTGCCAACTCGAGCGGCTCCGCTGGCACGATGTCCGGATCCGGCTCGAACGTCGCCGCATCCAACAACGTGACGGTGACGGCCAGCAACCTGCCCGCCAACCAATTCGGCATCTTCGTGACCTCCCTGGACCAGGGCTTTGTTCCGGGTGGCAATGGCACAAGCAACGGCAACATCTGCCTTGGGGGAGTGATCGGTCGCTACACAGCGCCAAGCCAGATCTTGAGCACCGGCGCGGGCGGCACCTTCTCGTTGCCCATCGACCTGACGGCCGTGCCCCAAGGCAATGGCACCGTCATGGTGATGAGCGGTCAGAGCTGGAACTACCAGGCGTGGCACCGGGATGGTGTTGGCCTTGGTTCCAACTTCACCGACGGTCTTGAGATCATGTTCCAGTGATTTGGATGGGCCAGTCCACCCGATTTGACGGACATTCCGTGACGCCTGTGGACTGACATTCGCATCCGTTGCATTGGGCGCCCCGGCGTCGACCTCCATTCATGTGGGTCGACGTCGGGGCGCCGATGATGGGGCTTCCATGAAACGCAACACCGTCGTCGCGCTCACCTCATTGGCCGTATGTGGGCTGACCTTCGCCAGCAGCCGCGCAGATTGGCTCGCGCTATGGTGGCGCTTCTTGGGCGGCGTCACCGATGAGGTTGACAGTGCACGGCGCTGGTCATTCGAATCGAAGCAGGCACGGCACCCGTCCTTTTTGGGTGGGCTCTATCAACGCACCGAAACGGTCCCCGACGGGTCACGCATCGTGACGCTGCTCCCGGATGAGCATGCCGAACTCGCGCCGGGTTTGGTGGGTGAGGCCCGCGGGGCCTTCGAAGCCTTCGAAGCCTACGCGCGGCGCTTCGGTGCCATTGACGGAGGTGTGATTGGAATCGTGGAGATCCACTGCCGCGACTCCAGCTACCACTGGGCAGCCGAGGGCATTGTGACCTTCGATCGCGGCGCCCTGAGCGGGCGCGTCCCTGTCCTGAAGGTGGCCCACGAGATAGCCCACCTTTGGTGGGGGCAGAGCGCCGAAGCTACGGGTCCTGGCGAGAGACTCCTGACCGAGGGCCTCGCTGAGTTCTCGGCTTGGTCCCATCTCCTCGACGACGCACGCTTGGACCTCGTTCGGGAAAGCCTGCGTTCCGCCAGACGCGACGCTCACCGCGGAGGGGATGAGTCGCGCCCTGGCTGATGTTGCCTCCGGCGGGGCCAACTACACCATCCTTGCTTACGGAAAAGGGGCGCTCGTCTTGCACTGCCTGAGAGCCCAGCTCGAGCCTGGGTAGTTGGACGAGGGCGTAAGGCGCTTGGTGGAGATCGGTCGCGAGCGCCAAGTGACCCTCAGACGCCTTCCGTCAACGGCCACTCGCGCCGGTGGATCACGATGCCGGAGACCAAGAGCGTCGAGACCGTGATCACGCCAAGCGCGATCGCCGCGCCCGTGAGGTCGGATCCTGCCAAGAGGGGGAGCATCTCACGCTCGAGTTCCTCCACCGCTTCTTCGGGGATCGGCAGGTCCGCGAGATGCCAGCCAATCGATCGCAGGTAGTAGCTCACGGTGAACTCGTTGACCACGGCGGGCACAACCGACAAGAGCCCTTCCACGACGACGGCGTACATCAACCCGACCGGAAGTGCCCGCCGTGGGAAAAAGAGGCCAAGCAGACAGAACACCGACGTGAAGGCAAAGCACGCGCCGACGGTCGTCACGGCCAAGGCCAACCAAACGTGCCATCCGACCGGAAGACCACAGATCAGGAATGCCACGGTCATGCTCAGCACCGTGAGCACCGACAGGCTGGCGGCCGTCGCGAGGTACTTCCCAAGCAGCACCTTCCAACGCGGCATGGCCCGCGTGAACAGGTACGTGAGCGTCTTATCCTCGATCTCCCCCGCGAGGAGGGAGGCCCCGTACAGAAGCGACGCCAGGATGCAGAGGCTCTGCGGGTACATCACGTAGAGGAACGTGGACATCGAGAGGCCCTCGACGTCGACCGATTCATCCTCGGGGAAGTCGAATCCAGAGGCAGCGAGAATCAGGAGGAGGAGCAGGATCGGGAGGCTGAGGAAGATCCCGAGAATCCAGATCTTCTTGCCGCCGAGAATCTGCTGCAAAGCCAGGACGAAGAGAGCTCTCATATGCCGTCTCCCACCAGGTACTCGAAGATCGCATCGAGGCTCTCGTCATCGGAGCCCATCTCGCGAATCGTTACGCCCGTCTTGGCCGTCAAGCTAGGGAGCAAAGCGAAGAGGTCACGGGGCTCGCGCGTGGTCACCGACAGCTCCTCCCCCTCGATTTGCACGCCATCGACGGATTCAAGGCCCGCGAGGTGTGACGCGAGCTGTCGCGGCGCATTGCAAACGATGCGAATGCGGTGGGGGATCTCGTACATGAGCCGCCGGATCTCGAGCACATCGCCGGCCGCGAGGACCCGTCCGCCGTAGATCAGGAGGAAACGATCCGTCATCGCCTGCACTTCGTGCATGACGTGGCTCGAGACGATGACGCTTTTGCCCTCCTGGCCAACGTCCTGAATGATGTCCATCAGCTCGTGGCGCCCCACCGGGTCGGTGCCCGAAAGTGGCTCGTCCAGGATCAAAAGGTCCGGGTCATGCACGAGCGCCTGGGCGAGCTTTGTGCGCTGGCGCATGCCCTTCGAGAACGTGGAGATCGGCTTATGCAGGTACTCCTTCGCGCCGACGCGAACGAGGGTGCGCTCGGCGGCATCGGCGGCATCGCGCGCACTCATCCCGGAGATCCCGGCCAGGGTCTTCACGAACTGGTGGGCCGTGAGGAACCGCCAGAATGCGTCGTGTTCGGGGCAGTAGCCGACCCGCTTCGCAACGCTTGCGTTGTTCCAGGGATCCTCACCGAAGACGCGGATGCTGCCTTCCGTGGGGCGCAACTGGCCGGTGATGAGCTTGATCAACGTCGACTTGCCCGCGCCATTCGGGCCGAGCAAGCCGTGCACGCCGGGCTCGAGCTCCAGCGAGAGGGTGTTGACGCCAATAATGACGCCATACAGCTTGGTCAGTGACCTGCATTCAAGGAGCGGCGCCATCAGATTCGTGTCGGCGAATCGACGCGCCGCAGGAGGATGAAGAGGCAGAGAATCGCCACGATGGCGAGCCAGACACCTGCACGCAGTGGAGACTCGGTCGGTTGGAACCCTTCGATCACCTGGGTGACCTCAGGCGACGCCGCGAGTTTGTCCGCATGACCTCCCACGTCGTAGAGGCCCATTTGGAAGGTGCGGACGGTGTGCGGAAGCGAGACAAAGAAGGTCCAGCCGTTGCCACGTAGTCCCTGCGTCTGCTGGAGGATGATGTGGGTGAGCGGCCCAAAGAGGCACGCTACGAACCAGGTCACCGTGGCAAACCTCGACTGGCTCGTGAGCGACGACAACGTCAGAACGAACAGCGACACCGGCACGATCGCGCCGATGGTGGATGCGACGATCGCGATCGCCACCGGGAACGTCTGGGTGATCGTCTCGAGCGACGGCGAGAACAGGATCGACAGTGTGTAAAGGAATAGCGACGGCAGCAGCGTCACCGAGGCGAGCAAGGCGACGAGCACACCGGCTTTGCCGATCACGTAGTCGAGGGGAGAGATCGGCCGCGCGAAGTAGATCAGGAACGCGCGGGACTTCAGGTCGTTGGCGATGAGCGAAGGCCCGGCGATCGCGGCGACGAGGCCAGCAATCAAGAGCTGCACGTAGGTCGCAAACTGGCTGAATACGATCGCCCAGACGGCCGATCTCACCGTCGCCGGGTCAGTGTGCAGCTGCTCAACCAGGGAAGAGCCGAGCAGGGCTTCTGCCACCTCGAATGCGAGGGTGCCCTGGCTGGCGCTTGGATCGGTCACCCGCCCAATGACAAAGAACACCCAGCCGAAGTACATGAACGGCAGGAACGACGCCAATACCAGGCGCTTGAGCAGCTTGGACCGCCACGCGATCGTGAGCCCCGTACGGGTGATCGGCCACCAACGCATGGCGTGGGGTGTGCGTTCGCCTTCGTAGCGCCGGTACCCGATCTCGAAGAGCGGCATTAGTTTTGCTTCTCCACGGCTTTCAAGAAGATCTCCTCGAGGGAATTGCGGCCGCTTTCGATGCGGCGAAGGAGGGCTCCTGTTTTGCGCGCGGCGTCCATGGCCGCCGCCGCGATGGTGTCGCTGTCTCCGAACACCCGTATCTCACCGGGCTGGGGCTCCTCCCAGCGAAGGCCGGCCTCGGTGAGCGCTGCCCCGAACGCGGGGTCAGGTTGCTCAAGGCCAACCTTGACGGTCTCATCGGCGGGGCGGCGCAAGTTAGCGATCGTGTCCTGTACCAGTAGCTTGCCGTGGCCGACGATGACGACGGAGTCGCATATCTGCTCGACGTCGTGAAGGATGTGCGTGGAGAGGATGACGCTCGTCCCGGTTCGATCGTAGAGGCCGCGGATCAGCTTGAGCATGCGCTTGCGCCCGAGTGGGTCGAGGCCGCTGGTGGGCTCATCCAGGAGGACGATCCGCGGGTCGTGCACGATCGCCTGCGCCAGCTTCTGCTTCTGGCGCATGCCCGTCGAGTACGTTTGGACCTCGCGGTAGCGCGCCTCACCGAGGCCCACGTAGTCGAGCACCTCGTGGGCCCGGCGCAGGGCGTCCACCGGGGGCAGGCCGGAGAGCTCCCCCGCAAAGGCCACCGACTCGACTCCCTTCAGTCCTGGGTAGATGCAGTCGTCTTCGGGCATGTAGCCCACGAGTTGCCGCACCTGACGGAAGTCGCGGCGCGAGTCTAGCCCAAGCACACGCGCTTCCCCGGACGTGATGCGCACCAGTCCCATCAAGGACTTGATCAACGTGCTCTTGCCCGCACCGTTGGGGCCCAGGAGCCCAAACACCCCGGGGGGCAGTGAGAACGACACCGCGTCGAGCGCCAGGTTGTCCCCGTAGCGCTTGGTGATCTGATCGATCTCGATCGTGAACTGGGTATCGGTCTCCACGCCCGGATCTTCCACAACCGGACCATCAGATCCCAGTGATCTGCCAAAGAACCGAGCTTGGGCCGCGCGACGAAGCAGGGCGGCGGTCCACATATCAGTCGGCCGGTCCCAAGCGCTGCTTCGGGCGTGTGCTGTGACTGAGCCCTGTTGTTACTCTCCGTCGATGACGTTGTGCCCACCCTTTCGAGACCGCGTCGTGCGCGATTTGTGGTGGGCGGTGACGAGTCCCGGGTTGGTGGGCGAGGGCTATTGCGCGTTGGTTCCGCGGTTCGAACCGGCCACGCTGCTCCCCGCGTTCGCGGCGCTGGATGCTGATCCCCAAGCTCTCCATCAGTCCGTCGCGGGGAGCCTGAAGGGGGATCGGCTGCGGCTCGGGGCCTACTTCGAGGACCTTATCCGGTTCTTCGTGATGCAGATTGCTGGGCATCGGGACGTCCAGAGCGGCGTTGTGATCTACGACAAGAAGCGAACGGTCGGCGAGCTCGACCTTCTGTTCCGCGACGGGGAGTCTTGCCACCATTGGGAGCTCGCGGTGAAGTTCTTCCTGCATGTGCCGGAGCTGGCCCCTGATCTGGGAGACTGCTTCGTGGGGCCGCAGACCCGGGATCGCTTTCACCTTAAGATCGCGCGGGTTCGCGATCACCAGGTTCCGCTGGCGGGGCACGCGGCTGCGGCGAGGGTCCTGGCTCCTTGGCAGCCGCTCCGGAGCGCCGCGCTTCTCCGTGGGCGTTTGTTCTATCCAGCGTCGTCAGGCTGGGACGCCGGCGTGGGGGGCTCGTCAGTTGCGCCGAATCACCTGCGTGGATGGTGGTGCCCGGTGGACCGCTGTGATGAACGGCTGCCACACGCGGACTCCTACGCCCTCCTGACCCGGCGCGAGTGGCTCGCGCCCATCGACGCAGCATTGGACGCGGTGACCAAGTGGGATCGAGAACAAGTTTGCGCCTGGGCCGGGGAGGCGGCGGCGACTTGGCCGGTGGGGGTCGCCCGATCGTACGTCGTCGCCGGACTCGACCCCGCGGGGCGCGAGCTGCACCGGGGTTTTCTTGTGTCCGTCGGGTGGCCGGGGCGCGGCGTCGGCGATGGGGCTGGCCGCTGACGCAGGGCATTTCTTGTGCTGGACCCTCGCTTGGGCTTGCAGGACGCTTCCGCGTCGGGACAGACCGTCTTCTTCGGCCAGTTCGCGGGCCTGAGTGGCGAGACAACTTCCTCGTCCGTGGCGGTGTTCGAATGGCTGCTCCGGGAGTGTGCGCGGAGAGGGGAGCGTGGACTCTCACGGTTCCTGTGACACAGCGATAGAATCACTGGATGCGCTGGAACTCAATCCTGCTGTGTGGAGTCATGTTCTTCTCCTGCACGGGGGACTCGAAATCAGTGATGCCGATGAACGAGGATGAATTTTGGACGATCGTTGACGGCGCAGATGCGGCGGCAGGTTTCGACGCGGAAAGAAAGAAGGCTCACCTGTCCCAACAACTGGGATCCATGCCTCCTGCGAAGCAGCAAGACTTTGCTCGGTGGTGGCAGTTCAAGAAGTCTGACGCGTACCGAGAAGACCTTTGGGCGGCGGCCTACGTCATCCGGGGGGGCTGTTCCGATGACGGATTCATGGACTTTCGGTCAGCCCTCGTTGGGCTGGGCCGCGCACGCTTTGAGAGCGCTCTGCTCGACCCAGACTCCCTTGCGGAACTAGCAGCCTCGACTGATCCTGAGGACCTCTTGGAGTACTTTTGTTACGAGTCACTCTCGTACGCTTGGGTCGAGCTCTTGGGGGGATTCGATGGCCTGCCGGCTTCGGAGGTGGAGTCCCCCGGCACGACGTCGGACTTGAAGGGCGCGGCCTTTGAAGAGGATGACTTGCCCACGACGCACCCGCGGCTCTGGAAGCTCTTCGGCTCCTAGCTGGCATCCCTGGGAGAGGTACCACGCTCACAGCGCCAGTGCGAAACCGGCCGAGGCGAGGGCACAGAAGGCGGTGCGCAGGGCGTTCCAGCGTCCCCACAGGACGCGATAGCGTCGCCAGGTCTCCCCGGCGGCCTCTGTGCTGAGCGCATCGGCGTCGACGCGGTCGAGCTCTTCATTCAGCGGGACATTGCCCTGGCCGGTGATCACGATCGCGCCGGCCCCATAGAGCGCCGCGGCCGCAAGGGCGAGGGGCCGATCCTCGGACATCGCGACGGCCGCGACGGCGACGGCGGCTGTTCCGAACCAGACGCCCATGGCGCTCGAGCGCAGGATCCGCGTGTTGAGCGCCTGCATGGTGCGGATCGCCTGGGCGGGGCCGAGGTCGTCGAACGAGCGCATGAGGAAGGAGGCGAAGGCAAAACAGAGTCCGGCGACCAGACCAGAGCCAACAGCTGCGGCGAGCGTGGCGGCGTCGCCGAGAATCGCAATCGGCGACATTACAGGGCCCCCGCGATGGACGAGGGATGGGCCTGCGCGGGAACCGAAGCTTGCGCCCGCCGCATGGCCCGGACCAGCGCGACCGCGCAGGCCGCCCCGATCACGAGCTCGATCGAGGTTGCGGCGAGGAGCCCAGCGGCCGGCACGCCGTCGAGTGCGAGGCTCACGAGGCGGGAGGCGCCGTAGGCGAGGTAAACCGCTGCGGCGATGGAGGTCGAGGCGAACGCGAACGTGCGGACGAACGCACCCACGCCCATCAGGACGCCGAGCACCATCAGGGCGCCGCCGGGTGCGCGGACCTCGCTGAGCAGGCTGGGGTCGGCGGCGAGCTCGATACCGTGGGTCGCGTGGAACTGGGCCGGGGCGAAGAGGATTGAGGCGCCGATGGTGACGGCGATCAGGCCGCTGATGGCGAGCAGGGAACGGAGCTTCCTTGTGGGTTTCATGGCGGTTGGTGGGCTGGTGGTGGGGACGCTGTGATTCGCGCGGGTCAGGGTTGGTTCACGGGGAGGTCCCAGGCGCCACGGGCTGCAGCGGCGCGGGCGTATTCGCGGAAGTCGCGTGCCGGGCGGCCCAGGGCGCGCTGGACGCCGTCCGCCACGCGGGCATTGCGGCCGTCGAGCACCGTGGTGAAGAGGTAGTCGAGCAGTTGAATCAGGTCCGCCGGCATGCCCGCCTCCGAGAGTCCAGCTTGGAAGGTCTCGCCTGGGATCGTCACGTAACGGACGTCTTGGCCCGTGGCCTCGGCGATCTCTCGAACGGCGCCAGCGAAGGTCAGGAGGCGCGGCCCCGTGACTTCGTAGACCTCGCCCACGTGGCCGTCCGCCGTGAGCGCGGCGGCGGCGACCTCAGCGACGTCCTCGAGGTCGATGAAGGGTTCGAGGACCTCGCCCGCGGGCAGCGCGACCTCGCCGGCGAGTACCGCACCGTGGAACGCGCCCTCGTCGAAGTTCTGTGCGAACCAGCTCGCGCGGACGATCGTCCACTCCAAGCCCGAGTCCTGGACGATGTGCTCACAGCGCTGGGCCTCCTCCTCGCCGCGGCCGGAGAGCAGCACGAGGCGGCGAACGCCCATCGATTTTGCCAGCTCGGTGAAGGCCGCGATCGCTGCGGGGGCGGCGGGCACCGCGAGGTCGGGGCTGTAGACGACGTAGGCGGCGCGCACGCCCTCGAGCGCGGGGCCCCAGGTCGCTTGATCGTCCCAGTCAAAGGGGGTGAAGGAAGGCGCGCCGGAGCGGGAGGTGCGGCGCACCGGGTGGCCTTTGGCTTCGAGGCGGTCGGCGACGCGGCGGCCGGTCTTGCCTGTGGCGGCGAGGATCAGGGTCGGAAGGGGGTTCTGCATGGTTGGGTCGTTGTCTAAGAGGGGGTGGGTGGTGGCGAGCGCTCGATCGGTCGCTTGTTCCAGGGATAGAATCGGCCTTCGGGGCGGGACGCACCATGCTGTGGGGTCCCTAGTTTTGTGCAGGGAGTCCAGAGAGGTGGACGCGGGGTGGTATGGGGCCGATACTCTCGGCATGGAACGCCTGACCGAGATCCCTCCCTCCGCCGATCCCCTGGGCGAGGCCCTGCACCTGCTCAGGCTGACCGGTAGCGTCTACGCCCGCTCCGAGCTGACTGCCCCCTGGGGCATCGATATGCCGCCGCTGGAAGGGCACATGATGTTCCACATCGTCGCCGCGGGGCGCTGTTGGTTGGAGGCTGACGGGAGCGAGCCGCTGTTGCTTGAGCGCGGTAGTCTGGCGCTCGTTCCCCATGGGCTCGGCCACCGCCTAGTCGATGAGCGCGGGCGCGAGAGCGTTGACTTCTTCGATCTACCGGTCGAGCGCGTCACCGAGCGCTACGAACGATTGCAGTACGGCGGTGGGGGCGATGAATGCCGGCTGATCTGCGTGGTCGTGCGCTTCGATCACGCCGCCGCGGAGCGGCTGGTCGACGCGCTCCCACCTGTGCTCCACGTCGACGCCTGGGAGAGCGGCGAGGATCGCTGGCTGGCTGATACGTTGCGCTTCATCGCGCGCGAGGCTGAGTCCTTGCGCCCCGGCGGCGAGACGGTTATCACGCGTCTGGCGGACATACTCGTGATCCAAATGGTGCGTCACTGGATTGAGATGGAGAGCGCCGTCGACACGGGGTGGCTCGCCGCCCTGCGCGACGAGCACCTGGGTCGCGCGATCGCGGCGATCCACCGCGAGCCGGGATCGGAC
>OJFX01000732.1_pt1 | contig 12101 bp, 12 predicted proteins | sample 1594171 | NCBI WGS metagenome assembly OJFX01 (sample SAMN05416840, study PRJEB24817) | seawater metagenome | isolation source: Sea water | place: Canada:Atlantic | collected 2013-07
ATCATGCCTAGTCTCGTGGGCTCGGAGATGTGTATAAGAGACAGGGATTACAGTGTTTCAAGGGTGATTCCAACTTGGCATACAAACGTTTAGCCTGTTCAAATTGTTTTTCTATTTGCCCCTGGCAAACACTGTAATCTTTGAACCACAATAAACTGCTGTCTGGCAAGAATTCAAAAATAGACAGGCGTTGCTCCGCATCTATTTGTTCTTGAACATTGGGCAGGATGGATATTTTAGTGTATTTCTTTATGGAAAGTTGTGATGCTGGATCAAACAAACGAATGGAATCCACTTCATCACCAAAAAACTCTATGCGATACGGCTGATCGTTGGCAAATGAATAAATGTCTACGATGCCTCCACGCACTGAAAACTCGCCAGGATCTCCAACAAAATCTACGCGCTCAAACCCAAACGTTTGCAATGTATCCACCAAGAAATCAATGCTAATTTCGTCCCCTTGTAGTATGCTCAAGGTATTTTGTTCTAGTTTTTTCTTGCTGATGACATGTTCCAACAATGCCCCTGGATAGGTCACGATAAAATACTGCTTGTCGCTAGCATTGATGCGGTTCAGGACCTCTGCACGCAACTGAATGTTTGCATTGTCAGTCTTTTCAGTTTCATAAGGCCGGCGATAAGAAGCAGGATAAAACAAGGCCTGATCCTCTACCAGTGCCTCTAGATCATTGAGGAAATAGGCCGCTTCTTCTTTGTCGTTCAGGACAATCATCTGATGCACCTTGTGCATCTGGCCAAGGCCATAACACATCAAGGCATTCAAACTGCCAGCGGTGCCTTTAAGTCCAACTTTTTTGAAGGATTGTGACTTTAGGCTGTTTGCAAATTCCTTAACAAACTTACTCTGAGCATAACGGTCTTTAAGGTCTTGGATTTTCATGCGGCTGCAAAACTAATGCTAATCTAATGCTCAGAATATTTTTAAGGGACAAAGATTAGCAATTGCACTTTTTGCCTGATCGGCTGATGCTCAGTAAATTGACACGTTCGTCATGCTCACAAACCTCCCAAATCAATGTATATTCTTCTTCTTTGTAGTTGCTGTTCAACTGATACACTGGACACGGTTTTTTACGGGTATTGCTCTCAGTCAAATTCACTTTTGCAGTGGATTGTATGCTCTTCCATTCCTCCTTTTCAAGGTTCAAACAATTTAATTGGCAGATGGTTCTTGCCGAGATTTCCACTGCAGAACTGTCAATGGTGGTCAGAATACGCGCTTGGGGTGTCCACGTATTAAAATCTCGATTGCCAAAGAAAATAATGACAGCAATAACACCAAGTCCCAGGCCTATTGAAAATAATTTTAAACGTCTCCAAAAGGTCATTGTAGTTTTTTTAAATGGCTGCGAGTAATAAATTCAAATCTTTAAAAGGCAGACTAAAACGCTCTGCCAAATACTGGTTTGTGAGCATTCCTTTGTACAGATATATGCCCGACCGAATCGAATGAGTTTTGCGGACACAATCGTCCACTCCCCCTCCATTGCCCATTTCAATAATAACCGGGGCAAAAATATTGCTGAGCGCATAGGAAGCAGTGCGTGCAACACGCGAGGCAATGTTAGGCACACAGTAATGCGTGACGCCATACATTTCATAGGTTGGATTTGCATGGGTGGTCACCTTAGACGTTTCGAAACAGCCCCCTTGATCAATGCTTACATCCACGATCACAGAACCTTCTTGCATTTTTTGAATCATCTCCTCACTCACAATTACAGGCGACTGACCGCTAGGTGAACGCAGTGCGCCAATAGCTACATTGGCTGTTTTTAATGCTGCTTCGATCACCTTTGGTTGCAAAGTCGAAGTATAGATCCGTTGTCCGATTCCCTCCTGCAAGCGACGCAACTTTGAGGTATTGTTACTGAACACCCGTACCATGGCACCCAATCCTAATGCTGCGCGTGCAGCAAACTCTGCGACGGCTCCTGCACCAAATATGACAACTTCGGTGGGTTTGACTCCGGATATGCCTCCCATCATCATGCCTTTGCCTCCATTGACATTGCTCAAGTATTCTGCGGCAATCAATATAGAGGTATTGCCGGCAATCTCGCTCATGGCGCGAATGACTGGCAGACTACCGGGTGAATCTTGTATGTAATCGTAAGCGATGGCTGTAATCTTTTTCTCCATCAATTTTTTGAGAAAATCTTTGGGTTGTACAGACAACTGGAGGGCTGAAATGAGGGTTTGTCCTCTTTGCATTAAATCTATTTCTTTGTAAGAAAGCGGTTCTACCTTCAATATGATGTCTGCATTGAATACAGACTCGTGGTCATAAGCGATTTGAGCGCCCGCCTCACTGTAGGCATGATCGTCAAAATTGGCCTTTTCTCCAGCTTTGCTTTCGATGAGGACTTGATGCCCATTGTTCACCAAAAATTCAACATCATCAGGCACCAAGGGCACCCTTTTTTCTTGTAAAGAGGTTTCTTTTGGTATGCCAATAAAGAGGCTACCTTTTTTCTTTTTCACCCTAAGGAGCTCTTCTTGCGGGAGCATTTGTGTCGCTGATTGAGCAAGCGACTTGACAACATCATCAGACATGTAATTAGTCAATTATTGTATATTCTCTTTTGTCATTGATCAGTTTAATGTGCACCTCCAAACAATCTTTAGGCAACAGATCGTCAATCATTTCTGGCCATTCAATGAAACAATATTGCCCACTGTCAAAATACTCATCAGCACCCAAATCATACACCTCTTCTATAGACTTAATGCGATAAAAGTCAAAGTGGTAAACATGTTTTTCATCGTGTGTGTGGTATTCATTGACTAGTGCGAAAGTTGGTGAACTCACATCATCCTTAACCTCTAGCAAGGTACACATATTTTTAATCAGGGTGGTCTTCCCAGCACCCAATTCGCCAAAAAAAGCTATGCATTTTTTGTGCGGATATTCTTCCAAAAGCAAACGACTAATTCCACCAATTCCCTCTAAGTCAGCTAGTATGCTTTTCTTCTCGCTCATTTTTTCGGACTCAAATGAATCAGTGGAACAATCATTTCTTCCAAAGAAATTCCTCCATGTTGAAAGGTATTCTTGTAGTAGTTTGCATAGTGATTGAAGTTATTGGGATAAGCAAAGAAACGATCGCCCTTCGCAAAAATAAAACTCTGACTTACGTTTATTTTCGGCAAATAGACCTCTTCTGGTTTATGAATGGCCAATACATCCTCGGCTTCGAAGCTCAGGTTTTTACCTTGTTTGTAGCGTAGGTTGGTATTCACATTCTTGTCACCTATCACCTTTGTAGGTTCTTTGACTTTGATGGATCCATGATCGGTGGTAATGATGACTTTTCCTCCCCTTGCGGCAATCTCTTTTAGCGCCTCTTTTAGGGGCGAATGATCGAACCAAGAAAGTGTCAGGGATCGATAAGCCGCCTCATCTTCTGCCAACTCCTTGATGATGTCTGTGTCTGTTCGTGCATGAGACAACATGTCAATAAAATTGTAGACAATCACATTGAAAGCGTTGTTCATGTGATTTGGTATATCCCCGACCACTTTACGGCCATAGGATGGATTGAGCACCTTGTTGTAGGTAAACCGAGTGTCTTTCCCCAAGCGCTTCAGCTGATGTTCAACAAGGGCTCTTTCGTGCAGATTCTTTCCTCCTTCATCATCGTCATTTAACCATAAATTAGGATACAATTTCTGAATTTCGGTGGGCAAGAGACCTGCGAAAAAGACATTGCGGGCATATTGAGTGGTTGTTGGCAATATGCTCAAATAGGTCTGTTCCTGATCAATCCAAAATATCTCTTCGATTTGAGGCTTCAACATTTGCCACTGATCCAACCTAAGGTTGTCAATCATGATAAGAAAAGTGGTTGAATTAGGCGTGATTTCTGGAAACACTTTTTCTTTAAAGACATTGTGAGACATCAAAGGAGCATCCTCTCCATTGATCATCCAATCCCTGTAGTTTTCTTCCACGAAACGACCGAACAAATTGTTGGCTTCTTCTTTTTGAGTTTCTAAAATCTCGTTTAATCCAGTTTCGGACGAATTTTCTAACTCAATTTCCCAATAAATGAGTTTTTTATAAACTTCTTCCCACTCTTCAAAAGTCATGTTGTTGTGCAAACTCATGCCTATGTTGCGGAAGGCTTGCTGGTAGCCTATAGTTGTGCGTTCACTGATGATCCTGGCTGTATCGAGGTGCTTCTTTATGGTCAACAATATCTGGTTCGGATTGACCGGTTTAATCAAATAATCTGAAATTTTGGAGCCGATTGCTTCCTCCATAATCGATTCCTCCTCGCTCTTGGTAATCATGATGACTGGGATAGACGGATACCTGCTCTTCATTTCATTCAAGGTTTCCAATCCTGACAATCCCGGCATATTTTCATCTAGAAACACCAGATCGTAACGCTCTTCGTCGATGGCTTCAAGGGCCGCACCTCCATCTGCAACAGAGGTAACACTGTATCCTTTCTCCTCCAAGAAAATGATGTGTGGTTTCAACAGTTGTATTTCATCATCTGCCCATAGGATTCTTATATTCGTCATTCGTTACAATTTTTATGCAAGTTAGGGCATTTTTAGTGCCATAATTGGCTGAATTTGTCAAAAATAGTTAATTCGTCAAGCTTGAATCAAAGAGATTACAACAAGAAAAAAATATTTAACGATCCGGTCTACGGCTTTATTTCGTTGCCTTTTGATATCCTTTTCGACATCATTGAACACCCTTATTTTCAGCGATTAAGAAGGATAAAACAATTGGGGTTGACACATTTGGTGTACCCCGGAGCCTTGCACACACGTTTTCATCATGCGTTGGGTGCTATGCACTTAACGCATAAAGCCATTGGCGTGCTCAAGTCCAAAGGACATGAAGTTAGTTCTGCGGAAGAAGAAGCAACATTAATTGCCATATTGATGCACGATATAGGGCACGGACCGTTTTCACATGCCTTGGAGTACAGCATTGTTTCGAACGTTACCCATGAAGACATTTCTGCATATTTCATGGAATTTTTCAATGAAGAGTTTGAGGGGAAATTGCAATTTGCCATCAATATATTTAAAGACAGACACCCGAAAAGATTCTTGCACCAATTGGTGTCTTCTCAACTAGACATGGATCGATTAGATTATTTGAAAAGGGACAGTCTTTTTACGGGGGTATCTGAAGGGGTAATTGGATCTGATCGCATCATTTCTATGCTAAACATTAAAGACGGGAATCTAGTTATTGAAGCCAAAGGAATTTATTCCATCGAAAAATTCATAGTTGCAAGAAGGTTAATGTACTGGCAGGTTTATTTACACAAAACGGTGCTGTCGGCAGAGAACCTTGTTGTACATGTGTTGAAAAGGGCTAAATATTTAGCCAATCAAGGTGAGGAATTGTTTGGATCAGAACCCTTGCGGTACTTTTTGTACAATGAGGCGAATAAAGAATCATTTGAGAAAGATGCAGTTGTTTTGGATCTTTTTGCACAATTGGATGATTATGACATTATGGGTGGAATAAAAATGTGGAAAAATCACCATGACAACATACTTTCGGGATTAGCCCGTTCTCTATTGAATCGAAATTTATACCACATCGAGATTCAAAATCAAGCATTTTCTCAAGAAAAAATAAAGGAAATTCAGAATAAATTAATCTCAACTGCTCCAATTCTTGAGAAAGATCTGCACTATTTTATCTTTACAAATACCATACAAAACAATGCCTATAATCCCGAGCAAGATAAGATCGAACTTCTTTACAAAGACGGCAGTACGACCGATGTGGCAAAAGCAGCTGATCAATTAAATATCAGATCATTATCAGAGGAGGTAAAAAAATATTTTTTATGTTATCCCAAACAATCTATGGTGGAAAACTTGAGAAAGTCATAGAAATTCACAACTTCATTTATTTGTTACTTTTGGATCATGAAATTTTCGGCCCAGCAAATCTCTGAGATACTGCAAGGAACAATAGAGGGCGACCCTCTAGCAATAGTTTCCTCCCTGTCGAAAATTGAAGAAGGAAAAGAAGGTTCTTTGTCTTTTTTGGCCAACCCAAAATATGCCGAATACCTTTACACAACGGATGCTTCCATCGTTATTTTGAACAAGGATTTTACTCTGGAATCTAAAGTAAAGGACAGCCTCACGCTAATTCGCGTAGAAGATGCCTATGCTTCATTTGGCCAATTGCTTGAACTGTACAATCAAGTACAAAACAACAAAATTGGAATTGCGGATTCAGCCATCATTCCAAAAACAGCTTCCGTAGGCAAAGACGCCTACATCGGTGACAATGTTGTGCTTGGAGACAATGTAATAATAATGGATGGGGCTCGCATTTTTCCTAATGTTTTTATTGGCGACAATTCATCCATTGGTAAAGCCTGTCTAATATTTGCTGGCGTAAAAATTTATTCAGAGTCGCAAATCGGTAATTCATGCACCTTGCATTCTGGGGTAGTTATTGGAGGAGACGGATTTGGCTTTTCCCCTAACAGTGAAAACAATTACAAAAAAGTCCCTCAAATTGGCAATGTTGTTGTCGAAGATTATGTTGAGATCGGGGCCAATACCTGTGTTGATAGAGCAACATTGGGGTCAACAATTATTAGAAAAGGGGTTAAACTAGATAATCTGATTCAAATAGCGCACAATGTTGAAATAGGTGAAAATACAGTGATTGCAGCACAAACAGGAATCGCAGGTTCTACCAAAGTTGGCAAGAACTGCATGATTGGCGGTCAAGTTGGAATTGTTGGACATATAAAAATTGCAGATGAAGTAAAAATTGCCGCCCAAAGTGGAATTGGACAAAGCATTGAAGAAAAGGGTTTTATTGTGCAGGGTTCTCCTGCCATTCCAATAGGAGACTTTAAGCGCTCTTATGTGATGTTTAGGAAACTACCCCAAATTGAAGCAGAAGTAAAGCAACTACAAAAAATACTAGAAGAACTAAAGTCCTCTATTTCTTAGTCCCCTATGAGTAATAAACAAAAAACTATCAAGCATCCAAAATCCATTAGTGGTATTGGGTTGCATACAGGTACTGAATCAACAATAACGTTTAAACCTGCTGAAGATAACCATGGTTATGTTTTCAAACGCATTGATTTAGACGGTCATCCCATCATCAAAGCTGATGCAAGTTACGTCATTGACACTTCAAGAGGTACAACTTTAGAACAAAATGGTGCCCGCGTTCATACTACTGAGCATCTGCTTGCAGCTGCTTATGGTTTGGAAATTGACAATCTACTCATTGAAATTGATGGCCCAGAGGTTCCAATTATGGACGGAAGTGCGCACTTTTTCTTAAAGGCGCTCAAGGAAGCTGAAATTGTTGACCAAAAAGAAGACAAAAACTATTTTGTTGTGACAGAAAACTTAACCTACGAGGACGAGGAGCGTCAAACTGAAATGTTGGCTGTGCCGCAAGACGAATTTCGGCTTACCGTAATGGTTGACTACAATTCGAAGGTGTTGGGAACCCAGCATGCGCACATGTACCATATGGGTGAATTCGAGCCTGACATTAGTGAATGTAGAACTTTTGTTTTTCTGAGAGAACTTGAATTTTTAGCAAAAAATAACCTCATCAAAGGAGGAGACCTGGACAATGCCATCGTATTGGTGGACAAGGTAATGCCTCAAGAAAAATTGGACGAGTTGGCAGAATTGCTCAACAAACCAAAAGTAGAGGTCAAGGGAATTGGCGTGTTAAATAATGTTGAACTTCATTTTCAAAATGAACCAGCAAGGCACAAATTACTTGACATTGTTGGCGACCTTGCCTTGGTTGGCAGACCAATTAAAGGGCACATTCTAGCGGCTAGACCAGGACATAAAGGAAATGTAGATTTTGCTAAAATCATTAAAAAAGAAATCAAAAAGCAAGAAAATCAAGCTCCGAAATACGATTTGAATACTGATCCAATTGTAGACATCAATGGAATAAAAAGTATTTTGCCCCATAGGTACCCAATGCTGTTGGTGGATAAGATAATTGAATTGAGTGAAACGCATGTTGTAGGTGTGAAAAATGTCACTCAAAATGAGGAATTTTTTCAAGGTCACTTTCCCAGCGAACCGATAATGCCGGGGGTGTTGCAAATAGAAGCAATGGCACAGACAGGAGGCATCTTGGCCTTAAGCACGGTAGAAGATCCTGAGAATTATTCTACATACTTTTTGAAAATAGACAAAGTGAAATTTAAAAGAAAAGTAGTTCCAGGAGACACATTGGTATTTCACCTAGATTTGGCAGAACCCATTAGACGAGGTATTTGCCACATGACTGCAAAAGCATATGTTGGTCCACATTTGGTAACAGAAGGGGTACTGATGGCACAAATCGTTAAAGAAAAAAAATAATGAGCAATACGTTTATTCACTCAATGGCCAAGCTCGGTGAAAATGTTACCATTGAACCATTCAGCTATATCGCTGAAAATGTTGAAATAGGAGATGGCACATGGATTGGACCCAATGTTACAATTATGGACGGGGCGAGAATTGGGAAAAATTGTAAAATTTTCCCTGGTGCCGTAATCTCTGCAGTTCCGCAAGACTTAAAATTTAAAGGCGAGGACACCACTGCAGAAATTGGAGACAATACAACCATAAGGGAATGTGTGACTGTAAATAGAGGAACTGCCGATAGAAACAAGACTGTGGTAGGCAGTAACTGTTTATTGATGGCTTATGTTCATATCGCACATGACGTGTTCGTTGGCAACAATGTCATCCTTGCCAATACTGCAAACATCGCAGGCCATGTAACCATCCAAGATTTTGTTACACTAGAAGGTGTAGTTGCAGTGCAACAATTTGTTTCGATTGGTGCTCATGCTTTTATTGCAGGAGGCTCTTTAGTGCGAAAAGATGTACCACCATTTGTAAAAGCTGCTCGGGAGCCACTTACCTATTCTGGAGTAAATGCAATTGGCCTAAGACGAAGAGGTTTTGATACCGATAAAATCAGCCAAATTGAAGACATCTACAGAAGAATTTATGTCCATGGTTCAAATGTCTCTAAATCTATTGAAGAGATTAAAGCAAGTATTGCTGAATCAGAAGAAAAGCAACAAATCCTTAACTTTATTGAAGCATCTGAAAAAGGTATAATTAGAGGTCCTTTGAATTAGTTGGATGAAGATTGAATTGACCAAAATTGGAAAGCGATTTAATCGGCATTGGATTTTTAAGGAAATTGATTTTACTTTCAACAGTGGATCTCAAACCGTTATCAAAGGGACCAATGGAAGTGGGAAATCTACTCTACTCAAAATAATCTCAGCAGCCGAACTCCCAAGTAGTGGCAAGATAAATTATCAAAAAAGTGGTCAAAATATTGGACCAAATGCTGTATTTAAAGAGTTATCATATACTGCACCCTACATTGATCTTCCTTCGGAATTGAATTTAATTGAGATTTGCAACTTTCACCTCAAATTCAAGCATTTTATCAACCATTTAAGTATAGACCATTTCGCACAACTCATTCAACTCAATGATGCAAAAAACAAAGTCTATCGGAACTATTCCTCCGGCATGAAACAGCGGTTAAAACTTGGCTTAGCCTTATGCAGCAACACCTCTGTATTGCTGCTAGACGAACCTTGCTCAAATCTAGACAACGATGGAAGAAAACTTTACAGACGCCTATTGTCTGAATACGGTAAGGACAGAACCGTGATTATTGCTTCTAACAATGACCCTGATGAGATGAATAACATTGAGAATAGCCTGCTCATTAAAAATTATCAAATTCAATCCTAGAAAGGTTATTTTTGACCAATAGTTTATAGATTTATGGCAAATACTTCAGATTTTAAGAACGGGCTTTGTATCAATTACAATAACGACCTCTACACTATTTTAGAATTTCAACATGTGAAACCGGGAAAAGGACCTGCGTTTGTAAGAACAAAACTTAAGAGTTTGACAAGTGGTAAAATCATTGACAACACATTCAATGCTGGCGTAAAAATTGATCCTGTAAGAATTGAAACAAGAAAATACCAATACCTCTTTCAAGATGACAGTGGTTTCCACTTCATGAATACAGAGAATTATGAACAAACTTTCTTACAAAAGGACCTAATCAACGCCGCTCAATTTCTAAAAGAAGGAGACATGGTAGACATCCAATTTCATTCTGAAGAGGAGAAGCCCTTAACATGTGAATTGCCTCCATTTGTTCAATTGGAAGTCACCTTTACAGAGCCAGGAGTAAAAGGAGATACCGCCACCAATGCCACGAAACCTGCCAAAGTTGAAACGGGTGCTGAAATAAGAGTTCCCCTTTTTATCAATGAAGGAGATAAGGTAAGAATAGATACGAGAAACGGCTCCTATTGTGAACGAATCAAAGAATGAAGCTCGACCGCACATACCTTTTGAAGGAAATTGCTGCTATCCTCGAATGCCCCTTCTTTGGAAATGAGAATCTTTCTATTCTCGGCATTAATGAAATTCATCGGGTTGTTGAGGGAGATGTCGCTTTTGTCGATCATCCAAAATACTATGACAAAGCCTTGCAATCAAAAGCCAGTGTCGTGCTCATTGATAAAAAGGTTGACATTAACGATCAGAAAGGAATCATTGTTTGTGACGATCCCTTTAGTAGCTTTAATTTTTTACTGAATTACTTTCGTCCTTTTGAGTTTCCTGGCAGTAACATAAGCTCTAACTCCATTGACCCATCCTCCAAGATACATTCCTCTGTGAGCATCGGCAACAATGTAGCAATTGGCAAGAATTGTCTAATCTTCCCAAACGTTTCTATCTTAAATGACGTCATTATAGGCGACAATGTTATTATTCATTCAGGTGTAACCATTGGGGGACATGGTTTTTATTATAAGAACCGTAGTGAATCCTTTGAACGCCTCAACAGTTGCGGCAGTGTAGTAATTGAAGACAATGTGGAAATAGGAGCAAATACCACCATCGACAAAGGAGTGACTGACATTACCAGAATTGGCAAGGGCACAAAAATTGACAACCTTGTTCAGATCGGTCATGATACTATTATTGGTGAGAAGTGTCTTATTGCAGCACAAGCAGGCATAGCAGGTTGTGTTACCATTGGAAAAAAAGTAACCATTTGGGGCCAAGTAGGCATTGCAAGTGGCATAACAATAGGCGATGGTGCTACTTTCTATGCTCAAAGTGGTGTTGGGAAAAATATGGAAGGTGATAAGGTATACTTCGGCTCTCCGGTGGGTGAAAGACAAGATAAGTTCAAAGAGCTCGCTTTGCTAAAACGATTGCCAGACTTATTTGCCAATTCGAACAAGTCTCAATGACAGAAGAAAAAACAAATAGAGTCAAAGGAAGGCTTAAGCTATCGAATTCCAAGCTGAATACTTTGTTGGACATCACCAAAGCGATCAACGATAATTTAAGCGAAGAAGATCTTTTTCATATTCTAAAGAAGGTACTTACAAATGATCTTAACATTGGCAAATTTGTAATGTACACTTTAGGAGATGATTGGCAAGTAGCCATGACAGAATCCATAACCGTAGAAGCTGCCAAAGAAATTGACATTAAAGGTTTATCAGACAGTTATCTTTCAATTGATGTATTGAATCAAGAAACTGACAAAGTATTGACCGACTTTGATATCATTGTCCCAGTATTCCATAACAACCGAGCCGTTGCCTATTTATTATTGGCAGATTTTGAAGGAGAAAAAATTGAAATAAGTCCAATTATAAAACACTTACGTTTTATTCAAACGCTGTCAAACATCATTGTGGTGGCATTGGAGAATAAAAAACTAAACAAAGAATATATCAATCAAATTGAAGTAAAGAAAGAGCTTGAGTTGGCTCAGGGCATGCAATCTTTGTTGTTCCCGCGGACACTTCCTTACAATAAAAAACTAAAAGTAAAAGCCTATTATGCACCTCACAGTGAAGTTGGTGGCGATTACTATGATGTCATTCAATTAAAAGATGGGAAAACTGCTTTTTGCATAGCTGATGTCTCTGGGAAAGGAATGTCTGCAGCTTTATTGATGGCAAATTTTCAGGCCAATTTGAGGGCCCTGTTGAGTGTAACATCAGACATAGAATCCT
>OJFX01000738.1_pt1 | contig 12076 bp, 4 predicted proteins | sample 1594171 | NCBI WGS metagenome assembly OJFX01 (sample SAMN05416840, study PRJEB24817) | seawater metagenome | isolation source: Sea water | place: Canada:Atlantic | collected 2013-07
GCCTAGTCTCGTGGGCTCGGAGATGTGTATAAGAGACAGGCCCCTGTATCGAGGAGATGCCACATCTGGTGCAGATGGCGGCGCAGCACGAGGACATGGGGCTCCAGGTGCTCGGAATCACAGACGCTCCGGCAGCGGATGCCCGTCGATTCGTGGTGGAGAACTCACTGCCTTTTCCAGTTCTCGCGGATGCCGCAGAGACCCGCGTGGCGTTCCAGATCGACATGATCTGGGGGTCACCGGTGTTTCTCCTCGATGAGTCCGGGAGCGTGGTCGCCGAGGAATTGGGACCTGTGGAGAGCTACCTTTCCACCCTCGCAGAGAAGTAGACGAGTGAGTCGATCTGGAGGGCCGGCTACTTCTTCGCTTCCAGCGCCGCCTCGGCTGCACGCGCGGCCTCACCGCGGCTGGTCCAAAGGGCGTCGGCCTCCACGTTGCCGGCGTCCTTGGCGGCCGCGATCATCACCTCGATGAACTCGGGGTGGCGCATCACGTCCGCGACGCTCGCGCAGGCTTCCATGGCTGCGACGCCGCCGAGGGTTTCGAGGATCTCGGCGGCGACACCCGCCACGCGCTCAGGGTGGAGACGACCCGTCTTGAGGAGCTCGATCTCGCGTTCGGTGGCGCCTTCGGCTTGGCCGCTGGCGCGGAGGACGTCGATGACCCAGAGCTCGGTGGCCGGTAGGAGGTCCGAGCGGGCCGCCAGCCTGTTGGCGAGGGCCTGGGCCTCTTCGGTCCGGCCGGCCTCCGCGAGGCGGGTGGCGGCCAGGCACAGGGCCTGAACAGTGCTGTCGGCGGTGATACGGTCCGCTTCAAGCCACTCCTCCAGGGACGCGGTGAAGCTGAGCAGCCACTGCTCGTACTCGGGGATCCCCTCGCCGTCCACCGGCAGGAGCTTCCGCAGGGAAGCCGTGCGGAGGAAACCCGGCCGGGTGGGATCCTGGCGGTACCAGCGCTCTTCAGGTTGAGTGATGTCCTTGGGATCAAGCTTGGCGATGCCAACCTCGAGGGCGCGGAGGGCCTTGTCCTGTTCACCGGCGGCGAGGAACAGGGGCACGGCCTGAAGGGCCACGGAGCGGCGGAGGCCCGTACTCAAGTCAGTCGCGGCCTCGGCCACGGGGCGAGCGCGCTCCAAGGCGCGCTCCGGCCCGAGCACCTCGGCCCAGGTTCGAAGCACCAGCTCCTCGTAGTTCTCGCGCTCCCACGGGGAATCCGCAGGCTTGGCGCTTTTAAGGACATCCTCGATCAGGGCGATCTGCACGTCCCCCTCCAGGTGGTCCCGGGCTTCCTGCACGAGCTGATCGACCGACACGTAGGTCACCACGTCGAGCTCCTCGTCGCCGCCCCCGAAGAAACGGCCTCCGCCCGCAAGGCGCGCACACCAGCCGTAGAGCCGAAGGGCCACCTCTTCGCTGCCGCTCTGCAAGAGCACACGGGACAAGCGTCGGACCTGGGAGGCATCACGGGGCGGGATCGTGCGCACAAGCCCCGAAAGGGCCTCCGCCGCCGCGCCCGTCACGCGCTCAGGGGCGCGATCCAGCATGGCCAAGAGACGGATCTGATCGGCGCGCCCTGTGGAACCGGCTTCGGCTCGGGCCAGGAGTTCGTCCAACACCTTCGCCTCGCCGGCCTCGGCGTCGCCGTTGCCGGCCTCAGTGATATCCACGGAAAGCAGTCCCTCCAGCATCTTCTGGAGGCGGTCGAGCTCGTAGGACTGGACGGTGCGAAGGAACCGTCGCTGCTCTGCCACGAGGCCCGCCGATCCAGCGATGCGCTCGTAGGCGTTGGGCGGTTCCGGGGCCTTCTCTGGCTGGTCGGGCTTGTAGCTAAGCAGACCACCCTTCGCCGGCTCCTTCACCGACTCGTCTTCTGGGCCGTCGGCCTCGTCAGCGGGCCAACGGAGGTTGGCGAGGGCGAGATTGCGATACCGCCGCGCGCTGTAGTAGCGCGGCGTTTGCGGCTGCCCCTCGGGGAACTGTCGCCAGAGGCGGCGGAAGATACGCGTTGCGGTTTCTTCGTCGCCCTCGGCCAATGCTTCGCGGGCGGCCTTGAAGGACTTTGGCGGGCCCTCCTTTTTGCCGGTGTCGCCAACGGTGATCATCGCACCATTGATCATGATCATGGTTCCCGCGGGGAGAATGACGCCGGCAGGCAGTCCAGGAATGGATGGACCCCCCTCTTCGTCGTCTTCACCGAGTGCCACTTTTGCGGCCAGCGCGCGCTCGGGCGCGTGCAGCGCCTTCCACTCCCGCACAAGGCTCTTCAGATGGCGCTTGTGCGCAGAGTCGTCGCCCTTTTCCTCGGCGAGCGCTGCCATCTTCTCCAGGGTTTCCGCCGCGGCGATGCGCTCGCCACGAATGCGGAAGACGCGCTGGAGCTGCTGGAGGAGATCCTTGTTGTCTTCCTCCTTCTCCAGCGCCGCGGTCAAAGCGCTCAACGCTTCGTCGTTGCGATCTGCCCCCAAGAGGAGGGTCACGCGCGCCTGGGTCAACGCGGCGTCCTCGCCCTTATCCGCTGCCCGGGCGTCGAGGGCGCTGAGGAAAGGATCGATCGCGTCCTCGGCGAACACCTCCTCGAGTTTGTCCTTCGCCCGGCGCATCTGGTAATCGCCGTCCATGCCCGAGACGAGCGTCATCCAAACCTCTGCCGCCTCGTTCTCAAGACCCTCGTCACCGAGGGCCGCGCGGTGAATCAGAATCGACGCACGAACCTGTTCGAACTGCGGCTTGACGCTGAGCACCTGCTTCGAGAGGTTCAGGCAAAGCTGGTGGCTATGCTCCACGTCGAGCAGCTCACCGATGCGGTACTGGATAAAGTCGTCCGCCTCCTCGAGCGCCGCCGGGAACGACTCCTCCATGAACTCCGCGAGCTCATCCGGGATGCCCTCGGTGGACTCCGACACCAGCCCCAGCAAGAAGCCCGCGCGATTCGCTGCTTCGAGCTTGGACCAAACCCCGCGCAGCGCGCCGGCGCGATCCTTCGCGGGCAGCAGCGCTAGCACGGGACCAAGGCCCCAGGCGTACTTCTGCCCGAACTCGTCGAGCAGCGTTCGCACGTCCTCAGGGTCCACGACCTCTTCCCCGAGCCGCTGGGCCAGCTTCGGGAGGAGGGTGACGTAGGTCGAATTCTCCTCCGGCTCCTCGAGCACTCGGCCCACGAGGTAACGCCCCACGGCGAGCCCTGTCTCTTTGTCCATGGCCGCGAGGACCGTGTCGATCCGTTCCTCAAGGATGTACGACGAGGTCTTGTTCTCAAGGTCCTGGCGCAACCACTCGCGTCCCACGCTCAAGAGCGTCTGCTGATCCTCCGTGGCGCGCGCGGCGGCGAAGAGCACGGCAAAGCGGCCGATCTGTTCCTTCTCGATCCCCACCGTGTCCACGCGGCGAAGGAGGTTCTTCAGCCCTTCGATATCCCCGCGCGCCAGGGTCGGCACCACCTCGGACACGGCCACGTCGAAGGCGATCTTCTGGCCGGCGGCGGCTTCCTTCACGCCGCTCTCCCCGAGCCGCGCCATGAGCCTCTGCCGCACGTCGTCCCCCATCTCGCCCTCCGCCAAGAGCTTCTTGGCTGCGGCGAAGCGGCCCCATTGAACCCGCGAGCCGACGGCCTCCTCCATGAGCCCGTCGTCGCCGGGGAACGCGGTCATGGCCCAGCGGTCCATGGCCTCGGCTTCCTCAGGGTGGCCCGCCGCGAAGGCGACGCGGCGCACGATCTCGGCCCGGGCCGCCAGCCGCGGGTGGCGCGCGAGTGACGGGTCAGCGTCGTCGCTCTCCCCGTCCTCTGCTTCCGCCGCCTGGGCCGCAGCCGCCGCGAGGGCTTCGGGCAGCTCCGCCTCCATGGCAGCGCGCTCACCCGCTAGGAAGGCCTTCACTGACGCGTCGTCCGGGAGTGCCGCCAAGAGACCTTGGATCACACGCTCGATGGACTGGTCGTACTCATCGACGTTGCGGGCGAACCAAGCGGGCCCGTCGCCTTCGTCTTCTTTGGCGCCCTCGAAGACCGTCTTGCGCGACAGCAGGATGTCGTAGGCGCGACGATAGAGGCCGAGGGCGCCGGCGTCGTCGCCCAAGGACTCCGTGAGCTCGCCAACCTTGGCCAAGAGCTTGACGTCTGTGGGACTCGCGGCGAGCACCGCCTGGTAGCGGTCGAGCGCACGGTCCACGAAGCCGGCCTTCTCAAAGCGCTCCGCCGCCTGCGCCTGGTAGAGCTCGCCGTCGGGAAACTCCCGGGTCAAGTCGAACGTCCGCGCCGCCGAGGCCTCGTCGCCCTCCTCGAGGAACGCGTCCCCAAGGTCCAGGTAGACGTCCGGCGGCACGAGCTCACCGAGGCCGACAAGCCGCCGGCCAAAGGCGAGCTGCTGCGGACGATTGCCGTCCCGACCCGGCGAGCCGAAGCTCGAGCGCGCGGGCTTGGAGAGGTCCATCAACTCGCGCAGGATGGACGCCCGGCGCGGCCCCGCCGAAGCGAGGGAGTTCTCGAGGGCGGCGAGCTGGCCCTTGTTGTCCTTGGTCTCATCCGCGAGGTCCGCCAGGAGCTGGTAGAGATACGGCCGGTCCTCGGTGGCCGCGAGCCGCTCCAGCGTGATGCGCCTGGCCCACTCCGTCATCTTCGGGCGAGGCGGCGCGTCCACGAGCATGTTCAAGAGCCCGTCGATCGCAATCGTGAACAGGTCGTCCCGCTCCGCCGTTTCCGCAAGGTGCTGAAACATGCCCACGGCGAGGTCCGCTTCGCGGATCTCCTTGAGCAGGTTGGCCATCAGCAGATAGCTGTCGATGCGTTCGGGGTGCGCCGCGAGCCCGCGGCGGTACGCACCGATGGCCTCGTCGCGCATGCCGGAAAGCGCCAGCACGCCCGCCTCAAATTCTGCCGAGCTATCGTCGCCGCCCGGCAGATCCTGCAGGTTCATGAGCGTCGTGCGCGCCTGGTCCGGCTTGCCGCGCTCGAGCTGGCTCATGGCGAGCTGGCGGTAGTAGTCGGGCCGGCCCTCGGGGTCGAGGTCCACGAGCTGCGCCACCGCCTTCTCGTAGTGGTAGTAGTCGTTGCACGCGAGGTAGATGCGCGCCTTCTCGGTCAGCCCCTCGAGCTCGGTGCCGCCGGAGCGACGCAGGAACTCGTCGATGACCTCGGCCGCGGAAACCGCGTCGCCGACCTTCGTGTAGAGCCGCACAAGAAGCCCGCTGTCCTTTTGATCCGCCTCCCCCGCGAAGAGTTTCTTCTCGAGGTCGACGGCGATGTCCGCCAGCACGCCGAGGCGCGACGCAACCGTCATGAGTCGATCTTCCACGAAGCGGCGCCGCGCGATGGACTTCACGCGGGTCCAAAGCTCCTTCCAGAGCTCGAGAGCCTTCTCTTCGTCGCCCACCTCCGAGTAGAGCCACGCGAGGCGCATCTCCAGGTCTTCGCCGGCCTTGCCGACGCCGCGGGCCGTGCGCACGTTCTCGAGGATGCGCACTGCTTCGTCGAGGTCTCCGAGGCGCTCCATGCAGTCGGACAGCGGCATGCGCGCGGGCGAACCGGGGTCCGCGTAGGCATCCAAACGGTCCAGGGCCACGCGCGCCTTGTCGAGCTGGCCGCGGTCGCGGTGCAGGTCGTACATGAACAGGAACGCCGCTTCGGGCTCGCGCCCCGCCTCGATCGCCAGCTCACCGGCGCGCAGGGCCAGATCGTCCAGCCCGAGCGACTCCAGCTCGTCCGCCGCGTCCAGCGGCCGTGCCCGATCGGGGCCAGCCTCCAGGTCGAACCACTCTTCCCAAACGGCGGCCGCGGCCGCACGATCGCCTTCCTCGAGGAAGTGCCGACTGAGTCCCGAGCGCCACACCAGTTCCTGGGGCTCCTCCGCGATCCACTCGCGGTAGACCTTGATCATCTCGTCGGCGCGGCCCGCCTCGCGGTACATCTCCAGGAGCCGGCGCCGCTCTTCCCGGGAGAAGTCGGCTGCCTGGGCGCCCTGGGTCATGGCGATGGCTTCGTCGGTGGACCCGGTCTCCCGCAGGAGCTCAATCCACGCCCGGCGGGCCTCGCCTGGGAGCCCGTCGCGCTCCTCGGAGAACCGCTCGAGCAGCTTGGGGAGCGAACTGTCCCCGCGGTGCGCTTCGGCAAGAAGTGTCAACCCGTAGCGACGCTCACGCGCGACGCTGGAGAGGTGCACCGCCCGCCAAGCAGCGCCCTGGGCACGCTCGAAGTCCTCGGCGCGCAGGGCCCACTCCGCCACGCGCAGCTCGCCGGTGGCGGCCGACTTGATCGCGCGCTTCTTGACTGACAGCTCCGCATCCTCCGGCGCCGCGCCTGGCACGACGTAGAGGTCGGCGGCGTCCCCGGGCCGGCCCAGGAGCGCCAGCACCGTGGCGCAGCGATTGCGAAGCGCCACCGGGCGCCCCTCCGCGCTCGCGAACTTCGCGAGCGCGTCTTTCTCTTCTTCCCCACCGCTCTCCATGGCCATCAGCGCCATGCGGAGCCGAAGCCGCGTGGCGGACTCCTCCGTCAGTGCCGCGCCGTTCTCGCCGTCGACAATCTCGCCGTAGGCAGCCAGGGCTTCCTTCGCTTTGCCACTCGCATCCAACAGACGGGCCTGAACGAGCTGGGCGTCGAGGTCCGCCGCGTTTCGATCGCTCAAACTCGAGAATCGCGCCAGCGCACCGTCGAGGTCACCGTAGCGCCACGCGACGTACCCGGCGAGCCGCTCGGCCCGCGCCTTGGCCGATTCGTCCTCGAGCCCTTCGATGCGCTCCGAGAGGTAGCCTTCCAGGAGCTTCACGTCCCCGTGGGCTAGCACCGATGCGTCGAAGATGCTCGCCGCCCGCAGGCCGATCTCGCTCGCTGGCACGTCCTCGGAAAGGACGGCATCCACGAGGGATTTGGCTTCGCGATCGAGGGTCTCCTGCTCGGTCTCGGCGCCATCGTTTGCCGCTTCCTGAATGACCGATGCCCCCGCGTTGGCCACGAGGAACTGGGGAGCCGCCAGGAGCCCGAGAATGAGAAGAGTAGTGGTCTTCGACATGTTCATCAGTTGCGGACCGCGGTGCGCGGCCAGCGCCGGTAGGCGACGTCCAGGAGGTAAGTCAGAAGCGCCAGGAGCGCAAAGAGCGGCGCGAGCTCCGCGAGCCGCGAGCGCACGGCCCCGGGGAGCTCGGCGGTGCGGACGGATTGGAATTCGGCAAGGGGCGTCGACGCGCCTGCGAGGCCCAGGCGTTCCGCGAGGAGCTCGGCGGCTTCGGGCGCCACCTGCAGCTCACGGGCTCCGCCAGCGAGGGCGTCGAGCACAAGCCATGTACGGCCCGGGAGAGCGAGGGTTCGCGGCCCGTTGCCCGAGAGGCTCAGCTCAGACGGTGTGATCTGAACCCGAAGCGACTGATCGACCGCGAGGGGCACGTGACCCTCCCAGCGATCGATGGCCACTGGCCCCAGCACGATCGCCCTCTCCTCTCCTGCCACCGAGTAGGTCGCGACGCAGGGCGCCTCGTCCAGGAAGAGATTCAAGTCACTGCCCGTCTGCTCCACGATCAGGCGTGCGCCGCCGGGCTCCCGCTGGAGGCGGAAGCGGTACAGACGGTTGTCGTCCGCGGCCGTCTGCTCGATGACTCGGCCGAGCAGCTCGCCATAGCCGTCCCAGTCGCTCCAGCCTTCGGTTCCCGGCCCCGTGGGCTCGGTGGTCAGGGCCGTCACCCGTCCCGCTCCGTAGCGCCAAGTGGACAGGATCGGATGACCCTCCTCGGCGGTCTCGATGAGGTTCGTCGCGCCCGGCTTCGAGCGGGTCTCGACGTAGCCGCTCAGGGCGGGGACCTCGTCGAGATTGATGTCGCCCCACCAGGTCTGCCCACCCCGCGCTTTGACGTTCACGATGCCAGGCCGGTAAGCCGGCAGCTTCGCGCTGGCGGGCTGCTTGAGAAGGATCTCGGGCAGGTTGAATCGGTTCGGCACCGAGTAGAAGCGCCCCTGGCCCCAGTTCGCGATGTTCACGAGGAACTCGGAGTGGGCGTCCGGTCCGATGAGAACCGTCGAGACGTTCATGCCGTCGTCGGCCATGCGCCGCAGGATCGGCTCGAAGGCACCCGTCTCCACGCCGCCGTCGGTCAGGATGAGCACGTGCTTGAAGCGCGTGCGCACGTTCTTCAGCCCGTAGTACGCCTCTTCGATGGCCGGAAGGATCACGGTGCCGCCGCCGGCATCCAACCGGTTCAGCGCCCGCTCGATCTCGATCGAGTTGGACGCCGGCTGGATCGGAACGGCCCAGCGCTTCGCCCCGTAGAACTCGACCATGCCCACCTTGTCGTGGGGCAAGAGGCGGCGGATCGCGAGTCGCGAAACTTCTTTCGCCAGCTGCACGCGGTTGCCGCCCATGGAGCCCGATGTGTCGATGATCACGACGAGGGTCGTGCTCGGGTCGCGCTTCTCCTCCTTCTGGACGAACTCCACGGGGAGGAGCTCTTCGATGGGCTCGTTGTGGTAGCCACCCGGCCCGAAGGACGCTTCGCCGCCCGCGGCGATCAATCCCGTCGCGCCGGAGCGAACGGATTCGGCCAAGAAGTCCTGCACTGGAACCGGCAGGTCCTTGGCTGGAATGTCGTCAAGGAAGACGACGTCGGCGCCCTGAATGCCCGGCCCGATGAGATCGCTTGCGTCGTCTGCTTCGTACGGAGTGCCGTCGGCCGCAAAACGCGCCCTCACGTCGCCCGTCGCGTCCTCGACCTTGAAGCCGGGGCCGAGAAGCTCCGACAGCCTCTCTGGGGCGTCGGTGACGCGCGTGCCCACGTAGCTCACCCGCAGCGGCGGGTCGATCACGAGGGTGCGCTCCAGCACGAGGTCACCCGTGCGTGGATCCACGCCGTCCGTCACCTCGAGGGACAGTGAGACGTCCACGGCTCCCGCCTTGGATGGAACGAACGTCATGGGCACCATGTGGTCTCCGCTCACCTGAACCCCATCGGTCCGGGCCAGTTCGCCCTGGGGCCCGCTGAGAACGCAGTTCACAACCTGGCCTCCGCCGAGGAGCCTGGCCACGACAGTGACCTCTCGCCCCACACGAAGGGCCTTCCCGATCGGCTCGAGGCCGACGGGCCGCAGGTCGCCGTCCACGCCGGCGAGGGCCACCACGTCCACGGGGATACCCCGTGCGGTGAGCTCTTGACGGGCGAAGGCATCGGCCGACCCGGACGGATCATCGGTACCAAGACCGTCTGTGATCAGGGTCACGCCTGCCTGGCGCGCCCCGTCGGGGATGGCACGGAGGGCGGCTTCGAGGGCGGCCCCCATTTGGCTCGACGCCTTACCGAGGACGACTTCACGGGAGACGCCAGCGGGGAGCTCCAACGCCGCACGGCCCTGGCCGTCGAGTTCGATCACGGTCCACTCGACGCCTTCGGTGCTCGCACCGTTGATCATCGTCGAGACGGAGTCCCGCATGGCCGCATCGGCGGAGTCAGAGACGCTCGACGAGCGATCGAGCACGATGACGCGGTGTTCGGCCGTGTCCTCACCGGTACGCACGGGGCGCGCCAAGGCGATGACGCAGAACAGCAACGCGGCGGTGCGCAGGGCAGCGTGGCGTCGGTCCTGGGTGGCCAACGGGCCCACCCAAGCGAAGGCGCTGAGCAGTCCGAGGACTAAGAATCCGGGTTCAAGGAAGGTCATGTCTTTCCGGAATCAGGCCACGCGGCCGCGTTGATAGAGAACCCACTCAACGCTTAGGAACGCGAGAGCTGCTAGAAGGAACCACGTGTAGGGTCGCCATGGCCCCGGACCCTCGGGGCCAGGTGCCTCCGAGCCCGCAAGGCGGTCCACTGCGTTTCCTGGTGTGAACAGTCCGCCGGCCCCGGCCCCGGGCGTCACGAGCGCGAAGGGCTGTGGAGCCGCGTCGAGTCGAGCAGGTCTCCCGTACCCGTACGCCGCGTACGGCTGGATCGAAGGGGCCTGGTGAACCCAGCGCACGGCGCGGCCGAGAAGAACGGGAAAGGCGCGGCTCTGGATGAAGCCCGCGTCTTCCGCGAGCAGCTCGCTCCAAAGCGAAACGAATCGCCCCGGGGACGGCGTGGCGCCCACCGAGATCGTGCGCCCAAGGGCGTCCGCGAGCGCGGAGGCATCGACGCGGTCGAGGCCCAGCTCGCCCACCGCCGCCGCCAAGGCCGCGCCCGAGTCTTGGCCCTCTTCGTGCCCGACCAGGATGGCCTCGGCCTGGGTTTCTGCCGGTGAGAAACGGATTGCGGCGTCGCCCACGAAGGCGTCCCCCACGACCAGGTCTGCCGAGGCGAGGTCCTCCACGAGCTCCACCGCCGGGTCGGATTCCAGCACGCTGCGGGTCACGTCCCTGGCAGCCCCAGCGTCCATTCCAAGCGCCACTCGGATAAGGGGCCGGTCGGGGAGTTGGATCGTCGCCACGTCGTCCGCGGCGATGGGCCCGCCACTGGCCACCTGCACGGAAAGGACCCCGCCCTCCAAGGGGAGGTCCGTGAGCCGGTACGACACTTCTGGGCCAATCTCAAGGACTTGGACGTCCCCGACGGGCACCCCATCGATCGTCGCGGTGATCCCACCGAGCGTGGACGTTCCGGATGGCAACATAGACACAGTGGCATCCGCCTTGTCCCAAGCCCCCGAGGCTGCCGGGCTCAGGCCAAGGAACGAGATGCCCCCATTCTGGCCTTCGGGCTCGGGGAGCTCGACGATGTCGAACTGGAGCGTGTCCGTGGAGCCGAAGCTCGCGGGGCGCGCGTCCCCGACGATGGAAAAGCGTGTGCCCAGAACCTCGCCGGCTCCGCGCCGCTTGGCGGTGCGTGAGCGAATGGCGCGGGTCATGGACTCCTGGGCCATCTCGGGGGCGAGCAGGTCGAGGCGGGCAGCCAACAGCTCGGAGTCTTCGCCAGGGGCCAAGACGGTGCGCACATCCGCCCCGCAGAAGAGGACTTCGGTGCGGTCTTTGGGAAGGCTCTGCGCCTCGCGCAGGACGGCTTCCTTCGCGAGGTCGAAGCGCCCCTCCGCCATCATCGCGGCCGAACCATCGAGGAGAACGACGTGGTCGGTACCGTCGAGTTGCGCTTGGTCCGGCCGGGCCACGCCGAGCCACAGCAGCCCCGCGATGGCCAGCGCCAACAGGTAGCTGAGCGGGTGCCGGAAACGCTCGACGAGGGTCCGGGCGCGGTGCTCCTGGAGCGCCTCACGCCAGAACATCGTCGTCATGACGACCTCCTCGCGGTGACGCACGCGCAGGCGCTGGAGCAGGAAGAGGCCGCCGGCGAGGGCGGCCAGGCCGAGCGCAAACGCGCCGGGGCCGAGCTGGGTCAGGTTCATACGTCGCGCCTTCCGTTTTCGAAGAGGCTGGCGATCTGGGGGACCACGTCTTGGTCTGAATCGAGGGCGAGCATGCCAGCGCCCCGCGAGCGCGCGATGGCGGCGAGGCCCGTGCCGAAGGCGTCGTAGCTCGCCTGGTAGCGGGCGATGACTTCAGGCGTCAGGGACACGTCGTGGGCGTCGCCCGACTCGCAGTCCACAAAGCGCACATCCCCGAGACCGACAGCGGCCGCGGGGTCCCGGTCGACGGTGCGCACGAGCTGCACCAGGAGCAGCTTGTGGCGCAGGCCGCGCAGGGCGTCGGCGATGCCGTCGAGACCGCGGGGGTCGAAGAAATCGGACGCGATCACCACCAGCCCTTCGCGCAGGCCGAGGGCGCGGAAACGCTTGATGGAGGCGGCGAGGTCGGTGGTCCCGCCGGGGGCTTCCGTCAAGGTCGCCATGCGCGAGGCCAGCTCCATGAGCCTTCCCTTGCCCGAGGTCGGACGCTGAAGCACGGTCAGGTCGTCGGAGAACGGGAACACGCCGACGCTGTCGTGCTGGCCGAGGGAGATCGCGGCCAGGGACAGGCACGCCCGCAGGCCCGCGCGGGCCCGCGGCGGCGATTCCAACCAAGCGCTCTTCGACACGTCCGGGAGCAGATACAGCGGCAGGTCCTCGTGCTCTTCGAAGAGACGCAAGAACACGCGCCCGAGCCGCTGATACACGGTCCAGTCGATGGCCCGCATATCGTCGCCGTGGGTGTAAGGACTGTCTCTTATACACATCTCCGAGCCCACGAGACTAGGCATGATCT
>OJFX01000743.1_pt1 | contig 12046 bp, 10 predicted proteins | sample 1594171 | NCBI WGS metagenome assembly OJFX01 (sample SAMN05416840, study PRJEB24817) | seawater metagenome | isolation source: Sea water | place: Canada:Atlantic | collected 2013-07
CCCTTTTATAAAAATAATTTTTGGCAGATTACTTTGCTTATTGTAAACGATTATTTCCATTTTGTGGAGTTGTTCGAGCTTTTCAATTACCCATTTTTTTGGCTTGGATAGCATTTTACTTATTGAAGCTTCATCTATCGTAATATAATCTTCATAAATGCCTCCATAAATTCGGAGTAATGCGCTTAATAATTCGTCATAAATAGGATGGGAGAGTTGAAAAATATAGAGGTCTTTTTGTTTAGCGACAATCATAACTTTTGCAGGTGAATAAGATGTGGCTTCCCATCCAATCAAACCTTCTCTGCTCAACAGCTCAAATGAATTGGTCACCAGCCTTGGTTGAAATGAATAACGATTTGAAAATTCGTTCAAATCAATTTCAAATGATTGCCCTTCTCCTCCTTGTAATGGTATTTGTAAAAAATTACTAAGAGCAATATATACACGAACAATCTCCTCTTTTGGAGGATATTTCTGCTCAATGGCATCTTTTAACCTTTGCAGACTGGCTTTGTTGTACAATGCAACTGCATAAGCTTTTTTACCATCCCTGCCTCCCCTGCCTGCCTCCTGGTAATACGCTTCTATTGAGGAAGGTAAATCAATGTGTACAACAAATCGAACATTTGCTTTGTCAATTCCCATACCAAAGGCATTTGTGGCAACCATGATTCCAGAAGTGTCATTAAGCCAACGTTCCTGCTTCTTTTTACGATTGTTAAAGTCAAGCCCTGCATGATAAAAATCTGCGTTGAAGCCTTGATTATTTAGCATTTGGGATATTTCTTCACTTTTTCTTCTTTGACTCACATATAGAACACCAGATCCTCCTACACCTTTGATAACCTTAATTGTTTCGTTCAAAATATCCTCAGTTTCTCGAACAACATAACTTAAGTTCTCACGGAAAAACCCTTTTTGAATTACATTTTGTTTGCTAAATTCTAATTTCTCTTGAATATCTTCTACCACTTTTCTGGTTGCGGAGGCTGTTAAAGCAATTAGTGGTACATCCTTTACAATTTCTCTTAGCTTACTGATCTTAAGATAAGCAGGTCTAAAATCATAGCCCCATTGTGATATACAATGTGCTTCATCAACGGCAATCATCGATACATTCATTTTTTTTAAACGCTCTTGAAACAATGGGGTCTCAATTCGTTCAGGAGATACATAAAGAAATTTGTAATCGCCATAAGCAGCATTGTCCAATGCTACGTCTATTTGTCGTTTGGACATGGCTGAATGAATAAAGATGGCCTTAATGCCTCTCTTTTTAAGGGCTTCTACTTGATCTTGCATCAAAGCAACTAATGGAGAAACAACAATACACACCCCTTTTTTATAAAGTGCCGGAATTTGAAAACAAATGGATTTACCTCCTCCTGTTGGGAGCACCGCTAGGGTGTCTTCACCTCGGATGATACAACGAATGATTTCTTCTTGTTTCTCTCTAAATGACTGGTAGCCCCAATAATTGTTGAGTAATTCAAAAATGCGCTGTTCTGACATCAATGGATAAAAAAAGCCGTTTATTGAAAACGGCTAGAGATTATTATTTCGTTTATAGTTACAATTTCTTCCTAAAGACATAGCGTGTGATGAATATACCTTTTCCATCACCGTTGCCAGCATCGCTTTCTACACCACTTACCACAGTAAACAACTCCCATCCATTTGCTGAGTGATCTGTGAGCATACCTGAAATCATGGCGTCATTGGAAGCAATATTTTGAAAATTTAAACCTACACCACTGTAAAAGTTGAGCATCTTTGTTTCTTTAAAGTTGTCAATTTTTAGCTCCTTGCGTTTGACTTTACCTTGTTCGCTTTTCTTACCATCTGTACGTTCAGAAGAAAATTCTTCTACATTCACATCAGCACCTTCTTCTATAATTCTAGACCTGCCTAATCCCATTGGGACTATGGACTCAATGGTAGTCACAATTTTATACTCGTAAGCCTGTTGCGCTTTTACATTTTCAAGTAACATGCAGAAGAAAAGGCCCATAATCAGTAGGTTAAATTTCATGATATTCGTTTTTAGTAAAAATAATAGAAGATTACAATCTATCGATGATTTATGCAATGAAAAGTGATGAAAGCTTACTTTTGAATTTCACTGCATTATATGATTACAAGCGAACAATTAAAGGATTTATCAACAAGAGTTGAGGCGTTGAAGGGTTATTTAAACATCGACGATTTAAAGATCGAGATCGAAGAAGAGGAGCAACGAAGCCAATTGCCTGAATTTTGGGATGATCCAAAGGCAGCCGAAAAGTTGCTCAAGCAAACACGAAATAAAAAAGTATGGACAAATGGATACGACAATGTCCGATCTTTAATAGACGAGGTTGAGGTAATCTATGATTTTTACAGAGAGGACGGTGCAACAGAGGAAGAAGTCATGCTTGCCTTTACTCTGGCAACCAAAGCACTAGAGGACTTAGAATTTAAAAATATGCTGAGTGCAGAGGAAGATGCATTGAGTGCAGTTTTGCAAATTACAGCTGGTGCAGGAGGAACAGAATCCTGTGATTGGGCATCAATGTTGATGAGAATGTATTTAATGTGGGGTGAGAAAAATGGGATGAAGATCAAAGAGCTCGACTTGCAAGATGGAGACGTTGCAGGAATTAAAACCGTTACGCTTGAATTTGAGGGAGAGTTCGCCTTTGGATACTTAAAAGGGGAAAACGGCGTCCATCGATTGGTGAGGATTTCACCTTTTGATTCAAATGCCAAGCGACATACCTCATTTGCTTCTGTATATGTATATCCATTGGTAGACGATTCTATTGAAATTGAAATCAACCCTGGAGATATAAGATGGGATACTTTTCGTTCAGGTGGAGCAGGAGGTCAGAATGTTAACAAGGTTGAAACAGGCGTGCGTTTGCATCATGCCCCCACAGGGATAGTTATTGACAATACTGAATCTCGTTCTCAATTGGCCAATAAAGAGAAAGCAATGCAATTGTTAAAGTCTCAGTTGTTTGAAATTGAAATGCGAAAAAGGCAAGAGAAGAGGGCTGAAATTGAAGCGGATAAGAAAAAAATCGAATGGGGTTCGCAAATCCGTAATTACGTGATGCACCCTTACAAAATGGTAAAAGATGTTCGAACAAATCATGAATCTGCAAATGTGGACGCGGTCATGAATGGGGATCTTGATGAATTTATAAAAGCTTTTTTGATGGAATATGGTGCAAATGCCTAAAAAGGACGTTCTTCAACGTTAATGTGTGTTCCAAGTAGTTGTAACAAAGTGCTACTGTCGGTGTTTGAATAGAACTGGTGCTTAACCGCACCTTGATCAATGCGTAGTAGCTTTTTTTCTTTCAATAGTTTTTCAGTTTGTTTTGCAACAGCTAGTCCTGAATCAATGATATTTACTTGATTGGGAAGTAATTTTTCTAGTTGAGGAATCAAAAAAGGATAATGTGAGCATCCTAAAACAAGGTAATCGACGTTTGCCTTTTTAAAAACATCGCAGTATTTATTAAGTAAAACTGTCATCTCCTCAGAGTATAATTTACCAGATTCTATTAACTCGACAATTCCAGTACCTTTCTGTTCAATGATTTCAATGTTTTTCAGCCATTTCTGACTAGTAGTGTGAAATAGTTTGCTGTCCAGTGTGCCTTGTGTAGCTAGAATTCCAATGCGACCTGTTTTCGTCGCCATTGAAGCAGGTTTGATAGCAGGCTCAATGCCCACAAAAGGAGTACTATATTCTGATCGCATGAGATCTATAGCATTGGTGGTGGCGGTATTGCATGCGACAATGATCAACTTACAATCAAAAGAAAGTAAGAGGTCAATGTTTTTCCGACATAAATCGATGATTTTTTTTTTGGATTTTGTTCCATAAGGAGCATTTTTACTATCCGCGAGATATATTGTGTGTTCATTGGGTAGCCACTGTGTGACCTCCTTCCAAATGGAAGTACCTCCAACGCCTGAGTCGAAGAAACCGATTGAACTATTTGCCTTAATGCTCAAATTGATCGACATAAAAAAAGCAGTTCATACGAACTGCTTTGCAAGTTATTCATTTTCGGGGTCAGACCTAGAGTAATCCCAATTTCTTTTTGACCATTGGCATGATATCATCAGAGTCTTTCTGATAGAGCAATACACCAACTCCTGCATCAAAAATATATGAGTAACCTCCCTCTTTGGCAACATCTTCTATTGCTTTACGAGCACGATCAATGATTGGTTTTAAGAGTGCTTCTTCTTTTTGTTGCAAGTCATTTTGTGCAGTTTTTTGGAATTCACCAATACGCTGTTCTAAATTGGTGATCTCTTTCAATTTATCTGTTTTAATGGCATCTGTCATTGTGGATTCTTTGGCTTGATAATCCTGAATTTTTGCTTCATATTCTTTTGTCATAATGGACAATTGATTCTCAAGCTCTTGAGCTGTTCTTTTTATTTCGTTTTCTACATTAGTGCGCTCAGGCATAGCAAGCAATAATTCATTTGAATTGATGTGTCCTAGCTTTTGAGCAAAACCACTAAAAGCAAGAAGTGTCAATCCTACTGCGAGTATATTCTTTAATTTTTTCATAGTTCTGTGTTTAATTGATTTGGTTATTTATTGAATTTTGATTGAATTTTTATCGTGACTTACTGTTTTCTTCCCCAGGTTCATATCCCATTCTTCTTAGGATATCATCGCTCTTGTCGTATTTTGGATTTGAATATACAATGGAGGCGTCTCTACTTGATTTGTCAAATATAACAGAGTACCTACCAATATTTGCTGTTTCTTGCACTGCTTTGTACATTTTTTCTTGAATGGGTTTAACTAGTTCCTTTCGTTTTTTAAACAATTCACCGTCTACGCCAAATTTCTCTTTCTGATACTCTCGTAATTCATCCTCCTGTTTCGCAATGGCTTCTCTTCTTTTATCTTTCATTTTTTCAGTGAGTAATATCTCCTCAGCTTGATAATCTTTATAAAGCTTATCTATAGCCTTTTCACGTCGTTCAATGTCACTCTGCCATTGTTTAGACACAGCATCTAATTCTTTCTGCGCGTTTTGGTAATCAGGAATATTTTTTAAAATATACTCCGTATCAATGTAGGCGAATTTTTGTGCCTTGATAGACAAGGTTGCTAACACCAAAATAAGACTTACTAAGTATTTTTTCATATTCATTTTAAATTACCATCCAGCAATGTTTCCACCAATGGAGAAGTGAAATTCAGAGCGTTGATTCGGATCTGTTCTTCCTGGAACTTCATCAAAACGGTAGCCCCAGTCAAGCCCAAGAAGTCCGAAAAATGGCATATAGATTCGAATACCAATTCCGGCCGAGCGCTTCACTCCAAATGGTTCAAATTCGCTAAAGTCGAACCATGAATTACCAGCCTCTGCAAAAGCTAGGCCATAAATGGTAGCCGTTGGGTTTAAGCTAAATGGGTAACGAATTTCCATGGTGTACTTACTCACAACAGTACCCCCAACTCTCGGAGAAAGTACCCGATTACCATAACCACGTAAAGCAATAATTTCACTTCCATCAAGGTTGAATCCTGTCAAACCATCTCCACCAAGAAAAAAGCGTTCAAATGGAGACTGACCAAGTGCGCGATTCCACGATCCTAAATAACCGAAGCCAAGTTTAGTGTTTAATACTAACTTGCCTGTTAGTGTGGTGAACCATGAAGAATTGAACTTCCATTTGTGGTACTCAATGAACTTAAAACGCTCTTGATTGCTGAGTTCTTCGTAATTTTTTTCTTTACTTAATAATGAGAATGGTGGTGTAATTTGGAGATATAGTGAGCTTTGGGATCCCTGTGTCGGGTATATAGGTGCATCAATGGAGTTGCGTGCTAAATTAATGGTTCCATTTATGTTGTTTGCGAATCCAGTCCTGAAGATAAAGTTTCCCCAGTTTTCAAGATCATAGTACTGATAACCCAATTCGGTATACAGGGTAAAAAAGTCATCAGGCCATTTTAATCGACGCCCTAGTCCAACTGAGGCCCTCCAAATACCCAATCGACTGAATCCAGAATTTTGGTTCGAATAAGAACCAGATACACTTAAGCTATTTGGCTTTCTGCCACCTAGCCAAGGCTCAGTGAATGAAACGTTGTAGGATTGGTAAAACTGCCCATTAGATTGTGCACGCATGCTTAATCGCTGTCCGTCACCCGCTGGCAATGGTCGCCATGCATTTTTCTTAAACATGCGCTTTGCTGAGAAATTGTTAAAGGTTAATCCAAGACTGCCAACGACTCTGCCACCTCCCCAGCCACCAGAAAGTTCAACTTGGTCCGAAGCTTGTTCTTCTACAACATATTCAATGTCTACAGTGCCATTCGCCTGATCAGGTATTGGGTTTACTGCTAATTTTTCCTGATTAAAGTAGCCCAATTGTATTAATTCTCGCTGAGAACGTATAATGTCTGTTCTACTGAAAAGATCGCCTGGATTGGTGCGAATTTCTCTACGAATGACATGATCGTTTGTTTTTGTATTTCCGCGGATCGTAATGTTATTCACTCGAGCTTGTTTCCCTTCGCGTAATCTGATTTCAAAATCTATAGTGTCTTTTCTTACCTGAGTTTCTACAACATTTGGTTGGAAAAAAAGGTAGCCATCATCCAAATACAATGAACTAATATCTCTGCCACTAGGATCTTGATAGACACGTTGGTCAAAAAGTTCTTGATTGAATAAATCTCCACGTTCTATACCCAATATTCTACTCAGTTCTTCATCAGAATATTTTGTATTGCCAATCCATTTAATGTCTCCAAAATAATACTGGACACCTTCTTTTATTTTTAAGGATGCCGCTACCCTAGTTCTGCTTACCTGATAGACAGTATCCCATGTAACTTTTGCATCTCGATAGCCTAAGGCGTTGTATTTAGCCACGATGCCCTTCAGGTCATTTTCAAAGTCTTTCTTGATGAATTTGGAAGCTTTGAAAATCCGGATAAAACGTTTCCGTTTTGTGCTTTTCATGGCCTTTCTTATCTTCTTATCGTCGAGTGTTTCGTTGCCTTCAACAAAAATGTCTTTGACTTTTACTCGTTCATTTTTGTCAACTTTGATGGTAAGAATACTGTTATTCAACAATGCTGGATCTTCAGCCTCTTCTATTTCTACCTCAGTATTGAAATATCCTTTATCCACGAAATAGGACTTAATTTTTCTCTTAGTATTGTTGATTAAGTTGGGGGTTATAACACTTCCTCGGATCAATTGAATGTCTTTTCGCAAAGTTTCTTGTTTGCCTTTCTTCACACCTTTAAATCTAAATTTTGACAACCTTGGTCGCTCTTCAACCTTTATGTTTAAAAATATAAGATCGCCTTGAACTTGTGATGCTGATATTTTGATGTCTGTGAATAGGTCTTGTTTCCAAAGATTCTTAATTGCGTTAGAAATGGCTTCACCTGGAACCTTAATTTCTTGCCTTTCTGATAAACCTGATATGGCAATAATGGCAGTATGGTCGAGGTTTTCTGTACCACTTACAGTGATTTCTCCAATTTCATAGGTTCTTGGTGAACTATAATCCAACACCTCCAAACTGGGGTCCACAGTGATTTGAGCTTTCATGTGGAAGCTTAGAAGTAAAGAAAAAAGCAATAATAGTAGATGTCTTATCAAGATAGCTTACTTTCTATCAATTGTTCACTGGTTTGACCGAACCTTCTTTCTCTCTGTTGAAAGTCTTCAATCGCACTCCATAAGTCTTCTTTTCTAAAATCTGGCCAAAGTATCGAGGTAAAGTACAATTCTGCATAAGCAAGTTGCCACAATAAGAAGTTACTAATTCTATATTCTCCACTTGTCCTTATCAACAACTCTGGATCTGGGATGTCATGCGTACAAAGGTAGCTTTTGAATAGATTTTCATTCACTTTGTTAGTTTTAACTTTCTGATCTTTAACATCATTTAACAGCCCTTCCACTGCATTTAGTATCTCCCATTTGCTGCTATAGCTAAGTGCTAAAACCAAGGTCATTCCATTGTTTTGAGAAGTTTTTTCAATGGCAGACTGCAACTCCTTGAAACAGATTTTTGGCAAACTTTTTAGGTCTCCAATAGCCTTTAATCTTATGTTGTTCTTGTTGAGTGTATTCAACTCGCTACTTATAGTGCTTACCAACAGCTGCATCAATGCCATCACCTCTGCTTTTGGGCGATTCCAATTTTCAGTAGAGAATGCGTAAAGGGTTAAATATTCAAGACCCATTTCGGCAGCTCCTTCTGTTACACTGCGCACCGATTTAACACCATTTTTGTGGCCAAAAATTCTAGGTTTACCGTTCTTTTTTGCCCATCTGCCATTGCCGTCCATAATGATGGCCACATGTTTAGGCAGGGTTTTTAGGTCAATGGATTCAGGTAAGGACATGAGATTTTTGCGCAAATATCAGATTAATTTAACGTTCGATGGCAGGGCAGGGACCTTGTTTGTTAAGCTTATAAGTCAAGCCAAAGCCTGTGATGACATACCAATCATTATCGTATGATTTTCCTAATTCATAAATTTCTTCAAACTCATTGGGTAAATCATCTATAGTATCTATAGAGGTTTTCCTAAATCCCCACTCTGTGCTTAAAGTTAAACGTCTGCCAAGGTTAAACTTAAAGCCAAGGCCAAATGGGAACGCAAAGTTAATCCCACTATTTGAGGCAGCGGGCATTGTTTCAAAATTTTCAATGCTTGCAGTCGAAGAAATTCCAAAAGCGCTAAGACCTGCAAAGAGATATGGTGCAAAAAAGTATTTTTTATCCCCCATTTGATATGGCAGAAAATTAAACTCAATTTGAGTGCTGAATTCAGTAATGTTACCTTCAAAAGATGCATTTCTAAATTGATTGAAGAGTAAGTCTTCTAGTTCATCTTCCGCAGCAAGCTTTGCTCTAAAAAAGTTAAAACGCCAACTATAACGTGGATTCAGGTTCCAACGAAACAAGGCTCCATAGCTGAGTTGTCCAATGCTGTTGCCAAGCTGTTTGTTAGGGTTTAATTCACCTATATAATAAGAACGGCCTACAAAAGGACCAAATTCTGTGCTTTTCTTTTGTGCCTTTGCTGCCAATAGCAAGGACATAATAATTATAAAGGTAAGACTAGCTTTTTTGAGCATTTGCTTGAAACGTGAAAAGGGGCAATTTAGTGTTAGAACTTTGGACGACTTCTTCGTCGTTTAACGATCTTTCTTGAAATAGAAACCGTGAAAGCAAGAAAAGCATCTTTGTCGGAGGGGTCTCCTCTTTGTTCTCCCGCAATGTCTTGTTTATCTTTAATTCCTCGATCAGGGTCAACTTGAAAATAAATGTTTCTGTCAGACAAAGTTGCTGTTTTTTCAGCTTCTGCTTGAGATACTCCCTGAGCAGTAAGGTCGCGTATTAAATTTTGTCTTCCATAGTAAGTGCCACTCACATCATCAATGTAATCAGTGAACGTCATCCTCATTGTCATTTCAAAATTAACAGCAGTGTAACGGTCTATGGACTTTCCAATACCGAAACCGTAAGGAATGTTAAAAGTAAAACGGCTGTATTTATCAGGTTGACCTGGCAATCCTTGTCCTTCTGTGCCTAATGGCTGAAGTGCCACCCATTGACCCCTAAATTCTGCTTTTGGATTAAAGTACATGTAACCAATTCCACCAAACACATATAAATCAAGATTCAATCCTTTTCTACCTCTTACACCCCTTAGTCGGTATAGATTGCCTCTTGCATTTTGAAATAAGTAAAATTCTGCCATAGCGTTGAGGTCGATATAACCTGACCTGAAGTGAAGGTTCCTGCCTTGTCGATCATCCCAATCGGTAAATCGGTCGTCTCCACGAAGCACGCCCCATTGAAGATTTCCTCTTAAAAAAAAAGCACCATTCAATTGATAGCGGTAGCCAACAAAAAGTGATGGTCTAGTGGCAGCAAAATCTAGATCTACAAAACCATCCCGGCCGACTGCATTAGCTCCACCAAGATCACCCAAGAAATTGGTAACACCAATACCACCAATAATTTGCCGGCGATATCTTTTCCATCTTTGAGCGTCTGCAAAATTGGGCAGTAACACAAAAACGATTAGTAGGAGGAATAAGATTCTTTTCATTTACGAATAATCGAAATGCAAATATAAAGAGATTCAAACAATCGATGAATCGAAAAGCTAGCTGTTTCTTTTATCCAAGCCCCAGTTTAACTTATTTCTTAGCGAACTTAAAAAGGTGCTGTTGGGCAATTGTATCAATTGAATTTGATGTGTCGCCTTTTTGATGTACATTACCTGCTTGTGCTTCAGGGTGTAAGATCTAGAATCAAGTGCTAAAAGAGAGCTGTCAGTCCTGCCCTCTACACTTATTTCCAATTCTGCACTGTCATCAATCACAATGGGTCGAACATTTAAGTTGTGTGGGGCAATCGGAGTAATTACATAACTCCCGCTGCTTGGCATAACTATTGGACCTCCGCAGCTAAGCGAGTATGCTGTAGAGCCAGTAGCTGTTGAAATGATCAAGCCATCGGCCCAATAAGAGTTAAGATGCATTCCATTTAATTTAACATTTACTGTTATCATTGAAGCACTGTCCCTTTTCATGATACTGATCTCATTCAAGGCAAAGTTGTCCTCACCCAAAATATTGTCCATTTGTTCCAATTGTAGCAGTGAACGCTTTTCTGTTTTGTAATTGTTCTCCATCAAACAATTCACAGCATATTGGATTTCTTCAGTCGCTGTATTGGATAGAAAGCCCATTCGTCCCGTATTAATGCCCAAAATTGGAATCCCTGCATTTCCCACTAATAAGACAGCATCTAAAAAGGTGCCATCACCACCAATACTGATAAAATAATCAAATGATGGAATTTCTTTGCGTTCTCTAAATATGTTTACTTCAAACTCAAATTCGACAGTGTTTTCTATCGCAGTATAGAGTTTGTGGTGAATGTGTATGATACATTTTTTTGAATGCAGCAGTTCAATTAAAGATTGAATGTCTTTTTGATACTTGGTTTCGATGCGATTACCGAAAAGGGCTATGTTCATTAGGTCTAAATTGGTGCTACAAAGTGGAAAAATAATCCACTATCGCCAAATTTATTAATTGAAAATTCAGTGCGCAATGTAAAATCATAATAACTCACAAAATCCAAGCCAATGCCTGATCCCATTTGCAATTCGTTTGCAAGTTCATTTCTTGGATAATTGACTTGATCACTGACAAAAGCTAAGTCAGTAAACACTCCCAAATACACTGCAAAATGAAATTTTCCAAATTGTTCTGGAATAAATTTTATGTTCATGTCTTGAGGCTGAATTAGTTGATATTTGAGTTGCGCTTTAGCTAAGCCAATGTGTTGCCCATCAATGACTGACAATTCATATGATCTTATCATAAAAGAATTGTAGCCCAGACCATTGCGCAATAGGTAAGGTTGATTGTCGTTTGCCGCTAGCACCCCACGAAGGCTGCCTGCAGCAAACCAACGTTTCTTAAGCTCAACATATTTTCGGATTTGCATTTGTATGTTTAGCAAATCTACCGGGCTATTGATTAATCCTATGCCAAACTTCTTAACGTTTAAATTAAAGAATGATCCTACTAAAGGATAGTTTTTAGAATCTCTTTTGTCAGAGGTGAAGTTGTAAAAAAGACTTAGATAATTTGTTCTTCTTTGATTTTCACCCAAATATTCAGGGTTTAGTTTTCTCACGGTATCCACAATATTGTTGTAATCATACTCCAATCCTACCGAATGCGAATTGAAAATCTTTTTTCTATACCTGTAGGTAGCTGCTGCTGAAAAGTTGCGAATTGCATCTCCTTCCTCTTGTTTGTATTGAAGACGTTTGTTTTTGAGGGTGTTGTAAGTGATTTCGTCAAGACGATTGTAAGAAACTCCAAAGCCAAGACCACTCCTTCTATTTTTATCAATGTAAGGAATGGAATAAGAGAGGCGCAAACGTTCTGTAAAGCCAAATTTTGCAGTCGCACTTAAACGCTCTTTTCTTCCCCGAACATTGTTGTGACTG
>OJFX01000744.1_pt1 | contig 12037 bp, 6 predicted proteins | sample 1594171 | NCBI WGS metagenome assembly OJFX01 (sample SAMN05416840, study PRJEB24817) | seawater metagenome | isolation source: Sea water | place: Canada:Atlantic | collected 2013-07
CTACACACTGCATATCGTCGGCAGCGTCAGATGTGTATAAGAGACAGGACGAAGGGCCATGCCGAACCGACGAGCTCCTCGGCCTCGTCGCCGATCATCTAACGGCCGACGTCCGCCTTGCGCGGGCCATCGACGCCGTCCTCGGCGATCGTGCCCATGCATTGGTTGCCCGTGACGCCCACGTGGCGCGGCGGATCGTCGACTGGTGTGGTTCCGAGAAGGTGGGCCAAGTGGCCGTGGTCGTTCCCCCGGGCATCGGCGCGCCCGACTGCCCGCCGCCATCGGATTACGCCCTCTTCGCGCGTTTCGGCGCCGGCGTCGAGGGTCGCCTCGGGGACCTCGTGCGATGCGAAGTGGCCATGCGCCCCCTCGTCCACACCCTGTTCTGCGACGTCGTCGTGGTGTCCAGCCTCGACATCGCCCTCGACCTCGTCGGGCGCGAGCCGGGTTGGCGCTTCGTGACGCCAAAAGGCGAGCTTGTGGACGCCGCCGGCATGGTCGGTGGGCACCGCGAGATCGCCCAAGGATTCGTCGGACGGCGCTCCAGCGCTGCCGACCTGGAGCAGCGGATCACCGAGCTCGACGCCGCGATCGAGCTTTCCGACGGGGAGATCGCGAAGAGCGAGGGGTTGATCCAAGATCTCGCCCTCGTCCGAGATCAGCGATCGAAGGACCGTGACACCCGGCGTACCGAACGCAGTGAATGTGAGTCCCGGCTCGCCGCGGTTGATGCACGGCTGTCGGACCTCGCGTCCACGGTCGAGGCCCACGCCCAGGAACGCCAGAAGGCAGAGTCCGAGCTGGCCCGGGTCGAAGAAGAGCTCAAGGCCGTCGAGCAGCAGAAGCTCGTGGCATCCGATGCGTTCGACGCAGAGAACGAGCGCCTGGAGCAAATGGAGAAGAGCCGCCGCGCTCTAGAGGCGGAGCGGGAAGACCTCCAGCGCGAGGAGGGCCGCGCCCAGGTGGAACTAAGTTCCGCCAAGGCCGAGCTCGGTGGCTTGGAGCAGCGCATCACCAGCTCCGAGCGCCTCATCGTTGAAACACGCGCCGAGATAGAGCGATCCCACACGCGCTCCACCACCTACGAGAAGAGCGCCGCGGAAGGCCGTGAGGAAGTCGCCGGTATCGAAGTGGAGGCTGAGGAACTCGCGGAGTCGAAGGCGGAGTTCGAAGCCATCGTCGATGAGTTGCGGGAGAGCGAGCGCAGCGGCGCCGAACGCATCTCTGAGACCCGGAAGAACGCGGAAGCGGTCCAAGGGGAGCTCGATCGTCACGCGGAGTCCCTTGGCAAGCTGAGGCTCGACGCTCAAAAGGCAGGCCTGGCCAGGGACGAGATCGTCGGTCGTGCGGCCGAGGAAATGGAGCTCGACGAAACGGACCTTCGGACCACCTTTGAGGCCTCCGAAGAGGAGCTCCTCGGGGAGGCTGAGCTGCGTGAACTCGAGAAGGCCGTTCAGAGCTTCAAGTCGCAGCTGGACCGCCTTGGTCCCGTGAACGTGGACGCCGTGCACGAGCTCGAGGAAGTTGGTGGCCGACTCGACCACTTGGAGACCCAAAGCGGCGACCTGGCCGATGCCCGCAAGACGTTGATGGACACGATCAAGACCATTGACGAGGAAAGCCGCCGGCTCTTCGTGGAGACCTTTGAAGAGGTGCGGGGCAACTTCCAGCGCATCTTCCGGTTGCTCTTCGGGGGCGGCAAGGCCGACATCGTTCTGGAGGAGGGCGTGGACGTGCTCGACGCGGGCGTCGAGATCGTCGCCCGTCCACCGGGGCGCGAGCTACTCAAGATTGGCCTGCTCTCCGGCGGCCAGCGGACGATGACCGCGCTGGCCCTACTGTTCGCCGTCTTCGAGGCGCGACCGAGCCCCTTCTGCGTCCTCGACGAAGTCGACGCTGCGTTGGATGATGCCAACGTCGACCGTTTCCTTGGCATGCTCGACGGGTTCCGCGAGTCGACGCAGTTCATCGTGGTGACCCACAACAAGGGCACGATGGCGGCGGCCCAGGCCCTTTATGGCGTCACCATGCAGGTGAAAGGCGTCTCGCGCTTCGTCTCCGTGGAGCTCGATGAGATCGACGAGTTCGCACCGGAGTCCACCGGGTCAGCCAAGGCCTCCTCGGGGCCAGGGTCCACGCAGGGGGACCTGAGCGAAGGGAGCGCCGGTGATGCGGGGTCGCCAGATGGAGACCCAGGTGGAGACCCAGGTGGAGACCCAGATGGGGGCGATGAATCCGGCGAGCCGATCAAGGAGATTCGCGCCCAGGGACCGCCGACCGTTGTGTCACTGGATGCCGAGAGCGGCGCCGACGTTGAGAAAGGAGTCGGGGCCGCCGCCCTTGGGGCCGCCCAGGACGACTCAGCCTGAAGCTGATGGGGGGCCGGCCACGTGTCCGGCCTTCTTGCCGCCCGGCGATTTGATGGGGTGGGCGAAGCCGTGATCGACCTCGGCGGCTGTCGAGCACCTCTTGGTGAGGCGCGAACCGGCCCATTCGGAAGTGCCAAGCGGCGCGTGGGAAAATTTGGTGCGAATCCTTGGCGGGTCTTTGGCTGCCATACGTTGAGCCTATTGGAAGTAGTTGTTCCAGCCCCATTTCCCTGCGCACCCAACGCTTTATGGCTTCTTGTTCCCCCCAATACACGGTCACGAACCTCCAGCCGAGTGGCCCGTGTGGCGAGATCTGCGATGGGGTCTCGACGGGACCCGTCACCGTCGATGGGAAGATCGATCAGCACGGGAACTGCGTCTTCACTTATGAAGTCGAACGCCTACCGGACGGCAAGGTCTTCAGTGGCAAAGAGTCGATCACGTGTCCGAACACCAAGGCAATTGAGATCCACTGCACGGACGATAAGACCTGCGTGCTCATGCGGATCGAGCTCTGGTGCGAAGAGAGCCAGTCTTGACTCGGACCGGGAGGCTCCCGCTCCGATGGGCCCGGACCACGTCCCCCGTGTTTCCTCCGAGGACGATCCACGGCGCATCTCCTCAGTACCCCCGGTCGCTACCGGTCGATTCGAGCATGATGGGGAGCGCCCTTTTCTCCCTCGTCTCCACCGGATCGGCTCGCCTGGGCCTGGCGTGCGCCCCGGGTCTCCCAGATCGACGCCCATCGCCGCTGGGTCGGGTTGAATTGGACCGGATCACCACAGGAGGACGTTTCCATGGCTCTCGAATCCAACGATAGAAACGCGAAGATTGACGAGTATCGCAGGCAGCTCGTGCGCCGCGAAGTCTCCATTGACTCGATCGATGAGGCAGAGGTCGCGTCCGCCGGCATGGGACCCTTTGGGTCCAAGGCGGCCGGGGATGTCGTCGAGTTCCAAGAGGTGCGAGACTCCGTTCGGATGGCGGTGGCGGACCTGCCGCTCTCGCAAGGAACGGCCCTGAGGCTCAAGTACTTCGAAGGGCTCACTAGCGAAGCGATCGCCAAAAGGACGGGCCGCGGGCTTCGGACGATCGAGCGGGACCTGAAGGAAGGCCGCGACTCCGTGGAGCGGTCCTTGGTCCGAGGGGGGATCTTCCATCCCGAGTTCGGACTGGCTGGTCTTGCTGCGGTGGTCCCCTCAGCCGAGCTGCTCTCTCTCTCCAAGGAGCTCGCCGCGTCGCCTGCAGCGGCTTCTTCCGTGGCTTCTTCGGTGGCTTCTTCCGGGGCTTCTTCCGGGGCGGGAGCCCGGGGCCACTACCTTGTGTCGCCGGTGGCGAAGTCGGCGGCGGCGGCGGTCGCCCTCCTCCTTCTGGGAGCGGCTGCCTCCTTCCTCTGGCCGTTGGACAACACCGCGGCTGCCTCAGGTTCCGAGCTCCTTGACGGCGTACCAGCGGATGGGGCTTCGATGGACGCGGACCTTGTTCCGTCAGAGTCCCCCTCGGCCTCCTTGGGTGGCGGCGTGGAATTGGAGCGGCGAGCAGCGGTCCCATCCCAGCCCCCTGTGAAGGATGCGGCTGGCGCAGCCGCGGCCACATCGGACGACGACCCGGGTGCGCTAGTGCGTGAGCCGGCCTTGAAGCCCAAGGCGATGACTCTGATCGTGACCGATCACGGCGTACCCGTGACAGGGATGACGTTCGGACTAAGCGCCAAGGATGACACGGGGCGGATCCGCGGTATGTACGCCAAGGGGCCCGACTCAGACCTTCATGTGGTGGAGGACTCGCCGGGCGTCTACTCCGTGCATGCGGCGTTGGTGGGGCAGTACTGCACCTTCTCGGTGGTGGCGCCTATCCCCGAGGTGCCCGTCAACAACACGAATACCCCGTTGTCGGAAGGCTACTACGTCATTCGGATCGAGCGCCTCATCGATGAGGAGCCGGAGACGATCAACGTCCCGCTGAATACGGCGCCGCGTGCCTTCAAGGTCGATTTCGTGGAGGGCCAGGACTTCGACCTGGCCAAGGGGATTTCGCCTACCTACCACTATCGCCACGTGGTGAACCTCCAGCCGGCTGTTTGGCTCCTGGGGATGCCGCGCTACGACACGATCATCGAGTATCCGCGCAGCAGCACGGTGCCGCGGTGGTCCAAGCCGTACGACGGAAAGCTTCGGTTCGTGGCGACGCAGCCAGAGGGGGGCGACATTCGTCGGGTCAACGGCACGGGGTCGATCGCGCTCTGGCAGAGCTTCCCTTCGTCTCCCGCCGAATACGACTGACCGCTCGGAGGTGCTCGTCGCAGGCACGAAGGGGAAACCCCTCCCGTTTTGGGACCTGAGGGGCCTCCTGCCGATACGCAGCGGGTCGGTATCAAGGGGCCTACGAGGGCCTGTCGATCGGATGGGCAGTGCGTCTCATTGGATCGATCATCGCCCTCTTGGGCCTGTGCCTTGTCTATTGGACGGGGCTGAAAGCGGGCGCCTCTGAGCGCTCGGCTGCGGAGTCACGTTCCGGCGGTGCCGCGGCGGCCGGATTCCAGGCGCCCGCGGGGTCCGTCTATACGTCCGGTGTCGAAGTGGAGTCGCTTCTTCGATCCTGGGCGGACGTGGACCGAGGCCGAATTCGACTCGTCCAGGTGGCCGAGGTGGAGGGGCGGGCTCCGGTCACAGGTATCGAATTCGCCGCCCGTCCGTTCGGCTCTGGGGCTGGGCTGCCGCTCACGGTGTTGCTCCTTGGTGGCGCCGACGGCACGTCCCTCGTGGGCGGTGAAGCTGTCCTGCACGCGGCCCACGCCCTCTTGCTTCACCTCGATGAGCTGCGGCCTGACGTGCGGGTGGTTGCAATTCCCAGGTGCGCGCCTGATGCACTGTCGTACACCGCTGGGGAGGCCATCGACCCGGCCTTTGAGGCTTGGTCCCCGGACGAGGATCAGGATGGGCTGGATCAAGAGGATCCCCCGGACGATCTGGATGGAGATGGCATGACCCTCGACATGCTGGTCGAAGCCCCCGATGGGGATTGGTGCCTGGCGAGCGATCGCCGGGTGTTGGTCCGAGCAGGCCCGCGGGATGCACCGCGCTACCGCCTGACGAGGGAGGGGCGAGACGACGATTCGGACGGCCTGCACAACGAGGATGGCCGAGCAGGCGTCGACTGGGCGCGTACGTTCCCGGTGGGATGGCCGGGGCCCGCGTCCGACGGCTCGGGCGGTGAGCGTCCGATGGAGGACCCGGTGACCCGTGCGGTGGCGGACTTCGTCCTCGAGCTCGATCCAACGGTGACGATGATCTTCGCGGGCAACCATGGGGGGCTACGGTTCTTCGGGGGGTGCGTGGACGGCGACAAAAGCGAGCGCGTGTTGGACCTCAGGGCGCGGCTCGTCGCGGGCTTTGCCCGGGCGACCGGCCGTTCGACTCTGTCGGCCAGCGCCGGGCCCTTGCCAAAACCATCGGGGACGTTCGGAGATTGGCTCCAGGCGGTGATCCGGGGCACGGTCGTTGAGGTCTCTCCGTGGGGGCCAACGGCCGTTTGGATGGACGGGCGGCCGTTGGCAGGATCGTCCGATGCGACGGCGTTTGTCCCTCGGCCTTTGGACCAGTCCGGCGACCTGCTGGAGATGGGCCGTGCCCCAGACGACGTCAGTGCGCTCTGGATGCGGTGGCTGGACGACGTGCGCGGCGGCGCGGGCTTCGTGGACTGGCACCCCGTGGACCTGGGGGGCGGCGTCACGGGTTTGGTGGGAGGCTGGGAGCCGTTCACGAAGGTCAACCCACCGGCGGATCAGCTGGCGTTCGCCTTGGAGGGCATGGCCCCCTTCGTGGAAGGCGTGTTGGCGGCACTTCCCAAGTACGAGATCGAGGTACTGGACGTGCAGCGCGACGGCTCGCTCGTGCGGATTCAGGCGCGGGTTTCGAACCGCGGGGTCCTGGAACCGGTCGCGCAAAAGCCCACCGCGGAGGCGTCGGGCGACGAGTCCTCTGCGACAAATGGCGGAGTCACGCTTTCCCTTGAGGCAGCATGCGACGCCGCCATCGTCGTGGGTGGTGCGTGCGCGAACCTCGGCGAGCTGCGGCCCGGCGCCGTCTCCGCACCGGTCACCTGGATTCTCGAAGCTCCACCGGGCGGCGTCATCGCCCTGCGTGCGAAGGGGCCGAGCGGCCTGGGTGTTGAGCGCGAGGTGCGTCCGTGAAGGCCCTCTGCCTGGTAGCCGTGGCGGCTCTTGTCTTTGCCCTTGGGGTCGTCTTGCCAGGGGGCGTTCGTGCGGCCCAAGAGCCGGTACCCACTCCCGTAGATTCACCGCTGGCACCAGGCGGAGTCGTCGATGCGCAAGGGTCCAAGATTCAGGATCGAAGCGAGTCGAGTCGCCAGGGTGCAGCAGCTTTCCGCGAACGGGTTCGCGCCGCTGCGGCGGCCCTCGAAGTCCCCGTGTCCGCGGCGGAGACTCCAGGGGGCCTCGTCTACCTGCGGGCGGGCCATCCTGCGGGACCCACGGTCGTCGTGATACCTCCGACGGATGGAGACGGGTTGGCCGCACGCATGGTGCGCGGATCCGATACGTCGGCGCCCTTGGGTCACGTCCACAGCGCGATGGAGAACGCGGTCGCCCTACTGGGGCGCGCCTTGAGGGAGGAGGGAGTCGCAGGTCGACTCTCGACGTCTTCGGTTCTCATCGTCCTGGGACCGGGGGAGCGGCTCACGGAGTCCCTGGGCGCTCGTAGCGAAGCCGAGCGCACCACTGGATTCGAACAGAACTTCCCGTGGCGTTGGGACGAAGCCCGCGAGACCCATGGGGCAGAGGCTGGTCCTTATCCGGCCAGCAGGCCCGATGTCATGGCGCTCTCGGACCTGCTGCTGTCCGACCCCCGGATCTCTTGTGTCCTTCGTGCGGTTCCCACGCCCCTGGGTCCTCATTCGCCACCGGCATCCCTGGCGGCCTTTGTGAAGGGGCGCCTGAAGCTCGAGCACCGTTCGCCGCCCACAGCCGATGCGCTCGCCTCCGAGGTGGCCGCCGCCCTTCGGGAGCTGCCGGAGCTTCAGTGGTCAGGGCCCGTCTGGCGTCGCATGGGCGCCAACTCGTGGGTCGTGGACTTGATGCTCGAGAACGCTGGGTCTCGCCCCACGGGCCCAAGCCGGGGGCCAGCCAAGGAACTCCGATTGCCCCAAGGCATCCAGCTCGACGTGCGAGTGCGCGGTGAGAGCTATCGTTGGATCGCCTGTGGAGCCGCGCCAAGGGCCCCCGTTGCGCTCCAGGATCGCCCCATCCGAAAGGGCGAGGCCACGCTGCCGAGCCTTGGGCCTGGCGAGGCCCTCAGGGTCAGGCTGGTCTTGAGTGCCGATGGGAAGGCCGCCGCCGAGCCGCCCGTTTTGGACATTGCGGCCTCCTCGGGACGGGCCATTGGGGCGGATCTGATGGGCTTGAGCCCGCCGGCGAGCCAGTGAGAGCTCGTCCTGTCCCGTTCCCAGGCGATTGACCTTGAGGCCCCGCCGGGAGGGCGGCGGGACCGATTTGGGGCTCTGATTCAGGCCGAGGCAGTGCCTGTGCCGATGCTGAGCTGAGGCCCGGCGTTCGATCGGGAAGCGGATTCCGGCTCAGAGTCATGGTTTACGTGTGGCGCTGTTCCGAGGCCGGTTCCCCCTCCCGGGTCCGCGCGTGACTCCCCCCTGGGGGCGTGTCCCGCGCTCCGACCCCGGCGACACGCCGCAAATGACCATGAGTGACAGCTTCGCCCCCAAGGATCCGCACCCGACTCCCAACGATCCACAGCCGGGCAGCCCTGTTCCTCCGGCAGGGCTCTCGGCCATCGCCAGAGAGGCGGCGGCACGTGAGGCGCTCGATGCCCCTGAATGGTCAGGGACCCTTGAGGAATACCTAGCCAAGGTCGACGGAGATCCTGCTCTGGCGCGGAACGCGTGGCAGCGTATGTCCGACATGATCGCTTCCTTCGGCCAGGTTGCGGGGGATGGCACCAGGAATGGGGGACAGCAGCGCCGGGCTTCACAGGGGGCCAGCGTTCCCCGTTACCGCCTGTTCGACGACCCCCTCGGCGCCGCCCGCCATGGCGGAGATGGCGTGGGGCCCGACGCGGTCTTCGGCCTAGATCAATCGCTCCACGACCTTGTGATGACGATTCGCGCGGGGGCACGGGGGCTTGGTCCGGAGCGGCGGATCATCCTCCTGCACGGCCCGGTGGGCTCCGCCAAGAGCACGATTGCTCGACTCCTCAAGCGAGGCCTCGAGGCCTACACGAAGACGGATGCAGGGGCGATCTATACCTTCGACTGGCACATTGACGGCCAGGTCATCCCATCGCCGATGAACCAAGACCCGCTGTTCTTGATGCCCGAGAGCGCACGGCCGGCGATGGAATCTGCGCTCAACGCGAAGGCCCAGCGCGAGGACACGATCCGCATCGACGGCGCGCTCGATCCGGTCTCCCAGTTCTGGCTCAACGAACTCATGGACCGCTATGACGGTTCCTGGGAGAAGGCGATGGGGCACGTCCGGGTACGCCGATTCGCATTCTCAGAGGCCGCGCGTGTGGGCATCGGAACGTTCCAGCCCAAGGATGAAAAGAACCAGGACAGCACGGAACTGACCGGCGATCTGAACTACCGCAAGATCGCGGAGTACGGTTCAGACAGCGACCCGCGCGCGTTCAACTTCGACGGAGAATTCAACGTTGCGAACCGCGGCATGCTCGAGTTCATCGAAGTCTTGAAACTGGACGTCGCGTTCCTGTACGACCTGCTCGGGGCCACCCAAGAGCATTCGATCAAGCCGAAGAAGTTCCAGTCGACTCACATCGACGAAGTGATCCTCGGGCACACGAACGAGCCGGAGTTCCGCAGGCTGCAGAACAACGAGCTCATGGAGGCATTCCGGGATCGGACGATCCGCATCGACGTGCCCTACAACGTGCGCATCCAGGACGAGGCGGAGATCCACCGGCGCCGATTTGGCGTTCGAGGTGCTCCCGGGCGCAAGCTAAGCCCACACTCACTGGAGGTCGCTTCGCTTTGGGCTGTCCTGACACGCCTCGAGGATCCCAAGCACCCGAGCCTTTCGCTCGAGCAAAAAGCGCGGCTCTATGACGGTGCCGAGGTTCCCGGATTCACGTCGGAGGAAGTGCTCGAGCTGCGAGCCCAGGCGCCGCGGGAGGGCCTCGACGGGATCAGTCCGCGCTACGTGCAGGATCGCATCGCCACGTGCCTGGTGGCCGACCAGCGCGTTATCGGTCCACGGGACGTGCTGGACGCGATCGAGTTGGGTCTGGGCGCGCACTCCATGGTCGCGGGGGATGAGCAGCGCACGCGCTATCGCGAGCTCGTGAGCGTCGTCCGTGAGGCCTACGACCAGATCATCCGGGAGGAGGTCGAAGCCGCCATCGCCGCCGACGAGGACGCCCTCGACAGGCTGTGCTCCAAGTACCTGGACAACATCCGGGCGTATACCACCCGCGAGCGGGTCGCCGGGGAAGACGGCGTCATGCGTGAGCCCGACGAGCGCCTCATGCGAAGCGTCGAGGAGAAGACGCAGATCCCCGAGGCTCGCAAAGATGACTTCCGCCATGAGCTGATGAACTACATCGGTGCGATCCACCTCGAGGGTGGGCAGTTCGACTACCGGAAGAACCGGCGCCTTCGCCGGGCGCTCGAGCTCAAGCTGTTCGAGGATCGGCGCGACTCCATTCAGCTGACAAGCCTCGTCTCGTCGGTGATCGACCCAGACACGGACGAAAAGATCAAGGTGATCCGCGACCGGCTCTGCCGGCGGTTCGGCTACGACGAGGCATCGGCGGAAATCGTCCTGCGGGACGTGGCGGGTCTCTTTGTGCGCGCCGAGGCCGAAGCCGCGGAGAGTCAAGCCAGTGCTGGCAAGGACGACGAGGAAGCGGCTTAGGTCATGGGACGGCAGATCTACCGCATGGAGCGCGATCGTGCGCGCTTCAAGGACGTGGTCCGCGGCAAGATCCGCGGTGACCTGCGGCGCTACCTGTCGTCCTCAGAGCTCGTTGGGAAGCAGGGCGACAAGGTCGTGTCGATCCCGATCCCCTCGATCGAGCTCCCGCGCTTTCGGTTCGGCTCCAACGAGGGCGGTGTGGGGCAAGGGGATGGGGAAGCCGGGGAGCCCGTGGATGGCAAGGCCAACGGCGAGGGGCACGGGCCCGGCGCGGGGGAGCAGGATGGGCAGCACATTCTCGAGGCCGAGGTCGAGCTCTCCGAGCTAGCGGAGATGCTCGGGGAGGAGCTCGAACTCCCGCGCATTGAGCCGAAGGGCAAAGACGAGCTGCTCGTGGAGGGCGGCCGCTGGAGCGGGATCCGGTCCCAGGGGCCGCAGTCGCTGCGGCACTTCCGGCGCACCTACCGGCGCGCCCTGGCGCGCACGATTGCATCCGGTGCCTTCGATCCATTGGATCCCGTGGTCACGCCCATTCGCGACGACGAGAGATTCCGAGCCCGTAGGCCAGAGCCCCGTCCCGAGTCTTCGGCCGTCGTGTTCCACATGATGGACGTCTCGGGGTCCATGGGCCGCGAGCAGAAGGACATCGTCCGCATCCAAGCGTTCTGGATCGACACGTGGCTTCGGAGCCAGTATCGCTCGCTGGAGGTGGTCTACATCGTTCACGATGCCACCGCCAAGGTCGTCGACAAGGACACGTTCTTCCACCTGCGCGAATCAGGGGGGACCAAGATCTCATCGGCTTACGAGCTGTGCCTTGATCAGATTCGCAACCAGTACCGCAGCGAGGACTACAACATCTACCCGTTCCACTATTCGGACGGCGACAACTGGAGCGCGCGGGACACGGATCGCTGCGTTGCCATGGTGCGCGACGAGATGCTGCCGCGCGTGAATCAGTTCTGCTACGGACAGGTGAAGAGCGCCTACGGATCAGGGCAGTTCAAGAAGGACCTCGACGTGGCCTTTGGGGGCGACGAACGCCTGGTGACGAGTTCCGTGAGCGACCGGGGCGGCATCCCGGACGCCATCAAGGCCTTTTTAGGTCAGGGGCGCTAATGGTCTCTGGTCCCTCATTGCCCCCGCACCTCATGGATGCGGCCCGCCGCGCGGAAGCGGCCGCACAGGACGCCGGTCTGACCTTCTTCGAGGTCGTATTCGAGATGCTGGACGCCGCGGACGTGAACGCCGTGGCCGCGTATGGGGGCTTCCCCGTGCGGTACGCGTCCTGGCGCTTCGGAATGGACTACGAGCGGCTGGCGAAGGGGTACGACTGGGGCCTTTCGAAGATCTACGAGCTCGTGATCAACAACGATCCGACGATCGCCTACCTGGTGCGCTCGAACAGCTTGATGGAGCAGAAGCTCGTCATGGCCCACGTCATGGGGCATGCGGATTTCTTCCGGAACAACGCGTGGTTCGCTCCCACCGAGCGGCGCATGCTCGATCGGTTCGGGGAGCACGCCAGGCGCATTCAGGCGCACTCCGACCGTCACGGAGCTGACGCCGTGGAGCGCTTCTTGGACATGGGCTTGAGCCTCGAGCCCCTTCTCGATCCCCATGGGCCGCTCATGCGTCACCGCGCGAAGGCCGCCGCAGCCGTGGCCGATGGGGCGCATCCTGGAACGGCGAGCGGCCGGATGACCGCCGCGGAACGCAGCCACAAGCACCTGCATTCCATGATGCAAGGGGAGCGGGCGGGGGA
>OJFX01000746.1_pt1 | contig 12028 bp, 10 predicted proteins | sample 1594171 | NCBI WGS metagenome assembly OJFX01 (sample SAMN05416840, study PRJEB24817) | seawater metagenome | isolation source: Sea water | place: Canada:Atlantic | collected 2013-07
TAATACCCGCGATATGCCGGGATTTTTCCTGTCTCGCCAAGCGCAAGCCATGGCCGTGCTGGAAGAAGTCGGGGCGGAAAACCTCAAACTACAGTTTGATCTCTACCACTGCCAGATCATGGATGGCGATTTGATTCGCCACCTTGAACGCCAGTTCAGCGCCATCGGCCATATTCAAGTGGCAGGTGTGCCAGAGCGCCACGAGCCGAATGTAGGAGAAGTGCATTATCCCGCCATTTTTGAGCGGTTAAGTGCGCTGGATTACACCGGTTGGATCGGCTGTGAGTATCGGCCCAAGGCAGAAACCCGAGCGGGGCTAGGATGGGGCGAAGCTTGGGGGCTAACCACTCATTGATATCCGTCAGCTCAAATAAAAACGAGAAAAACGCAAACAATAACAACAGTGCATAGGAGCAAAACGATGCATATCGCCATTACCGGTGCGGCAGGCTTTCTAGGCCAGCGGTTAGTGCAACAGCTGCTGACTAGAGGTGAGCTTCGCCAGCAGCCGATTACGCGGCTAACGCTGATTGATCAGATAGAAGCACCGTTGCCTGATGCGGGAAACATCGCCGTCACATCAAAGGCGCTGGATATTACCGAGTCCGGTGCACTGGATAGCGTACTGGAGCAACGCCCTGATGTTATTTATCACCTGGCGGCGGTCGTGAGCTCTGCCGCAGAAGCCGATTTGGAACTCGGTATGCGGGTTAATTTCGATGCCACCCGGGCGCTGTTGGAAGGCTGCCTGGAGCAGTCACTGACCGATACTCGCTTGATTATGGCCAGCTCCGTGGCGGCCTACGGTGGTGAGCTGCCGGAAGTGCTGGATGATATGACGGCACTCCACCCGCAGAACTCCTACGGCGCCCAAAAGGCCATGTGTGAGCTGCTCATCAACGATTACAGCCGCCGTGGGCTTATCGATGGTTTAGTACTGCGGCTACCGACCATTGTGATTCGTCCTGGCCGACCGAACGCCGCCGCCTCCAGCTTTGCTTCCAGCATCCTGCGTGAGCCGCTCAATGGCGAAGAGGCGGTTTGCCCGGTGCCCGTTGAACTGCCGATGTTTGTAATGTCGCCCGGCAAGGTGGTGGATGCGCTAATTCATGGCGCTGAGGTTTCGATCGGAGCGCTGGCGCCTTTTCGAGCCTTTATGCTGCCGGGCATCACCGTCACGGTGGCCCAAATGCTGGAAGCACTGGGTGACGTCGCGGGAGAAAAAGCGCTTTCACTGGTACGCCATGAACCCGACCCACGCATTGAAGCCATTGTGGCGAGCTGGCCCGCCCGGTTTGAAACCACGAAAGCCAAGCAGCTTGGCTTTGTTGGCGATGACAACTTTAAGCAGATTATTGATGCGTTCGTTACTGAATCGAAGTGAGTTTCTGCCCTGCCGTAAGCGGTAGGAAACTGCCTGGGCGACACCCGCAGGCGGGTAAGTTGCCCCAACGACCACCCTCACAACAATATAAAGAGGGCACGACAATGACGAAGCAACACATGACTCCAACGCTCAAGCGCCATGTTTTGGTGGCCGCGATTAGCGGTATCGCCACGGCAGGTATCGCACTTCAAGCCCACGCGGCGACGGAAGTGAACTTGGGCCATACACTCTCCTCGACTTCGCACTACTCGGTAGGTGCTGATGCGTTTAAAGAGACGCTGGAGCGATTATCCGATGGCGAGTTCACGGTTACCGAGCACACTTCTGGGTCGCTGGGCGGCGAACGGGAGATGATCGAAGGCCTGCAGATCGGCACGGTCGACGTGGTGATTACCTCTACTGGTCCGCTGGGTAACTTTGTGCCGGAAAGCTATGTGCTCGACCTGCCGTTCCTGTTTGAAAACTACGACCAGGCTCGCTGCGTGTTGGATAGCGAACTGGGCGATGAGCTGTTGGAAAAAATGGGCGAGCATGACTTGGTGGGTTTGGCGTGGTCTGAAAATGGTTTTCGCCACCTAACCAATAGCCAGCGCGAGATCGCCACACCCGCGGATGCCGAGGGCTTGCGCGTACGCACCATGGAGAACGCGGTACACCAGGAGGCGTTCCGTCAGATGGGCGCCCGCCCAACGCCAATGGCCTTTCCTGAACTGTTCACCGCGCTTCAGCAGGGCACCGTCGATGGTCAGGAAAACCCGATTACCGTCATCGTCGCCACCAACTTCTGGGAAGTGCAGGACTACCTCTCGCTCACCGGGCATGTCTATTCACCGGCCATCGTGCTGGGGTCGCCCATTCTGCTGGACGGTTTGAGTGATGAGGAGCGGGGTTGGTTTATGGAGGCAGCTGCGGCCTCTGCACAGGCCACCCGGGAAGAAGTTTCGCGCCTAGAGCGTGAAGGGGTAGCGCTGCTGGAAGAGAATGGCATGACGGTAAAAACCGATATCGATATCGCCCCCTTCCAGGAAGCGGTACAGCCTGCCTATGAGATATTTACCTCGGAATACGGCACTGAAATGCTTGAGCGCGTTCAGGAAACAGCCAGCGGTTGTTAAGTAACCCTGACAAGCGCTTCCCTACCTCGGCCTCCGGCATCTCGGAGGCCGCTTTGGCATGGTGAATTCTTATGCTAGCGGTCTTTCTTCGTTTTGAGCACCAGTTAACCCGGCTCGCTATGCTGCTTGCCGTGGCGATGCTGGCGATCTCGGTGACGCTCAGTTTTTATCAGGTGCTCACCCGTTTCGTCTTCAATGCGCCCTCGACCTGGACGGAAGTGGCTTCTCGAGCGGCAATGATTTGGTGTGTCTTCCTGGCGGCGGCTGCCACGTTTCGGGGCGGCTACATGATGGCCGTGGAGGTTGTTTATAAGCTAGTACCCACGCGCTTTCTGAGACTACTGGAAGTCGCCATTGTGGTGTGCTGCCTGCTGGTGTTGGTGGTGCTAATTCACTATGGCATTCAAATGACCATGCGGGTGAGCAATCAAACCATGTCAGGAATGAACATCTCGATGGCGTGGGCGTATGCAGCGATTCCGACGGGCTCTAGCTTTGCCATTGTTGCCGTGGTGGCTAGGCTGCTCGCACAGCTTACTGGCCGGGAAAAGGTAGGCCCTGAAAATAGCGAGATCACGCCGGAGGCTGAAGCATCCCAGGATGCACCGCGACCAGAGCGGGAGGTACAGCCATGAACATGGTTATAGGCCTGTCGCTGATCATTCTGTTTACCTTCGGGGTGCCGATTGCGATTTCGATAATCCTGGCCTCGATTATCGGCATTGAATTCTTCACGCGTCTGCCACTGCTGCTGGTGCCTCAGCAGATGTTTATCGGTATCGATAAATTTCCGCTAATGGCGATTCCTTTTTTTATCCTCGCCGGAAATCTGATGGCCGCGGGGGGCATCTCCCAGCGCTTGGTGGACCTGGCAAAATCCATCGTTGGCCGGGTGCAGGGCGGGCTGGCCATGTCCTGCGTACTGACCTGCATGATGTTTGCTGCGGTGTCCGGTTCCAGCGTGGCAACGACCTTTGCGATCGGGGCTATCTTGATTCCCGCCATGGTCAAACATGGTTATCCCAAGCCGCTGGCTGCCTCCATACAGGCCTCATCAGCAGAGCTTGGGGTGCTGATCCCGCCCTCGATCCCATTGATCCTTTACGGCGTGAGTACCGATACCTCTATCGGGCAGCTTTTTTTAGCGGGCATCGGCCCCGGCATATTGATTGGCAGCGCGCTGATTCTCTTTCTCTACCTGTTCTGCAAAGTGCGGGGCTACGGAAAAGACGACTATAAAGACAGCACCGGTTTTATGGTCTCGGTGAAGCGTGCCTGGGTCGCGATGCTGATGCCGGTGGTCGTGATTGGCGGTATCTACGGTGGGGTATTTACCCCGACGGAAGCCTCCGCCGTGGCCGTGTTTTTTGCGCTGATCGTGGGTGGTTTCTACTACCGGGAACTGAAGGTCGACGACCTCTGGCCGATTATGCGCCAGAGCGTTGTCTCTACCGCTGCGGTCATGCTGATTATCGCCGCCGCCTCGCTCTTTAGCTTTCTGCTCAGCCGAACGGGGCTGCCTGCGCAAATTGCCACCCTAGTCACCAATACCATCAATGACCCGCTGATGTTTCTGCTGGTGGTCAATGCGCTGCTGCTGGTCGTCGGTATGTTTATCGAAACTTCCGCCGCTATTTTAGTGCTGGCGCCGATCTTGACGCCGATCGCTATTCAGTTCGGTATTCATCCGGTTCATTTTGGTCTAGTCATGGTGGTTAACCTAGCTCTGGGCATGATCACGCCACCGCTGGGCGTGAACCTGTTTGCTGCCTGTGCAGTCGCCAAAATATCGATCGATCAAATGCTGCCCTGGCTGGTGCGTTTTGTGCTGGTGGTGCTGGCCTGCCTGATGGCAATTACTTATATGCCTTGGATATCTATGGGGCTGGTGAACCTTTTCTACGGTTAAGCAAGATGGTTGAGGGTTAAAAAACACAATAAAAGGAGTTTTGTATGTATCAGGCATTAACGTTACCACCGCAGCAGGCGCTGATTGGTGATGCGTGGGTAAATACCGCCGCTACGCTACAGGTAGAAGCCCCCGCCACGGGGGAGCTGCTGGCGCGTATTGCGCGTAGCCAAGCGGAAGAGGTCGATGCCGCCGTTCAGGCAGCGCGTCGGGCCTTTTGTGGCCAGTTAGGCGAGTGGGCTCGCTGGTCTGCCCGGCAACGCAGCGAGTGGCTGCTGCGCTTCGCCGATGTGATCGAGGCGCATCATGAACAGCTAGCACAGCTTGAGTGTGCCGATACCGGTAAGCCGATGACGCAAGCCAAAGGGGATATATCCGCCTGCGCTCGCTACTTCCGCTTTTATGGTGGGGCGGCGGACAAGCTTCACGGTGAAACCATCCCCTTTGAAACTGACTTCGCGGTAATGACACTGCGCGAGCCTTACGGCGTATGCGCCCAGATTATTCCCTGGAATTATCCTTCTCAGATATTCGGCCGCTGTGTGGCAGCCGCGCTGGCGGCAGGTAACTGCGTGGTGCTTAAGCCCGCCGAAGATGCCTGCTTGAGCGTGCTGCGCTTGGCAGAACTGGCGGTAAGTCATGGGCTTCCGGCGGGAGCACTCAATGTTGTGCCAGGCTTTGGTTATGAAGCAGGTGCAGCGCTTGCCGCCCATCCCCAAATTGATCATCTCTCTTTCACCGGCTCACCGGAGACCGGTACCCATGTCGCCCAAGCGGCCGCCCAGCACCATGTGCCGGTCACGTTGGAGCTAGGTGGGAAATCGCCTCAACTCGTGTTTGCCGATGCGGATCTTGATGCAGCGCTTCCGGCCGTCGTACGCGGTATTGTTCAGAACGCAGGCCAGACCTGTTCGGCGGGTAGCCGTCTGCTGGTGCAGCGTGAAATCGCCGATAGCGTGGTGGACAATCTGTGTGAGCGCTTTGCTGCTTTGCGCTGTGATGCAGGCGAAGCCGATGCCGACTGTGGCCCGCTGATCAATGCGCGGCAAAAAGCCAAACTGGAAGAACGTTTGGCGGCGGCCAAAGCCGATGGCATTCGCGTTGCGGCCATAGGCGAGCTAGCGTCGAGCGCACCGGGTGGTGGTCACTTTGTACTGCCTCAACTGTTGACCGATATTCCAGAGGGGCATGAAGTGCTGCGCGAAGAGCTGTTTGGCCCGGTACTGGTGGTGCAGGTGTTTGAGGACGAAGCCGAAGCGCTAGCACTTGCTAATGCCACCGATTTTGGCCTGTGTGCCGGTATCTGGACGCGTGACGGCGGACGTCAGCTGCGCTTGGCCAAAGGCATTCGCAGTGGTCAGGTGTTCATCAATAATTACGGTGCCGCCGGTGGTGTTGAACTACCTTTTGGTGGCGTTGGGCGTTCAGGGCATGGTCGTGAAAAGGGCTTTGAAGGCTTGCGGAGCTATACCCGAATCAAGACCGTCGCTATCAAGCACGGCTAGGACAGTAACCAAGTAAAAGGAGTCATCATAATGACAACAACTCGCCAGGTAGGCATCGTCGGCGTTGGTCTGATGGGCCATGGGATCGCCAGCAGTCTAATACGCGCAGGCCATCAGGTCAGTTTTCTGAATCACTCGGGTAACCAGCCAGTAGATGACTTACTGGCAGCCGGTGCCACTGCGCTGGATTCAGGGCGCGAAGTGGCCCAGAGTGCGGAAGTGGTGATTCTTTGCGTCACCGGCTCCCCTCAAGTCGAGGCGGTGCTGTTTGAGCCCAACGGCGTTCTAGAAGGATTAAAGCCCGGTTGTGTCGTGGTGGATTGTTCTACCGCCTTGCCCAGTTCAACGGAAAAAGTGGCTGCCAGAGTGACTGATGCGGGCGGCCGCTTTATGGATGCGGCCATGACGCGCACGCCGAAAGAAGCGGCGGAAGGGCGGCTTAACTTGATTGTCGGTGCGCCCAAGGCACTGTTCGATGAAACACTGCCTCTGCTGCAAGGGTTTGCCGAAAATATTGCCCACGCGGGCGATGTAGGCGCAGGGCACACGCTTAAGTTGCTGCACAATTTTGTTTCGCTTGGGTTTTCGGCGGTACTGGCAGAGGCCACTGCGGCTTCTCGTAAGGCAGGCATCAACGATACCGCCTTGCTTGAAGTGCTTGGCGCCGGTGGCGGTGGCGGCGTGGTGCTTGAGCGGTTGCGCCCTTATATTGCTGAAAACGATCCTTCGGGTTTCAAATTTACAGTGGCCAATGCCAGCAAGGATCTCGGTTACTACCACACCATGACCAATGAGTTGGGGGTAGAGCGCGGTGTTGCCGGGGCTGTCCATGCGCTTTATACCTCTATTGACGATACTTCCTTGGCAGTGCCCGAAATGATTGGCGTGCTGGAGCAGCGAGGTTAAGCATCGAACGGCTATTTTCTTACGCTTTGCAACTACTGGCGGAAATAGTAATCAGAGCACGGTCTGATCACTATTAGTTTCTACCTAGATAGCCTGAGTTATGTTAACGGACTGTAAAAAATAATAGTATTAGCGTAACTTTGGTGTTAAATAAGGCGTAAAATCTCGCGGTGGGAAGGGTAAGCACCCCTGTAGACGTGTCAACGGTGCTGATGCCTGACAATATCCTGGCTTCCATGCAGGCGTATGACCGCACGGCTATTCCACAGGGATGAGGAAATAGAATGTACCAGCACTATGCGCGTCCAGGAACGGACGCAGATGACGAGCGGCCTGGCCACGCAGTGGCGATCTTGAGCGTGCAGGAAGGCTCGCCAGACATCCATATCGTTGATGTTAATACTGATTATCAGCGTTTATGGGGGGGCAGCCGTGAGTCGTGGTTGGGCGCACCGCCTGTGATCGTTCAGCAGGAGGCCGCAAACCGCCAGATTTTCGCTCAGTTGCATGACGCTCTCCATCCGCTAAAAGAGAGCCTCGACGGTGCCCTTGAAGGCATGAGTGGTGGTGAAGTCTCGCGCCATCATGACGGTAAACGCCGCCATATCGAGTGGCGGATTACGGCGATGGGGGCATGCCACAACGGGAAATGTACGCTGGTATTAACCCAGCGTGATGTTACCGAACAAATGGAAAAAGAGGCTCAGCTCGAGCGCTTGGCAACGACCGATATGCTGACGGGGTTGGTTAACCGATCACAGTTCGATGCCGTGCTGAAAAGCGAGCTAAATCGTCACGATCGCTACTCACGCCCTCTTTCCTTAATCATGCTTGATCTCGACTATTTTAAAAACATCAACGATACCTATGGCCACGACGTCGGTGACCAAGTGTTGATCGAACTTGCTCACCTGCTAAAGCGTAACCTGCGTAAAGCAGACTGCTGCGCGCGCTGGGGGGGTGAGGAGTTTATGTTATTAGCCCCTGAAACTTCGCTTGAACAAGCAGTGAGGCTGGCCGATAAAATCCGCAGTACCATCAAGCACGCTGTTTTTCCTATTCAAGGCAGCGTTACCGCAAGCTTTGGTGTGGTCGAGGTGCATCCGCAAGAGTCGCTCAAAAGCGTGATGAAGCGCGCCGATAACGCCCTGTACCTCGCGAAAGATAAAGGGCGTGACCAAGTGTCCACCGGTGGCTTATTGTCCTCTGCTAAGCAAGCTTAAGCAGGGTCGCGGTCAATGGCGAAGGCTGACCATGCTTGGCGTACTGACATAATTTCCAAGCGATTGATATTGATATGGGGTGGCAAGGTGGCTAGGTAGTAAAGCTGCTCGGCAATGTCTTCCGCTTGAAGCGGCGTTGTGCCTCTATACAGTGCGTCTGACGCGGCCTGATTGCCCTTGGTTCTCACCAGCGTAAACTCGGTTTCCGCCATGCCAGGGGCTAGGTCTGTCACGCGCACGCCCGTTCCCAATAAGTCGCAGCGCAAGTTATAGCTGAACTGCTGAACGAACGCTTTCGACGCCCCATACACATGCCCACCCGGATAGGGCCACTGGCCCGCGACAGAGCCGAGATTAAGAATGCTCGCGCCTTCACTGTTTTTGAGTAACAGCGGTAAGGCCGCGTGGGTGACATTCACTAACCCGGTGATATTGGTATCGATCATGGTGTGCCAATCCTGCAGCGCGACCTTTTGTGCGGGCTCCGGTGCTAACGCCAAGCCGGCATTGTTAATGAGGCAGGTCAGCGGCAGGAATTTTTCCGGTAAGTTGCTAATACTGTCAGTGACGGCATCGCTGTCGCGAACGTCCAGTGCCAAAGTGAGTACCGGTACCTGCTGGCTCAGCTCTTTTTCCAACGCCTCCAAGCGCTCCTCACGGCGCCCGGTGAGAATCAGCGACCAGCCTGCTTTGGCGAAGCGCTGTGCCGCCGCTTTACCAAATCCCGAAGTAGCTCCTGTAATAAGTACGCTAGGCATTACACTATCTCCATGTTAATAAAAGCATTTAACAGCTCAGTGGTGACTGTAAGCAATGCTGGCTCAAGTCGCTAGAGCCAGTGGGCGGTAGCCGGTGAGACATCACATCTGTCCCCTTGATACGTAATGATTGGCCCTACAACCTCGGTGGGCGAAATCACTAGGCTGGCAAGCACGTTATTCCTTATGGATTAAACAGGGTGCTTGTTATGAATGCCAATGTTGCCGCTTCTGATTCCACTTCACACAGTGTGGATAACCGCTATGTGCACGGCCTGGACCGTCAGTATGTATTCCACTCCTGGGCTCAGCAAGGCAGTTTAGACCCGATGGTCATTGCGGGTGCGCAAGGGTGTCGTGTATGGGATTACGCGGGGCGCGAGTATTTGGATTTTAGTAGCCAGTTAGTAAATACCAATATCGGCCACCAGCATCCAAAAGTGGTGAGCGCAATTCAAGCGCAAGCCGCCAGCCTATGCACTATTGCCCCAGCCCATGCCAATTTAGCTCGGGGCGAAGCGGCTAAGCGCATTATTGCCAAAGCGCCCGCTGGGTTTAGTAAGGTGTTTTTTACCAATGCGGGGGCGGATGCCAATGAAAATGCCATCCGCATGGCGCGGCTCTATACCGGGCGCACCAAAATACTTTCTGCCTACCGCTCCTATCATGGCAATACTGGCTCAGCGATTGCCGCCACCGGCGATTGGCGGCGCGTGCCCAACGAGTATGCCAGTGGCCACGTGCACTTCTTCAACCCTTATCTTTATCGCAGCGAATTTTGGGCGCGGGACGAAGAGGAAGAGTGTGAGCGAGCGTTAACCCATTTGCGCCGGGTGATTGAGTGCGAAGGTGCCAACGCAGTCGCCGCCATTCTGCTGGAAACCATTCCCGGCACGGCAGGTGTGCTATTGCCTCCTAAAGCGTATCTACAGGGCGTCAGAAAACTGGCCGACGAGTTTGGGATCGTATTGATTCTTGACGAAGTCATGGCCGGCTTTGGCCGTTCGGGGCGCTGGTTCGCTTTTGAGCATTACGACATGGCGCCTGATTTAATCGTTTTTGCCAAGGGGGTTAATTCAGGCTACGTACCTGCCGGTGGGGTGGTTATTTCAGCGCCTATCTCGGACTATTTCGATGACCACTTCTTTGTGGGTGGCTTGACTTACTCCGGCCATCCGCTAGCGATGGCAGCCATTGTCGCCACCCTGGATGCCATGGAAGAGGAGGGCATCGTAGAAAATGCCGATAGTGTTGGAAACGGCCCCTTGGCGGAAGGATTGCAACGTCTTGCCGAGCGCCACGCCCTCATTGGTGATTGGCGCGGCGTTGGCGTCTTCCATGCTTTGGAACTGGTCAGCGACCCCGTACGTAAAACACCGTTGCCAGGGAGCGAGGTGCTAAAACTCAAGCAACAGCTGATGGAACACGGGTTACTGGTATTCACCGTCGAGAATCGCATTCATGTGGTGCCACCCTGCACGGTGACGGCAGCGGAAGTAGAGGAGGGGCTGGCTATTTTGGAGCGCGTTTTTGCAGAATACGCTGCCTGAGCCTACTTCGTGGCTGGCTAGCACGACAAAGCATTCGCGTAGGCGAGCCCCAGGTGATGGATACCCGGGGCAATACGCTCTTTTTCGATAGCCCCAAACCCTAATCGGAAAAAGCGGCGTGGTGGGGCCGCATCGAAAAAGTGCTGAAAGCCCGGTTCAATCAATACGCCGCGCTGGGCTGCGTGCCAGGCAAGGCGTTGGGTATCGATATTCGCATTGGCTTCCATCCAAAAGGCACTAGAGCGATGGCTGCTGTGGCTATGGCAGCCGGGGAGGGCTTGATCAAGGGCCATCCGCATGGCATCGCGCCGGCCATCAATCTCCTCCACATGCTGTTTGAGATAGCGTTCGTAATAACCCTGAGAAATAAACTGGGCCAACTGATGCTGCAAGGCGGCGGGTGGGTGGCGATACATCATCCGGCGTAGGGCACGTAGCTCATCGATTAACTCAGCATCAGCCACGACATACCCCATACGCAGCCCAGGCGAAAGCGCTTTGGACAAACTGCCCATATAAATGATTCGCGCGCTCTGGGCACTGGCCTTGAGCGCTGGAAGCGCGAATTGGTCGCCATGAATCTCAGCGTCGTAGTCATCCTCGATCACAATTTGGTCACGGTGAGCGAGTTGCGCTAATAGCGCATCCCGCCGCTCGCGGCTCATCGTAATGCCCGTTGGCACTTGGTGGCTGGGCATCACATAGAGGTAGTCACTTTGCTGGGTGCCTTCCAGCCGCATGCCTTCTGCGTCCACGGTTTGAAACTGCAGGCTGGCGCCGCGCTGGGCAAATACGTTCATGGCCTCGCGGTAGCCGGGGGATTCCAGGGCCACGCGAGTGCCATGATGGCAGAGCAGTTGGGCAATCAAATACAGCGCATTTTGGGTCCCCATGGTGATGAGGATCTCTTCAGAGCGGGCGAAAATCCCCCGGCGCGGTAAGATGCGTTTACGCAGCTGTTCAATCAGCAGCGGGTCATCCTGATCAATTCGATCACGTAGCCAGGGTTTATCACGCTGGGAACTTAACAATCGCCGGGAAACATCGCGCCATTGTGCGAGTGGAAAGAGGCGTGTATCTAACTGTCCATAAATGAACGGGTAAGTATACTCTGACCAATTGCTCGGTTTAAGAATGCCTTGGTAGTTAGTGGGGCGTTGATTGATTCGCTTGTGCCAGTTTGGTGCAGCTAATTTGTTTTTACTGTTTTCGGTTAACGCTATTAACGACGGGGTGAGTGTTAAATGAGGGTCGTTATAATCAGGGTGCAAATAGTAACCGCTCCGCGGTCGACTAATTAAATACCCATCTTCGACGAGTTTTTCGTAAACGATAGACACGGTGTTGCGCGAAATGCCTAGTTGCTGGGAAAGCTTGCGGCAGGAAGGGAGGGCATCATCACTCGGCAGGCTGCCTACGCGTATGGCTTCCAGCAGCGTTTCTCTCAGCTGTTCTTGCAGGCAGGTGGCAGCGTTGGGGTCGACCTCAAGGCACAGCGTTGTCATGCACTTTCCCCTCTCGATTAGCGTCTTTATCCATTAAACCTAAGCATCTTCCGTGCCAGCTTCATGATCGCCAACTGTCCTTTTACTTTACGCCAACTGGCTCTAATCGAGAGGAGGATAAAAAACTAGGGTGAAGTCACTTTCAACTTATCACTGTTTGGTTAGTGATA
>OJFX01000747.1_pt1 | contig 12017 bp, 6 predicted proteins | sample 1594171 | NCBI WGS metagenome assembly OJFX01 (sample SAMN05416840, study PRJEB24817) | seawater metagenome | isolation source: Sea water | place: Canada:Atlantic | collected 2013-07
CTACACACTGCATATCGTCGGCAGCGTCAGATGTGTATAAGAGACAGGTCCCTATTCCGGCCGCCGCGCTCTCCGTGGACTACGCCGACCTGGAGACCCAGGACGCGACCTCCCAGCCAGCAGCCAGAGACCAAGGCCATGAGCTGTCCCTCCACTGGGGCACGTTCGGCATCGGTGACAGCGACGTGATCTTCGAGGGTGGCCTCGAGTACCGCTTCCCCGCCCACGACTTCGCCGGCCTTTTCGATCTACACCCCATCATCGGAACCAGCCTCCTCGCCGACGGCGGCCTCTACGTCTATGCCGGCGCGCGGCACGAGTGGCACTTCACGGACCGTCTTTTCCTCGCCCCAAGCTTCGCTGCGGGCATCTACCAACACAGTGGCGTCGACCTCGGCGGCCCCCTCGAGTTCCGGTCGGGTATCGACCTGGGTACCCACGTCACCGAGCACATCGAAGCCGCCGTGGGCATCTACCACCTCTCCAACGGGGGCCTTTACAGCCTGAACGGCGGCGCTGAATCCGCCCTCTTTAGCCTCGCCTTCGCCCTCTAATCCGGGCCTGTGCGGGCTGGCCCGCCCCCGGGAGGGAGCCCCCTGGGCAACTCGAAGCTGAGAACGGGGGGATTCACAGGCGCAAGGACCCCTGGGGACGGCACGGCAGCGCCCGGTCCCGGTATCGTCTCCCCCATGGCTGACGAAACCCTAGATCCATGGGCGGTGCTCCTGCGCCAGCTGGGCGCAGAGAACCCTTTCGATCGTCAAGAGGCGATCGAGAGGCTCCGCCAGGAGCAAGCGGCCAAGCTCGTGGAGCTCGCCAAGCATGCGATCCCCGCGGTGCGCGCGGGCTTTGTCGAAGCCATCGCGGGGCGTAAGGAACCGGAGCTCTTGGCGGCCCTCGTTCAACTCGCCAGCGACAACGACTTCAGCGTCCGCCTTGCGGCGTCGCAAGTCATCGGACGTGAAGGCGACTGGGAGGTCCCCGACGAGGCATTGATGCGCCTCGCAAAGGACGGCTCCGACGAGGTCGCGCTGCCCGCCCTCAAGCGGCTCGAGGGACGCGACTCGTGCACGAGCCTCTTCGTGAAGCTGGGCAGGGACGACGACGCCTCTTGGGGCATCCAGCGCGAGGCAAATCGCCTGGTCGCTGCCCTGACCGATACGACCACGGCCATTCGCCTGACCCTGGAGACGATCGCCGCCACCGGCATCGAGATGATCGCGCGCGAGAGCGCGGGGCACCTCGAAGCACGTCTTCCTGACGGCGGCACCGTGCCGGACGAGGCCGTTCCTGCCGACACGATCATGTCCAAGGCGGCCCGCGCCGTGCGCTCCTGGACCGAGGGCGACTTCCCGAAGCTGAAGAAGCTGCTCGAAATGCGGGCACCGGTCGCGCCGGACATCACGGCCCTTTCTGGCTTTGGCAAGAACCTGACCGAGGAGGCGCGCTCCGGTGCCCTGCCGAGGGCTTTCCACGCGAGCGAAACCGTCGACGCCCTCGAGCGCGCCCTCGAGGGCAATGACACGCGGTCGACGGTGCTGATCGGCCCGCCGGGCACGGGCAAGACCTCCATCATCAACGAGCTAAGTCACCGCCTCGCCGCGCGGGATGGTGCCCCGTGGCAGGTGATTCGCGTCGTGCCCGCCGAGCTGCTCGTCGGGACGAAGTACGTCGGTGAGTGGCAGACCCGTGTGCGCGAGCTCATCGAACTTGTCGCTGCCCCGCAGCGTGTGATCCTGTTCATGCCCAACGTGTCAGAACTCACGGAAGTGGGCCTGTCCTCGTCGAGCGAACAGATGAGCGCCGCGACGCTGCTCGCCCCCGAGATCGAGAGCGGGCGCATCGCGGTCGTGGGCGAATCCACACCCGAAGCGTGGTCCCGGACCACTGCGTCCAGCGCAGCCTTCCAGCGCCTCTTCCAACGCATCGATGTGCGCCCACTCACCCGCGGCGCCACGCGCGAAGTGCTTGAACTCGTCGCGTTGGACGCGGGCGCAACGGTCTCAGAGAGCGCCCTCGATGTCACCATGGATGTCGCCGACGTCTACCTGACCGACACCGAGCTCCCCGGCCGCGCCGTGGGCCTCCTGCGCCGCATGATCGCGGACACGGAGAAGGACACCTTTGACCGCGCTGATGTCCTGAGTACCCTCGAAGAAGCCACCGGCGTGCCGCCGGATTTCCTCGACGATTCGATCCCATTGCGCGTCGACCTCGTGCGCGATTTTCTGGAGGCCCGCGTGATGGGCCAGCCACGGGCGATCGAACAGGTCATCGACCTCGTCACCCTCGTGAAGGCCGGGCTCGACGATCCGACGAAGCCCTCGGGCGTCCTGCTCTTCGTGGGGCCCACGGGCGTCGGTAAGACCGAACTCTCCCGCGCCCTCGCGGAGCTCCTCTTCGGCAACGCCCAGCGCCTGCAGCGCTTCGACATGAGCGAATACGCGTCGTACGAAAGCTACGAGCGACTCATCGGCGGCACGAAGAATCCCGGCACGCTCACCGAGGCGGTACGGCGCCAGCCGTTCTCCGTGGTGCTTCTCGACGAGATCGAAAAGGCCCACGTGAACGTCTTCGATCTCTGCCTCCAGATCTTCGATGCAGGCCGCCTCACCGACAGTTCGGGGCGGGCCGTGAGCTTCCGCAAATCGATCGTCATCATGACGTCCAACCTCGGCGCCAAGATCCAGACAGACTCGGGGATTGGCTTCGACGGGAAGGTCCCTCCGCCCCCCGGCGACGACGAAATCCAGCGCGCCATAGGACAGTTCTTCCGGCCCGAATTCCTCGGCCGCGTGGATCACATCGTGCGCTTCGACGCGCTTTCACCGGAGACGGCGGACCTCATCGCGCGGCGTGAAGTGCAGAGCGTGCTCAAGCGAGGCGGCCTCACGCGGCGCGGCGTTTCCGTCGACGTGGACGCAGCCGTGTTCGGGCACCTCTTGCGCAAGGGGTACTCCCCCGCCCTCGGCGCCCGGCCCCTCAAGCGCACGGTGGAGTCCCTGTTGCTCATGCCGATCGCGCGGCTGCTCGCGGCGGGGGAATCGCGGCCGGGCTCGTGCATTCAACTGCGGGTGGAAGGCGACGAAGTCCGTGCCACCCTCGTCAAGGCAGATGCCGAGGACCCCGCAACGGACGACGTCCAGGTCGCTCCGCGGCTCCAAGAGGTCCTGGAGCGCGTCGCCGCCCTGCGGGATCGCTGCGGCGAACTCGACGCCCGGCGCTCCGCGATGCTGGCGGAAACGAACGAGCCTGGCTTCTGGGACGACTCCCCGAAGGCCTCCGCAACGCTCGACGCGATGCACCGGGTCGAGAGCCTGCTTGAGGACGTCCTGCGCCTCGACGGCGAGCTCGAAATGACGGCCTCCAACAAGAATCCGAAGCGGGCGCTGCGCTACCTCGGCGAACACGATTCCGTGTGCAGGAGGCTCGAGCGACTCTTCGACTCAGCGCACCTCGGGGACGCGTACATCCGACTCACGGGAGTGCACCCCTCAGAGCAGGAACTCGCGGGGGTCGAGCGGCTAGCGCGCATGTACACCGCTTGGGCCAGGCGTCAGGGCATGGACTGCCGTGTGCTGGACGATCGCCCCGCCGCGCCGGACAGCGAGGACACCGTGACGCTTCTCATCGAAGGCACGGGGGCCCACACGCTCCTCGCGCCGGAGGCCGGACTGCATAAGCTGCGTCACCAGCTATCGGAAACGGAGTCCCATACCGCCCTCGTGAGGGTCGATGTGCTGGCCGTCCCGGACAGCTCGCAAAGCCCCGCCGCCGCAGAGGTCGAAATCGACGTGCGGCTCCTGCGGGACGCGCCGGGGCGGCTCGTCACCGCCCTCGCCTCCGACGTGCATCTCGTGCACAGGCCGACCCTCACGTCTTTGCGGGCCCGGACACCGCTCCCCATGGAGGAAGCCCCCATGGCGCTGACGAGGCTGCTGGGCGCCCTGGTGACCAGGCAAGAATCCCAGGCAGCCGTGGACATCGTCCGGCGCTACCGGTTCGGACGCTCCCCGGTCGTCCGGGATACCCGCACAGGACGCAGCAGCGGGCGCGTCGACAGGGTCTTCGGTGGGGAACTATCCCTCGTCGGAGACGTTTAGCGCCGTCTGGGCGGCGCCGCTCTGAAGCTTCCGTAAGGAGTTCCGCTGCGTGAAGTCCTTTTCTACCTGGGTGGTCGCTACCGTACTCGCCTCCTTTCCTTCTCCAGATCCGCCCCGCCCCCGTCTCCGCCATTCCTAGTCAGTCCTCCTCCGGTCGCCGCGACGGCCGGCCGAAGCCCCAGCCTTCGGGCTTTGATCGCTTCTCCCTCCGGCACGAATTGATGCAGGCCCTGGACGAGATGGGCTTCACGGATCCCCGTCCCATCCAGCTGAAGGGACTGCCGCCCGGCCTCGAGGGCCGCGACGTCCTCGGCCTCGCACAAACGGGCACCGGCAAGACCGCGGCCTTCGTCCTGCCGATCCTGCAGCGGCTCCTCGTCGACCGACGCCCGGGCCTGCGTGTCCTGGTGGTCGCCCCCACGCGCGAGCTCGCGTCCCAGGTGCACGAGGAATTCGAGCGCCTCGCCCAGTTCACGCCGCTCAAAGCGGCCGTGATCTTCGGCGGCGTTCCCGCGACGAAACAAATCCGCGCCCTACGCGCGAAGCCCGACATCGTGGTGGCTTGTCCCGGACGCTTGCTCGACCTGGCGAACCAACGGGCGATCCGACTCGACGGCGTCGAGGTCCTCGTCCTGGACGAGGCCGACCACATGTTCGACATGGGCTTCCTCCCGGACGTGCGCCGGATCCTGAAGCTCCTCCCCGCCCGTCGACAGAACCTGCTCTTCTCGGCGACCATGGCGCGCGAGATCCGCAAGCTCGCGGATGACGTGCTCCACAAGCCCGCGGTCATCGAACTCGCCAACGCGAAGCCCGCGGAGACCATCGATCACTTCCTCGTGCCCCTGGCCGAGGTGGACAAGCCCGGTGTGCTGCAGGAGCTGGTGGATGGAGAGGAGTTCCGCTCCGCCATCGTCTTCACGCGTACGAAGCACCGCGCCAAGCGCCTCGCCAAGAAGCTTGACGCCCTCGGCCACGCCGCCATCGCGCTTCAAGGCAACATGTCCCAGGCCCAGCGCGAGCGCGCGCTCAAGGGCTTCAAGGACGGCACGTACAACATCATGGTCGCCACCGACATCGCGGCCCGCGGCCTCGACATCGAAGGCGTCTCCCACGTCATCAACTACGACGTGCCCATGACCCCCGATGCGTACACTCACCGCATCGGTCGCACGGGACGCTCCGAGCGCTCCGGCCTCGCGTATACGTTCGTGACGGCCGCGGACTCGAAGCAGATCAAGGACATCGAACGCCGTCTCGGCAAGCCCATCGAGAAGACCCGCATGGAGGGAGTCGAGCTCCCCGATGTCGGCCACGAGATGGCCCGCGGCCGCGGCGATAGCCAAGGCGGCGGACGCGGCGGCGGTCGGCGTGGCGGCGGGGGTGCCCGTCGCGGCGGAGCCCGGCGCGGCTCCTCTCGACGAGGCGGCGGACGCCCCATGGCAGCCCGCCCGAATGCCTTCCCGAGCGCTTCACGGGACACCGCGGCCGAGCCCCCGCGCAAACCCGCCTCCCCGAGCAAGCCCTTCGGCCTCGGCCTTGACAGCTCTGGCCGCAGCTCCCGAAACGAAGGCCCCGGCCCCCACGGCCCGGGACCGGGCGCTCCCTCCGCCCGCAGGCGGCGCCGCTCCCGCCGCCGCCGTTAGGAAAAGGCCCGACTACGGAGGGTGCCGTGCGGCTGGCTACACTCAGCCCCATGACGATCCTTCGCACAGAACGGCTCCTGCTCAGGCGTTGGCGCGAGGCGGACCTGGAGCCGTTCCATCGGCTGAATAACGATCCTCGGGTCCTGGATTTCCTGCCCGGGCCCCTGGATCGTGGACAGTGTGAGGCCTGGGTCGAGCGCATGGAGGCTGGCTTCGACGAGCTTGGCTTTGGGCTCTGGGCCGTGGAGGTCGAGGCCGGCCCGGCGCCAAAGGACTTCATCGGCTTCGTCGGGCTCGAAGTGCCCCGCCTGGACGCCCACTTCACGCCGTGCATCGAAGTCGGCTGGCGCCTCGACGCCGACTCTTGGGGCAACGGCTACGCCACCGAGGCCGCCCGGGCCGCCCTCGCCCACGGGCTTGGGCCCGCGGGGCTTGAGGAGGTCGTGTCGTTCACGGTCACGGACAACCTGCGGTCGCGGGCGGTGATGGAACGCATCGGCATGACGCACGACCCCGCCGATGACTTCGATCATCCGAGGATCCCCAAGGGACATCGCCTGGAGCGCCACGTGCTCTACCGCGCCCGGAGGCCGGAGGCAGGCCGCCTGGAATCGCGGGAGGCGTAGACTCTGCCCCATGGACACCTCATCCCCCGAGCCCGTCTTCCCAGACACGACCGCGCCCCCGGGCGGCCACTACAGCCCCGGCGTGGTGCACGGCGGCACCGTGCACGTCTCCGGGCAGCTCCCCATCCGCCCAGACGGCACCCGGGCGAACGACCAGCCCTTCGAGGAGCAAGCGCGCGTCGCCCTCGACAACCTCCTCGCCGTTGTGGAAGCCGCTGGCGGTTCCAAGGAGACGCTTCTCAAGATCAACGTGTACCTCGTCGGCGTCGAACGCTGGCCCGCATTCAACGCCGTCTATGCCGACCGCATGGGTGAAACCAAACCAGCGCGCGCCGTCATCCCCGTGCCCGAACTCCATCACGGGTTCCTTGTGGAGATCGATGGCGTCGCCGCTGTCCGATAGCCGAGCCAACGACCGCTCGACGCCCTTGGGCCGAGTTCGATCCGCAGTGTTGCGGCCCACCAAGAATCCGGGATGACCCCAGGGGAGCCCGCCCCTGGGGCCGCGAAGTCGGGGATCCCGACCATGCGGCCGTAGTCTCTGGCGTAGGCTGCGAACGGTACATTCGCTTTCCCTTGGCCCCGGGCCTCACCGTTGAAACACATCGCCACTTGGCGCGGCTTCGCCGTGCTCACCGCCGTGCTATTCCTCGCGGCCTCCGGCGCCTTCGCCCAGGACGACGTCGCCCCCATCAGGGGCATTCGCGATAGGGACCCCGCGGTGCGTGAGAGTGCTGCGAAGGCGCTCGGCAAAGACAACGGAGCCAAAGCGGAGGCCGCCCTCGTCAAGGCGGTGACCAAGGACGAGGATCCGCTCGTTCTGCTCGCCTGCCTGGACGCCCTCGCGCAGGAAGGTCGTAGCGAGCGCACCGTCAAAGCCCTCATCGAAGTCGCCCTTGAGTGCCCCTATGGCCGGGTCCGCCTGCGCGCGGCGGAAGTGGCCGCCAAGGTCAACGCAGAGGAGGCCCGTGCCCAGCTCGGGAAGAAGCTCTCGGGCAAGACCTTCGAACGCGCTGCGGAAGCCATGACGGCGCTCCTTGCGGCCTCGGACAAGGGCCCTGGGGGAAAGGAGGCCAAGGGCCTTCTCAAGCGTGCGGCCAAGGGGATCGGCGCCAAGGAATCATCGACGCCGCCGCTCGCCGCCAGCGCCTTGGTCGCCCTTTCCCGCGGCGTGCCCGAGAGTCGCTCGGAGTGGATGGGGACCCTGATCACCGAAGCCAAGCTCACGGGCGAAAACATCGCCATGGCGTGCGCCGCCCTCGAAGCGGTCGCCGCGGCGCCGAGCCCGGGGGACACGCAGCTCATGGTGCTGCTCGACAAAAAACTGCCCGGCGTTGTCGAGCGACGCCTGGAGGTTGCCCTCGGGGCGGCCCTCGGCGCCCTCGGGCCTGGGGCGCGAACCAGCGCCCTCGCGCCCGTCCTCAAAGGCCCCACCCACCCCGGCGGGCCGCGCCTTGCGCGCCTCGCCGCGTCAGAGGGCTTCCCCGACGAAGCGCAGCTCCCGCTGCTCAAGAAGCTCCTTGCGGACGGCGACCTTGGTACGCGCGCCGCAGCCGCCCACCAACTCGGGTTCCTGGGTGCCCCCGGCGCCGAGGCCGCGCTTCAGGTCGCCGAAGGCGAGAAGGACGCCCCCGTGCAGCTCCAGATCGTCCGTGCTCTCGAAGAAGGCGGCCAAGTGATTGCCGCGGGGGACGACAAGGGCCCGGGGAGCGCGTGCCGCGTCCTGATCCACATGCTCCACAAAGGTAGCTCGGCCCACGTCCGTGAAGCCGCCGCCCGAGCCCTCGGCCAACCCGGCCTCGACGCCGCCTCCCGCGGGGAACTCGAGCGCGCGGCGAAGGAAGACAAAGACATCGGTGTACAAACCGTCACCGTCATCGCCCTGGGCCGAACCCGCGACACAGGCGCCGCAGCCGCTCTACTTCGCGCTGCTGCGTCGGGCGACTGGCGCCTGCGAGCCGCGGCAGCCGAAGGCTTCAAGCAGCTCTCCGCGGAGGCCTCGGTGACTCCGCTCATCGAGCTCCTGAACGACGAAGACTCCTCCGTCCGCGCCACCGCGCACCAGGCACTCCTCCGGCTCTCGGGCCGCGAGGGCCAGACCGTCGATCCGAAGAGCTGGGGTCCGTGGTGGAAGGAGAACCTCAAGAAGGCGAAGTTCGAGACACTTGAGGAAGCGCAGGCCCGCCGCGAGAAATACGGGTACGGCATCGACGAAACGCGCATCTACCGTGGCCTCGATGTCGTCGTGATTCCCGGCTCCGGAGACCACATCGAAGGCGTGCTCGAACGCCTTGGCATCCAGTTCCGAACGGCCCAGGCCGGCGGGCTCGGCGAAGCGGGCCTTCACCCCGGAGCGATCCTGCTCGTGGGCTGCACCGGCCAGGTCGCGCCCAGCGACATCGAAGTCATCCGCTGGTACGTGCGTTCCGGCGGGGCTCTCTTCACGTCGTGCTGGGCTCTGACCTACACGCTCGAGACGTCGTTCCCCTCGATCCTTACGAAGTCCCCGACGCCCGGCCAAGTGCTCGACAACGTCTTCGCACGCCCCACTGCCGCGGCCGAACGCTCCCCGTACCTGCGGGGCGTGTTTGACGGCGGCGTCCAGCCCTACTACAGCCTGCAAGGCGCTCACCTGATTTCGGTGGTCGATCCCGAACGCGCCCAGGTCCTGCTCGACAGCCCAGAGGCCGCCGCCCGCCATGGGAGCGGCGTGCTCGCCGCTTGGTTCCGCATGGGCCACGGCGCCGTGCTGAACTCCGCAAACCACTTCGCCGAGCAGGGTTTCTCCGCGGCCAAAGGCCTCAAGAAGCCCATCGATCGTCAAGCCTTCGCCGTCAACCACATGGGCCTCTCCCCCGTGCAGCTACGCGCCGTGCAGGACGAGTCCTGGTGGTCCAGCACAAGCAAGACCGCCGCCGAGATCAGCGACCTTTCCGTCTTCCACATCCTCACCAACTTCGTGCGCGAGAAGCGGATTCGGGGCTAGTGCCGCTACTGAGGCGCTACCGTGCGAGCCGCAGGCTGAGCAGCACGGGGTAGTGATCGGAAGCGACCGGCTCGTCCAACACCTCGGCGTTGAGGATCCGCCAAGCGGACCGCGGCCGCGGCAGGACGTAGTCGATTTGCTTCGTGGGGTTCGGTGCGCCCCAGGTGAGCATCGGCTGGCCGAGTTCGGTCAGGTGCCAGCCGCGCTCCGCGAGGTCTTGGAGCGGCGCGCTCCCGGGGATTGCATTGAGGTCTCCGGTCAGAATGGCCAGCTCCTGGGCGCCGGGGTCCAGGCCCTTCTCGATCACGCGCACCGCCGCGCGCCGCGACTCCTTCGACCCGACGCTGTCGGTCCAGTCGAAGTGCGTGTTGATGAACCGAACGCGCGCGCCTTCGCCGTAGAGGCTAGACAGATCCACGTCCACCGCCATGGCCTGGTAGCGACTCGAGCTCGCGCTCGGAAGGGACACGTTGCCCACCCACTCGAACGGGAGGTTGCAGAGAATCGCGTCCCCGTAGCCGTCGTCGGACCCCTTGGACGCACCGAAGACGGCCTTCATACCCGTGAGGCGCCCAAGCTCATCCGCCATGGCCTTGTTGCCAATCTCCTGCAGGCCCACGATGTGCGGTTTCCGGGACAGGATGGCCCCCGCGATCCGCTCGAGGTCGAGCTTCTTGTCCATGCCGATGCCGTAGTGGATGTTGTAGCTCAGAACATCTAGCGACGGCGCGGGCTCCTTGAGCTGCATCGTCGAGAGCACGGCGGCGTGGTCGCTCGGCCAGCCGCGGGGATGGCTGGACAGGACCTTGGAGTCCACGACCTCCCAGTCCCCCGCGCGCACGTACACGTAGTCGATGCGCTCCTGGTGGCTCTCGGGGAACTCCGGCGACCACGTCAGCCCCGGATGGGAGACCGGGCTGGGGTGGCGCGTGCGGAACGTGTCCTGGAAACCTTCACGGGCCATGGCCACGCTCACGGGCCACGTCACGACCCGCCCGCCGTGGTTCTCTTGCTCCGTGGCTTCCTCTGTCCAGTCGAGATGCGAGCCGCTGTTGAAGTCGCCGCCCACGATCACCGGCACCGCAGGGCCGCGGTCCAGGTGAGGCATCAGCTCCGCAAGGATCCCGCGCATCTCTTTGCCCCGGGTCTTGTCGTCCTCGGCCACAAGCTGCTCGGGGCTAGCCTCCGCCTCCAGCTCCTTCTGCACGCTCGGCAGGTAGTTGATCCAGAGCGAGTACGCCTCGACCGTCGTGCCCGGCCGCAACTCGATCGTCGCGCCCCCGAACCGGAACCCCTGGTACATGCGATGCACGTCCTTGATCGGGTAACGGCTCATGATCGAGAGGTTGCTCGAGCGCAAGTAGTAGTCAAAGCCCAGCCGCCCGCTGATGCGCGGTCCGCTGCCGTAGGTCTCCTGCATGAGCACGATGTCCGCGCCGGATTCCTCGATCACTTCCACCACCCGCTGGACTCCTTCGTCGCGCCCCTTGCGGCGGCCCCCGTGCCAGATGTTCCAAGCGAGTACCTTGAGCGGGCGGCCGTCCCATACCGCCTGGGGCTCAGGCCGGCGCTCGTCGCCGAAGCGCGCGGCGAACGCGTCCACCGCCTCCGATGGCGAGGCCACGCTGGCGAGGAATCGCGCGTCCTTAATCTCTGCGCCCTCCCAGGCACCGAAGCGCACCGTCCCCTGCTCCGACGCCACGCCCCCGAGCCCCTGCAGATCATGGATCGCCACGCGGCGACCATCAAAGAAGAGGTGCACGATGCCGTTCGCCCGGTCCACCGCGAAGCCGAGCTCGTGCCACACGCCATCCCCTACCCCCTGATCCGCAACCTCCGGTCGATGGTCGAGCCGCGCCTTTCCATCCCCCATGTTCCACGTCCACGCCCCGTCCGGTAGCACGCTCAGTGCGAACCCACGCCGCGTCCCCGACTCCCGCCCAAGGCCGTAGCTGTTGTTCGTCGTGTAGTCGCGCACTTCGCCGGACTCCCAGTCCTTGTTCGAAGCGACGATCGGGAGTCCCTCCGGCTGGACTCCTAGGCGAATGGAAACGAAGAAGCTGAAGCTCCCGTCCAGGTCCACATCGTCCCCGATCACGAGCTCTGCGGGCGACACGGCCTCCTGGGCGCCCAAGGGCAGGCTCGCTGGCGGTGACGGGATCAGGCAGAGGGCGAGAAGCAGGGGTTGGATCATGGCTCCCAGGCTAGCGCCCCGAGGCCAAAAGCACGCCCAGGACCCTGCCAGGCCGTGATCAGGAACTGGTCAGGGTCTAGTGAGGCGTCGTTAGCGTGGGCCGGACGTAGTGTCGAGCGTCCGTTGCCCGCCCCCACCCCGTCCACCCGACACGCCATGGCCAACCTTCCCTCTTCGACCCGTAGAGCCTTCGTCCAAGGCACCCTCGCCGGCGCCAGCGCCGCCTTCTGCTCCGCCCATGCCCTCCCCCGCGCGCTGCCCTGGGACCCAGAGGAGTTCCTGGAGGCCGTCCGGAGCGGAAACCTCGCGGCGGTCACGGCGCGACTCGCCGCGAACCCCGAGCTCCTAGGAGCCAAAGACCGCCAAGGGCGCAGCGCCTATGCCCTCGCGTGCCTCGGGGGCCACGCCCCCGAGGCACGCGAGGGCATAGGCTGTCTCTTATACACATCTGACGCTGCCGAC
>OJFX01000750.1_pt1 | contig 11990 bp, 12 predicted proteins | sample 1594171 | NCBI WGS metagenome assembly OJFX01 (sample SAMN05416840, study PRJEB24817) | seawater metagenome | isolation source: Sea water | place: Canada:Atlantic | collected 2013-07
TCTACACACTGCATATCGTCGGCAGCGTCAGATGTGTATAAGAGACAGTCCAAGACCCGCTCGAGCGTGGTCATTGCGACCTACAACCAACCCCGCGAGCTCGACTTGGCTCTGGCCGCCCTCGCGCGTCAAACGGAGGCCCCCTGCGAGGTGCTGATCGCCGACGATGGCTCCACTGGCGACACCCGAGAGGTGGCTGAGGCGTGGAATGAGCGCTCGCCCTTCCCCGTGATCCACGTTCACCAGGCGGACAAGGGCTACCGCAAGGCCAGGATCGTCAACGAGGCCGTGCGGCGCTCCCAGGGCAGGCACCTGATCTTCCTCGACGGGGACTCGTTCCCCCACCGCGCCTGGGTCGAAGATCACCTCGCGAGCGCGGACGGCCAGAGCGTTCTCTGCGGCCGGCGCGTGAAGCTCGGGCCAGTGATCTCGCCCCAGGTCACCCGGGACCAGATCGAAAAGGGCGCCTTCGACTCAGCATTCAGGGCGCCACTCCTGAAAAGCCGCCTCCGCGGAGACACCAAGCGCCTCAGCCTCGGAATTCGATTGCCCCTCGGCGTCGCCCGGGCCCTGCACCCGCGGCCCAGGAAGCTCATGGGCGTCAACTTCAGCCTGCCCCGGGACGCCTTCATCGCCGTCAACGGCTACGACCAGGCGTGGCAGGTCTACGGCCACGAGGACCGCGAGCTCGAGCTACGACTCCAGCGCTCCGGATTCCCCCAGAAAGCCGTCCTCAATCGCGCCGTGGTTTTCCACCTGCACCACGAGGAGCGCGAGAAGACCGACGAAACGAGGCGCCTGATCGAAGAAGCCGAGGCGAGCACTCGCACGCGCTGCGACGTGGGCTTCGACCAGGCCGGACTCTTCGACGCAGCGACCTGAACCCGCCCCTGACCCCCCGTGGGGCCAGACGGGCTGAGCGCTTTACCTGAGAGCCGCCAGGATCGAGCGCGTCGCGTGGCTCTTGTTCAGGGTGTAGAAGTGAATGCCCGGCGCGCCTTTCTCAAGGAGCTCACGGCACTGGGTGATCGCAAACTCGATCCCCGTGGCCATGACCGCGCCCGCGTCGTCCTGCACCGGACGCAGACGATCCAGGAGCGCCTCCGGGATGGAAGCGCCGCACATCTTCGTGAAGCGTTGGATCTGGGCCACGTTCGACACGGGCATGATCCCCGGGACGATGGGAATCGTGACGCCCGCCGCCCGGGCGCGCTCCACAAACGCGAAGTAGAGGGACTGATCGAAGAAGAGCTGCGTCGTCAGAAAGTCCGCCCCCGCCGCCTGCTTCTGGAGGGCGTAGCCCAAGTCCGCCTCGGCGGAGACCGCCTCGGGGTGCGCCTCCGGATAACAGGCGCCTCCAATGCAAACGTCGTGGTTCTCTCTCAAGAAGCCGATCAGGTCCGTCGCATGGGCAAAACCACCATCGGTCACTTCGAAACCCGCCTCCGGGTCCGGGGCGTCCCCGCGCAGGGCCAAGACGTTGTGCACACCGGCCTTCTCCAGACGGCCAACCACGTCCCCGATTTCCTGTGCGGTCGCGCCGACGCACGTCAGGTGCGCGAGACCGGTCACCCCGAGCTCGTTCTGGATACGCGTCACGACCTCGTGGGTCCTGTCGCGCGTGGATCCACCGGCGCCGTAGGTCACCGAGATGAAGTCGGGCTCGACGTGCTCTTTGAGATCCGCCGCCGTACGCATCAGGTTGTTCGCCCCTGCGTCCGTCTTGGGCGGGAAGAACTCGAAGCTGAAGACCGGATGGCCCGATCCGTAGACCTCGCCAATGCGTGCGGGCTGCCAGGACGAAGATCCTGCGGAGGAGCGGCTACTCGTAGTCATGAACTGGGCTTTTCGAGGAGGACTTCAAAGCGTCGGCGGAACCCGTCAGGAACCGGAAAGGTCTCCATGGTATCTGTGCGCGTACACACGGTGATCATGCGTGCTTCCAAGTGAATCTCATCGCCCATCATGAACCGGTACCGTAGCCCGATCGACGTGGTTCCCAACTTGAAGCAGGTGACGCTCACCACGGGGCGGTCTCCGAAGCGCAGGGGCTTTTTGAAGTCGACCTCGGAGTGCACCAGGGGGAAGCCCACCTTCTGATCCAAAAGCAGCGAGTAGTAGCGCGTCCCGACGTGGAGTTCCCAGACCTCTTCGAAGACATCGTGGATGTAGTCGAAGATGCGCGGAAAGTAGGCGATCCCCGCGGGGTCGACGTGTCCGAACCGGACCTGGATGACGGTGTTGTAGGCGCTCATTAGGCCGAAGGGGAGGCCCCAGGGGAAGCCGGAGGGATAGCCGGAGGGGAAGCTGATGCGGAGGCTGGATGCGTAGCGGTCCCATCAAAGCGATCCGGCCACTCTTCTTCGATGGTGGAAACCACAACCGTCGCGAGGCTGTCGATCAAAGCCCTTCCCTCCTCAGCGGAAGCGGAGGCTGGATCGCCGCACCAGGCCGCGTCAGCGCCGATTTCCAGGAAGTCCTTGGCCCCGCCGAGCATCTTCTCAATGAGGCCGACTTCCTTCGGCTCGAGGGCGAGGCGCTCCGCCTCCCGAACGCTGCTTTCGTCCGCGGCCATCACGATGCTGGACTCGTAGCGGCCGGCGTGGCACTCGCCGGAGAGGAACTCTTCCCCGAGGGTCTGGGCCCAGCGGCGGCGCGTGATATCGGGGAAGATGAGCTGCGCATGGCGCGGCGTCATCTTGGCGTGATCCTTGAGGAGCCCCCGCAAGAGTTTCACGTGGGCCAGTTCCAGGTGGGCGTTGCAGAGCACGACCCGGCGGACCCCGTGCTGCTCGAGGCTCTCGACCACGTCCTCGACGAGATTCCAGAGCGTCGTCGGACGGACCGTGATCGTGCCGGGGAAGCCGAAGGCAAACTGCGCGACGGTGTAGGCCACTGGCGGCAATACGAACGCGGGCACGCCGCGCTCCACCAAGCGCTCCGCCGCCCGCCGCGCCTGGGCGCAGGCGATCGTCACGTCGGTGTCCAGGGGCAGGTGCGGACCATGGGCCTCGGTAGCCCCCACCGGAAGGAGCGCCACGGGGTCCTGGTCGAACAGGGCCTTGGCCTCGGGCCAAGTGAGCTTCGCGTAGTCGATCACGAGAGGAGTTTACGGGCGACCTTTCCCCGGTCGTTGCGTGGCAGCGGCTCAGTTCGCCATTCGAACGAGCGTGGGTATTTGTACGGCGCGAGGCGTTCCTTGACGTGGGCCTTGAGCGCATCGGCGACCTGCTCGCAGCCGGAGACGCCCTCGGCGCAGACGACGATCGCGTGGGCCTTCACGAGCCCCGCGTCATCCTCGCGCCCAACGACGCAGCACTCGTGCACGGCATCATGGCTTTGGAGCACGTTCTCGATCTCGAGGGGCGAGACCCAGATTCCGCTGACCTTCAAGAGATCGTCCCCGCGGCCCACGTACCAGTACACGCCCTGGTCATCGCAACGGAAGACGTCCGCCGTCGTGCACCACGCGCCCTGGTAGGTCCCGTTGGACTTCGCCTTGTCGCCCCAGTAGCAAAGGGCCGTCGAGCCCCCAGCAATACGCAAGCGCCCGGGCTCGCCCGGCGCAACGGGATGGCCTGCGGGGTCCACGATCTGCGCGTCGTAACCCGGCACGAGCGTGCCGAGGGCACCAGGGACCACCTCACCGGGCCGATTCGAGATGTAGATGTGGAACATCTCTGCGGAGCCGATGCCATCGAGGATGTCCACGCCCGTGCGTGACTTCCACGATTCGTAAAGAGCCTGGGGCAGGGCTTCGCCGGCGGAGAGCGCGATTCGCAGGCACGAAAGGTCGGCGGTCTCCGTTCGATCCGAGCGGAGGATGTTGTTGAAGAGCGTCGGAACGCCGGTCAAGAACGTGGGCCGATGGGCTTCGATCTGGTCGAGGATCTCGTCGGCGGTGGCGCGCCCCTCAAACAGAACGACCGTCGCTCCCACGCGGAACGGAAACATCAAGTTGGTGCCCGTCGCGTAACCGAAGAAGAGCTTCGGCACCGAAAGGCAAACGTCCGACTCTTGATAGCCTGCCACCTGGAGCGCGTATGTCTCCGTGGCGTAGGCGAAGTCCCGCTGTACATGCACGCAGGCCTTGGGCTCACCGGTGGAGCCCGACGTGAAGAGCCAACCGGCGAGGTCGTTCGGACCGGTCGGCGCCACGCCATCGTCGGCGCTCGACTCCATCCCCTGGGTGATCGCTTCCTCGAAGGGCGTGAAGCCCTCCGCCCGCGCGCCAGCACTGTCGCCGACCACATAGGCGTTCCGAATGAACCGGGAGCCGCGGATCGCCTCCGCGATCTCCGGCAGGACGCTCCCGTGGGTGAACACGGCGGAAGCCTTCGTGTACTCGAGGTAGTACTCGAAGTCCTTGGCCTTCAGCAACGGATTCACCATCGCGAACACGGCGCCCGCCCGCAGAACGGCGAACCAAGCTTCGACGAACTCAAAGCCGTCGGGCAGCACGATCAAGACGCGATCCTCCTCCCGGATCCCGTGCTCACGCAGGGCGGCCGTCAAGGCACGCACCCGGCCGTGAATCTCGCCATAAGTGCGTTCCTGGCCCCCCATTCGCACGGCGACCTTGTCCCCACGACCTTCCCGGATGTTCCGATCCAGGTAGTACTCGCAGAGGTTGAGCCTGTCCGCTTCGAGCGCCTGGGCGTCGACCGGATCGGGGAGGTGAAGGGGGAAATCGGCGTCGAAGGATGCCGCTGCTGGAACCGTCATCGGTCAGGCGACGGACACCGACGCGAGGCTGGCCCGGAACTCAGACGCCGAGGCGTGACGCTCCATGCGCTTGCCGCGCAGGGCCTTGGCGATCGCGGTTTCGAGCCCACGATCCACTTCGACGTCCGGCGCGAGCTGGCGCATGGACGGAGCCTCGGGCTGCATCTTGGACTGGAACACCTCGATGTACGAACGTCCGGCCCAGGGCATCACGCCCGTGAGCAGCTCGTACATCACGGTCGCCAGGTTGTACATGTCGGAGCGCTCGTCAGGGCAGTCCCCGCCGAACTGCTCCAGGGGCGCGTAGAAAGGCGTGCCGATGAGCGCCGTCTGGGTGCCAAGGTGCTTGGCGGCCCAGAGGCCCGGCGTCACGCCCCCGTCAACGAGCTGCGGAGACTCGCCACCTACGAAGATCGTCGCGGGCTTGATGTCCCCGTGAATGAGCCCCTTGCTGTGGGAGTCCTCGAGACCGGCGAGCAGCTGATCCCCGAGGTTGAGCACTTCCTGCGCGCCGAAGCGGCCGCCTTCTTTGAAGACGTCCCGGAGGAGCTTGCCCTGGGGGAACTCGGTGACCGTGAGCACGGAGCCATCCCCGAGGACCTCCACGTTCTCAAGGGCGACCACCGCCGGCGTGTCAAGCTCGCCCCACGCGCGCAGGGCGTCCGCAAACGACTCGGCCTGCTTGGGGTTTTCGAAGAGCGACGCGGGGAACGCCTGGAGTTCGCGCTCGGCGTCCAAGGACTCGTCGACCACGCGGAACGCGGCGGACATACCGTTCTCGCGGTTGGCCTTGAGAACACGGTAACGATCGAGGAGGACCTTGCCCGGGGCGAGGTCGAAGAGGCTGAGGCTGCTGGGTTTCATGGTGGGATCTCGGCCAACCAGTATGTCACAGCGGGGCCATTCCAGTGACCACCTATGGGAGTTCGCAGGAGGAAGTCCGTCCCCGACGGGACACGGGGCCCGGGAAACCTCCGCGCGGCTCGCCGCTCCTTAAGGGCGATCCAGCGGCGGCAGCGGGTGCTCCTCCTGGGGCACTCCAGAGAGCTTGTCCGGGTCAATCTCTAGCCGCTCCACGACCCGCCCCCCGAGAACATGCCCGTCGATCAGATCGGAAACGTCGCTTTCCTGAACCCCGCCGTACCAGACGTCCTCCGGCTGCACGAGGGCCACGGGCCCATGGGAACACTGCCCCAGGCACCGGGTCCCCACCGCCCGGACGACCCGCTTCAGATCGCGCTCATGCAGGTCCGCACGCAGCCGATCGAGCAGCTCGGCGCCGCCGTCCCGGGAACAGGAGCCCTTCGGGTGTCCCTCGCCTCGGTCGTTGAGGCACACAAAGATCATTCGCTGATAGCTCGCGGACATGGTGGCTTAGGCCTCGGAGGGCAACTTCGTGTTCTTCAAAACGGTCTTGGCGAGCACCAGCTTCTGAACCTCGCTAGTGCCCTCATAAATGCGCAGGGCCCGTGTATCGCGGTAGAGCCTCTCCACGACCGACCCCACCCGCACGCCGAGACCGCCGTGGTGCTGGACCGCGCGGTCGCACACCCACGAGGCGTTCTCCGTGGAAAAGAGCTTCGCCCGCGCGACCTCTGCCGTGGCGTCCAGCCCCCCGTCCACGGCCCGGGCCGCCTCATCGGTCAAGAGCTCGGCGGCGCGGATGCGTGTGTCCATCTCGGCCAGGTCAAAGCGCAGGCCCTGGAACGATGAAAGCGGCCGGCCGAACTGCTTGCGCTGCGTCAGGTGCGCGATCGACTCCCCCAGTGCCCGGCGCGCGAAGCCGTTGGCGGCGGCGGCGACGGTGATCCGGAATCGACTGAGGTTCGCCAGGGCGAGGTCCATGCCGCCCCCGAGGGGCCCCAGCATGTAGCGCTTGGGGATGCGGACACCGTTGAAGATCACCTCGCCGATGGGGTGCGGCGCCATCACTTCAAAGGGCCGCACGGAGAGGTGTGCTGAGGCGTGGGGTACGTAGAACATCGTGAGGCCGTCCCGGTCCCCCGGCTCGCCCGACGTACGCGCGAGCACCGTGTAGAAGTCCGCGACGCCAACGTTCGTGATGTAGGTCTTCGTGCCGTAGATCACGTAGTCGTCCCCATCCGCTGTCGCGTCCGTCGCCACACCGGCCAGGTCAGAACCGGCGCCCGACTCCGTCAGCGCCAAGGCCGGAATGAGCTCACCTTCCCCCACTTTCGTGAGCACCTCAACAAGCTCCGGGTCCTTGGATCCAAGGGCAATCGGGAACGACCCCAGCCCCTGCTCCACGAGCGCAAGGTCCGCCATGGCGTGGCGGTACGCCAGCGCTTGACGCATGGCGGCGAGCGCCCGCACGGACACCGTCTCTGGGCCCGCGAGCAACCCGACGTCCTCCCCACCAAAGGCCGCAGGGACCGCGTACTTCAGGATCTGGCTCGACTTCAAGTAGTCATGGGCAAGCCGGAAAGACTCGATCTCCCCAAGGCCTGGCTCCGAGAGTCCCGGCTCCAGGTACATCCCGGCTTGCTCCGCACGGAGCCGCGCGAGACCCACCTGGTTCTCCGCCGCGAGTGGCCCGATCGGCCCTCCTGCGGCCTCTTCAGCTGGACTCATCGGTTCGCCCCAAAGTCCTTCTCGCGCTTCTCCACGAAGGCGTCGTAGGCCTCCTTGTAGTCCGGATGCAGCATGCACTCGGCCTGGACCCAGCCCTCGGCCTGCATGGCATCCCCGAGGGTCATGCTGGCCTCGGCGTTGAGCATGCGCTTGGTGATTGCGAGCCCCATGCCAGGTCCCTTCGCGAGCTTCTGCGCCATGGCGAGGGCCTCGGCCTCGAGGTCCTCCTCTTCGGTGACGTGGTTGTAGAGTCCAATCTCTGCCGCACGATCCGCGGAGATGAAATCGCCGGTCATCAAAAGCTCTGACGCGTGGCCGAGCCCGACGATCCGCGGCAGAAGCCACGCCGCCCCCATGTCCGCACCCGAGAGCCCCACCTGGGTGAAGAGGTACGCGATCTTCGCCTTCTTCGACGCGATGCGAATGTCCGCGGCGGCGGCCATCACGGCCCCAGCTCCGCAGGTCAGCCCGTTCAGCCCCGCAACGATCGGCTTCTCCAGGAGCCGCATGTTCTCGATCAGGTCACACGTCATGCGCGTGAACTCCACGAGGCGCCACTCGGGCACATCGAAGAGCCGCCCGATGATGTCGAGCACATCCCCGCCGGAGCAAAACGCGCGCCCCGTGCCGATCAAAAGCACGGAGTGCACCGAGCGCCGGTCCCTCAGCGCCTTGAAGGTGTCACGCAGCTCGGCGTAGGAATCGAACGTGAGAGCGTTGAGCCGATCGGGCCGATTGAGGCGGATCGTCGCGACACCGCCCTCCTCGGAGTAGTCGAAGTGCTCGGGCTCGATCTTGTCTTTGGTGATGCTTGTCGCGGCCATGGGCCGGCCAATTTACCCGATCCAGTCGTTAGCCGATCACGGCCGTCGCCTCGATCTCAACCATGGCCCCTTCTTCGAGGAGGTCGGCCACCTGGACGAGGGCCATCGCGGGGTAGTGCTTACCGAGCCGAGTGCGCCAGGCTTCGCCAATGGCCCTGGCGGACTTCAGGTAGGCCTTTTTGTCCGTGACGTAGACGGTCATCCGGACGATCTCCTCGGGATAGCCGCCCGCGTCCTTGACGATCTCCAACACGTTGTCGAGGGCCTGGACGAACTGCGCCGTCATGTCCCCCTTGCCCACGAGGGCCTGGTCCGCGTCCCAGGCGATCTGACCTGCCACAAAGAGGTGCCGGCCGCCGCCCTCCACGAGGATGCCGTTTTCATAGCCCTGGGGTTTGCGCCAGCCCTCAGGCCGCACGGCCCAGCGCTTGAGCCGCGTGCGCTCCTCACCGTTGCCGGTGCCCTTGGGGCTCTTGGGGCCCTGGGCCCCGTCGCGCGTACCACGGACCCGTCGGAAGATCTTCGCGAGCATTAGTTACGCCCTCCCGTGGCTGGCACGGCGATGGCGACGCCCTCGTCGATGGTCTCGGTGCTCCCGCCGGGCATCTCGATCACGACGCCCCCAAGGTCCCCGCGGGCGAGCTCCAGGGCCACTTTCGCGACCTCTTCCGGCGCCACGATCACGCCGCTTGGGTTCTGCCCGGCCACGAAGGCCCGTAGGTCCTCGTCGGTGCGTCCTGTCTTCTCTTTCATGGATTCGATGCTGCGATCCGTCAGGGGGGTGTCCACGTAATGGGGACAGATCGTTGAGATTCCGACGCCCTTGGGGGCGCATTCGAGGGCGGCCGAACGGGACCAACCGAGCAGCGCGTGCTTGGTCGAAGAGTAGGCCGTCACGTAGGGGTAGCCCTGGAGGGCTGCGGAGGACGCGATCTGCACGACGCGCCCGTGGCCGCGCTCGATCATGCCCGGTGCGAACAAGTGAAAGAGCCGCAGGGGGCCGTAGAAATTGACCTCCATCATGCGGCGCAAGAGCGGCTGGTTGCTCTGGCTAAGGACCGGCGCCGTGTCCGCCACGCCCGCGTTGTTGATCACCCAGTCGATCGGGCCAAACTCCTCAGCCGTCGTTTTCAGGGCCTCGAGGGTGCCTTGGTTCGTCACGTCGAGTTCCACGCCCAGGCACTCCGTCCCGGTCGCCGTCGCAAGGCCCCGCCCGAACGCTGCGGCGCGATCGGGATCGCGGCCGGTCGCCAGGACGCGCACGCCGTTCTCCGCGAAGAGCCGCGCGATCGCGCCGCCGATGCCGCCGGTGGCCCCCGTCACGAGGGCCGTGGGCGTCGCGCTGTCTCTTTGCTCGCTGGGTGCCATGAAGAAGAGAGTAGCGGATCACGGCGCCTCCCGTTCCCTCCTGATAGCTTGGGCCCACCGTGACCCGCACAGAACCCTACGCCCTCCCCAGGGCCATCTGGCCCACGGCGGAAGAAGCCGGGCTCAGCCGCCTCTTCAGCCCCGTCCGCGTCGGCGCCTTCACCGCCCGCACCCGCACGTGGGTTCCGGCGATGGTTCCCTGGAGATCGACCGAAGAGGGCGACGCCACGCCGGAGGTCATCGACTGGTACGGCCGCTTCGCTGACGGACGCCCGGGTGTGCTCGTGGTGGAGGCGACGGGGATCCGCGAGGTGCCATCAGGACCGCTGCTACGCATCGGCCACGACCGCTTCGTACCAGGCCTATCGAAGCTGGTCCAAGCCGTCCGCGAAAGGAGCCACGGGGAGACCCGGCTCCTGATCCAGCTCATCGACTTCCTGCGGATCCGGCGGCGTCCGGAGAAAGAGACGTTTCTTTCGCGTTTCCTGGCCGTGACCGATCGGCACCGAAGCGCGGTGGGTCTCAGTGGCGACGCTACGGAACACGACGTGCGCGCAGCGCTCGCCGCCCTTCCCCACGATGCCCTGCTCGAGTCGCTCACGGTCCGCGAAGCCGAAGCCCTTGAGCACGGCGAGCGCGAGCGGGTCTGGGACACCCACCTCCCCCACATCCAGGAGCTCCCGGAGACCCTGCCGGGCCTCTTTGCCGACGCAGCAGAGCGCGCCATCGCCGCGGGCTTCGACGGGGTCGAGCTGCACTTCGCCCACGCCTACACCATGGCGAGCTTCCTCTCCGCGCGGAACGTGCGCGACGACGGCTACGGCCAAACGCGCGAAGGCCGCGTGCGCCTGGCCCTCGAGGTTCTTGCGGCGGTTCGCGAACGCGTGGGCCCCGGGCGCACGGTGGGCTGCCGCATGCTGGCAGATGAAGTCATCGAAGGCGGGACAGGCCTGGACGACGCCGCTTGGTTCGCCTCCGAGTTCACCCGGGCGGGCATGGACTTCATCTCCGTCAGCAAGGGCGGCAAGTTCGAGGACGCCAAGCAGCCGAAGGTCGGCCAAGCCGCTTACCCCTACACAGGGCCCAGCGGACACGAGTGCATGCCCACCGTCCGCATCGACGCCCCCGGCCCCTTCGGCCGCAACCTGCCCCTTTCCCGCGCGATCCGCAACGCGGTCCAGAAGATCAACCCGATCGTCCCCGTGGTGGGCTGCGGCGGGATCGGCACATTCACGCAATCCGAAGCCGCCCTCGTCGACGGCGACTGCGACATCGTCGCCGCCGCCCGCCAGTCCCTCGCCGACCCCGACTGGTGGCACAAGATGGCCACCGGCCGCGGCGAGGAGGTGCGCCGTTGCATCTACACGAACTACTGCGAGGGCCTCGACCAGAAGCACAAAGAGGTCACCTGCCAGCTCTGGGACCGGCCCAAGGGGGGCGAAGGCACGCCCCCGCCCCATTCGGGGCGCCTGCGCTCCATCGACGGCAAGCGCCAGCTCCTGCCCAACGCCTGGCGCCCGGCCTAGGGTCCCGGCCATGAACTGGGCGGAACCGGACACGGTCCCACACGCGCGAACATCGACAAAAGTGCGAAGATGGTGACCCCGCAAGGCGCCGCCGCGGTACTGCCCCGTCGATGGCACACTCCCCCTCACCCCAAGAGACCGGCACCGATTCCCGCACTGATTCACGGGCGGTTTCACCGACTGGGCCCCGCTTGGGCTCAAACGTCTTGGAAGCCCAGCTCGAAGCCCACCGGGCTTTCCTCCAGCGGCTCGCGCGGTCGCTGGTCGGCGACGCTGCCCTGGCGGAAGATCTAGTCCAAGAAACGGCACTCGCGGCCCTCAAGCACGGCCCCCGGCTGGAGCAGAGTCGAGGGTGGCTCGCCCGGGTCCTGCGGCGAAAGGTGACCCGGCACCGGGAACGCACGGGCCTCAGGGAGAGCCGCCAACGCGCCGCAGCTTCCCCTGAATCCGTGGCCTCCCACGCCGCCGCCATAGACCGGCGGCTGGACCTCGAACACGTGATCACAGATCGTGTACGCGCCCTCCCCATCGCCCAGGCGCGGGCCATTGGATTGCGGTACGCCGAGGACATGACGATCCCCGAGATCGCCCGCGCCCTCGACGTCCCCGAGGCCACGATCAAGACCCGCCTGAAGCGCGGGCTCGCGCGTCTTCGCGAGGACATGGACCGCGCCCACGGAGGCGATGGGAAGCAGTGGCTCAGCGCCCTCGCGCCAATAGTGGGGGTCGAATGGACAGGCGCCGGTCTGAAAGCCGCCGGAGCAAGCTCGGGCGCAGGCATCTCCACGGCGGTTAGCCTTGCACCCTGGATCGCCGCCTGCCTTCTCGTCATGGGCGCAGGTGTGGCGTTGAAGCTATCAGGGGGCCGAAAACCGACCTTCCCGGAAACGCCCGTGGAATCACCCGCCATGGCCAAGCTACCCGGGATCCTGTCTCTTATACACATCTGACGCTG
>OJFX01000754.1_pt1 | contig 11916 bp, 11 predicted proteins | sample 1594171 | NCBI WGS metagenome assembly OJFX01 (sample SAMN05416840, study PRJEB24817) | seawater metagenome | isolation source: Sea water | place: Canada:Atlantic | collected 2013-07
CGAGATCATGCCTAGTCTCGTGGGCTCGGAGATGTGTATAAGAGACAGTATAAACTCCATCTAATTCACCAGCAGACTTTAAACGACCTACCATTAATTCCAGAGTTTTATCGAAGAATGTTTGATCTATGGAGCCACCAGGTTCGGCATCAGCAATAACGATCGGAACCATCTCCCAATCGTCCGAAATCTCATTCATCTGAGTGACAAAACCTGACACTTCAGAGGGTATCTTTGGAGACGTGCTTTTAAGTTCATTCAGGATCTCATCGCCTTGAAGGTAACAACGTTTGCGGTAATCCGCTTCAGTTGTAATAGGCGAAAAACTATTGCTCTCAAGTAAGAAACCCAAGATAGCTATTCGTTTTGTCATCATAATTACCTTAAACAAAAAAACGGGGGCACCCCATAAAAGGTACCCCCGCCTAATTTAAATTTGCTCTGTGTATTAACGAGAGCGAAGACGTGGATCCAATGTATCGCGGACCGCATCACCGAACAGGTTAAAGCCAAACACAGCGAGCGATATCGCTATACCAGGCCAAATTGCAACCCACGGTGCACTTTCAGCATATTCCTCAGCACCACCTTGAAGCATCAAGCCCCAAGCTGGTGTAGGCTCTTGCACACCCATACCGAGGTATGAAAGCGAAGCCTCAAGAAGAATAGCCTGACCTACAAATGCACTGAACAAAATCAAGAACGGAGCCATGACATTGGGTGCCATGTGACGCAGTATAATCCGCATATGCCCAAAGCCAAGCGCACGAGCTGCATCGACATAAGGAATTTCACGAATAGCCAAAGCGTTAGACCGGACAACACGTGCACACTGAGGAATAAACGGTATCGTAATCGCGATGATAACGTTCTCAGTACCAGCACCCAATGTTGCAACTACAGCCAAAGCCAAAATAATCAATGGAAATGCCATGAATACATCCATGACACGCTGCAAGACTAGATCAAACGTTCCGCCAAAATATGCTGACGCAACACCAAGCACAAGGCCAGCAAATGCACCAATTGTTGCAGCAGAGAACCCAACAAACAAAGCTGTCTGAGCACCGTATATGATACGTGTAAAAATATCACGACCAAATTGATCTGTACCCATTAGGTACGTTGCGTTAGGTGGCGTAAGCATATTTTCAAACGAGTTAAACTCAGGATGAAACGGTGTCAGTATTGGTGCAAAAATAGATGCAAAAACCATCAATAGAACGATAATTAAGCCAGCAACACCAACTGGCTGTTTACGTGCCATTGTTTTAGCCGCAACAAACCACGGTGTTTTTTCTTCAAGTTCTTCAAGCTGCGCTTCAAGAGATGCTTCGTTAGCAATTGCCATTTTCATCTATCCTTAACTGTAACGAATACGCGGGTCTAGCCAAGCGTAACATAAATCAATAATAAAGTTCGTTACCACAAATATCAAAACGACTAGCATGACTAATGCCTCTGTCATTGCGTAATCATGATTTTGAACACTCTCTATGAACAACTTACCAATACCGTTCAGATTGAACACTTGCTCGGTCACAACTAAACCACCCATAAGGAATGCAAATTCAATACCGATGATTGTGACAACGGGGAGCATTGCATTTTTGAGGGCGTGGCGATTAATAACAATTTTTTCAATCAGACCTTTCGCACGTGCAGTCCTAATATAATCCTCACGAAGAACTTCCAGCAAGGCGGAGCGCGTCATACGTGTCGCAACTGCAGAGTAACGGTACCCCGTTGCAACGGCAGGCCAAATGAGTTGAGCAATATTGTGCGCAGGATCTACCCATATTGGTTTATAATCGATCGGCGGCATCCATGGTATACCTGTCACCTGCTGCGTTACAATCAACAGCCCAAGAATAATCATAATGCCGAGCCAGAACGAAGGGATTGCAATACCAGCAATCGCGAATGTCCTCACGGCATAGTCAAGCCAAGTGTCCTGTTTGATAGCAGAAATAGCTCCCAATGGAATTGCAATAATAACTGCAACAAACGTAGCCATAATTGCTACTTGCAACGATAATTCAAAGCGAAGCCCAATCTCAAACAAAATCGGCTTACCAGTCCACATTGAATCACCAAAATTAAACGTAAAGAACCCGATCATAAAATCTGCAAACTGAACAAACATCGGTCTGTCGATGCCTAAATTTGAGCGGCAGGTATCAATTTGAGCTTGATCAACGTATAGGCCTGTTCCAGCAAATCGAAGTTCGCAAACATCACCAGGAATGAGCCGCATAAGGAAGAAAACGAGTACACCCGCACCGATTAGCGTCGGTATCATGAGCAATACACGTTTGAGAATATACTTAGACATGGACGTCCAACCGTATTTCTAGAATTACATTAAAGAAAATTAGTTGCCCACCTGCTGCCTGAGCAACAGGTGGGAACCAATAATTAGCGAACGAATTACTTGTCCAACCAGATATGATCTAGGTGCTGAGCCAAGTAATGTGATGGAGCAATTTTCCAACCCTTCACGTATGAACGGTGTGGATTAATCTTATACCACCACAACGTGACCATTCCACTTGTCTCATCGCTAAGTGAACGTGTCTCGTATTGACGAACGAGCTGACGAAGTTTAGTGGCATCGCCCTCTTTTTCGATTTTCGAATAAATAGCTTCCAACTCCGGATCTTCAAAACGCCCGTAGTTGTTACCTGCAGAACCAAGAAACTTTGTCATGTCTGCAATCGGGTTAATAACTGACTGGCAGTTAAAGTCAATTGAGACATCAAAGTCTGCTTTCTTACGAAGTGAGTCGTAGAAAGGACCGGAAGGCTGAACCCGCTGAGCAGTTTCAATGCCAACTTTGCGCCACTGATCAACAAGCCATGTGCCAACAACCTTGTAGGGCTGATCAACGCCACGGTTTGAGAAGTCAACCTTAAGGTTAGAGTGACCTGCATCTGCAAGTAGCTTCTTGGCCTCTGCACGAGATGCTTCGATGTCGGTGTTGTAGCCCTTAAGCTTCATCAACTCATCTTTAGTTGCAGCAAGTGGGTGGTTCGGGAACATTACACCACCAACCGTTTTCACGATTGCGATCTGTGACAGGTACTTAGACCCACCCCAACGGTCGATACCAAGCGTCAAAGCATTACGAACTTTTGCGTTGTCGAATGGCTTACGCTTTTGGTTTGGCGTTGCAAGCAGAACGCAGTTCCAATCGCTTTCCTGGACCGTAATCTTATCACCAAGTGACTTAACAAGGTCATCACGTGCTTTCGGAGGGAAACCACGGAATTCGATTGCGGCACGATCACCACGAATAGCAGAAAGACGAACAGCCATCTTAGGCGCTGCAATCGCTTTAAAGCCATCTAGGTAAGGTTTACCCTTGAAGTGATAGTTTTGGTTCTTAATGCCTTCAACAAACGCACCTGGCTGGTGCTGAACAAACTTGAAAGGTCCCGTGCCGTTAACGTTAGCTTTGTGCCATGACATGCCATGCGCATCCAAGTCTTTCTTCGAGTAAACGAAGTTAAATGGTGTTGCGAGGGCAGGAATGAACGCAGCCGTTGGGAACTTAAGTTTGAAAACAATTGTATGCGCATCCGGTGTGGTAATTGTATCCACTGAACGGAAAAACGCCTTACGAGCTGATGGAACACCTTCTCCTGGAAAAACGATCTTGTCCATCGTTGCCTTAATATCAGCAGATGTTAGTGGCGTGCCATCATGGAACGTTACACCCTTACGAATTTTAAACGTAAATTTGGTGCCATTTTCAGTTGCTGTTGGCACGTCACCTTCACAGAGGTCGCACTCAAAATCCGTCGGATCGGACGGATTATTCGGATTAACCCGAATAAGCAAGCTGTAGAACGGCCGGATCGGGTGGATCATGCCGAATGTTGTCTCTTGGTGTCCGTCGTATGACGGAATTTTAGAGCCAACAACGAAGTTCAGAATGCCACCAGATTTTGGTGTCTCTGCCTTCGCAGCGCCCGCACCTGCAGTAAGGCCAAGGCCCACCACAGAAGCAAGAGCAAGTTTACCAATTTTATTGAGCATTTTTAGTCTCCTTCCCTGAATTGAAGAATATTGTTTGGCTAACGCCATATCATGTGTACGTAACGTGCCCGCGGTACGCTCACACCTCTGAACAGGCCACCCAGTGGCCTGGTTTCACTTCCCGCAATTGCGGAATGTCTTTTGTGCAGCTATCAACCATTTTTGGGCATCTAGGATGGAAAACACATCCTGATGGAGGATTGATAGGGCTAGGAATTTCACCTTTAATAACAGCATGCGCACGTGTCTTTTCGATCTCTGGATCAGGAATCGGCACAGCATCCAACAATAGTTTAGTGTATGGGTGCATCGGATTCTCGAACAGCTCGTCACCATCGGCCAACTCAACCAAATTACCAAGGTACATAACCGCAACCCGGTGACAAATATGTCGAACAACACTAAGGTCGTGCGAAATAAACAAGTACGTAAGATCAAACTCGTCGCGCAAATCCTCAAGCAGGTTAATAACCTGCGCCTGGATCGATACATCAAGCGCTGACACGGCTTCATCGCAAATAATGAATTCTGGGTTCATTGCCAAAGCGCGCGCAATACCTACACGTTGACGCTGACCACCAGACATTTCATGTGGATATCGATCAGCAAAAGCTGTGGCTAGGCCACAAACATTCAACAAATAATGTACACGCGTCCGACGCTCAACTGGATCAGTAATAATACCATGCACATGCATAGGCTCAGCAATGATATCGCCAACCTTCATACGAGGATTAAGCGAGCTGTATGGATCTTGGAAGATAACCTGAATTTTTTTACGTACGTCGATCATCTCCTTTGGCGAATATTTTGTAATATCTTCGCCGTAGAAAATAATCTCCCCTTCTGTTGGCTTCTCTAACTGGAGAATACAACGACCGGTCGTTGTTTTACCACAACCAGACTCGCCCACAACACCAAGTGTCTCGCCGCGATAAACCTGAAAACTCACGCCATCGACAGCCTTAACATGAGCAACAACTTTAGGAATAAACACACCATCGGTAACTGGGAAGTGCATCTTTAGGTTTTTTACATCGACAAGAACTTCTTCGAAGCCCTTAGAACTACCCGTGACCGATTCACGTTTATTTGCTTCACGTATATTTGGTGCTACTTCGCTCATCCGATGACGTCCTTCACTTCTTTCGCTAGATTTTCTTTCTCAAAGCATGCTGATGTGTGACCCGGCTCGATTTCCTCAAGCGGAGGGAAACTCTTTGCACATACATCTGTTGCAAAACGGCATCTTGGACGGAACGAACAACCATCATCCAGCTTGGTAAGTTCAGGCGGTTGGCCATCAACAGGATCAAGCTTTGCCGCACGCTGCCTGTCCATACGTGGCACCGACTTTAGCAATGCCAATGTATATGGATGGCGAGGACGGTGATAAATGTCTGTCGCAATACCTGATTCAATAATACGACCCGCATACATCACGTTAACTCGGTCAGCATACCGCGCAACAACACCAAGGTTGTGGGTAATGATGATCATTGCCACACCCAAATCGCGGGTAAGGTTTTTCATCAATTCCAAAATTTGCGCCTGAATGGTCACATCAAGAGCCGTTGTCGGCTCATCAGCGATAATCAGCTTTGGGTCACATGCCAGTGCCATCGCGATCACAACACGTTGACGCATACCACCAGATAAATGGTGAGGATACTGTGCCAATCGACGCTCAGGCTCGGATATACCTACAAGACCAAGAAGGCCAACAGCCTTCTTCATTGCATCGGCTTCAGACATGCCTAAGTGCGCAATCATTGGTTCCATAAGCTGGAGACCAATTGATAGCACTGGATTGAGCGATGTCATCGGCTCCTGGAAGATCATGCCAATATCGCGACCGCGAATATTCCGCATCTCATCTTCCGTAAGCGTGAGCAAGTCCTGGCCATCAAAGTTGATGGAACCACCGACAATTTTGCCAGGAGGCCATGGGATCAATCGCATTATACTCATTGCCGTAACAGACTTGCCCGATCCAGACTCGCCCACAACAGCAACAGTTTCGCCCTGTTCAACAGTATAAGAAACACCATCGACAGCTTTCACAGTCCCAGCCGACGTAAAAAACTGAGTCTGAAGATCTTTAATTTCCAGTAAGGCCACATTCACTCCCTAGGATAGCCAATATTATTATTTGTTGTAGTAAACGTAATGACGGATTCGAAGGGTGTCAATTGATAACCCTAAATCAAATTCTTGGACGATTTATCTTGCTTTTTTATTCCTTACATTTTGCATGATTTTCGAAACAGCTTCCCTACGCAATCACTAAATTAATTAAGTGACGATGTTACTATATACAAGACATTAAACAATATTAGATCATCGCACTTGCCGAGTGGTTACTCTATTTGCATAGTTGCCACGAAAAGAATCAATTTATGGAGAAGAGTTTTATGTCCTCAGATCAGTTTGAACGCGGCCTTAAGTGCCGCAAAGAAGTACTTGGTGAAGCATACGTGGAAGCGTCGTTAAGCAAGGCCGATGATTTCAATCGTGACTTCCAGGAGATCGTTACCGAGTACTGCTGGGGCGGCACATGGGGACGTGGCGTTTTGTCTAAACGGGACAGATCGATTCTTAACTTAGGCATGCTTGCTGGCCTTGGTAAAAGCCAAGAATTCAAACTTCACTTTCGTGGCGCCATGACTAACGGTCTGTCTATTGAAGATCTCCGTGAGATCCTTATTCAAGTTGCAGTGTATTGCGGAATCCCAGCTGGTATCGAAGCTTTCCGTCTGGCCAGAGAAGTTTTTGCAGACCTGGATATTGATGTCTCGAATATGGATGAAGGTAAATAAGATCATGTCGAATTCAAAAGTCATTGGCTTTGTTGGCCTTGGTCAAATGGGCGGCCCTATGGCGACAAATATCGCTAAAGGTGGTGCTGAAATCGTTGTTTATGATAAAGCTGGAACATCAGAGCGAGCACCGGAAGGCGCAAAACTCGCCAACTCATTTGCCGATGTATTGAGCATGGCTGATACAGTTTTTCTTTCCGTGCCAGATGGCCCGGTATCGATTGCTCTCGCCAACGAAATCGCCGTAACTGAAGGATGCCGTGCAACTGTCGTCGTCGACCTTTCAACGATTGGACCCGAGGCTGCGCGCGAAGCAAACGAGATCCTGAACGGTACTGGCATTACCTATATCGACGCACCTGTATCTGGAGGTCAAGCTGGCGCACGTGCCGGCACAATTACTGTTATGTGGGGTGGCCCAAAAGCCGTCATGAACGAGCATGAAGCTGTCCTTAATTCATTCTCTAAGAATGTATTCCATTGCGGTGATTCGCCAGGGCAAGGGCAATCCGTAAAAGTTCTGAACAACTTCCTTTCGGCCATTGCGATGACCGCAACATCAGAGGCTGTTCTTTACGGGTTAGCGCAAGGCGTTGAGATGAAAACTATCTTGGATGTCGTGAACGTTTCGACGGGTCAAAACACGGCAACAGCCGACAAGTTTCCAAAACGTGTAATGACAGAATCATTCGATGCAGGGTTTGCGACGAAGCTTCTGACAAAAGATGTGAACTTGTTTCTAAAGAATGCCAAAGCCGCAGGGACACCGCTTACACTTGCGGCGACCCTCGCATCGATCTGGAATGGCTGCAATGCAACCCTTCCAGAAAGTGACTTCACACGTATTTACGAGTACGTGCGCGATAACGGCTAAGACCTGTTGCCGTCCGCTCTTAGTATCCCAAATCTAATAATGGGAATGCTGAGAGCGGATGAGCTTCATTGACAGCATCAGATTCGCGGATCAAATAATTTGCATCCAGCTGATCGTAACTCGTCACACCAAGTAAACCCATACACGTCTGAACTTCCAGCTCAAGCAGCTCAAGCATCCGAACCACGCCCGCCTCGCCTGCCGCGGCATATGCCAACCCCTGCAAGCGACCAATGCCGACAGCATCGGTACCCCGGATCATCGCCTTGACCACATCTGCACCGCGCATCACGCCGCCATCCAGAATGATCTTTGCTTTGCCATCAATTTCAGCAACAATTTCCGGCAGGACGTCGATACCACCTCTTCCATGGTCCAGCTGTCGCCCACCGTGATTTGAGACATAGATAACATCACAGCCTTCTGAGACAGCAATCATAGCATCTTCCGCCGTGGCGATGCCTTTAAGAATGAGCGGAATATCGTATTTCTCTCGGATACGGCGGAAGTCTTTCCAGCTAAACGAGCGCTGATATTCTTCACCTTGGGATTGGGATTGCCGCGCGATCGAGAGGAAACCTTTCGATTTGTCACGCTCTCGGCGCCCGTAATAATCAAGGTCGATTGTGAAACAAAACGCCATGTATCCATGCGCAATAGCTCGGTCGATATGATCATCAATCCAAGCTTCGTCGCCACGCACATAAAGCTGATAGATACGCGCAGCATTTGGCGCTGCATCGGCAACAGCTTCAAGACCAGGATCACATACCGAGCTCAACATATGTGCCGCACCAAACGTGCCTGCGGCTTTTGAAACCCCTGCTCCACCATCTTCGCTAAACTGCTGCAACGATCCAATCGGCGCCATGATAATAGGGAGACGCAAGTTCCTTCCCAGGAAGTCCACTGATGCGTTTAAACCGCTCACATCACGCATAACACGCGGACGAAAAGCTAATTTGTCGAAGCCAAGACGGTTCCGCTTTTGTGTCGTTTCTGTTTCCGCCCCGCCCACAAGATAGTCCCAAGCGCCATCATCAAGATTAGAACGTGCTTCTTTCACAAACTGGTGGAGAATTTGAAACTTTTTTTCTATATCGCTCGTCATTTTTTTAGTGTCCTATTATGAGGTATGGATTTGGGTTTTGGTTACGATGACCGCATCCAAATCTGCGTAGATATAATCATCTGGATTGAGAACGACGCCGCCAAACTTTAATTGCACGTCAGCTAGACCTATGCCGTCCGTACGAGGGCACATCGCAGTACATTTCATCGCCTTGGCGCCAAAATCAAGTTTTGCAAATTCATGAACATCACGGACTGCACCATTAAAGATCAAACCCTCCCATCCTTGCTTGCATGCTTCAGCCGCGATGTTGCCACCACACAGGGCGCTGCGCATAGAACTGCGACCATCAACGACGAGCACTTTGCCTTTACCGCCACGACGAATGACATCAAGGATTCCTTTGTTGTCTTCGTAAGTAGAGAACGTCACGGCCTCGCCGTGAAAGCATGTGCGCTTCCCAAAATCATGAAACATCAACTCGCATACTTGAGCCGCTGGTTCGTCGTCGCAAATATTTGCGCAACGGATGATGTCTTGATCGGTCATTCGGGAAGTTCTCCTGTGAATTAAAGAATTATTTCACTTTGAAATCATAAGGAGTCTTGGGTCTAGGGTCCATTGTCCTTACATTATATTTAACTTCAGTATCCATTTTTCCAGAGGAGATTTTAAAATGAGTAAATTTGCCATCTTTGTGACTGTCAAAGTTAAAGAAGATATGGTCGATGATTTCCTGGCGTTTGCATTACCTAACGCAACATCAGCCGTGCGTGACGAGCCGAATTGTCACATGTTTCGTGTTATGCAAAACAAAGAAGACCCATCAACAATTCATTTTTACGAAGTCTACACTGAAGCAGCCAGCTTGGACTTGCACCGTGAATTCCCTCATTACAAAAAATACGATGAAGGCACCAAAGACATGATTGTGGAAAAGTCCATCGTTAAGGTCGACGTCCTTCACTAAACCGGTTTAGCCCTTTGCTTTTTCTCTGAAGTTGCTCGCCATCACGGCGGCACCTATGAGCATGATTATACCCATGGCAACCCAAGCAAGACCGTAATCGTTATTGCTCCAGTCCAGAATTTGGCCAAACAGTGGCGGACCAATTACGCCCCCAACGGACCATGCAACGGCATTATAGCCGATGGCTGATCCCACCAACGATGGCGGGGCGGTTTCTGCTGTCATGGAAAGAATTAATGCAGCGTAGGATGCAATTGTCCCACCCATCACAGAAGCCAGTAACATCAGCCCCCAATACGGCCAATCTGGATTAACAAAGTACGCTGCACCACACGACAAGCCACCAGCAAGTACAACGGATATCACAACGACTTTTCGACGCCCACCAAAAACCGCATCCGATAGATATGAGAAACCAAAGCGACCAAACGCACTTGCACTTTGAGCGAACGCGACTGCTATGGCGGCCATTGGCTGACTTGCTTGCGCCGCATCTCGCATGAACAAGGCTATGTAGGCAGATAAACTGGATTGACTGGTATTAAACATCGCACAGGATATGAAAATGACGTTCATGTTACGATTCGTAACGACAACTTTAAGATCGCTCAAAATAGATTTTATACCACCACTTCCACGTGTTGGTTTGCGCGTCAACGGCAGCCATAACAGTGCTGTAACAAAAGTCATTCCAGCTGCAATCCAAAGCACGATCCGCCAATCCATGTAGGCCGCCATGACACCGCCGCCAGCACCAAGCACGCCACCTAGTGGGACGCCTAGTTGTTTAAGACCCATTGCGGTCCCACGCCATTTAACCGGAAACCAACGCATGACACCTTTTGCGGTGGCCGGATTCACAAATGAATACCCAAGCCCCATGAGGAATGCAGCAGCGATTGCAGGATAGAAGCTCTCAGCAAAAGAAAACATTATGCTACCAACCATCATGATGATCATCGATCCAGATAGCGTCCATCCAACACCAAGCCGGTCTGTAATCGCACCGCTTGGCATTGCAGAAATCAACTGTGCGCCAAATACGGCAGACATAAAGAAACCAAACTCAGTTGCAGAAATACCCAAGTCATCACGGATGACCGGGCCCATTGCCATAATCGACAGATAGCAAGATGTGCCAACCGTATGTGCCAAGGACAGCAATATAATTCTTGCCCGCCACGGATTAACGCCGGGAGGTAATGAAGGCGTATCAAAGTCGATATCAGGCAGGCTCATTCGGGCGTTCTTTGAAAAAGAAAACAAGCATCATTGTACCCAGAGCAACTAGCCCAGCAGTCATTATCCATGCGATGTCATAACCGCCCCAATGATCAACGATCCAACCAAAGAGTATCGGCCCCAACATCCCGCCTATATGAACACCAACCATATTCACGCCAATCGCCGATCCTGCTAACCGAGGCTCAACAGCTTCGACAACAACGGCTTGTGCAACAGGTGCAAAGGACGCGATTGTAATCCCTAAAGCCATCGCCAAGCCGATACCGATCCACAGACCCAAACCGGGCCCAATGAAACTAAACATTACCATAAACACTGCGGCGCTACCGCAAATCCATGCCATGAGAACGGCGCGTCGATCGGCATAATACCGGTCACAAATCACACCCCAACCAATTCGAGCGATGGCACTTGCTGTCTGGGTCAATCCTAAGGCTACACTGGCAGCTTCCTGACTAGCCTTGGCAGTCGATGTGAGAAACAGTGTTAAAAAGCTAAAGAAATTTGTTTGCCCGACATTCAACAATCCATTCAATACTGCATAAACATTGAAATTCCGGTCTTTCATCACATCGCCGAGATTACCGACAATGCTTTTTCGCTGATCAAGCGGCAAAGGCACATGATGCTTTGCCAATACCAGGCAATACAAACCGTTCATCATGATAATAGCAGCGACGCCAAACATAATTGTCTGCCAGTTATCAATCGTCGCAAATGCACCATTCCCGGCTGCAATGACGCCTCCAAGTGGGACGCCAACCTGCTTTAATCCCATCGCGGTGCCACGCCTGGCGCGTGGGAACCAATCAAGCACTCCACGGGCTGTTGATGGGTTCATCATGGCATACCCAAGGCCCATGATGAACATCGCACCGAGGCATTGATAATACCC
>OJFX01000758.1_pt1 | contig 11886 bp, 14 predicted proteins | sample 1594171 | NCBI WGS metagenome assembly OJFX01 (sample SAMN05416840, study PRJEB24817) | seawater metagenome | isolation source: Sea water | place: Canada:Atlantic | collected 2013-07
CTGCATATCGTCGGCAGCGTCAGATGTGTATAAGAGACAGGAGCGCCACAGACATGCTCTGAGGGTCCATATCCTGGAACGCCAGAATGCGATCGAGATGCGCCTGGTTCTCGGCGCGCGTCTTCGGCGACAGCAATTTCCGGAAATCAGCCATGATCGACCTTCCTTGTTTCATTTCACATGCCCGGTCCGGGCGTCTCATCGGCTTGCGGATCACGGCCAAGCATGGCCGCCGCTTTCTCGTGGATCTGCCGGCCGAGATCGTCATTGGCCATGGCGAAGCGATCCATGATGGCTTCGATCTCTTCGTCGGTGAACCGCGGGGCTGCCGGCCTGGGCGGATAGATCCGCGCCATCACCCGCTGCTGATCCCCAAGGGTTCCGGGCGAGGTGCGCTGCCGGTACGACATCATCATGTTCGACAGGTCGAAGGTGAACCGGATGTCCCCCTTCGCGACGCCAGCATCGATGAGCCTTGCCTCCATCTGACGCTGGACCCGGGCTTCATCTTCCCAGGTCCAGATATTGTCAGGCCAGATATCCCGCGCGGTCAGGCGGCCGTTGTGCAGCGCGACCATCGGGTCACTCCGGGGCCGTGGCGGCGGTCGGTTCTTCGAACTCCATGTCCTCGAGCATGTCGGTCTCGATATAGCTCTCGTGCGACCAGTCGTTCACCTGATCGTCCATGTCGAGGAAGGGATCCTCACCGTGGCGCCAGAGGATCCGTCCCGAGGACTCGGTGGTCTCGTCCCAGTCTTCTGCATTGCACTTCACCAGGAGGGGCGCGATGCGCCGCGCCGCCTTCTCGAGCGCGGGATGAACCTTGAGATGCGTACTCTCGTAGCTCATTAAGATGTCCATACCCCCCTCGTCACAGGTGAAGTCGATGACAAGGCTGCGGCCGAACTGTGACATGGCCGATTGCATGGACCGGAAAAGGTCTGACGGTGTGTGAACATCGCACATCAGGGAAATCTCGGTGTCGGTCCCCTCATAGATCTCACGCCGACGCTTGTCCTCGGCAAAGATCAGGTCGACCTCGGCTTCCGTCACCTGGCGGAAGCCCTCAGGAATTTCCGGACCGGTGCCTTCCGGGCTCCAGGCGATATTCGTGATCTCGGGGTCTTCCAGAAGCGACCGGTAGTCCGGAGCGGTGACGATGACATCGTTCAGGGTCTCGTCTCCCCGCACACTCCAGCAAAAACCGAAGGTCCGGAAACCGCCAAGCCGCTGAGAACTTTTCTTGCCGTTTTTTTCGTAATCGACGGACTGGGCCAGTCCCAGTTCCTTCGAAATCACAACTTCGGGGTTATGGGGGAATTTAATGGCTGCGAGACGATCCTGATCGGCGGTATTCGTCTTCTTCGGCCGGCTGAACCCTCGCGACTGTGGCTGGATCCAGCCCTCAGGTTGACCGTTGCGGCGAAAGGAAAATCCGCTTGGCCGCTCGAACGGAAATCCCATAGTGGTGCGTGCGCCGAACTCCAGGCCGATCTCGCGATACGCCTTCATGCCATCCAGAAATTCCTGCCGCCATGCGTCCAGGATCTCTTTCGGACGACCACTCTCGGCAACAAGGTAGATCTTCTTCATGTGCAGGCTCTCCCGGATCGGTGCAGATTTGCGATTTCATATTTCAATGTCATTCTCTCGCGCAAATGCGAAAAAGACAACAGCCAACACGACCTCAGTCGCAAACATCCCGCTACGCAGCTGCCTGAGCAGGGTGTGGACAGTCTTTCAGTTACTTGACTTGGAATGCGAAAAAGGGCACGCTTCAAACGTGCCGCGCATGGCCGTTCCGGTCCGGGTAATTCCCATGAAGAACATGCGCATCCGACATAGTTCTGCGATCTCCTCTTCCCCGGGGTCCTGGCCGTCATGGACCGAGCTGCTGCCTGATGACCCCCTCTCAAAGAGGATGCTTTCGCATGCCAACACACATCCCCGGGACCCCGGAGTCCCTTGCTATCGCCAAGTCTCAGGCGCGCCGTCTTTCGGTCGCTCTGGTAGACCGTTTTCCCCTCAAGCACGGACAGGCTCTCGAGCTCGTCGCCCAGCTTCATGGACAAGAAAGCTGGGGCCACCTCAGATCTCTGATCGAAGGCCGGTCGGCGCCCGCAGAGGACGTTTCCCACCACAGCCTGAACATGTCTGAGGATCTGGGCTGCCTGATCGAACACACCATGCTCAGTGAGGTCTTTTCTCTCGTTCTCGGCCCCCTGCCGCATGAACTCGGTCCGGCCGAGTTCGCAGCACGCCTCACGTTAACCGAGCTGGAGCATGTCTTCAGGGACGCACCCAAATATGGGAGTGCCATCTACCTGGAGCGGGTCATGCATTCCGACATCCGGGCGGCCGAGGATAAAGCCCGGGAGAAGAGCCATATCCTTCTCGCTGGAACCCGGACCTCCGATTTCATCGCACGGCGGCTCTTGAGCGCCCGTCAGGATCCCGGGCATGGGCCCGTGTCCTCTGCAAGCAGTAGCGTGGTCGGCATTGAGGCCGGATTTGCTGCCTTCATGCCATACGAGACCTCCGAAGTCTCTCAGGAGCAGCTTTTCTCCGGGAAGCACGCATGGATGATCGGAGAAGACCTCTCCAGGTTCACAGACCGCCATCCCGAAGCTCTGGACCTCAGTGGTCCGTACCCGGCGGACCTGAAAAAACTCGCCAGGAGCTGGACCGTCCCCTGCCCGGAATTCGGTTCAGGCTTTATCGGATTGAACTGGCTCGTTACCAATAAGCTCGGCGCGATCCTTCACGCGCCAGCCGAAACACCCTATTATCAGGGTGTGCGAAAAGCCGTCGTGCTCTCCATGTCGGACATGCTGCGCAATGCGGGCGCGGATGTGCTGCTCGCACAGGCCCGGTCCATGGGGCTGCATGTTCTGGTGTGGGTCGATCGACCGGATACCGACCCGTATGACGTCGACAAACTTTCCCGCAACATCACCAGCCTGATTGATCTGCGCAACGCGCCGGCGATTACGGTAAGGAGCCGCGCCCTGCATGATACATTGGGCGGCAAGCTTGCGGTCGCTCCCTCCTGGCGCGGTCTCAGCCTGCGCGAGAAGGCAGGCAACGCGCTCGTCCGCCTCAAGGCCTGAATTTGAGGAAATCATTTTCGCCTCTTGAAGAATGCGAAAACATGAGCGATGGTATCGGCAGGCCTCACAAGCCTGCCGGTCCCCGCCACCTGGCGCGTGCGAATTGTGGAATATGAAGACATGCATTCCCTGCCCCTGTCTCCGACCCACCGGGACCAGATCGAGAGAAACTGAAGGAGCATGAGATGCACCACATGACAACCGCTCGCGCGGCACTATCAACTGACGCCATCAAGGTGGCGGCAAAATCCCTTGCCACGAACACGCCGCGTGCCGCCATCCGGGCCGCGATCCGCCATGATGCCCCCGGGCATCCCATGGAGATGCTTGACGGAGACATGGCGCTCCGCACAATCCCCTCTGGTGTGACCTGGTTGCACGGGAATGCAGATGACCTCCATATGTTTGCTCGCAGGATTCAGATGCGGCTCACACTGTCGGCCATCCACCGCGGCCGGGCCGTGATCCGCAGAACAACTGGGCGCAGCGATCCCGCAGGTGAGGGATTTTCCCTGGCCTCCGGAATTTGCAAGGGTTCGAACAATTTCCAGATCAGAATTGAACCTGAACTGCCTGACCCCGATGTCGAGACCGTCCTTTTCATCGATCGCTATTGGAGTCTCGATCCCGCGAAGGAAGAAGCGCTCGTTTCGATCATCGACAGCTACCGCAGCAACCCCAAATGGTCCGTTCTTGTCTACGACCCTGTGGGCCCAAAGGGACTCCACCGCAGCATGGCACGTGATGAAGACACCAGACTCAACCTGCTCAAGGGCCCCACTTCCGCGTTCGGGGAAATGCTTGCCCAGATCGGCGATGGCACAATGCCTTTCCGGCTCGACCGCGATCGCTGTCACAAACACCCGCTCGGCCGGATCAAGATGATGGAAAAAGCGATCGGACTTCTTGACGGTCAGGCCGTCGCCCCGACACATACCGGCCGCCTCGAGCAGGTGTCGCGCGCCTTTGGCTTCCGGTCCTGGCACGCGGCCGAAGGCCGGGGCAAGTCATCCTGATAGCCTTGGGCGAAAATCCTTCAGGTTTTCGCCCATCCTTCCCATGATTGAAGACAACCAACGGGAGATCCGCATGTCCAGCCAATCCATCGACACCCTCATTACCCAGATCCGGTCGATGGCCGCAGCGCAGCCTGACCCTGAACGGTTTGTGCAATTGCTGCAGGCCGAGATCGAGCGCATTCCCGGCGCCCATGTCGCCTTTGCGACGCGGGACTTCTCCTGGCTCCAAGGCTACCTGGAAGAGCGTGGCGATGTCAGCAAGGACGATCAGCAAGCAGCACTTGTCGCCGCCTCCCTGAAGTATGACGAGAGCTACGCCAGCATGGACGCGATCACCTATACGATGGATGCCTATCTCGATGAACATCATCCGCTAAAGCAGGAAGGCAACGAACCATGAACCTCAGGTCGGGCATCCAGGATTGCGCAGCCGGCGCTGCCTCTCTGCTGGAACTTATCGACGCGCTTCAGGAGCGGGGCATCGACACCCTGCCCCGTATGCGCTCCGGGGTCGGCATGTTGTCACTGCGCTTCCGGGACAGTGAGGAGTCGCTGACCAGATCCGAGGCGGGTCTGACGCTGCAGGGCCCTCTCAGCTACAGCGTGACGCATCATGATGCGATCCTGCGTTACCTGGTCGGCATCCACGATCGGGGCGAGCCGCAGCAGAAGATCCTCGATGAAGCCGGAGAGCTGGCGCTGCCGATCCAGACCGAAGCGCCCTCATTCCGCATGTCCATGCAATTCGCTCTTCGGATCGGCAAGATCGCCGGGCAGCTCGAGGATGTCTCCGACTTCAGCCTGCGCAGCTTCACGGCTGGCTATGACGGATGGTGTCATCTCGATGAAGATGAACTTCGCGCCCGGCTCCGGGAGGATCCCATCGAAGGGATCGAGGCTCTGGAAGAGCCGCACCGGATCGCTGCCCTGCGCTGGACCTGCAGGATTCAGACTCTGTCGGAGACGTTTGAGGCGCTGATCGGCCAGGAGTCCCATATCGCCCTGCGCCGACAGGAGGCCATCCTCCGCCACATCGGCAAGGCGCCGGAGATCAACGCGCAGAACATGGAGCCCTGACCATGTCGAGCATGGCCTTTCCCATGGACCCCGATGTCATTGCGGCGGAGATCGATATTCCCCTCCAGGACTGGCCCGGCAACTGCCATGCCATCGCCACAGCGGTGATGAACAGCTTCCCCATGGAAGGGCTGCGCCTGGTGCGCGGACATTACACCGGCTACATCTCGCGGGACTCGGTCTATCGTGGCAGCGTTCAGCAGCACAGCTGGCTTCGCCTCGGCGACGGGCGGATCCTCGACCCCACCAGATGGGCGATCGAGAACCCTCGTCGTCCCGCAATCTACGTGGGGATCAACGACGAATACGACGAGGCTGGCCTCGCCCTTGACCGAAAATCCCGTCCACACATGGCCTTCTCCCGGCTCGTTGCAGGGGATGCACGACATGCGCCCGAGCGTGCCATCCTCACATTGATCGAGAAAAGCGGTCCCGAAGCGGCCCGGGATCTCGCCGCCGTTTCCGGGATAGACGCCCTTGCAGGCGAAAGCCCGCAGATCGGCCACGCCGAGCGCCTGCGCAGCCTCTTGTCGGATCCGGTCGAGCATATCGAAAACCCGGTGGCGCTGTACCGCAGCGCGCAGGCCGCCGGCCTGAAGGCGATGATCAAGCTGGATAACTGGATCAGGGTCATGGAGCCCGAGCGGGTGACGCCGCGACCCGGAGCCAATATTCTCTACACTGCGCCGGCCGCCCCTGAGCGAACCGACATGGAAAAGCTGTTCCTCGTCTTTGCCAGGTTCCTGTCCATCGAAGAACGCGAAAATACAATCGAGCGTGAGCTTGAGGAATATGACTACAGTCTTGATGACCTGCATGACGCGCTCAATCACATGGAGAAGGTTCTGAGGTTCAATCCGAATCTCGAGTGGATGGATGCCTCATCCCGGGACCTTCTCGCCGTGGTGGCATCCGACCTTCTCGGCAAGGGCTTCGGGGAGGAGCTGCGTGTCGAGCGTTTCGCGGATTCCATCGGACTTGATCGTAGTGCCCTGCACCGCAGCCTGGTCGCCTTCGGTGGCAAGGCAGGTTTCGACCTCTGCTGGCTGATCGGTCGCGAGGCCGAGGTGGCCATGGCTGCAATCCGCGAGGAACCCGAAATGGCAATGGAACCCTGATTGATCACAAGTTTTGCCCAGACCCCAAAAATCGTCCGGCATGATGAAAAAAGAACCAGGATCGATCAGGAAGAAATTGCGAAATTCCAAGAAGAGATGCAATATACATCTCCTGACACCCGTGACCCGGCCCTGACCGGAATGATGGAGCCCCCTGAGATGAACCCCAAACCGTCCGCCACCGAGATCGAGATGCAATTGCGCACGATCGTCGCCGAGAGCCCGACGGAGCCTCACCTGAACGGGTGCGAGAGCCCGCTTGAGGTCTACGCCTATCATCTGCAGAAGAAAATCATCGAGCCACTGCTGATCGCCCTCGCAGCCGAAGGGATTGTGTCCCCTCTCGACGACCTCGGTCATGACACCGGCTTCGTACAGGCCTGGAACCGGGCGCTCGCGGGCCAGCCCGACGCATGGGACTGCCGCCTGCTCGCCGCGCTCTTCATCAATACCGCGACACGGAACGTACCGGACCTCATCGAGAAGATCGTCACCGCCGATCTCGAAACCGTCCATAATGCCGTTGTCGTCAACGTGGCCCATTACCTCTCCGGGCAAGGCATGCCTGGTGGATCGGCACGGTCATTGAAGTCCTGGGCGGATGGTACCCTGATCCAGGTCCGCATGGACGCATTCCAACCGATCCTGGAGACCATCAAGGGCACGCCGCTTGAATCACCAAGGTCGCTTCCCGCAGCGCTCGATGCTGAATTCGACCGCGAGGAGACCCCCTTTGAGATCGTCGGCATCATGTCGTTCAATGCTGATGGCATCGATCATGAGACAGGTGTTGCGGCCTGGGAGGCATGGCGGAAGAAGGCAAGGTCCTCCGGACTGATGGCCGACCGCTTTTGGGACAGCCGGATGGCACTGATGATGCGCACCATGCTCAGCTCCCACAAGATGAACATCTCCTGGCAGCAGCTGCGCCAGGACGAAGCGATCTCGGTTTCTGCCGATGAGCAGGGACTGACCGTCTACCGCGGCCGGGTCAATGGGCTGAAACAGATCGTCGACGAAGGGCAGTTTCTCTGCGGCCCCCGCAGCGCCTTCATCACCTTCCTCAAGGAGGGCGGTTTCTCGAAAGAGGGCGCGGATGCCTATCTCGATGCTCTGACCTCGACGGACAGCGGGTTCCGGATGACCGTGCCCGGCAGTTCGATCATGCGCATCCTGACCGATGCGGAGACCCTCTATGGTGCTGACATGGATCCGGATGAAACGGCAGACAACCTGGATAAAGGCGAGGCTTTCCCCATCCTTGCGGTCGGAACCTTCGGCATGCCCGAAATGACGAGCCATCGCGAGCGCCTTGCAACGGAACATGCCTCTTGCCATGGGGATGAGGTGTCCGTTTGAACCGCCCGACCAAAACCGGGATCCGACGCTACAAGCTCGAGAGCGCCATCCCGAACATGCGCTTCATCGACATTGAAGCATCCGACGGTGGCCCCGAGGCTTGGCCGATCGAGATCGGCTGGTCCTGGCTGTCGCAGAATGGGGACGGCTGGGATCTGGAACAGGAGTCCAGCCTGATCAAGCCGGACCCGGAATGGGGTCCGGAGATCTGGAGCCCCTATGCCGAGGCGGTTCATGGGATTTCCAGGGCGAGCCTCGATGATGCGTCGGCCGCCGTCGCAATTGCCTCGCGCGTCTGGAGAGCGTTGGGCGATCCTTCGTTGACGGTCGTCTCGGACAGCCCGAAGAACGACCAGCCCTGGCTCGACAGGCTGATGAGCTGTCGTGGACACGACCGGATCCGTATCATCTCCGTCTGGGAGGCGCTGAACGGACGGGCGGAACAAGAGAATCTGGCGCGCATGAAGACATGGCTGCGGGAGAACAAGGGACCTCACCGCGCCGGACCGGACGCAGCCCGGCTCGCGCAATCCGTGCTCGAGTGCCATCTGGCACCGCGCCTGCCGGATCAGGACATGCGCCCCGAACTCTGATGTTCCGCTCGAAGCATCAGGATACCCATATCCATTCTCGCTTATGCGTTCTGGTTGAAAAGGCGGCGCAGCGCATAAAGCCCGCCGCAGAAGATGAACATCACCACAGAGATGACCGCCCCGGCCGCGATCGAGAAACTGAAGCTGCCCACAATGAGGGGCACCAGGCTCATGGCCATGATGGCCCCCAGCACCATCGGCGCGGTGTAGCGCCGCGCGTAAGGCACGATGCACAAGAGCAGCATCCCCGGATAGACAAACAGGCCGCGGCTGTCCTCATGCCAGAACAGGAAGGCATTCCGGAGCTTGCGCTCGAAATTCCCGTCCTGGAGCATGTCGTTGATTCCGCTGATGTCGAACGGCATCAGCGCCATATGCACCGCGTGGAAGGAGGGCATCGCAAAGCCCCGGATTTGCAGGAATTCCGCGGCATCGGTGAAGAGATCGATCCGCGCCATAATGTCGGACAGCAGCACCGCGCCGGTCGCGACGAACCCGATCGCGATGCAGGTCGGGATCCGCATCTCACCCTCGAGATAGGCCATCCTGGACTGGACGATCGCCCGTCTGAGCAGGAAGGACATCGCGAACAGGAAAATCAGATAGAGGGCGATGAGCACACCATCCCCTTCCGGCATGCCGATCCGTCCGAGCAGCGTCTTGAGCCGCGCGTCCTCCATGGGCTGGAAGAAGACCAGGAACCACTCGAAGAAATGCGGCAGAATCCAGTTTGGCATGGGGAATAACCTTGCATGTGGGAAAGAATTTTCCTGATATTATTCCTTTTTCGCATTTTCGCAATGCACGTTTGCGCGCCAAGGCAGAAGCGGCTCAGATATCGAGGCTGTGCCTGATATCAATCATCTGGTCGCGGCCTTCCCGCCCCAGAGTATCGCGCCGCTCTTCATAGGAGATCGCATGTACCGGGTCGAAGCCGCGGCAGATGGACCGGATCGCGCCGCGTCGGCGGCTCGGGGGAAGGTCTTCGATGCGCTGGCGTTCATCCGGATCGCAGACTGCATTGGCGAGCGGCCACATGTCTGCGGTCTTCATGTGCGACCATGCATCCCGGCCCATGCTCATGCGATAGTTGAACTGCTCCAGGCTGTGGGCATGCTCATTGGTTTTCGCAACAAGATCGCGAAGCCCATCCGAGATGCCCTGCCCCCGCAGGATCACGCCACTGGCAGGTACCAGCTGGCCGTCCGAGGCCCCCGGCACACAGGCCTCCGCCAGGTCGAGCCAGCCATCGATCTTCCAGCCCTTCGGCACCGGAGTGTCGTTGATGCCGCTAAAGCTGCCATCCACCATCGTGCCGGCCATGATCTGTGGTGGCCTCTCTGTGTCGCCCGAAACCAGGAGGCCGTAGACTTCAACCTGCTCGGGAAGGACAGAGGTCTCGTGCCAGTCGACCTGGTTCTCGGGATGCCGCGGCTTCGATCTGCTGCCACCATCCTCCGAAAGGGGAAGTCCGCCTGCGCCCTGACCACGTGCGAGATGGAAATCGACCAGGAGCTGACGCATGAGCGGGCCATCCCGCGCCGGCACGAAGGCGAAGTTCCGGTCCGGATGGAACAGGTTATTGATCCTCAGCTCACCGGTGGTCACCTTCACCCCGTCTCTTGAAAAACGGATGCCGTTGAGGATCCATGCACCATTGTCTGCCGACTGGTAGACATTCGGCCGGACATCAATGCCGATGTCTGACATGGAGGCGAGTGCGCCCGACAACCCGAGCCCGGGCACATGTTCCTTCAGATGCTCGATAGCAGCGCGCCCAAGGTCCATCTGCTCCGGTGAGGGCGGTGGCCGATCGCGCAGGTAATCGCGACGACGACGCTCCCGCGCATCGCGCTCCGAGGTGCTGAAATATGCGTGCTCAATCCTGGGCGCCATCGGCCGATCCTCACATGCCTGGTCCGTCGTCGGCATCGGTAAGCGCGTAGGTCCTGGTATTCTCGCAGATCTCAGGCCCGTAGGCGGTCCAGAAGGCGGCGACCATGTTCACCGCCTCGAGAGAGTTGACGGTACGATCCTCGACGAGGACCTCGGGCTCATCCCTGGCGATCTCGAGGGCCATGCGCAGCGTCCGCGACATGCCGGCGTTCAGGTCGTCGTGCGGGAAACCCTTGAGGCTTTCATCGCTGGCCTCGGGGAACTCTCCGTCGATCTGGAGCGCACCGATCTTCTCCGGTGTGTCATAGGCCTTCTCGAGCCCTTCCCAGTTATTGGCCCAGAAGTCGTCGGCGGTCTGCAGGGCGTTGAGCTCGAAATGGCCATCGATCCCGGCCATGTTGTAGAGGGCCTGCACCCCCTCGATTGCGTCCATCAGTTTCATATCAGGTCCTCTTTGACTGCTTTCGACAAACTTACCCGCTATTTGCGAAATTCTTCAGTGTGGTTTTTAAGGAAATCGCCCGCGAGATCATCCAGGAGACTGCTCCAGGCCTTGGTGTCGGTCCCGGGGCACTGCGGGAAGATCTCCTTGAAGCTGCGCACCTCACCCTCTTCATCCTCGATCTCGAAGAGATGGGCGCGCTCGGGAAACAGAACGCCGTAATCGGCGAGGCCGTGCTCGGGGCTGCGCGGCTCGTCCCACCAGACACCGACCACGAAGGGACGTTTCTGCATCACCACCTCACGGGTATAGAGCAGGACGGCGCCATCGAACCATTTGAGAGGATCGGGCCAGTTGCGCACACCACCCAGCCGGGCCATGCCACGCTTTGTGAGCTGGTAGGTTTCCTCCTCAGTGACAGCGCCCTCCCCGCTTGCGGCCGCGGCAACCTCGACATCGAGGCTTCGGCCCGCTTTCGCCGCTGCAGCCCCACGGTCAAGGGAGGTGAAGTCGACGAAGTCTTCCTTCTCCTCGTCGAACCAGGTCACGGACCAGGCCGTCGCGGGGATCATGTAGCGCTGGCCGATCATCCAGGCGATCAGCTCTTCGATGTCCTGGCCGTTGAAGCTGAGCGCGTCGACCCATTGCGCCGGCTGATACTCCATTGTGTATTCCGGCCCGTTGAGACCCTTGATCGACCGCCAGGATCCCGGGCAGGTCGAGACCGCAATGCCGGGCCCGTCGACCGTCGGATTCCGTTCTGACCGATCGCTTTCCAGGTGTCCGATATGGGTGACTTCGCGATGATTGCGGGTGGTGATATAGGGCATGGGTCCTCGTGGCGGAAATGAGTTTCCACAGGAGTATAAGGACACATCCGGCATAGCGCCATTTGATTTTTCGCATTATCTGCGAAGGCGACCAGGCCGCCATTATTCGGGCGACCCGCTGTTTCAGCCGATTTCGAGATCCTGCTCGGTCTTGCCGGCATCGAGCGCCGCCAGGAACCATTTGGGCCGTCTGCCCTTTCCAGACCAGGTTTGCGATGCGTCTTCCGGATTGGCATATTTTGCCGGAAGGGCCGATTTTCGGCTGCCTTTCAGGGGCGTGATGTCGGCCAGCGACAGGCCGTATTCCCGAACGGCCGCTTCAGCGGCTTGCCGGGCCTTCTGCAGGTTACGATCATCAAAGCTCTTGATCGCCTTTGCGACCTGTTTTTGAAGGCCTGTCTCTTATACACATCTGACGCTGCCGACGATATGCAGTGTGTAG
>OJFX01000759.1_pt1 | contig 11875 bp, 6 predicted proteins | sample 1594171 | NCBI WGS metagenome assembly OJFX01 (sample SAMN05416840, study PRJEB24817) | seawater metagenome | isolation source: Sea water | place: Canada:Atlantic | collected 2013-07
CCCCCCATGTCACTCGACCCCAAGACGATCCTCCAGATTCTCGTTCTGGCAGCGGGATCGCACATCGCGCTTTCGTTCCTGCGAACGACGCGGGGAAGCGGAATGGTCCGGGGCGTGCTGATCGCGCTAGTCGTGGTGTTCGGTGGGCTCCTCGGCGTGGCCCGATGGCTGGACCTCGCAGAGCTGCGCTACATCGTCGAGACCTTGACGGGTTTCGTGGTCGTCATCTTGGCCGTGGTCTTCCAGCCCGAGCTGCGGCGCGGCATCGTGAGCCTCGGGGACAATCCACTCCTGCGCACCGTGATCGGCAGCCGCGGCGGTGACGTGGTGGAGGAAGTGGCCGCGGCGTGCATCTCCATGGGCAAGCGCCGCCAGGGCGCCCTCATCGCGTTCGAGCGCAACGTGGCCCTCGATGTCTGGACCCAGAAGGCCGTAAAGGTGGATGCGCGCGTGTCGCGCCATCTCCTTGACAGCATCTTTCACCCGGGCAGCGCGCTGCACGACGGCGCGGTCATCGTGCGCGAGGGACGCATCGCCGCGGCGATGGCGATCCTGCCCCTCTCCGAAAAGGAAAATCTCGCACGCTCCATCGGCACCCGGCACCGCGCGGCCCTCGGGCTCGCCGAAGAGACTGACGCCATCGTGGTCGCGGTGTCCGAGGAAACCGGGCTCATCACCGTTTGCCAGGACGGGAGCATGGAGCGCAAGGTGGTCAAGGACGAGCTGATCTCGGACCTTCGCGCGCGCCTTGGCGGCGACGAGTCTCGGGCGCCCGCCGCGCACTTCGTCCAGCGCACGGCGAAGGCCGTGTTCGGCAACCTCGGTCAGAAGGCCCTCGCCCTCGCGTTCGGCGTCGCCCTCTACTACGCCGCGTTCCGCTCCGTGAGAACGACCCAGGACTTCACCGTGGAGGTCCAAGTGGTGGCCGGCGCGGACGCGCCCACCAAGCCGATCCGCGGCGTCCTGCGCATCGTCCTTCCCACGGGCAACGTCCACCTTGAGTCTCCGCGGAACCGACAGATGCTGAGCGTCACAGCCAGCGCGCCCCAAGCCACCCTATCGAGGCTCGTCGGCGGCATTGGCGGGGTCTTGATCGTGGAAGAGGATTGGATCGGAAACCCCCGCAGCGTCGCGGTCGACGAGATCCGCTGGGGGCAGGACCAGTTCCTCGAAAGCCTCGATGTAAGCCTCGCGTCGGGCGGCTCCCTCGACGTGCGCACCGAGCTCTACGAATCCACCCGATTCGAGCCGACGATCGCGTCGTTCTATGGCGACGATCCCTCCACGGGCGAAACCGCTTCATTCCAGGGCATCGCGCTGCCCCCTGGCGTTGAGCTTGACGTGGAGACCCTCGAGTTCGACCCGCAGACCGTCACGCTGCGCGGCCCCTCCGAGGATATCGCTGCCCTGGTCGAGAATCCGGGCACCATGCGATTCGAGCGGGTTCACCTCGAGGGGGAAACCGGGCGTGGATTCGTCGCCCGCCTGCGACTGGACCGCGCCGCCTTGGGGAACGTGACGATCGAGGAGGACCTGTTCCTCCGGGGGGGGCTTCGGGGCACCGCCACCGACGTGAGCCAAGTGTCCCTCGAGGTAGCCCTCGTTTCATTCGACCCCGCACGCCCGAAGCTCGTCGACGAGTACTTGCCCCCCACCGAGACGATCTCGGCACGGGTGTTCGCACGGGGCCTGTTCGGCCGCGATCTCGACCCGACGACCCGATCCCGCATGGTGCTCGAAGTGCTCACATTCGTGCGCCAGAACGCCCGCGTCTTCGTGGATGTAAGCCGGGCGAAGGAGACCCCGGGGAGCCGAGTGGAAGTCGAGGTCGCATCCCTCGACAAACTGTGGCGAGAAATGCTCGGACCCAATTTCGCAGCCGCCAAATCCGATCCGACAGCGTCGCTGTGGGTCGAACTGGATGAGACGAACCGCACGGTCGTTCTCGAGAAGAGGTAGAGACGTATGACGAATCAAACGCACGAAGAGATCTTTGGCACGGATGGAATCAGGGGCCGGGCCTTGGAGGGTTGGCTGAGTCCCAAGGCCGTCGAGGCGCTCGGACGGGCCGCAGGCACCGTCCTCGGAAACGCGTGCGCCGGAAAGCGCGCGTTGATCGCCCACGACGGACGCGCCTCTGCTGAGGAACTCGGGGCCGCGCTCGCCCGGGGCTTCGCCCATGCCGGCCTCGCACCGGAATCCGCGGGGCTCCTGCCGACGCCGGGACTCGCATGGCTCAGTGCCCAAGAGGGCTTCGCCCTCGGCGCCATGATCAGCGCCTCCCACAACCCTGCCCACGACAACGGCATCAAGCTCTTCGCGGGCAGCGGGCTCAAGCTCACAGACGCCCAGCAGCACGCCATCGAAGAGCAGCTGCGACGGGAAGTGGAGGCGGAGGGGCTCGGCGAGTCCCAAGGCCCCGCGCCAAAGCCCGTCGCCGCGCACGAGGACGCCTACGCCGAGCACCTGGTGGCCCTGGCGGAAAGCGGAGACCCATTGAACCTCACGGGGCTGCACGTCGTGGTCGACTGCGCCAACGGCGCCGCCAGCCGTGTCGGGCCGCGTGTCCTCGAATCACTCGGCGCCAAGGTCGAAACCCTCTTCGGCTCGCCCAACGGACAGAACATCAACGAAGGCTGTGGCTCGACCTCGCCGGAGACCCTCCAAGCGCGGGTCGTCGAGTGCGGCGCGGACCTTGGGATTGCCCTCGACGGCGATGCCGATCGCTGCTTGATGGTCGATGAGAAGGGCATCCTCGTGGACGGGGACGCGATCATGACGATCCTGGCCCGGGACGCAGCGTCCCGCGGCGTCTGGGAGGACAATCGCATCGTCGCCACAGTGATGAGCAATCGTGGCCTGCACCGCGCCCTGGCCCCCATGGGCATCGGCGTGGTCGAAGTCGGCGTTGGGGACCGCCAGGTCGTCGAAGGGCTGCGCCAGGAAGGCCTTTCCTTGGGCGGGGAAAAGTCGGGCCACGTGATCTTTGGCGCCGAGAGCGGCTTCATTGGCGATGGCATGCTGACGGCGCTGCACGTACTCGGCGTGAGGGCGCGCAGCGGCGCTCTCCTCTCGGAGCTTCACGCACCGTTCGTGCCCTTCCCCCAGGTCCTGCTCGGGCTGCAAGTCCCGTCAAAGCCGCCCCTGGAGACCCTCGCCGCCTTCCAGGAGCTGCGCTCCCAGTTCGAAGCCGAGCTTGGCGATGACGGGCGCGTCAATGTGCGCTACTCGGGCACGGAGCCCAAGGCGCGCGTCATGGTCGAAGGACCGGACGAGGCACGCATTGGCGAGATGGCAGACGCCCTGGTTCAGGCTCTCCAGGACGCCATCACGGGGTAAGCTTGCCGGCCAACCATGGCCGAATCGCAAAACACAAGCCCGCAAGGTTGGCTTCCGGGCCAAGTCATTCTCTGCATCGAGACTTCTTCGCGCAGTGGGTCGATTGCCCTCCGCCGGGGAGACGGAACCGTCTCCGCGGTCGACCTTGACGAAGCCTCGTCCCACGGGAGCGACTTGCTGCCGGCCATAGACCGGCTCATGGGCGCCGCAGGTGGCGGCCTTGCGCCGGCCGCTCTCGATTGGATCGCGGTGGGCACCGGGCCCGGCAGCTACACCGGCCTTCGGGTCGGAGCGGCCACGGCCCTCGGGCTATCACGGGGCGCAGACGCCCAATTGCTGGGCGTCCCGTCCTTGGCAGGCATGGCCCTGGGTGGACTGCTTCCAGGCGAGCGCGGAGCCGCCGTGCGCAACGCCTTTGGGGGCCAGCTCTACCTCGCTGCCTACGGGCGACCGAAGGACCCCACGGCCCCCCTCATCGAACTGTCGGCCCCGTGCTGCTGCGGCCCCGAAGACGCCCTCAAGCTCATGGATCCGTGCGCCGTTTGGCTGGTGGATGACAAAGCCCTGGGGATCCTCGGTGCCCCGTCGGTCGAAGCGCGGGACATCCGGCCGCCGGCGGTGCACGCCAGGGACGTGCTCACGCACGCGATGCAGGAGATCATGGCAGACGTGCCCACGGGGCCCGAGACCGTCAAGCCCCTCTACCTGCGCCCCTTCGAGGTCAAGAACCGCCGACGCTAGGCCCCGAATCAGGGGGGCATTGCGATAGCGGCGCAGTCTGGAAGCAAAGAAACCGCCGTCTCCCTGGCCTGGGGCCCGGGAGACGGCGGCTTCGCGTTTGCCCCACGCTAAGCATGGGCCGAACGGCTGCACATCAGCGGGCCGCTCCGGTTGGAGCGCCCCGTTGACGCGCCCGGATCACAGATCCTGGGGGCGGAGCGTACGACGGTTGTTCGCGTCGGCACGCTCTTCGGCGCCAGCGATGAGCTCGCGGACCTTCTGGTCGAGAGCGCCGTAGAACTCACCGGAGACGTTCATCGAAGCGAGGGCCTTGGTGCGGCTCTTGCTGATGAGCAGATCCACGGAGGCGCCTTTCTTCTTAGAAGCCTTCTTCTTGGTGGAGCGGCGTGCGGGTGCTTTGCGTGTCGCCTTCTTCTTGACGGCGCGACGTGCTTTTTTCTTTGCCATGTGCGAATGACTCCCGCCACGAGGGCGGATCGGATCTCCCTTACGGGGATGTTCCTGGGGGGGGGTTAGGTGCGGTGGTTAGAAGGAATCCGTGACGCTTCATCGAGATTGACTCTCGAAGAAGCCAAAGTCAACGGCGAGAATTGGGGAGAATCCGCTGTATGCCTGCGGAATCGAGCCGATTTCAACTCCAGCGATGACCGTCCAACACCCCGAACCGAGGCGCCCATTCTTCAAAAGGGCCCTTTCTGCCCTCGTGAGCGGGGCTGGGTGGCTTTCGTTTGGCGCCATCCTCGTGGGCTTGAGCGTCGAGAATCACCCTCGTCTCGAGGCTTGGATTGCCAAAGTTGCTGTACGCAGGGCCGCCGGTTCCGCAGCGGCGTCCCTCGTCCAGAACGTCGCCATCGCGGATGTAGACGTGCGATGGCTGGACCGAACGGTCGTGCTACAGGGTGTATCCATGGGGCCCACGGGTTCCGAAATCCGGCTCGAGAACCTCACGTGCCGCATCGGATTCGGGCTTGGGGCAGGGACGACCCTCGAGCGCGTCGGGGTGAACGGCGGCGAAGTGACGATATCGGAGGCCCTTATCGCTGGGTTCGAATCCAGTGGGCTCGACGCATCCGGCCCAGACCTCGCCAACCCGGCCGAAGTCCTCGCGGGTTTCCCCGCCGTGGTGGTCCGCGACTTTGACCTGTCGATGAAGCTGCCCAGCGGAGCGGTCGAGACCATCGGTCGGATGGACCTGTCCATGTCCCCCGGGGACGCACAGGACGCGCGCATCTTTGGCCGGCTCGTGCCGGAGTTTCTGGTGGCCAAACGGCCACCCGGCGTGATCTGGCTCAGTGGCTCCATTGACGAGCAAGGCGCCGTGGAGCTGGACGGTGTCGCGCGGGCCCTCGAGGTACGCACGGAGCGGGACGCCACCGGCGAGGTCGTCGGACGCCTCTCCGCCTTCCGCCCCCAGGCCCGCGTCGACCTCACGGCCAAAGCGAGGTTCGACTTCTCCCATTCCATCTTGCCCACGGTCTCCGGGCGCCTCTCCGTGACGGATGGTTCGCTCATCCTCCCATGGCTTCCAAGATCCGAGTCCCGCCCCGTGCGCGATATGGACCTGGCGATGGAATTGAAGTTCGAGCCGCAGGCCGAGAACCCTTTCGATCCCGACGCGTGGAGCGCCCGCGGCTCAATGACGGCGGGTTGGGAGGACCTTCGTGGGAGCTCCGCGTTTCGCATGGGTGGATTCGCACCCGAGGGCTCGATCCTCGATGCCTGGGTCGACCTCCCGAGCGCGCCGCTTGGCGAGAAGCTCGCTGAGCTTGCGGCCGGTGAGCGGGGCCTCGTCGAGATCGAAGACATGTTGGCGCCGCGCGGTTCCGCCGACGTGTCGATTGGCGTCAGGCTCCCACGGCAAAGCACCAAGCCGAAGGGCGATGCCGCCCCCATCGCACGGTCGCTCGAACGCTTCTTTTCCATTCGGCCCCGGGGCGACGCAGAGCTGGCCTACCACGGCGGCATCGATCGCAAGACGGGCCGGCGGGACATCGGATTCCCGTTGCCGGTTGGCTCCGTCAACGGTGACGTCACATGGAGCATCCGACCAAGCGGAGACTACCAGGGGCAGCTCGCGTTCTACGACGTGAAGGGCAAGCACCAAGGCGGTCCGGTCGACGTGCAGGGATCGATGCACTTCATCCCTCGCTGGCTGTTCGCGACCCCGGAACTCGTCTACCTCGTGCCGACCCCGTTCCACCTGATCGTGGAGAGCGAGAATCTCGTCCTTGATGGCGCCTTCCGCCGCGCCATGAAAGGGCTTGAGGGCGTCCCGGACGTGCGGCAGATTCTGCCTACGTGGAACCCCAGCGGCGGCGCATTGGATTTCCACTTGGAGCTCTGGCGAACGGTCGATCGCCAGGAACTGAGCCTCGACCTCGATGCGAAGCTATCGGGCGTCAGCGCCCGTTGGGCGGAGCTCAGCGTGCCCGTTTCCGACGTCGAAGGCTCCGTTCGCATTCAAACGAATGGCGGCGGTCCTGAGCGCGGCGCTGGGCTGGTGACCCTGGACCTCACCGCCAAGACCACGGCGGCACGGAAGCCCGTCCACGTCCAGGGGCGCGTGTCTTCCGATGGCAAGTCGCGGAGTCTCGCATGGTTCGATGTCAACGCCGCGGAACTCAATCCGCGATCGGGGGACCTCCGGGCCGAGCTTGGACGCAAGAACCCTGAGGCACTCAGCGCCCTCGACGCCACGGGCATCGCCGACTTCGTGGATGCCCACGTCACCACGGTTCGCGCCATCCCCTGGCCGGAATCGAACGGCCTGCGAGACATCGATCGTGAGCGCCACGCCTACGCCGGCGGCCTCGCCACATGGCTGGACGTCAGCCCCACACCGGAGCGTTCGGGCCTGCGACTTCAGCCGCGCCAATTCTCGGTGGTGACCCGCAACACCCATGGACGCTTGCGCGTCGTGTCCGTGCTCCCGCCCTTGGACCCAGAGCTCCTGCGGGCCAAAGAAGCGGGTGATCCACGCCCGAAGGACCCAAGCAACCCTGACGGCCCCACCATCCCTGCGGTTTCCATCGGTGGCCGCGTCCAGGGTCTCTGGAGGCAGTCTGGCCCATCGGTTCCGGTCGTGGCGAGCTTTAGAGCCGTCGGCGAGGCGCCACCGCGATTCGTGGCCTACGGCGCCGGCCTCGACATCTCCAATGATGGCCTGATCGGCTCGCTCATCGAAACGGCACGGGCCGCGTCGAGCTCCGACGGCGGCAACTACGACCCCATCGATACCGACTCGGTGGACCTGGCGGGACGCGTGGACTTCGGCGCGTCCTTCACCCTGCCCGCCACGCCGGCCGGCCCCCTGACAGATACGCAGTTCAGTCTGGAGGCACGCCTCGACCGCCTGGATGTGGGTGGCAGCCAAGTCCTCCGGGACGTCTCGGCCCACCTCACGTTCGTCGAGGCCTCTGGACAGTGGGTCGGCGAAGAAGTCCAAGCGAAGCTCGGGCGGACTCCGGTACGCCTCGAAGATGTGTCGTGGACGCCCACCGAATCCGGCAGCGAGTTCAGAACGCGGATCACGGCCAAGGGCTTGCCGATCGACGAGGAACACCTGAGTTTCTTCCTCGACCCCGCCACCCAGCGGGTCGTGCTCGAGGACCTACGGGCCCGCGGCACCTTCGACCTCAACGGCGCCGAACTCCTGTTATGGCGCGGCGATGCGGGGGAAGTCTCCGTGACGCTCGACGGGGAGCTGGGCGTCAAGGATGCGTTTGTGGACATGGGCGTCCCCATCGAGCTCGCCTTGGTGGAGTCGGTGGATCTCCATCTCGCCCACGAGGGTCGCGGGTTGCGGGCATTGGCCGGCATCCGAGGCGCCTTCGGCACCATCGCGGGCCGGCGCATCGAAAACGCTCGGCTTGGGCTCACCTACATTGAGCCACGCCTCGTGATCGAGGCCCTCGATGGCCGCTTCGAGGGTGGGCGGCTGCGCGCCATCGGCAGCAACGTCTCCGCCGGCGCCGATCTATTCACCATCGACTTGGCTCCACCGTTCCCCTTCGAGCTCGCCGCGGAAATGAAGGACGTCGACATCGGCGAATTCCTGCGCGGGGTCTTCGACAGCGACTTCGCCAACCGCGGGCGCATGGACATGAACATGCGCCTCTCTGGAGACTTCGAACACCTGACAGAGCTCCGTGGCGGCGGGCGCATCGAGATCACGGATTCAGCGCTGTGGGCCATCCCAGCCTTCCAGGCCCTATCCACGCGGCTCGGCATCGACACCACGGTGCTCTTCCGGACGATGCGGTGCGACTACACGATTGGGCAGGGCGAGCTCGTCATGGACCGCATGCGCGTCGATAGCGACCTGCTTTCCCTGGTGGGCGATGGCTCCATGAGCTTCGAGGGCAACGTCACGAGCGATCTTGAGGTCCGCTACTCTCTGGTGGATCGGCTTGGGCCGCTCACACGGCTCCTCTACTGGATCCAGAACAGTCTTCTGCGGGTGTCCATCCGGGGGACGATGGAGAGGCCCACCGTGGTCCTACGGGGCTTGATCTCACAGCTCTTCTCACCCAGCGAAGAGCGCGACCGCCTCCCGCTCCCCGGCTTCAGCAAGCGCCGGCGCCGCTTCTAGGCGTGTGCCGAACGGAACCATGACCCAATCCAAAGGCGCCATCGGCGTCGACCACGGCACCAAACGCACAGGGTTCGCCGCGGTGGATGCGGCGCGCGTGCTTGTATCCCCGCTCCACGCAGCACCGGGTGGCGACGAAGGCGCCCTTGCGGCCCTTCGCATCCTGCTCGACGAAAGGGACATCACCCATCTCATCGTGGGCTACCCCCTCAACATGGACGGCACGAAGGGCGGACGCGCCAAGGGCGTCGATGCGTTCATCGCCGCGGCGGCGGAGAAGTTTCCAGATCTCATCATCGTCCGACAGGACGAGCGACTGACCACGAAGGAAGCCGAGGAGCGCCTCGCCGACGCGGGCTACTTCGGCAAGGAACGCAAGGAGCGTAAGGACGCTTGGAGCGCCGCCATCCTGCTCGAGGATTGGATTCGCGAAGGCGAGCCGTCAGCCTGAGCAGCGGTCGTCAATCCAAGATGCGATGGCACCCCGTACTTCGGAACTCTTCTTGTCGTGCATCAAATGATGCCGCGCGCCTTCGATGATCCGCACGTCGACGCCCTTCGATTCGAGGGCGCGCGTGCCATCGGCGGACGCAATCGAGTCCTGATCCCCATGGAGGGCCAAGGTCGGCAAGGCGCCGCCGTCGATCGCGGCCAAGTGCTCCGCGGCGCTGCGCTCCGCCTCTTCGATTGCGCGCAGCGTGATGACGTCGTGGCAGAGCTCCGAAGCCGACCACGCCGTGGCCTGGGTCTCTGAGGACGTAAGGGCGTCGGCGGTGTAGCCCGTGCGCCCCGGGGATGTCGGCAGGAGCTTCTTGAAGAGCTTGGAGAGTCCCTTGGGAGCTGGTGGCCGCTCGAAGCTTGGCTTCGTAAGCGGTGAGATCAACACAAGTCCCGCGAGCACCCCGGGATTCATGGCGGCGTAGGTCGCTGCGTAGTTCGCGCCTAGCCCCACCCCCACCAGCACCTTCGGCTCATGGGGCATCCGGTACGCCAGGTGATCCTGGATCTCTTGCACGTCACGGCAGACCTCGAGGAGGCCGTTGGAATGCCCGCGTTCTCCCTCGGTGCGGCCGTGCCCACGCAGGTCCGGAAGGGCCACGGCCCAACCCTTCTCCGCGAGGTCCGACGCGATGGGTTTGTAGCGCTCCCCCGTGTCCCCCGCATCGTGGAGGATCGTCACCGCCCCTTTGGGGACGCCGCGAGCCGCCAGCTCGAGCACGGTGAGGAGGACCATGCCCTTCATAGAGCTATGGGAGAGTCCCGATGCTACTTCGCCAGTCTCGGTGGACTCGCGGAGCTCGAGGTTCGTGAGGAAGAAGTCGTCTTCGATCGCCATGGTTTGTCCGCCCAGTTGGGCGAGGGCCCGTATCATGCCGCGCGGTGCGAGAGGCTGGGACAGTCGCTCCGGGGACTTGGTGTTTTGCGCCAAGGATTCCGGGGAGGAAAGTCCGGGCTCCATGAATCAGGGTGGTTGCTAACGGCAACCGGCCGCAAGGCTAGGGAAAGTGCAGCAGAGAGTAGACCGCCTACCCCGGCGCGTTTGACCTTCGGGAAGAACCGCTGGGCGGCAAGGGTGAAACGGTGCGGTAAGAGCGCACCAGCGCCCCCGGAGACGGGGGCGGCTTGGTAAACCCCACCCGGAGAAAGGCCGAATAGGGGAGGTTCCCGCGGCGGTGATTCCCGCCCTCAACCTCCCGGGTAGGCCGTTCGAGGCGGGCGGCAACGTCCGTCCCAGAGAAATGACTGTCGCCCCTCGGGGTACAGAATCCGGCTTACAAGGCCTCTCGCACCACCTTCACTTCCGGGGGCAACGGGAACGTGCCCGGACCACGATGGGCCCCGCCTGGCCAGGCATACCAGGCAACCATCGCGGCAATCGAGAGCTCCGCAAATGGCGGGCGCCATCGACGGAATCACCCCCATCCCTATGCCATCCCCCGGTGAGAGCCATCGCACGGATCATGCCTCGGGGAACGACTTGTGTGACCGAAGGAGGAACCTCCGGCGGCCCATCGTTGGAGCTCGCCTCGGGACGAACAAGAGGGCCAATCCGACATGACATGCTGTGGCTCCAAAGGAGTTCGCTCGGGCCAAACATCCTCTTCGGCGCCACCGATTGGGCAGCTCCCCCGTGGGGCGTCACATGGTCACACCACAAGGCCTCGTGGCCATACTTTCCCTAGTGCCGATTCGCAAAGCACCTAGCGAGCGCCTTCCTAACTCCCTCACTGCACGAGATCTGGAGTGGTCGGGATCATTCCCCACCGGATCTAGTATCTACACCCCTTGACGGATCTTGAGGGTCACTGCACTCTGCACTCGCCTCGGGAAAGGAGAATTCTCCGCACGTCAGACACAGGAACTCGCACGGTTCCAAGACGGTCGGCAGGAATCGACAATCACGGGGCGAGCCGATAGTTGGAGGGCGACTTCAAGGAGGGGAAAAGGGTTCTATCGGGAACCCATCGATTGCTCTGGGAGCGTTGGGAGTTTGCCACCGGGGCAACTTGCCAAACGAAAGCGCTCCCCCAGGGATCACCCCGAAGGGATCTTCCGATGATCGGTTTGGCTCTGGGATCTTTGCGGATCCTGGGACTCCTCATCGTTCAACGTCCAAGAGCGCTGCTCAAGGACGCTGACTCACGCCGCCGCATCCCACTGCTGAACGCCCACCGCAGGCGTCACCCATCGCTGAATCCACGGCTGAACTCACGCTGAGTCGACGCCGTGCTTCGCTCGGAGAACCCGCACAGTTCCCTGATCGAAATGCACCGCCTGGCCCTCGACCCCGGAACTGGAAGGGGCCCGGGACCTAGATCGCTGATTGAGCCCCCTTTGTGGACCAGGCACCGTTCCTGGGAACCAGGTTCACCCGCCGCCCGTGGACGGGTGTTCCGTGGACGGGTGTTCTTCCGCGCTGCAATTCACCGCAAAGCCAAAGCAGATCGTCAGAGCACCTGGCGTCTCCGCTGAATTCTCCGCTGAATTCTCCTCTGGGTTCTCCTTTGGGCCCTTTCACCGCGTCCTGCGCAAGTTACCTGGTGAGTTTCGAGGCAGCCGAGAGCCAGAGCCCAAGCCGCAGTCACCAAGTTGTCCGGCCCCACAAGTTGTCAGTTGCCCGTGCGCTGAATTCCCATCGGATCCCGGCTGCGGTCCTGTCTCTTATACACATCTCCGAGCCCACGAGACTAGGCATGATCTCGT
>OJFX01000766.1_pt1 | contig 11846 bp, 9 predicted proteins | sample 1594171 | NCBI WGS metagenome assembly OJFX01 (sample SAMN05416840, study PRJEB24817) | seawater metagenome | isolation source: Sea water | place: Canada:Atlantic | collected 2013-07
ATCCAACATCAAATCCTGGAATGCCAATCCGGAGGACCTTGAGCAGGAGCTATTTCACCACGTCGCCCACATCACGACCGACCGCACGTCGGATGACGTGTTCTACGAGTTATTGCTGAAGCTTGGCCTCGACCTCTGCACTCCCATTGCGGTCAAGTCCATCACTGGCAAGCATGTCCAAGCGGTCGGCGCTGGGACCCTCATGGTCTGTCTTGAGGAGGCCATCTCTGCTGCGGAAGCGGAAGGGCTAGCGGAGGGCATCGCTGAATGGCACGGCGAGCTCGCACCCGCTGGCGAGTCAACAGTCATATTCCGCGACAGCGCGTTCGGGTCAGACGACATCGCCAAAGCCAATGTCGTTGCAATTCTCAAGCAGCGCGGCCTGAAGACCGTTCGGAGCCTGTAGCGCCATGGGTATGAAGCTTCACTTTGAGCCGGACCTTGACTACCAGCTGCGGGCCATCGAGTCCGTGTGTGACCTCTTTCGTGGTCAAGAGACATGCCGCACGGAGTTCACCGTCACCCAGCCGTCTCACGGGGGGCAAGAGTCGCTTCCGGGAATGGATGGGCCGCTCGGCATCGGCAACAGGCAGCAGCTCCTCCCCGAAGAGATGCTTGCCAACCTCAGGGATGTGCAGCTTGCCAATGGTCTCCCCCAGTCTGGCACACTCGCCAGCACCGACTTCACTGTCGAGATGGAGACCGGCACTGGGAAGACCTACGTCTACCTGCGCACCATCTTCGAGCTCAACCGCAAGTACGGCTTCACCAAGTTCGTCATCGTCGTCCCGTCAGTCGCCATCAAGGAAGGTGTCTACAAAGCGCTCAAGATGACGGAAGACCACTTCAAAGGGCTCTACGCAGGCACTCCGTGCGAGTACTTTCTCTACGACTCATCGAAGCCGGGACAGGTGCGCAACTTCGCAACCAGCCCGCAGATTCAAGTCATGGTGGTGACCGTTGGCGCCATCAACAAGAGGGACGTCAACAACCTCTACAAGCAGCACGAGGGAATCAACGACGAAAAACCCATCGACCTCATCCGCAGGACTCGGCCCATCCTCATCGTTGATGAACCACAGACCGTCGACGGAGGCCTCCAGGGCAAAGGCCGTGAGGCACTAGACTCGATGAATGCCCTGTGCACACTGCGGTACTCGGCCACCCATGTGGACAAGCACCACATGCTCTACCGCCTGGATGCAGTGGATGCCTACGACGCTCGCCTCGTCAAGCAGATTGAAGTAGCTGCTGCCACCATCGAAGGAGCGCACAACAAGCCCTACGTTCGACTGATGAGCGTGAAGCAGTCAAAAAAGACTGTGACTGCCACCGTTGAGCTCGACGTTGCAACTGCCACTGGAGTCAGACGCAAAGAGGTTCGAGTCGAAGACGGTGACGACCTCGAGCAAACCACGGGGCGCGACGTATACGAGGGCTGCCTCATTGGCGAGATTCGAGGCAAGAAGAACGAAGAGCATCTTGAGCTTCGTGTGCCCGGTGGCGAGCACTTCCTCAAGCTCGGTGAGTCCCACGGCGACGTTGACTCAACGGCAGTCGCTCGCCAAATGATTCACCGCACCATCAAGGAGCACCTGGACAAGGAGCTCCGGCTGAGGCCTCAGGGCATCAAGGTTCTCTCCTTGTTCTTCCTCGGCTCTGTTAGCGACTACCGCAGCTACGACGACGATGGCAACCAGATGAAGGGCCCACTCGCTCTCATCTTCGAGGAGGAGTACGCAAGGCTCGCCCGGAATCCAGCCTACAAGACGCTCTTCGGTTCCATCGACGATTCAGCCCCCGTCGAGGACGTTCACAACGGCTACTTCTCCATCGACAAGAAGGGAGGGTGGACCGACACCGCCGATAACACGCAGACCCACCGTGACAGCGCGGAGCGTGCGTACAACCTCATCATGAAAGACAAGGAGCGACTGCTCAGCTTCGACACGCCGCTCAAGTTCATCTTCTCTCACTCAGCACTGCGCGAAGGCTGGGACAATCCAAACGTCTTCCAAATCTGCGGCCTCAGAGACATCCGCAGCGAGCGCGAGAGGCGGCAGACCATCGGTCGAGGACTTCGCCTGTGCGTGAACCAAGACGGTCAACGCGTTCGAGGCTTCGAGGTCAACACACTGACGGTCATCGCAACGGAGAGCTACGAATCGTTCGCAGAGAACCTTCAGAAGGAAATCGAGCGAGACACCGGCATTCGCTTCGGTGTGGTCGAACCCCACCAGTTCGCTTCCCTCACCTCGACCTCCGAAGACGGAAGCTCAGTCGCGCTTGGAGAAGAGCAGTCAAAGCTCATCTGGGAACACCTGAAGGACCAGGGCTTCATCGACTCCCAAGGACGAGTTCAGGACTCACTGAAAGAAGCGCTCAAGGCTGGAGAGCTTCCCTTGCCCGAAGACTTCGCAGCACAGCAAGAGCAGGTTGTTGACCTGCTCAAGAAGCTGGCCGGGCGTCTTGAGGTCAAGAACGCTGAAGACAGGCGGACCATCAAGCCTCGCCGAGCGGTGCTTGAGAGCGAAGAGTTCAAGGCTCTCTGGGACCGCATCAAGCACAAGACCACCTACCGGGTGCAGTTCGACAACGAGAAGCTTCTTCAAGACTGTGTGGCCGCCATCAAAGCTGGCCCCCCCATCTCTCGGACACGCCTCCAATGGCACGTCGCTGAGCTCGCCATAGCCAAGTCTGGTGTTGAAGCAACCCGACGAGAAGGCTCGCAACGGGTTGCCGTTGACGAAGGTGACATCGAGCTGCCCGACATCCTCACGGACCTGCAAGACCGCACGCAACTCACGCGCAAGAGCATCTACCGCATCCTGATTGGTTGCGAGCGTCTGAACGACTTCAAGCAGAACCCGCAGCAGTTCATTGCGCTCGTCGCTGACTGCGTCAACCGGAGCAAGCAGAAGGCCCTGGTGGACGGCATCAAGTATCAGCGCCTGGGGGACACCGAAGTCTACGCGCAGTCGCTCTTCGAAGAAGAGGAGCTCACGGGGTACCTAAAGAACATGCTCGAGGAGACGCAGAAGTCTGTCTTTGAGCACGTCGTCTACGACTCTGACGTTGAACGCACGTTCGCTCAAGAACTCGAGCAGAACGACGCTGTGCGCGTCTACGCCAAGCTCCCCGGATGGTTCACCGTCCCGACCCCACTCGGTGGGTACAACCCGGACTGGGCCGTCTTGCTCAACACCGCTGAGGGCGAGCGCCTGTACTTTGTGGTCGAGACCAAGGGCAGCCTGTTCGTTGACGACCTCAGGGGCAAGGAGGGTGACAAAATCACCTGCGGCAAGGCGCACTTCAAAGCACTTGGTGTCAGCGAAGCGTCTGCTGAGTACATCGTCGCGCGGAACGCCAACGATGTGCTTGACCGCGTCACCAGCTAGGTAGAGGTGCGTCCGGCAGAACAGCTCAGGCACCCGGAGCTACACGCTGGCGAACACTTCCACGGCCTGCTCCGATGAAATTTGCTCGGAGCGCCATTGCATAAGCTCAACGAGGTGAGTCGTGCGGGCCTCTAGCAAGCCCAGTAGGTTTTCGATTGGCCTGCCAGAGGCTGATGGCACGTCCCAAAGGGGGTAACCCGAAATACCCCCATCAAGCATCTCTTGCTTCAGCTTTCGTGATGCGTCACTCAACTGTGCTCGCATCTCTTGAAGCATTCCGTGCGCCTTCAAGCTGAGGCTCACCGAGTGCCCAGCTGCTTCAGCTTCTGCGAGCTGCGCACTAAGAGCTGCCGTCTCGCGAGAAAGCGCGGCCAATTCCTCAGCGGCACTTCGCGGACTCTTCAGACCAGCGCAGCTTCGCAGCTGTTTGGATGCAGCAACGATTTGCTCGCTGAAGATTTCTGAAGGCTCTGGCTCTTTCGCAACTCGCGAAAGAGCGTACTCCTGCACGGCTTGCCCCAGCTCTTGACAAGCACCTGTAAATGACTCCATAGCCCTAGCTGCCGCCCTTTCCTTGCCAAGAACTGCGGCCTGCGCCTCTAACAATTGCGCCACCCGCTTGGCTTCTGCCTTGGCTGCCTTAGCGTCGGCCTTTGCTTCTACTGCCTCGGCCTTAGCCTTTCGGCCAGTCCACCAAGCGTAGCCTGCTGCTAGCGCCGCGGCGAGAGCGACACCACCTGCGACAATCGCTTCTCCATTGCCACCCCCGCCCGAGCTGGAACTCGAACACACGTGATGACGCTTCGGTCCGTACTGCCCGTTGGCGTACCGGCCCTGAGTGAATGTCTGCTCCCTGTGGTAGCTCATGAACCCGTAGGGTGAATCCACCCTTCGCCGAACGGAGAAACGTGAAGAAATATGCGCCCTCCAGCTCCGCCTAGTTGACCTTTGCCTCTTCACGGCCCCTCCGAGGCTTACGTAGTTGCGCTCTGAACCAGAACTGCGGTACAGCCATGGGATGACTGAATCCCTCCCAGCTGCCCCTGACGGGTACGGCGACCTGCTCTCCGACTTCCTTGCTCGCATCCGGGTGGCGCAGCAGCGTGCCGCCCAGGCAGTCAACCAGGAGCTCGTCAGCCTGTACTGGAGCATCGGGAAAGACATCCTGGCTCGCCAAGAACAGCAAGGGTGGGGAGCTAAGGTCATCGACCGGCTTGCAAGCGACCTCAGGTCCTCCCTCCCAGAGAATCGGGGCTTCTCCGCTCGTAACCTCCGCAACATGCGGGATTTGGCGCGTGAGTTCCCAGACACTCCAATTTGGCAACAGCTGTTGCCAAATTGCCCCTGGGGGCACGTTCTTCGGGTCATGGCCAAGGTCAAGGACATCGACCAGCGGGCCTGGTACCTCCAAGCAACCCTTGAGAACGGCTGGAGCAGGAACGTCCTTGAGCTTCAGATTGAATCCGGCCTCTACGACCGCCAAGGAGCTGCTGGCTCCAACTTCGAGCGCACCCTTCCCCCACCGCAGTCAGACCTTGCCCAAGAGACTCTCAAAGACCCCTACCACTTCGAGTTTCTGACCACAGCTGACCTCGTCCACGAACGCACCATCGAACGCGGGCTTGTCTCGAACATCCGAGACTTCCTCCTCGAGCTCGGTGAAGGGTTCGCGTTTGTCGGCAACCAGGTGAAGCTTGAGGTTGGTGGTGAAGATTTCTACCTCGACTTGCTCTTCTACCATCTCAAGCTTCGGTGCTACGTGGTCATCGAGCTCAAGGCTGGAGCCTTCAAGCCCGAGTACGTCGGGAAGCTCAACTTCTACGTGTCTGCCGCTGACGACTTGCTGCGGCATCCCGATGACAAGCAGACCATCGGCATCCTTCTCTGCCGAGGAAAGAACCGAGTCATCGCAGAGTACGCGCTTCGCGGCACGACGCAGCCCATGGGCATCTCCGGCTTCACCCTCACAGACGCGCAGCTTGAGGAACTCGAGAAGAAGCTCCCGACTGTCGAGGAGCTCGAATCCGAACTCAGCGCACAAGACGAGAGCGACTAAGCCCACATCACCAACCTCTCAATGAGGCCTTTCCCCCGGGGGGGCTCTCCAAGCACAGCTTCTTCCACAGTCAAAGAGGGAGGCCTTTCAGGCACTGCATCTTCTTCTCCGCGGTGCGCTCTCCCGCTGCTTCGGGCCGGAGCGTCACTCACGCCACGGCTCAAACAAGCCGCGTCACTCCTTCCGCCATTTCCGGCCTCTCACTGCTCCTTCGCTTGACGGCGGAGCGGCTTTGACTCTCGGGAGGTGACTTTGTTCTTCAGCACGGGTGCAAGAACAAAGTCACCTCCCGGGAGTCAAAGCCTGGGTGGGGATGGTGGCACACGAAAGGGAGTGGTGATGAGTGAAGGTGTAGCAATCAAAGAGTGCAAGACAAGGCTCAGACTCGTTCGAGTCGAGCAAGAGGCAGCCGTTGGAGAGCAGATGCCAATCTACGGGCCGGATGACGTGGCAGGTCTCGTTGCAAAGCTGCTCGAGCACGCTGACCGGGAGCACTTCATCGTTGTTCATCTGAACAGCGCTCATCGAGTCGTTTCCACTGAGGTGGTCTCGGTTGGAACGCTGAATCAAACGCTCATCCACCCTCGTGAGGTATTCAAAGGCGCTCTGCTCGCGAACGCGAAGTCCATCATCTGCGTTCACAACCACCCGTCAGGTGACCTCACGCCGTCACACTCTGACCGAAGGACGTTCGACTCACTCACCGCAGCTGGAGAGCTCTTGGGCATTGAGCTCTTGGACTTTCTCATCGTGGCAGGTGCAGAGTCGTGGGCAGCAAGCGAGAACTGGCCCTAGGCGGCCGCGCGACAGCTGTCGCGCACGGCTTCACGAATCTCTGCTGCCGAGTACTCGGCAGCAACGCGGAACCGCACCAACGGCAACCCCGCACGCTTGCACGCCGTCTCGAGGAACCTGTCTCGAGCTCGACGCTCGGGGAGCTCGTGCGTTCGGTCATCAAGCTCAACGGCCGCTCGAACGTGGCTCGTTCCCTTCGACACAAGCACGAAGTCAAACGCCTTCTGAGCCACGCGCCTTCCGTCACGCTCCCAGTCTTCTCGCCTCACGGGACGAAGAATCGCAGCGACTCGCACCTGAAAGAGGATGTCGAACTCCTCGCCCACGGCCTCCTCGAGCACCTGGCGGAAGCGCCACTCCCCTGCTGAGCACAGGTAGCGTTTGAACTTGTAACGCGGAACGCGCGCAGCGCCTCGCCGCTTGGAAGCCTCAGTCGTCATCGCGTCCTCCAGTCAGGGGTGTGCTTGAAGCTGTCCCACGCCCCGCCCTGCGCGAGCTCCTTGCGTCTTCGCTCGAGCTCCGGTTCTTCCTTCGTTGGCTCGATGCTCACAGCAGTTGAAAGACCAAGTCGGATGCAGTCCTGAACGCCCCACCTCTCGAGGTACTGCTCACTCTCCGGGCGCTCGACTAGGTCAACCACACCGTCTCGAGCTCGGCCACGGCCAAGGAGCTCGCGCAGCGGCAGGGTCTTTCGGAACGCCCCAACGTGCGGAGTCAGGTAGTACCCGGTCAGGCCACCTTTCATCGTCGTTGGAGGAATGCCCAGCAGCTCACTCGGCATGACCAAGTCAGCCGTTCGCCACTGCTCAGAAGCACTCTTTTGCCCCTCTCGAGTCAGGCTTCCCGATTGCCCGTGCATCACGTCGACTTGCTCATACTGCCCGATGGTCGCACTCGCCCACTTCGCCGTGGCTTCAGATTCGAGCCGCAGCAGAGCTTTCTGCGAGCACTGACCAAGCAGCTCGAGCGCCACCTCTGGCCCATACACAGCTTTCATCCCGTGGATGTCTTGGAACCCAAGCGCCACGCAACACCCGCGAGACCGTCCCTTGTTGAGCAGTTGCGAGAGTCCGTCAAGCTTTCCGGCTTCTCTGACCTCATCCAAGAAGTACCAGCTTCGACGAGTCTTTGAGTTCGGTTGCTTGAGAGAGAGCTCCACCAGGCGCTGGAAGATGACGCGGTTCACCGCATCCATCGCAGCTCGAGCAGAGTCGTCGTTTCCAAGCACAAGCACCATCTCGCCTGCAACCCAGTCGCGCAGCGACACCTTTTGCTTCGCTCGAGACCAGAGCGCTGCAATCGGCTCAAACGGCATCAGCCGTGAGCGCAGCGTCGAGAGCACGTTGTGAAACGCTCGGGCGTCTCCCCCGTGCATTGCCAGCAGCTCTGCACCCTCCGGTGACTTCTCAAGCACCTCAGTCAGCGCTTCTTTGCTCCGCATCGCAAGCACCAGGTCGCGAAGCGTCCAAGAAGCTCCGGCTCGAATGAAGCTCATCATGACCTCGCGAAACAGGTCGCGCGCCGTGTCGGTGAAGTACCGGTTCGAGCTCCCTTCTTCTTCCGGGATGAAAATGGAAGCGACTTGGAGTGCTGCAACGGGCGACGTGATGTCAGCGCTCATGTCCCACTGCACTCCGCGTTGGTCGAACGGATTCAGGTAAACCACCGGCACGTCAAGGTCGAGCGAATCGAGCTCGCTTGGAGCTTCGGTCTTCGCGTCGTACACCACCGCTCGAACGTCACTCCCGAGCTTTGCGGCTCCCAGAGCTTCTCGCATCAAGCGCTTCAACGTCAGAGACTTCCCTGAGCCAGTCGTTCCTACACAAAGGAAGTGAGAGGTTTCTGCACCCTCAGGAAGCTGTGCGCCGCCCCACGTAATCTGCCCATTTGAGTGCTTTGAAGCAGCCGCCGCATCACGCTCGCTCAACAGCTCACGGCCCCGCCGGTCTCTTTGCCGTGGAAACGAGCTCCACTTGGACCACCCGGCAGCAGCTACCACCAGCAGTATGACGCTCCCAACAAGCCAACTCATCATGCTGCGAACTCCATCTCTGGGCTCGCGCCTTCGTTTTGCTCGAGCACATCGGTTGCCAGGTCTTTGGCTCGCGAGCGTTCCATGACTCTTGAGAGCTCTTCAAATTCCTCTCCCCCAGCCGTCAGGCTGTCGGCATAGATGCGGGTTTCAACCCGAGCTCGAGATGCTTGCACGTAGGTCGCCTCTCGGTCTTGCATCGAGCCGCCAGCCATCACAAACGCTCGGTCAACGGTTGCGCCCTGCGCTGAGTGAGTCGTTGACGCGTAGCCGAGCTGCGGTTTGACAAGCTCTGCTGCTTCTTCGCCAATCGTGATGCGCTGCCCGTCATCAAGCCTAACGGTCATGCCATGCACAGACATCGACACGACCTCTCCTCGGTCGCCGTTGAGAACTCCAATCTTCTTGGAGTTGCGCTTGAATAGCACTCTGTCGCCGACGTGGAAGTCTTCACCTTCCAGCTCCATGCGAAGAGCTCCGAGCTCGCCTCTCGCTCGCCGCGCGAGCTGAATCTCCTTGTTGAGCCTTCGGGCTTCAGCTCGCGTTCCGGTGAGCGCCAGGGTCTCAACGAACCCCACTTCACCAGCCGCCGCCAGGTAGTCCTTCGTGAGCGTTCGAATCATGTCGGCTTTCGAGTCAAGAATCTTCACCAGCCCGCGTTCGGCAAACCGCCTGAGCGCAGCTCGAGCGTCACCACGAGAAAACTCGTGGACCGCGTCACGCGCCCACTTCTCCTTCTGGCGACGTATCTCATCCATCTCGGCTGCCCCAAACCGCTTCGCCATGGAAGCAAACGGAGCACCAGCGTCGATGGCTTGAAGCTGCCGGTCATCCCCCACGAGCACTAGCTTTGCTCCGGCTGCTCGAACGCGAGCCACGAGCTCCTCGAGCTGCCGGGTTCCAACCATCGCCGCTTCGTCGATGACGACAACCGTGTTCTTCGTAAGCTCTTGCTTGCCCTTCTGGAGCTCGAACAAAAGCTTGTGAAGGCTCCCGCTCTTGATACCCGAGCCTTCCTCAAGACGCTTCGCAGCGGTTGCAGCAAGCGCTGCCCCGATGACCGTGAACCCTTCAGCCTCCCAGGCTTCGCGCGCAGCTTCCAGCATGAAGGTCTTCCCGGAGCCAGCGACCCCTCGAACAAGCGACAGAGCTCGGCCTTGCGTGATGTGAAGGAAGGCTTCTCGTTGCTCCCGAGAGATAGTCGGCCTCGACTTCAGCGCTCGTTCCGTGTGCTGCGCCCTGACCCGGTGACTCCTTCGGTTGAGCTCTTGCGCGTTCGCCAGGAGCTTGCGCTCTAAGCGGAGCATCTCGAGCGTTGAGAACCGCTGCTCTCCGTTCCTCTCCCCTACCGGAACGATTTCTTCGGTCTGAAAATACGTGCGGGCTCCAGCAAGAATCGCTTCGACCCCGACTCCCTTGTCTTCTAGCTCGTCAGCGAGCGCTCGGATGAACTCACGCTCTGCGAAGTGAGACTGCTGCGAGGTCACCTTCTCGGTTGCGCGCACCACGGCTTCAGCAACGAGTGTCGGAACGTCTCGGCCAGGTGCCTTCCCCAGCGCGTCTTCGAAGAATGAGTCGTCCACGGTGAACCCGTGCTCTTTCCCGATGCGTTGCCACTCCTCGAGGAACTTCGCTCGGTCGATTTTTGGCTTCGCTGTTCGAGTCTTCAGTGCTGCATCATCAGTCGCCTTGCCGTAGTCAGAGACTCCGCGCTCTTCGAGCTCTCGCTCAATCGCGCGGCGACGCTTGGAGAACTCTTCAATGAGCTCCTTCGGGATGCCCTCGAGCTCACAGAATTTTCCTTCGCGGTTCGTGGTCAGGCCAAGCCTTGCCTCAAGCTGCCGGAAGAGCTCCGCTCGATACAGCACGCCAGCTGCCATCTTGTGCCGCAGCAACTCTCGAGAGTCGAGCGTTGCAGAGCGGCCGTCAGCCGTGAGGCCCATGTTCACAACGACCGCATGAGTATGAAGGTGAGGGTCTGGAGCAGTGGCACCAGGCACCAGGCGCGCCGAAGAGTGTTCAAACATCGCAACAACTAGCCCGGCTGAGACAGCTTCGATGCCGTCTTTGCCGAAGCGCACTTGCCCCGCAGCTTGCTCGATGTACGCAAGCGCTGCCTTGACGGCCGCAGCGTGCGCTTCTTGCACGACAGCTCGATGTTTCTGCTCGGCTTGACTGAAAAGAACAGAGACTGATTTCGGAGCGTTGAACGTGAGGTCAAAGCCTGCGCGCCGTGTTTCGCTTCCTGCGTTTCGAACCAAGCGCTCTTCGCCGTCTGGAGTGAAGCCGCGAAAGAGCTTTGAGAGCTCCTCTTTGTCAACGACTCCGCCAAGACCAAGCTTGGGAGCACCAGCACCGAACCACTGCCCTTCGGGCTCACCGCCCTCGGTGTAGTAGTCTTCACGGCTTAAGTCGGTGTAGTACCGCTCTTGATTCATCCCCACGAGGCCAATCGACAGCACAGCTACACCTCCCCCCTACTTCGACGACCGTTAGGCCGCGTCTTTCATTGAACCGATGGCTCGCTGAACGCGGAGCTCGGTCATTTCGTCTCGAAGCTTCGCCACTTCGTCAGCCAGGCGATGCATCGCTGTTTCTTCAAAGTGCGTCACGAGCACGAGCCTTGCGTACTGCCCGACACTCAACCCCGCCTCGACAGCTCGTTGCTCGAGCCGGTCGACGTACGGTCGTCCGAGCCGGTACGCGATGGTTCGTTCCTTGTCGCGGGTTTTCGTCTTCGTTGTCATCCGGCTCACCCCCTCAGCTTGACAGTGAACTCAGTCGGGATGTCGGCTTGGTCAAACCAAGCCGACAGCGCCTCTTCCACGATGCTGCTCTGGTCGTACTGCCGACCGTTCAGTGAGCTCATCGCAGCCAGTGCTGAAAGCCTGAACGCATGCTCGTCGGTCAGGTAGATGGTCTTTTTGTTCGGTCTTGCCTTCGGTTGTTGCCCCACCAGAACAACCTGCTGCTTCTTGCGCCGTGTGGGTTTCTTTCTGCTCGTCATCTCGCTCCTTCTACCAGGCGAACGTTGCCTCTCCTCGCCTCCCAAACAGCGTCTCACACCCCCACCCGCTACTCAAACCGCCCAGCTTGCAGACATGCGAGCTGGGTAACCCCCCGAACTCACTGCCGTACTTCCTGCATGCCAGCATGCCAGCATGCCAGCCGGCCAGCATGCTGGCATGCAGCACACCCACCCACTCATCCAAACGTCCACACACCCAACCACATTCACACCCGGGCATTGAAATGCTTGCCCGGCTAGCGCCCCGCTTCACTGCCCGGCTGCCAACCCGCCTGCACGCAAACCCGAACAAGCGTCCAGTCGTCAGGTACTTCCGCCCGTTTGCACCGCTGCACGCAAACCAGTGCTCACGCTCGTGCGCGCCGCCTTCGCGCCAGCAAGCACGCAGCTCGCTCGCCTAACTGCCCGCCAACTCTCACAGCGCTCACGTTTTTTTGACTACCTCCTGAAGCCTGCCACCCTCGTCGTTGGAGACATCAACGAAGAAGGGAGGCTTCACATGACCATCAGCTACAACAAGGCGGGCTACCAAGGCTC
>OJFX01000768.1_pt1 | contig 11834 bp, 4 predicted proteins | sample 1594171 | NCBI WGS metagenome assembly OJFX01 (sample SAMN05416840, study PRJEB24817) | seawater metagenome | isolation source: Sea water | place: Canada:Atlantic | collected 2013-07
CGTCGATGGGCGTGGGGGGGCCGCCCGTGACCTCGCGGTGCCGGTCCGGGGGCCAGATCTCGCGGAGCCCGGTGGGGCGAGGCAGCGCACCGAAGCCCGAGCCGAAGCCCGAGCCACTGGGCCAGCGACCGGTTCTGCGGGGAACGGAGGAGCCGTTCCGGCCGCGGGGACTCCCCAGGGGACCCGGCGGGGATTTGCCCGGGACCTGGGCGGCACGAGGCTCGCGGGCCTCCACCTCACGGCCAAGGCCTTCAAGCTCACCCAGCGGTCCACCGTCACCGATGCGGAGGGCCGCTTCGAGTTTCCCCATGCGAAGGCGTGGGTGACACCCACCGACGAGAACCTCGGGGTCCTTGCACACCGCGTCGTCGATGGCGAGCTAGAGCTTGTGATCGGCCAAAAGGTCTCCCTTCAAGGACGAGTCGTCGATGGCTTCGGCATGGGGCTTTCCACCTTCCGGGCGCGAATGTCCGACGCGCTGCCGTTGGATCTACTCGGGGAGCGCGGGACCGGTGAGGCAGGGTGGCGCGGCGGGAGCGGCCTCGATCAGGGCCTGTGGATGGGTGGGGAGTTCTCCTTTACGGGGATCACCACGTGGCCCGGCCGATCCATGACCTTCACCTCGGAGCGCTACGGCAAGCGGAGCCTGGAGCTCCCGAAGACCGGGGCTCTCAAGGTCAATGTCGTCTTCGATGACGCGGCGGAGCGACGCTTCGCCCATGTCGTGGTGCTCGACGGAGCCGGGCACCCCACCCCGAACGCGATGGTCTTCCGGGGCGGAGAGTTCTTCGGCATGTACGGCTTCGATCCAACGGGCGCCACGAAGGACCCGTTCGCCACGGTCCCAGTGGACAGCGCCTCCCCGCCGCGCCGCGGGATCGCCCTGGTGCCCGGGCGGGAGCCCGCCACGTTCTGGGTGCCTGCCTTCGACGCGCTGACGTCGGGCAAGGGCACTCCGATCACCGTCTCCTCGGGGGCTCCGGCCCGGCGCCTTCGTATCGAGGTCCTGGACAGTTCGGGCGCGCCCGTCCAGGGCGCGGAGATTGCGCTCGATACGGGGCTGGCCGTTACCGATGGACTCTTTGCGGAGTTCCTCAGGGTACAGGCGGAGCGAGAGGAGTTAGAGGACATGGTCTCCCTGGGGCTCGACAACGGCGGGTCGCCTGGGCCCGAGCGCCTCGATATGACGGTGTCGGTGCCGCGCACCGACGCGCAAGGGGTGTTCGAATTCACCGGGCTCCTCCATCGAAGCTACGTGTTCACCGCGATTCGACCCGCATCGGCCCAGTGGGTGTCGAGTGCCCCGGTGACCCCGACGCGGGCGGGCGGCACGCTGCGATTGACTCTTCCGCCGGACGAGGCTTCCGTAGAGATACGGGGTCGAGTCCTGGAAGCGGATGGCCAGCCCGCGAAGTTTGCCAAGGTTCAGGTCCTTCCGAACGGAGGGACACCTGCTCGTGGGAGTGCGAGTGAATTCGCGCCGCCACCGTCCAGCGTCCCATCCGCCATGACCGACGTCGCCGGGGAGTTTCGCCTGAGTGCGACGGCGATCGAAGGCTCAGAGTTGCGCGTGACGAAGGGGCCACGGCAGCTGGTGGTGCCCGCCGAGGTCGGGCGGATGGAGATCCAGTTTCCGCCGACGATCCAAGTGGTCCTTAGGACGACAGGCAGCCACGCGGGCTCCGAGGTCGCAGTCCTGGACAGTGACGAAAGGCGACTCTCCTTCGGCGTGATGCTGGCGCGCTATCAAGGCAGGCCCATTCTGGATTTTCGAGTCCCACACCCAGGCGACAATGGCATCTCGGCTGTGCGGACTGTGGTCTCGCAGGCCGCGCGGTTCATCGAGCTACGGGATGCCGCTGGCCACGTGCAGCGCATAGCCATCCCCCAGGGGTCGGGGCGGAGCCGCACCGTGCATCTCCCGTGAGACCGGGCCCTATTGGGTGAAGGTCGCGGTCGTCGCGGTGGTGAAGTTGGACGTGGGGAAGCCGAGCAGGGAGTCCCTGAACCAGCCTTGGAAGAACCACTGCTCGCCTGCGAGGACGGCGGCTGTTCCATTTCCCTGGGGAAGCGCGCTGAGGTCCAGGGACAGGCGCATCGTGGCCTCTGCGCTGGCGGTTTGGACTTGGCCAGGCCCAATCAGCCGCCCAATGGTGCCGCCGAGGCAGAGGTTGCCGAAGCTGCCGCCTGGGCCCGGCACGAAGCCGGACGCTCGGCTGGCGAGGAAGATCCCGGTCATGCCAGGGGGCACGTTCGCTGCGTAGAGGTCGAATGCTCCGCGTGAGAGGGAGCTAGACCCCGTGGCGGAGAGGATCGCGGGAAACCCGGTGGAGTTGCCGTTGGCTTGGCACACGACATCGGTGCCCGCTGGGACCTCGACTGCGCCGACATCCGCACCGCCCGCGGTGCGGGGGAATCCCCGCTGGTCAGAGGCCGGGAACTCGGTGGGGTGGCCCGCGTCGATGGCGGGGGAGCCAGGGAGCGGGAGACGTGATCGCGTCATGCCTCCGTTCAACGCAGGGGCCGCGAGCATCGCGTCCTTCGGCGCACCGGGCGTCCCGACCTGATCGCCCAGGACCCCATCGACGAATCCCGAGGACGTACCCGCATCCTCGACCAAGTTGTATCCGAGTGACTGGAACGAGCCCGCCACGGAGGGGGGGCTGAAGTTGCCTGCCAAGCCGCCGTATCCGAGGATCGAGCCGCGCACCTGGGGCACCGCTCCCGCCGCAGCGCGAATCGCCGTGGCGCTCAGGTTGCCCTGGTTCACGAGGGTGCTGTTCTCCACGAGCACGACGCCGTCGGCCCCCCGGAACTCCGCCGCCGTCGCCGCAGTGGAGGAGATGGTCGTGTTGCGGAGGGTGAAGTCAGCTCCGGTGGACTGGAGCACCGCCGCCGTCTGGTACCTGTTCGACTGGAAGTAGCAGCCCTCGATCAGGGTCGGTGTGCCATTGGTTCGCACCATGGGACCGGCGTACACGTAGTTGCTCACCAGCGAGGAGTTCCGAATGACCAGCCCGCCGCCGCCGTAGCTACGCACGACCGAAGCCGAGGTGCCGCCCGCGTAGTTGTTCGTGATGGTGCACCCGTCGAGGGTCATGGTGCCCGCGCCGACCTCGCTGTAGAGGACAGCCCCTTCGCAGCAGCCGAGCACCGTGCTGTTGGCGATCGTGGCGTTACGGAGCGTGAGGTCCCCGCGGTTCACGACGTTGCCCCTTTGGCCGGTTTGGAATCCGTTGCCGTTGCGGAGGGAGAAACCATCCACCATGACCACCGCGCCTGTCTCCACGGTGAGGTAGTTCCGCGCGCCGCTGCCGCTCAAGACCACCGAACCCGGGGTGCCGGTCGTTTCGAGGACAACATCGAGGGAGATCGAAAGCTCTTCCGTATACCCGCCAGGGGCCACCCGAATGACGTCGCCGTCGACGGCCGCTGCGAGGGCCTCGTTGATCGTGCAAAACGGTGCTCCCTGACTGCCGTTTCCGACGGCGCAATTCGCGCTCGCGTTCACGAAGAGGTCAGAAGCGAATGCCGTCGATGCGCCGAAGGAAGCGGCCGCGACGAGCGCCGCCCATCGGGGAAGAAGGTGCTGAGCTCGGGGATCACGCATCCGGACACTCTAAGGGCTGACTCCGCGTCTTGGGGCAGGTCGGGCGGGTGAAGACACACCACCTGTCTCAATACCATAGAGCGCAGGCCTAGGACCCTCAGGCCCAGGTGACCGCGCTAGTGGGTGAAAGTCACCGCGATGGCGTCCGAGAGGTTGCTCCCGAACGTTCCAGCGTTGTCGCGGAACCAGCATTGGAAGTAGCGCGTTTCGCCGGCGGTGGCGGGGGCCATGAATCCGGGCACCCCGGCCGTTGGCAAGTGCGTGAGATCGAGGGGCATCTCGGTCATCCCTCCGGAGACGGTGAAGAGGACCTGGTGCCGGGCCAGGGAGGCCGGGGCAAGGCATAGGTGCCCGTCACTCATGAGTGCAACGGAGCCTGGACCGATGGCAGGTGCTGTCCCGCTCGAATTCAGGAGCAGTGCGAAGGATGTCGGCGGGAGGTTCCAGGCCTCAAGGGTGAAATCGTTCGCCGCGATGCTCGTGCTTCCCATGGGACGCAGGCGCGCGCCCAAACCCGCCGAGTGGGGTGCTCCGGTGCACACAATGCCGACGCTTGGGGTGAACCCCACGAACGTTACCGTTGGGTCCGAGGCGGGCGCCGTCGCAATGAGGTCGTCGAGACCGTCTCGGTCCAAGTCCCCCACGGAGTAGAGGCCGCTCGTGCTGTATAGCGAGGTGTCGTCCGAGGCATCGAAGAGGACCTCAAACGTGGCGCCGCAGAGGACGCGGACACGGGATCCAAAGTACTGCTGGCAGATATCCAGTATCCCGTCGCCGTTCATGTCCGCGATGGCGATCGAATGGCGCGACCCGTTGGGGACAAAGCTCGCAGTGGGCGGCAGCTGGATGAGCGTCTCACATGTTGCGCCGGAGATGACGGTCGCCTCCGCGATGTCCCGGTTCCCCACGCCCAGCAAAATGTCTCTGATCCCGTCCAGGTCCACGTCGTTGAACAAGAACGGCACGGGCCCAAGCCCCTCCGAGTTGTTGGTGTCCGTGCGCTCCACGAGGACCGCGCCGGTCACCGGCGAATAGATGCGGACATGCCTCGTGGGCGTGGAGGTGGGCGGGGAATCATGGGAGATGATGGCCACATCCCGAACTCCATCCCCGTCGAGGTCCTCGACGAGGGCGAAAGCTCCCTGGGTGATCTCCGTGGGAATGCCTGCGAGTTCCCTGAGCAGGCTCCCGCTTGCGCCCGAGTAGAGGAGAACCTTGCCGTTAGGCGTGAAATTGGGCGAAGTGCCAATAGCAAAGTCGAGGACGCCGTCGCCGTCCACGTCATCGAGGGCCGCGACAGAATCCCCCAGGCGATCCGACACGACCGTGCCTTCGATTCGGTAGATCCTGTTCCCAGTGGCCCCATCGTGGACGTAGGCGATGCCCGTGCGAGGGGTGCTCGGCAAGCCCCAGTCTCCTGAGCCAATCAAGATGTCGTCGACTCCGTTGCCATTCACGTCACCGATGTTGGCGACGTCGGTGGCGAGGATCACCGGGCTGGTGTGCAGTAGTGCCTGGGTGCGCCCGCTGTAGACGGTCACAGCCGACTGGCTTTGGACCAGGGCCCAGTTGGACGTGGCGTAGTCGCGCACCCCATCGCCGTCGACATCGTTGAGGCCGGTCGCATGCCGGATGTACCCCTCGATCGCCGGGGCACGGGTCACTTTGTAGGCGCCGTTGATTGGCGGGGCCGCTTCCAGCAGCCACAACCGATCGACGGCAGACGGGCCCGTGAATTCCACGCTGAGGGCCGCCAGCCTGGTGATGTCGAACTGTGGATGTTCGATTGCGGTCGCCGTTGCCGCGAAGCCTGGCTGGGGGTCGAGCGTATTCAGGCGCAGGGTCCAGCGGGCCTGGGAGAGATCCACGGCCCCGTTCGCCGTGAACTGCGCCGGTACGGTGAACGTGCGGGCATAACCCCGGACATCGCGGAGCGCGACCGTCGCGGAGCTCCCTGCGTCGACGCCGATCAAGTCGATGGCCTCCGGTTGGACCCGTGCCAGCAACTCGAAGGTCAGCGTGCCCCCGGACGCCGCCGGCTCCGGGGTATCAAAGATGCCCGGTGAGGACTGCGCCATGCGGCCCTGGATCACGACGGCATTCCCTGATCCGACGAGCAGCCCGGGTGCGGTTGTGTTCGTGTTCGGGCCATTGGGATTCGTATCGAAGGCGGCCGCACCGTGCTGGCCTGGGCCGCTGGTGGAGATACGGACCAGGGGGCCAAAGGGGAGATTGCTGCTGAGTTCCTGTCCGTTCGCGATGGGCGTGGCACCGTCACCTGCGAGTTCGAATTCCAAGTACCCCTCCGGACGCTCCACTCCGAAGCCCGACGCGCGCCAGGACCCAGGATCGTCCGGGCTGGTCCATGAGAGCACGACCCAGTCGGGGGAACCGTCGCCGTCGATGTCCCCGACGGACTGGACCCCTCGCCCTGAACCTGGCGTCCCCTGGAACTGCCAGAGCACCGCTCCTGATGCACCTGAGTACACGAATGCAGCGCCCTGCTCGACGTCCCCAAGGAGGAAATCGTCGTGCCCGTCGTCGTTGACATCACCGACGTCGGTTGCGATTCGACCCAGGGTGCTGTCCCCGGGGAGTGGACTCTCCACCTCAAAGAGGAATGCGCCCGTCGCCGCGGAGTAGATCCACCCAAGCTCGCGGTCGGGCGAACCGAATCCGTTGCGATGCACCATGAAGTCATTGCTGCCGTCGCGATCGACGTCTCCGATGACCTCAAATTCTTCCCCTAGCCGCGTGGTAGAGCTTCCAAGCACTTCGAAAAGGTCCGCACCGGTGGTGGGGTCCACCACCAGGAGGCGGCCACGGTAGAGAGGGCTGGATCCAAAGTTGGTCGTGTCTCCGATAGCGATCTCTGCGATGCCGTCGCCGTTGCTGTCTGGGTACTCGCGCACCCGTCTGGCGAAGCCGTAGCTTCCGGTACGGCTGATGCGGCGAATCAACCCGCCACCGGCACTCGAGTGAACATCGCAGGCCTCGTAGGCACTCTGTGAAATCTGGATCCGCAGCCAGAAGTCCCCCTGTCCGTCCCCGTCCACGTCACCGATCGGTCCAAAGGCCGGGTTGATCCCGCCCACCTCGAGGGTTCCAGTGGGAACGACCGTGTAGATCTCCGCGCCGGTCATGCCGTCCCTTACGACCACCGTGTACGGATTGAGGGACTTCAGTGCCAGCAGGTCGGGAGCCCCATCCCCATTGGCATCGCCAATCCAGCGCGTGAAATGACCGGAGAGGCTCGCACCCGTCACATCACGAAGGGTGGCGCGCGTAGCGGATGAGTAGCTGAGCAACCGCCCAGATACCACGACGGTGAAGTCGTCCAGTCCATCGCCGTCGAGGTCGGGCGTCGGAATGAAATCCCGGGAGCCGCCGCCGTGGGGGGCGTCGAGCGTGAAGATGGACGCCGGGGTGCTCTGGAGCGAGACGGCGAGCACGATTGTGGTTGCGAGCATGGCGAGTCAATGGTGGGGGAGCGGCATGCCGGGCGGTGGGAAGGCCTGCAAGCTGACTTCGATGAATGGGCACGCATCTCCGTAAGTGTCGGTGGGGGCGTGCCCTTTGCCTGGCGTGGTCAGTCGGGGCCCCGCACGGGGAGGATCCACCCCAACCCACTGTGTCGGAACGGCTAGGGAAGGAGCGAACCCAAAGAGAGAGGCCAAGTCGGAAGGCCTGCGTGCCGAGCGGCCCTCGTTCAGATCTGAGAGTAGCACCCCCGCGCGCGAGTTGACGTCTCGGTGACAACTCGCGCGCGATCCCGCCAGAAGTGGGAATGCTGAGCCGTGGCTGTTTGTCAGCCCTGACCCTGACCCTGAGCCGTTGCGCGTTCCGCCCGCACGCTTGTGCTGGACGTATCCCGTTACTGGAAGGTCAGCTCCAAGCCGTCGGTGAAATTCGAGCCGAGGCCCACCACGTCACGGTGCCAAGCTTGGAAGTACCACGTCTCACCGGCTGCCACAGCGACGGAGCCACTTCCTTGGGGGAACGTCGTGAGGTCGGCTGCCAGCGAGAACGTGCCCAAGGCACCAGTGCCCAAGACCTCGCCGGGGCGATCGAAACGACCGACGACGCCCCCTAGACAGATGTTGCCGTTGCTGGTGCCGTTCGCGCCTGGGACGAAGTCCGACGTCATGGACAACACGAAGATGCCGAACTGACCCTGGGGCAAGTCCGAAGCGACGAGCGTCAGGTCGTTGCTCGCCACGGTGAGGGAACCCAGCGCTGACATGGACCCCGACAACCCCGCGGAATTGAACGGCGCCGGTCCGCAGTAGTTCATGCCACCGCCGCACCCGACGGACGGTGTGGTCACCGCGTTGAAGATGCACCCATCGTTCGCCCAGCAGATCGAAAGGCACGTCGTGTCGAGGTCTCCCTGGACGGCGATCGTCTGGCCGATGGCCAAGCCGCCGTCGCTGTCGAGGATGTAGCGCTCGCCTGTCGAAAGCTCGACGAGTTTGCACCCGGCGCCATCGGTCACGAGCGTGCCGCACACGTTCACCAATTGAGCCGATGCCTGGGTGGTCATGGCTAGGGCGCATGCGAGGGCGGTGGTCAGGTGGAGCAGGGTGGAGTTGAATCGCATGGCTTGGTGGGCGAATCGCTTGGTAAGGGAAGGGGCGTGGCTCCGCTCGGAGCGCCACGGCATTGCAGCCGCATCGTAGCAGCGCATGCCCATTCTTAGTGGCGGGGTGTGGGGCGCCGCCCCTCACGCCTTGGCGCATGGCTTCGCTGACGATGGAGCCCCTTCGAGGGGACTAGCCCTTGATCGAAGCGCCCCGACCTCTTGCCGGCCACCACCTTGGCCCCGGAGCGTCCCTAGCGCTCCATGGCCCGCTCAAAGGCGGCGCCGTAGGCGTCGACCATCGCGGGGAGGGAGTAGTTCTCTTTGACCCGCTCGAGCCCGAGCTCCGCGAGGCGGCTCCGTTGCTCGGGATCCCTCGCGAGTTGCGTGATGGCGCCCGCCATCTTGGCTTCCGCGTCAGGCCCCACTTCAGCCAGCAAGCGGCGCCCCTCCGCGGGCAGCGTCGCGGAGATGTCGCCGACGTCGGTGGCGACGACCGGGCAGCCCGCGGACATGGCTTCGAGGAGAGAGACGGGCTGCTGCTCGGAGTTGCTCGAAAGGGCGAAGACATCCATGGCGGAGTAGGCGTCGCTCAAGCCGCGGATGTGGCCCGTGAAGGTCACCTCGAGGTGCGCGGCCTTCGCGGCTTCGGCTTCGAGGGCATTGCGCTCACCGCCTTCGCCCACGAGGAGCAAGTGCGGCCGAAGGCCTTCGGGCCACTCGTTCGATCCGGTAGCTTGGGCCATGGCCCGGATGAGGCGGCCGAAGTTCTTGACGGGTCGCAGGTGTCCAACGGCTCCGACGACGAAGGCGTCTTCGGGGATCCCGTGGGCGGCCCGGAAGGCCGCGGCCGCGGAGGGACTGCGAGCGAAGAGGCTCGCGTCGACTCCGTTGGGGATCAACTGCACACGGCGCAGGCGCCAGGTGCCCTTCGCGATGCGTTCGAGGTTGGCGCTTGGGACGATGACGTCCGTGCTGCGAAGGGCCAGGCGGCGCGTCCAGTTCCGGCGCCCCTTGAGCGTCACGGACTCGTCTGCGTTGAAGCCGTCCTCATGGTGAACGAGGCGCTTGAAGCCGGAGGTGCGCGCCGCAAGGACTGTGTCCATCGCCCCCCAGTTGTAGGTGAGGAGCAGGTCCGGCTTCACCTGACGCAGGAGCCTTCGGGCGAACTTGACGCCCGCCATGGCGCCGCCATCGGGCGACCAGGTCGCGGGGGTCAGGTCCACGCCCGGCGCAAGTTCTGCCGCCTCCGTGCGTCCGTCGCAGGAGACGACCGTGTGCCGATACCGATCCCCAAAGGCCCGCATCAGCATGGCTGTGCGGACCTGGGGACCCGCCGCGCAGAACGTCGAGAAGACGTGCAGGAGGTGGCGGGGGGAAGCGCTCACGTCAGTCGCTTTTCTTGGCTGAGCTCGACTCTGGCGTGTCGTTGCCGTAGATCCGGATCGCCTTGTCGAGGAACTCTTCTTTGTCCTCCACGGGCTTCCAGCCGAGCTCCTTGCGGGCCAGGTCGCTCTCGAACGGCGCGATGAGCGCCCGGGACTTGAGGTCGCGGTAGGAGGGGAACGGCGCCTTGCGGCGCCCGGCCTTCTTGACGAGCCACTTGCCGACTTCCATGAGCTGGCTCGTGAATAGCCCGCGCGGGTGGAACTCCATCTTGCGGCCCGTGGCCTTCTGCAGCTCGAGGACCGCTTCGTGGCCCGTGATGCCGGGGTTGGCGCACAGGTTGATGGCCTTGCCGTCGACGCTGCCGTCTTCCTTCAGGGCCGCGGCCACCAAGGCGTCCGCGACGTCGTCGGCCAGCACCAAGGGCAGGGAATTGTCGCCGGGGCCCCATCCCACGCAGTGGTTGTCGCGCACCCAGAGGCCGAGGCCAGAGTGCTGCATCGGGGTGCCTTCGCCGAGTACCACGCCCGGGCGGGTGACGACGAGCTTGAGGCCCGTCCTGTCCGCGACGGCTTTGAGGGCCTTCTCCGCTTCGGCTTTGCCTCGGGCGTAGAGGGGGCGCTTCGAAAGCTCGGAGTCGGTATCCCACGAGTCCGCGATCTTGCCGCCCTCGGCACCGTCCGGGCCGGTGTAAAGGGCCGCGATGGAGGACACGTACACGAGCCGGTCCAAGCCCGCTTCCGAGCACTGCTCCGCCACGCGGGCGGAGCCGTCGACCATGATCTTCTTGACCTCTTCCCAGTCGTTGCCGTTGCCGGTCGCGAGGTGGATGCAGCGCTTGGCGCCCTTGAGGGCCTTGGCCATGCCGGCCTCGTCACCGAGGGACGCGCGCACGAGGCGCAGGCGGCCGTCGAGGGCGGGTTCGACAATCTCCGGCGCCAACGAGTGGAGCCGGCGGGTGATGCAGGTGACGTTCTCGCCTTTGGCGAGCAGGCGCGTCACGACGCGGCGTCCGATGAAGCCGGTGCCGCCGAGGACCACGACCTCGTTTTCGCGGGCTTCGCCGGGATCCGGGAACTCGGGCACCGGGGGCGCTTCGGCCGACGTGTCGCCGGCCAGGGCGTCCGCCCACTCCGTGACGCGCAGGGCGGCCCAGGAGTCGTTGGGAAGGGGCTTGCCCTCCTTGAGTGCGGTGTGGAACGCACGAATGCCGTCGCGCATGCCCACAAAGAAAGCGTCCTTACGGCCGCCGAGGCCAAGGGTGAACATCGACCAGTTCTTCAGCACGCGGCGCGCACTCTTCTTGGTCTCTTTCGCGCGGCGTGAACCGGCGAGGTAGCTGTTCCAGAAGTCCAGCCAGAGGGTCTTCTGCTCGCCGGAGAGCTGGTCGTGGAAGAGATCGGCCTCAAGGGAGCCGTCGGTGCCCAGGACCTGGATCGTCGAGCGCGTGAAGGGCTCGCCGAAGGCCATGTAGAGGTCGGCGGTGCCGCGCTCGGCCACGAAGGACGCGGACCAGCGCTTGTGGAACATCTGGCCAGGGTGCAGCTCGGTGGTGCCCAGCTTCGCGACCGTGGCTTCCTTGACCGAGCCGAGCAGGTGCTCGAGCTGGCTCAGGGGGTGAACGGCCTGCTCAAACACGATGTTGCGCGGCGCGCGGAACATCCAATGGGAGTAGTCGCCAGCGTCGAGCTGCCGCAGGGGCACGGAGAGCGTCACCTGGACGTGCTCCGCGCGGCCGATCTCGCCGGACTCGAGCCGCTCCATGAGCTTCACGAAGGACGGGTGGAAGACGTTGTTGTGGTTCACCCCGAGAGCGAGCCCCTTGGCGTCGGCCAGCTCCGCGAGCTCCCGGGCGTCCTCGGTGGAGAGGGCGATGGGCTTCTCCACGAAGACCCCGACGCCCGACTCCAAAAGCGCTTTCGTCAAGCTCACATGGAGGTCCGGCGGGACCGCCAGGTGGGCGATATCGACCCCCAGGCCCTTCAGTTCCTTCAGGTCCGTCACCGCGTGGGGGGCGCCGAAGCGCTTGGCGGCGGATTTGGCGCGCTCCTCGCTCACGTCGCAAACGGCCACGAGGTCGACCCCCTTGGTGCTCTTGAGGACCTCCAGGTGGAAGTCGGCGATGTATCCGGCGCCGACGACCGCCACCTTGGTGGAGCCCCGGGGGCGCTGGATCGGCACTTTCTGGGCGTCGGCCGTGGTGGAGGGCTGATCGGCGGTCATGGAGGGCATTTTGGGCGGCGCGGGGGGCGCTTCGGC
>OJFX01000775.1_pt1 | contig 11759 bp, 6 predicted proteins | sample 1594171 | NCBI WGS metagenome assembly OJFX01 (sample SAMN05416840, study PRJEB24817) | seawater metagenome | isolation source: Sea water | place: Canada:Atlantic | collected 2013-07
TTTGCGGATCGTCCTACGCAAGGGGAGTTCGGACACGGTACGTACTCTACACGGGGACCCTGTTGGGCTTGTTTGCGCCCTTGATCTTGCCAACGACGATCATCTCGACTTCGTGATCACCTCCGGTGGGGAGTTGCTCATCTATGAATGGCAGGGTGAAGGCAGATGGGCTCGCTCTATGACGTCACTACCAGCGCTCCCTGCGCCGCCGAGTGACATCGAAGTGGTCGACTTCGACCACGATGGGGACCTCGACCTGCTTGTCGTCGGCCCTTTCGGCGCTCGGATCTTCCGCAATGACGGCGTTGCAGAGGTCATCGACGGCAAGCGATTGAACGGCGCCTGGGTCGACGCCTCCGTTGAAGCGACTCTGCCCGACGATCGTGAATTCACGTGGTGCGTGGTCGAGGACTTCGATTCCGACCAGGATGTCGATCTGATGTTCGGGGGGCCCAATGGCGTCGTCCTGGCGGATAGCCTGCGCAGGGGACAGTTCGCGGATGTCACGGAGGATGTCTTTGGGAAGAATCCACGTTTCAGGAATGAGCCCGTAGTGGCGGACTTCGACGGCGACAGTCGTCCGGACCTTTTTGTCCCAGGCTCCGACGAGTCGACAGTTTGGTGGCGCGGTGCGGACGGGACGGCTGTGGCCTCCTCGAGCGAGTGGCTCGTTCCCGACGGTCGTCGCGTGCACGCTATCGACGTTGACCTCGACGGTGCGCTCGACATCGTTTGGGCGGGATCCGGTGCCGCCATCGAGGGCGTGCGCGCCTTCGGATTGCCTGTGGCCGCGCGCTTCGAGGTTGCTGGTGAGGCTTGCGCAGGGCCAATCGCTTTTGCCGATCTCGACGACGACAGCAAGCAAGGCTCACGGGACGTCGAAATCTTGCGAGTGGGACCCCGTGGGATCGATGTGTTTCGCTGTACTGGGGGCGCAGGGAACGCTGTGCGCCTTGAGCTCATTGGTTTGAAGGACAATCGGCGCGGCGTTGGAGCGGTCGTCGAGATGCGGGCATGGGATACGTACCGTCGCATCTACTGGACCGGTGCCCCGCAGGTCCTCGGCTTTGGCCAAGGCGAGAGCCTCGACATCCTGCGCGTTTCATGGCCGAACGGGGTTGTGGACAACCTTCTAGGTATCGGCCCTGACAATGAACCTGTAACGGGCAATTGGGGTGGTCTCCGTCAGCCCGAAGGTCTCGTCGGGTCCTGCCCATTTTTGTATTCGTGGAACGGACAGAGGTACGAGTTCATCAGCGACGTCCTTGGAATCACGCCGCTTGGTTTGCCGATGGGTCCAGGCATGCTCGTTCCACCGGATCACGACGAGTACGTGCTGGTGCGCGGCGACCAGCTGGTGTCGCGCGACGGTGTCTTTGAGCTGCAGTTCACGGAAGAGCTACGGGAGGTCACCTACCTTGACCGCGTGCGCCTTGACGTCGTCGATCATCCCAGGGGCACCAAGATTTTCCCCGACGAGCGATTTACGTTTCCGCCGTTCCCTGAGCCCCACACCCATACGGTGCGGGATCCTCTTTCAGCCAGCAAGGCGGTCGGGAGCGACGGGAATGACTGGTCCGAGGAGCTTGCTCATACGGATGACGTGTATGCCGTGCCGTTCGAACTGCAGAAGTCCCAGTTTCTCGGCCTCGCCACGCCACACTGGATCGAGCTGGAGTTCGACAAGGAGCGCCTGAGGGACGCTGACAAGCTGCGACTTATCTTCACCGGGTGGTTCTACTGGACAGACTCGAGCGTGAATATGGCGAGCGCGCGTACGCCTGGACTCGATTTCATACCGCCTATCCTGCAGGTACCCAACGAGCAGGGCGTGTTCGTGGCCGCTGGCCCACCGGTCGGCTTCCCGGCCGGGAAGACCAAGTCGATGGTGATCGACGTCACGGACATCCTGCGACGGGAGGACCCGCGTATCCGGGTGTTCTCGACGCTTCGACTCTATTGGGATGAGATCGTGTTGGCGACCGACGCGGACGATGCACCGCTCGTGGTGCAAGCCCTTGAGCCCATATCCGCGAACCTCTGGCGGCGCGGCTTCAGCGAGCCGGTACTCCACGGCGACCCGACGCAACCGGAGCGCTTCGATTGGGATCGGTTGTCGCAATCGTCGCGCTGGAACCAGCACCCTGGCAAGTACACACGGCTAGGCGAAGCGTTGCCTCTCGTAGAGACGATTGATGACAGGTTCGTCGTGATGGGGTCGGGCGACGCGCTGACTGTTCGGTTCGATGCGACCGGGGTTGCGCCGCCGCCGGAGGGTTACACTCGGGACTATCTCGTGTTCCTGGACGGTTGGGCGAAGGATCGAGACCCGAACACGGTCGAGGCGCTCAATGTTGAGCCGCTTCCTTTCCATGGGATGAGCGGCTATCCATACGGGCCGGACGAGGCATTCCCCGGGGACGAGGAGCACGAGGCCTGGCGGCGTGAATGGCAGACTCGCCCGGCGTACGAGGCGATCGTGCCGATTGCGCCGGAGCGCGAGACCGAGTGGGCGCTCGAACGGTAGAGCTCCCCGCGGCAATGGGATGGCGCCACTGGCATGGGGCTAGGTGGGCAGGTCCCCAGAACGGGGCTTGCTCTCCTCGGCGATCTGCTTCGTCCCAGGCGGCGTCGGCGTCGCTAGCCGCCGACGCCTGATCGGCTGGGGGCTGTCGTGGCGCCGCGGAAGGTCCTCCCACCGAACAACATCACGTCCCTTGATCCCCGGGAAGGGCCGAGTCTCACTTGAAGATGGAATCTGCGAAATCGAGGAAGTACCCCCAATCCTGTTCGGTCAGATTGTGTCTACCAGTGCGGATGTGGTAACCGGTCGAGCCCACTTGCCGTGGGGTGTTCAACGGTGGCATCTCAGGCTGCTTGATGCGTTTGAGTCCGAACAAGTCGAATACCGGTCCCGCCTTAACGAGTGAGGTGTATTCCCCCTTCGGATCCGCCCAGAGGTCTTCGTCGGCACTGCCGACGTAGACAGCCCTTGGAGCCAGCAGGCTGATGAGTTGATGTTGGTCGACTGGCAGCGCTTCCTCCCGTCCGCTGTATGAAGTGAAGCGTTCGCAGAACCAGTGAGGGAAGACCGCCGTGATGCGGGCGACGTTCTCACCGTAGGCCCGGCGTGAAAGGGAGGCACCGCCACAGCCCGATTCATTGCTGTACGTGAGCGCGAATCGCTCATCTTCCGCTCCTGCCCAGAGTGCCGTCTTTCCGGCGCGGGAGTTACCCGCGACGGCGGTTCGGCTTGAGTCGATCTCGGGCTGCTCAAGCGCGAAATCGAGCACCCGGCTGGCTGCCCATGCCCAGGAAGATAAGCACCGCCATCGGGTCCCTTGATCGGTGCCAGGATCATCAAGAAGGGCGCGGATTCCATCTGCGTATCGGCCGGGTTCGTCCGGGTCGACGTCCGAGGTGTGGAACGCAGCGGTGGCGTAGCCACGACGCACCATCTTCTCGACCGGCCAGAAGGGATCAAACTCATCGACGGTCTTGTCGATGGGGATGAGGTAACGATTGTTGATGTGCACGATCACGGGCACGGGTGCGTCTGAATTCGGAATGACGATGACGAAATCGAACGAGTGGGATTTGTCATTCGACTTGACGGTCGTGCGGATCTGTCGAGCAGTTGCGCCCACTCCAAAGGCGTTCTCGCGTCGGCCCACCTCCTTGTGAACCACGGTGTAGTGGGCATCCGGTCGCACGCCGTAAACATGCTCCCGGAACAACTTGAGGATCGCAGGTCGCTGACTGTCCTTCCAATCCTGCACGGTGGTCACTGCTTTGCCGGTCGCGGAGACCAGTGGGTCAGGCAGCTTGTAGGAGGGAACCTTGGATTCATCGAAGTTGAAGCCAGGGCGCTTCTTCTGGTTGGCTTTGATGACGCTCTGCTTGGCGATCCAAGTTTGTGGTGCCCCGTGCGCCGTTGCCACGGATGAGGCAGCTAGGACGAGGGCGAAGGTGAGTCTTAGATGGTTCATTGCGGATTGTTGCGTCAGGCTGCCTGTCAGAACACCGGAGGCCATCCGGGATGGCCTAGGCCGAGATGCGACGGGCAATGCGTCCGATAATGGAGGGCTCGGAAGTGCAGAGCCCGGCTCATTTTTCCGTGAGTTAGTCGTCCAAGGTTCGCCTGGAGGCCAGGTCGTAAACCGATCCAGCTGGCAGGGCCTCGTAGTCTGGAAGTCCCTTCTTTCTATCCGCGGCCGCGTCGTAGAAGTAAACCTTGCCGTTCCCAAGAACGGTGGCCCTTGACTCCTCCACGACGATCGCAGTTGCCTCATCGATGCCGATGCCCAGCAGTTGAGGGTACTTTCGGACAAGCTGGGTCATGTCCTTCTGTCGCCCGCGCTGTGAGAAGTGCTGATCGATCGCGACTCCCGAAAGAAAGCCCAGGCCGCCGCGCTCGTAACCAGGCGCGAGGATGCTCGAGTTCCCGATGGGGGTCGCTCGGGCTAGGAAACGTCCCTGGATCGAGGCACCGGCAGAGGAGCCCCCGATGACGCCGCCTCGGTGCAGAACGCCTTTCATGAGCTCGTGCGCTTTGGTCCCGTAGTAGGAGTCGGCGAAGTTCCATTGCCGGCCGCCGCCAAACCAGAGCATGGTCGCGTCTCGTAAGGGGCCGAGAATGGCCTCATCGGTGTTGGCCTGATTGCGATCCTTGGTGTGGATGAAGGTGGCGTGTTTTACGCCCATACGCTTCCACATCTCGACGGTCCCTTGGCGATCGTCCACGTCATCTGACTCCGCACATGGAATGTAGACGAGCTTGGCTTCTTCCAGGCCGCCGGCCTTCTCGATCATCGCTGACATCAGGCCGCGGGGCGTCCCCCCGCCGCCGACGATGTACAGCGTGCCCTTCTCGACCAGGGGTGTCCTTGGGGCGGCCGGTGGAAATGGCTCGACCGACTGATCGATCGCCATGCGGCGCCACTGGGTGAGGTCGATGCGATTCGTCCGTTGACGGCCCCGGGCGCTCGTGAGCTTGCGAGTGATCGGAGGGCCAGCGGCATTGCCAGGCACGAGGGCCGTCATCGAACCTGCGCCCATGACAGACAACGTCCGGCCCCTCAAGACGAGCATTGCCCTTGGCTCTACCCCGATACCGAGGATCCGTGGGGACTTCGAAACGTGGTCCACGAGGGCTTTGGTCGCTGATTCGCCTCCGTCGAAAGTGCAGTCGATGCAGCAGTCCGGGATCAAGGCGAGGGACTTGGTCTTCGATGGCGCGGGTGGCAACGCCCCCAGCATTCCACCAAGGTCGCCATCGAAGATCAGGTTGCCGCCGCGGCCCAAGAAGGCCCTGAATTCATCCGCCAGGCCGGAGATCTCTTCAGTGCCGAAAGCCGCGCCCGACACGTACACCGTGTCCGCTCCTGCCAGCGCTAGCTTCAACTGCGGCAGCTCATGTCCTTGCGCGACCGGGGTTTCCTGCTTCGACAATCCCTCGATTTCCGCCAGCAACGGGTCAGTCGCCAGCGCGAACGCGCAAACGCGGCTTTCCTTCGTGAGCCGTTCCAGGAAATTCCTGTGGGGCTCAAAGTTCGTCACCTCGCAATGGACGATGACTCTCCCGGGGGACCGCAACTGGACCGGCCATAGGTCGAATCTCTCGTCGAAGATCGGCCGCAGGGAATCGCGGCCGTCCTGACCGGTGCTGCTCCAAGCTTCAGCAGGCGGCCAAGCGAGGCAGAACGTCACGCACAGGATCCAACGAAGAACGTGGGTCGGTTTCAAAGAAGCTCCATGTTGTGGGCGAACGGGATCTAAGGGAAGGGCCCCAGGCTCGGGCAGGACAGTATGGAATCTCGGCACTCAGCGCTCTGATCCAGACCCCGCTTCGAAAAGCCGTTCTGCCCACAGGCTACTTGGCGGAGGACGGAGATCTGGGTGGGGGGCAGGTGATCATCCACCTAACGACCTCTTGCGACGTGTGAATCGGACAGGGCGACCAGGGAAAGCGGTCCAAGCTGCGAGGTGTTGGGCTCGGCGAGCGGAGCCGCGGACGTACCGTGCCAGGCTCGTCTTTTCGCTTTTGGCCTGCGTTGTACGATCGGATTGGCAGCCCAGGATGAATGCGAATCGATTGTTAGGATCAAAAGCGAAAGAATGATCCTGGCTCGGTACTCCTCGGTACTCCGGTACTTCCGTGGAATCAGCCGTTCAGACTTTTGAGCGCGTGCTTGGCCCCGTCGCGCAGGCTCTGGTGTTCCTTCTTGTCCTTGGCGATCTTGCGGGCGCTGGCGGCCGTGGGACCCAGTCGCTTCAGGGTGAAGATCGACTGGCCACGTACGTGCGGGTGGTAATGGCGCAGGGTCGTGATTAAGGCCGGCACAAGCTTTCGGAGCTCGCTCTCGTGGGAGTACCGGAGTACCGGAGTACCGAGCCTGGATCGATTTTTCGCTTCTGATAATGGCCGTCGAGCTGCGATTGCATGCGTCGCGAATCCAGTGATGCCAGGCTGCCCGAAAGCGAAGACTGATCCTGGCGCGGTGCTTCTCATCGGGCCGCGAAGATCACTCCATTCTCGATCTTGAGTGCGAGCCTCCGGCACCACTCTCTTGATAGGGCCTCGGCGTCGCCTTGGGTCGGTTCCAGTCGCGAGGGGCGGAAGTCGGCGTAGTGGAATTCTAGGCCCTTCGAGGAGGCGGAAACGCCGAGGAGCGCAATCGTCTTCTCCTTGTTCAAGAATCGGTGAGAGCTCCTGCCATAGAACCAGGCGCCGCTATTGCGGTGGACCCCGCGCCGCGTGGGACCGGGGATCGCTTGGCCGTCCTTGACCGTGGCTAGGGACCAATCGACTCTGGCGATGAGCAAAGGACCGTCGGCAGGGGCGGGCTCGCCCGGGACTGGCTCAACCAAGACTGGTTCAGCTGGGTCCGGCCCGTGGGCACTCGGAACCACGCGCCCCGCCCCTTTGGCGTAGCTGTACTCGTAGGTCGTATCGCCGTCCGTGGCGATGGCCGTCTCTCCGTCATCAGACACCAGCGACAGCCGATAAGCACCGCTCCACCAGCGGGGGCCCACGCGCTCGCCGGTGAGGGCGTTGAAGCCATCGATGCAGCCCTGCTCGAGCATCACCATGAAGGCGTCATGCCCGGGAATCAGCGCAATCTTCTCGAGGCCACTGAGTCGGGGGCTCTTGGCAAGAACGCTCCCGTCGCTGATTCGCAGGAGCACGACCTCTTCCTCGCTGGCGATGAGCAATCGATCGTCCCCAAGGATGAATTGCATGGGCTCAAAGCCCTTCCACGGCAACTCGAGCTTCTCACCTGTGGTCACGTCGTAAACCGTGAACATGCGCGTGCTGTAGTTGTAGAGCGTGAATGCCGGCGTGGTGGTGTCCGTCAGTAGCGACCTCAGATCTGAAACGTCCCAGACGCCGTTCCACAACGTCGTCGTGATCGGTTCACCAAACTCGGGATTCCAAGTGGCCTCAAAGGTCTCGCCCTCATCCCAGTTGGTGAGGGCAAGCGTTCCTGAATGATGGAATGGTCGGAGCACGATCCCTTCGGTGCGTTCCTCCTCCACTTCGTCCCCGAAAGCGCCATCCCAGACCCTCCATGCCATCGCCCCATCGGCGACCCTCCAGGACCCTTCAAAGTAGACATGAAGGCGTCCTTCGTCGTCCAGAACGTGCGGCCTTCCGTCAACGCCATTGAGGCGCATCGTCGGAACCCCCGTTGCTGCGTCAAAAACATCCGTTCGACCATAGTCGTTGACCAAGAACTGGCTTCCACTGGGGTTCGCCTCGACGCCCCTGTAGTGACTGATCTCCGTCACCAGCCGAGGCGTCCTATCGAAGTCCGAGAGCGATACCTCCCAGACCCCATAATCCTCGCCGCTGAAGAAGGCGCGATCTCCTGACTCCGTGATCGAAAAGCCAGAGTAGCGACCGTCTGGCAGCGGCAGTTCGCGCGGAGGCCCCGACGACGAATACACGAACGTGCGTGCGAGCAGCCTGGCGACGGCGCAGCGCGGCGAAGGCGCCCGGTGCTCCGCAAGGCTCATATAGCCCTCGGGGATATCGGTGGCCTCCGCGATCTCCTCGCCCACCTCCCAAACGCGAACGAACTGGTCCGGCACTCGCGCCGCGAAGCGTTGCGAATCGACAAAGCTGAGCTCGATTTCGCTCTCCAGATATCTAGCTCTGAGCCGCCCGTGACCAAATTCTCTCGCGAGCTTCTTGCCGCTGCGCGTATCCCAGACGCGCACGCGCCCCCAGTCTCCGAGGGCCGCGACCACGCGCCCATCGTCGGAGCCCACGCCCCGAAAGTACTCCGCTGCCAGGCCCCCGCGAATCACCGCATCGTCCGGGACGAGAGGCCGTCCCAATGGCTCTCCGGTCTCTATCGAGAACTGATAGGCATCTTCATAGCCAACCACTGTGAGGATTCCCTCTCCGGCGTGAAAGGCGAGATCCTCGGGGCTCTCCCCTGGCCATAGCCCCTGCACCTTCCAGGTGGCCGTGGCGCAGTCCCAGATTCCGATGCCATCATAGGAATCAGCCACCTGCCGTCCGCCGTTGATCCACTCGCGCCGGGTGGGGCTCCAGTCGACGCTATTCTCTACCGCTGGATGCACTCGGGTGGACGTGCTCGCCGCGACGTCGAAAACGATGAAGTCGCCGAAGGTGCAGAGGAGCGATCCGCCGTCGGGTGAGAACTCCAGGGCATACATCTCACCGTGGACTGAATCCTCGACCGCTACGCGGGACTCTTCGCCGTTCTCCAAGTTCACGAAGTCCACGCCATACGACTTCCCTTCCGCCCAAGAGAGGGCCAGCGTTTGCCCGTCGGGGCTGATGGCGTGGGCGCGATAACGAAACGGTCTACGGAAGAGGCTCCGCCCGGTCTCCAGCTCGAAAACCTGCAGTACCGTGGGGTCGGAGTTCACCACCACCGCCCGCGGCGCCTCCTCAGCGAGTTGGACCCACGGGGAGGCTCCCACCGGTACCGGGTCGTAGAGCCTTCGTCCTGTGTACGCATCGTGAACCCGCAGCTCGTGATCGACGACCGCAATCCGGCCACCGGTCGCGTGCGAGTCGTTGAAGTGACCCCGAACGGTGGACACGAGCCCTTCGTACCACCGGAGCTGTCGGGTGAGCTCGCGGCGCTGTTGAGCCCCTTCCTCTATGGAGTCCGCAGCACGAATGGCTTCGATTCGTGCGATGACTGCCTGGTCGTAAGAGCCCTCGTATTCGAGCTGAAGGGCCTGGGCATCCCAGTCGGTGTCCGCTTGGGCGAGAAGGACCGTGGCGAGACTCAGCAAGATCATGGGCGCAGTGTCCCACAAAGGGCCCAGGCCGTCGATACGGTCGGGCCTGCCAAGGCGCCCACCCTCCGACGACCGAACCTGCCCAGGTGCGTGCGGGGGTATGAGCCCCGAAGTGTGAATCTCGGTCGAGGGGGCCGCGAGCGCTAGACTTTCACTTGGGCCCATCCGCCGTGCAGGAAGCGTGCCGTGAACAACGCGCCACGCACTGCAAACTCTCCGCAGAGTGCATACCAGATGCCCACGAGGCCGAGCTCCATCTCCACACCCACGACATAGGCCGCCGGAAGGCGAATGCAGTAGCTACTGAAGGTCGTGATGATGAAACACCAGCGTGTGTCGCCAACCCCACGGAGTCCCTGGCGAACCACCATCGTGATGGCGAGGAAGACCTGGGTGAGCCCGGCGATAAAGAGCACCTTCGGAACGAGCTCCAGGTGGATCGGTTCGCGCGATATCACGCTCGTGAGCCAGTGCCCCGCAGTCATGAAAACGACCCCGAAGCACACCATCATCGCGGCGGCGAGACCGACGCAGGTCACGATAGCGCGCCGGGCCATCGCCGCGTCGCCGGCGCCAAGGTACTGACCTGCCAAGGTGGCCGCGGCGGTCCCTATCGCGAATCCAGGCAGGAAGCTAAACGACTCCCACTGGATAGCGATGATGTGGGCTCCCTGGAGCCCCGAGCCCCCCGTGCCGCTTGCCTGGGCTATTGTCCCGATGAAGGCAAGGACGAACAGATTCACGGCCCACATGGATATCCCCTCGGCAAAGCTCGGCACGCCGACCCGCAGGAAGCGACCGAGCATGGCCCGCTGGGGGCGCAGGTGGACTCGCCGCAGCGCCATGTCCTTGATGCCGCCAACCAGCACTCCCCAGGTGATCAAGGCCCCGGCGCCGTAGCCGATGGAGGTGCCGGCTGCGACACCCGCTACCCCAAGGTCAAATCCGAACGGATTCATGAGCACGGTGCTCATGCCGAGGAAGCCCAGGTCGATGTCAGCGCCGGACAGTACCCACGAGAATGAGATGTTGACGAGGTTGACAGCGACCGCGATGGCGGCGGGTCGTCGCGTGTCGCCGGCACCCTGGAGGCACATGGCGCCGACTAGCATCACGCTCGCGCCGGGCATCGAGAGCGCGAGGACGTGCAGATATTGCACAAACTGAGAGGAGGCGCCCGCACTCAGCTGGGTCGCCGCTGCGAGCGATGACGCTGACAGCCAGAGCACAAGCCCGACGAGCGCCCCCCAGGCTACGCTCACTCCCATGGCCTGACCCAGAGCCCGCTGGGCGAGTTCGCGGTCCCCCGCTCCCATTGCCCGGGCGATGATCGCCATGCCACCGATCCCGAGCCCGCTCATCGCGATGCCGATGAACCAACCCACATAGGAGCCGATGCCGATGGCGTCGAGCGCATCGACGCGGACTCCGGCCTCGAGGTGACCAGCAAACATCTTGTCCGTCATCCCCACGAATGCCTGCAGGACCTGCTGGACAAGAACCGGAAGCGCCAACAGCCAGATCGCCGACGGCAGGCTGCGACCCGCAAGCACACCGGAGCGAATACCGCCGTGAATCACTTCCGCTTCCGAGATTTGGGCCCCCTCCTTCACCGCATCAGCGTGGTCATCGGCGAGGAGTTTTCTGGTCACTGGGCAGGGGCGGCGGCGGGGAGTGGTCGGGTCTTTGGAAGCCGCGGACCATAAACGATGCTGACCTCCACAGGGTTGGTGCTTACATGGATGCCACGCGCTTCATTACGTGAGGGCCCGACCAGAAGGCCCGGGGCACTGGGCGAGCAAGCTAGCTGGCGCACACCGAACCCTGCGAGTTCTGTTCACCGCACAGGAGGTGCGTCGAACCTGGTTACGAGTGCATACAAGCGTTAGAAGTCTTGGGCGGCACTCGGACTACATGCTGCGCGGGTACTGGCCGCCAACTGTGTAGAGGGCCGCGGACACGTCACCGATGGAAGCGGACTTCTCAACTTCGGAGACGGAGTCGAAGGAGTTGCCGGCGTTGAGAGCGATGGATTGGAGGCCAGGATTCCGTCTACGCGCAGTGTCCTGTGGCAAGCACTCGCAGTGTCGCGACTTGCGCACACAGCCTGAGCCAGGGCCAGTTCCACCCAGCGAGCAGGGCGTTGAGTAGCGGTCACTGCGAAGACTGCGCGATCATCTCCAGCAACTTCCAGGGGGCCCGTCCCTTGATCGCCGATCGTCGTGGTGAAGGGTCCTGGCGATGTCGCACGGAATACGGTGAGTGCAGCACCGTGAATGGTCCTGGCCGACGATCTCCTTGGGCTGGAGCTCGGGGGCGCGGGCGAACTCGCGTGGCGCCGACGGGCCACGGTCGAGGGTGGCGCCATCCAGAAAGAGGACGAGGAAGCATGCAGCGCCTGGGGGGGGAGGAATGAGCGGTCCAGGCCTGTCTCTTATACACATCTGACGCTGCCGACGATATGCAGTGTGTAG
>OJFX01000777.1_pt1 | contig 11748 bp, 9 predicted proteins | sample 1594171 | NCBI WGS metagenome assembly OJFX01 (sample SAMN05416840, study PRJEB24817) | seawater metagenome | isolation source: Sea water | place: Canada:Atlantic | collected 2013-07
CTACACACTGCATATCGTCGGCAGCGTCAGATGTGTATAAGAGACAGCTAAAAAACCTTTCGCATTTTTTATAATCGAATTTATCTTCAATCTGTTTCTTACAATTCCTTTATTTTGCATCAAACGCTCTACATCTTGTTCGGTCATTTGACTAATACGAAGTGGGTCAAACTGATGGAATGCTTGATAATAGTTATCTTGTTTTTTAAGGATCGTAATCCAGCTTAGGCCTGCTTGCTGACCGTCTAAACACAGTTTTGCGAAAAGCTCGTACTTATTTTGCACAGGACGACCCCAAACATTATCGTGATAATCTTGATATATCGGATCCTGAGAAACCCAGGCACAACGAGTATGGTGCATTTTTCGTCCTTTAAACGCTCAATAGCGTATTAATATGGTTATTTAACCTACATTCATTGCTGCACAGCAGGTATACTGTCCGGCGTTTTTTCGAATTATTTTGTGGCAGCAATTAATGAATAAGTTTGATAGTAAAACCTTTCAAGGATTGATTTTATCACTCCAAGACTACTGGGCAAGACAAGGGTGCGTAATCATTCAACCCCTCGATATGGAGGTTGGTGCAGGTACGTTCCACCCAATGACTTTTTTACGCTCGATTGGTCCTGAGCCTATAAGCAGCGCTTATGTTCAACCGTGTCGTCGACCGACTGATGGTCGTTACGGTGAGAACCCAAATAGATTACAGCATTACTACCAGTTTCAAGTCATGCTAAAACCCTCACCGAGCAATATTCAGGAACTTTACTTAGGTTCGCTCAAAGAGCTTGGTTTTGATCCGCTGGTACATGATATACGCTTTGTAGAAGACAACTGGGAATCCCCTACACTTGGTGCTTGGGGGCTTGGTTGGGAGGTTTGGTTAAACGGCATGGAAGTCACTCAATTTACCTATTTCCAACAAGTAGGTGGTATTGAATGTTCGCCGGTGACAGGTGAAATAACTTACGGTTTAGAGCGCCTTGCTATGTATATTCAAGGGGTCGATAGCATTTACGATCTTGTTTGGACCGACGGCCCTATGGGCAAAGTGACTTATGGCGACGTTTTTCACCAAAACGAAGTTGAACAATCAACGTACAATTTTGAATACGCGGATGTAGACGCGTTGTTCGGTATGTTCGACCACTGTGAAAAAGAAAGCCAAAAAATGATTGAAGCCGGGCTACCGCTACCGGCTTATGAACAAGTCATGAAAGCATCACACGCATTCAACTTATTAGATGCTCGCCACGCCATCTCAGTAACAGAACGTCAACGTTACATTCTACGCGTGCGTACACTTTCAAAAGCCTGCGCAGAGGCTTATTACCAAGCACGAGAGAAGCTTGGATTCCCTATGTGTAAGAAGGAGGCTTAATTCATGCGTTACGAAAACCTACTCATTGAAATCGGTACCGAAGAATTACCACCGAAAGCCTTGTGCAAACTCGCTCAAGCGTTTGCTGATAATATGCAAAATGCCTTAGACGCAGCAGAACTAAAATATGCTTCGGTCGAATGGTTCGCCTCCCCTCGCCGTCTTGCAGTGAATGTCATTGATTTAGCTGAGCAACAAGAAGATAAACTCATAGAGAAGAAAGGTCCTGCAGTGTCCGTCGCATTCGACGAAGCAGGTCAAGCGACGAAAGCGGCCCAAGGTTGGGCGCGCTCGAACGGTATTACCGTTGAGCAAGCGGAGCGCTTAACTACAGACAAAGGCGAATGGCTTTTGTTTAAGGGTGAATCCAAAGGTGAAACCATATCTAGCTTATTACCACCGATGATTGATGGTGCGCTTAAAAAGCTACCTATCCCAAAAGCAATGCGCTGGGGAAGTAGCTCGATTCAATTTATACGCCCAGTACATACCGTCACAATCCTATTCGGAGCGGATGTTATCAAGGGTAACATTCTAGGTATTGATTCAGACCGTGTTGTACAGGGGCATCGTTTTCATGGTGAAAAGCAATTTAGTTTAGCTCATGCCAATGATTACCTTGCACAATTAGAAGCGCACTATGTACTCGCTGATTTTGCTGCCCGTAAAGCCAAGATACAACAACAAGTCAAAGCAACAGCACAAAAAGAGAATGCTGTAGCAGATATGAATGACGAGCTTTTAGATGAAGTAACAGCACTAGTTGAATGGCCTGTGGTACTCACTGCTAGTTTCGACGAATCTTTCCTAGAGGTGCCAAAAGAAGCCCTCATTTACACGATGAAAGATGATCAAAAATACTTTCCGCTGCTTGACCAAAATGGTCAGCTCAAGTCACGTTTCGTTTTTGTCACGAATATCGAAAGCAAAGATCCTAAGCAAATCATCAGTGGTAATGAAAAAGTTATTCGCCCTCGCTTAGCAGATGCAGAGTTTTTCTTTAATACCGACAAGAAAACCACACTTGAGTCACGCCTTGAGAGCTTAAAAACAGTCTTGTTTCAGAAGCAGCTTGGTACGCTCTACGAAAAGTCTCAGCGTATAGCTGAGCTAGCCGGCACAATTGCATCCATGCTTGATAGTGATGCAGCTCTGGCGTCTCGAGCGGGCTTATTGTCAAAAACAGATCTAATGACAAATATGGTCATGGAGTTTCCTGACGTTCAAGGCGTCATGGGGATGCATTATGCTAAAAATGATGGCGAAAGTGATGCCGTAGCATTGGCGCTTAATGAACAATATATGCCCCGCTTTGCCGGAGACCAACTGCCGACTTCCCATATCAGTAGTGCAGTCGCTTTAGCAGATAAAATTGACACGCTAGTAGGTATCTTTGGTATTGGCCAAGTACCTAAAGGCGATAAAGACCCTTTCGCTCTTCGACGTGCTGCCATTGGTGTGTTGCGAATTAGCGTAGAAATGAAGTTACCGCTAGATCTGACAGAGTTAGTACAAGCATCAATTGATTCTTTCGCTGATAAACTTACACATGTGGACGACCTGACGTCTCAAGTGGTAGATTTTATTCTCGGCCGTTTTAGAGCCTGGTATCAAGATCAAAACATCGATATCGATGTTATCCAGGCCGTCGCCGCAAGACGACCAACTAAACCTGCTGATTTCGCTGCGCGAATTGAAGCGGTGTCAGGGTTCAAACGCCTTAGTTCAGGCCTTGCCTTGGCTTCTGCCAATAAGCGCGTTGCAAACATACTTGCTAAAAATAAAATCACCGGTAGTACAAATATTGATCCGAGCTTGTTTGAAAGTGAACATGAGACTGCCCTAGCAGACGCATTGAACTCGATAGAGGCCACCGTAAACGCGTTTGTTAATGATGCAAACTACCAAGGTGTATTTGACCAACTGGCAACCTTACACGTGAAAGTAGATGATTTCTTCGACAATGTGATGGTAATGGCTGAAGATGAAAAGGTAAGAAACAATCGTCTTGCCTTGTTGTCGAAGTTAAGAACTTTATTTCTACTTGTCGCTGATATCTCTATATTGAATCAGCAGCAGTAAAGACGGCAAATTAATTTATGGCTTCAGGTACTCACATATGAACAAACTTACACAACTCTATAGCGTTATCGCAATAAGCTTACTTAGTGGGTGTGCGAGCTATACAGTAGAGCCGTACAAAGATGTTCAGCAACTTCCTGAACTTTATTTACGAGGGGTGTTTACGTGGTGGGAAGCCGACCCACAATATTTGCTTAGAAATCAAGGTGGTAGCGTTTATGCTACCACTATTGAACTGATTGCAGACGGCCAACCTTACGATTTTAAGTTTGCAGATAAAGATTGGACGCCTGGTTCAAGCTGTGGTTATAGAAGCAAATTTAGGGACCAAGATATAACCTTAAATGAGCCTGTCTACGCTGATTGCAATACCACAGATGAAAACTTTAAATTTATCCCAAAAGAAACAGGTCGCTATACATTTTCGATTAACTTTTCGAATATTGATAAACCAATCGTTAAAGTATCTAAATTGTGAACTAATTTGTATATAACTTAATCTATCTTTTGTGCTATATATCAATATGTTAGATTAATTCGAATAGACGGTGATTTTGTATTTTGATAAGTTTCAGCGGTAAAATTTATATCAAAGTAGCGCGAGCCATCGCAATTGGCGCGATAGGCACATCGCTAATTACCTCTGTCATTCTCTACTTTAACGCCATCAGTAGCGAACAAAGTAAAGCTGAAGCACTAATCGAGCAAATTGGTGCAACAATACGTAGCACTGCGTCCATTGCTTTATACGTTCAAGATCAGGAGCTGGGACAAGAAATTGTTCAAGGCCTCGTGATCAACGATTTGATTGCTGGAGCGTCATTATCAGACTCTCTTAGTCTAAATGTTAGTTATGGTGATCTTAGTGATAATAAGGGTGTAATTCGTACACAGGTACGCCACCCTTTTATTCCCGAACAATCCATAGGTCATTTACTGATCCATCCAAATCGGAACTATATTCAACGTATTGCGCAACAAAATGCGATTAACGATGCTTTGTTGCTTTTACTTTATTCCGCCATAGCCGCGCTTTTCGTATCCGTATTAATCCATAAATTATTAACTCAACCAATTCAAAACCTCACTCAGAGTTTCCTTAAAATAGATCCGCGCAATACTGAAACCATGCGTACATTGATCCACAAAGATAACGATGAAATTGGTCAACTCGTTCAAGGTATCAACGACCTAATGGGTGAATTGAAAATAACCTTAGAAAATGAAACGGGTTTACGTAAAAAAACACAAGCGTTAGAGAGCAAGTTCCGACTTATTTTTGAGCAAGCGAGCGCAGGTATCTGTTTGATTAATAGCGATAATATGATTTCTGTTGCTAATCCTGCCTTCAATGTCATTATGCCAAACTGGGCTGAAGGCGTACCCTTTACGCATTTATTTGAAAATGTCGATCAGCTTGCTAGTTTACTCATCAGGATCAGAAACGAAGAGTCGGTCAACCATCTATCTATTGATTTAAAGTGTCTGTCACAATCAGGGCAAGCAAATAAATGGGTACACTGCTTATTCTCACGGGTAACTAGTCAGCGAGCGACTATTCGTCAGACATCTTCTAACGGTCATAGTCCTCTTATCGAAGTTATTATGTATGATATTACTGTTCGGGCAGAAAAAGAGCGTAGAGCTCGGTTTGAAGCTGATCATGACGCATTAACACACCTAAAGAATAGACGTGCCGGAGAATCTGTCATCGAATCCTTGATTCAAAAGGTCAATGTGATGGATATGGCCCTAGTCTTATTTATGATTGATTTAGACAAGTTCAAACCAGTGAACGATACCTACGGTCATGATGCTGGTGATAGGGTGCTTATTGAAGTGGCGTCTCGATTAAAGACAGTTTTTGATGGAAAGGACGAGCTTTGCAGCCGTTGGGGGGGCGACGAGTTTGTGGCAGCTTACGTAGTTAACACAATCAACATCGCAGAGATTGAAGCCTTAGCCCAATCAACATTGGATAGCTTAAGGCACCCAATAGAGATATCGAGCGATATTAGCTGCAAAATTGGCGGTAGTATAGGTGTCGTTATAGCGCCTCAGCATGCTAACACCACTAAAGCCCTATTAGCATGTGCTGATAAAACGATGTACAAAGTTAAAGAAAATGGTCGCGACCATTTCGAAATCTACAACCCTGACTGGCAATAACAATCTACATTTCAGTATATTCGTATAGATAGCTGATTACGACAATGCAGAGTTAACCGCTGCTAGCGCGTGCAACTCGGTAGTATCAAATAACGGTACGTCGGTATCTATTTGCTTAACGAGTAAAGATATTTCGGTGCAACCTAGGATGACGCCTTGGCACCCATCAGCTGCTAAAGCGCTAATGATGTTTAAATATTTCTTTCTCGATTCATCTTTGATTTTACCCTTACATAATTCCTGATAAATAATATTGTGCACGACAGCCCTATCGTCAGCGTTCGGAGTAATAACTTCAATGCCAAATTTATTAGTTAAACGTGAGGTGTAAAAACTCTGCTCCATGGTAAACGCTGTACCTAACAAGCCTACGCGCGATATATTTTCTTGCTGTAGAACTTCTGCTGTCGTATCAGCAATGTGCAAAACAGGAACTGATATAGACGCCGTTATTTCGGGAGCAACTTTATGCATAGTATTGGTACAGATTAATAAAAAGTCAGCACCGGCTTTTTCAAGATTAATCGCCTCTTCGCTGAGTATTTTCCCTGCCTCTTTCCAATCGCCTTTTTGCTGCAAAAACGCAATATTTTCAAAATCTACGCTACGTAGGATCAGACTTGCGCTGTGTAATCCCTTTAAGCGATGATTTACTTCTTGATTAATGAGTCGATAGTACTGAGCCGTCGACTCCCAGCTCATGCCACCTAGCATACCAATTGTCTTCATTTTCACCTCACCTCACTATAATTGGGTTTCTACCAATCCCTTTGAATAAAAACAGCGTAATATATTGCAAGGAAGACAGCGAATAAGATACATATTATGGACATTCATAATCCGTTTTCGCTATGTATATGTTGTAGTAAGTGAGAACTTTTATCCGCAAATCCCCTAACATTATTTCTATCAGGCAGATTTTCTTAGCTACAACAAAAAAGCCACACCTAAGGTGTAGCTTTTCATTTCACGAATGTTGAACGCTTAAAGAAAGGTACTAAACGTCTAGGTTAGCAACTCTTAATGCATTATCTTCAATAAATGCACGCCTAGGCTCTACGTGATCTCCCATAAGCGTTGTAAACAATTGGTCTGCTGCAATCGCGTCTTCTACTTTAACCTGTAGCATACGACGTGAGCCAGGGTCCATTGTTGTTTCCCATAGTTGCTCTGGGTTCATTTCACCCAATCCTTTGTAGCGTTGAATGTATTGACCTTTCTTAGATTCAGCCATCAACCAATCTAAACCTTCAGCAAACGAGAATATCGGCTTAACCTTATCGTTACGTTTAACGTAACCACCCTCTTCAATCAGACCGTTAATAGCTTCGTTTAATTCACGCAAGCGGGTGTATTCGATTGATTCAATAAACTCCTGATCGATTTTGTATTCAGTATCGATACCATGTAAACGGATAATAAGCGCGATGTAGTAATTATTGCGTTCGCTATTAACTCTAACTTCGTATCTGTAAGTAGCACCATCAACTTCATTTCTTGTAAGACTATCAGTGAAGCTTTTAGCAACGACATTTAAGCTGGCTTCGTCCTGTAGGTCTTGTAATGAAATAACTTTACTGTAAACAAGGCTGGTTAAAATGACTTCAGGCATAACACGACTGACACGCTTAATCATTTTCATGGCGTTTTGGTATTGATTAACCAACTTCTCTAGCGACGGTCCACTAAGCCCAGGGGCTTCTTCATTCACATGAATTGACGCATTATCTAACGCGATGGCTGTTAAATATTTAGTTAAAGAGTCGTCGTCTTTCAGATATTGCTCTTGTTTGCCTTTCTTGGTTTTATACAAGGGAGGCTGAGCGATATAGATATAGCCGCGCTCAATAATCTCTGGCATTTGACGGTAGAAAAAGGTCAGTAAGAGCGTACGAATGTGCGAACCGTCGACGTCCGCATCGGTCATGATAATAATACGGTGATAGCGCAGTTTTTCAGGGTCGTATTCATCACGTCCGATACCACAGCCTAAAGCGGTGATCAGTGTTGCGACTTCTTGCGAAGACAACATTTTATCGAATCGCGCTTTTTCAACGTTAAGAATCTTACCTTTAAGCGGTAAAATTGCTTGGTTTTTTCTATTTCTGCCCTGCTTGGCTGAACCGCCAGCAGAGTCCCCTTCCACTATATAAAGTTCAGAAAGAGACGGATCTTTCTCTTGGCAATCGGCTAGTTTTCCTGGCAGACCGGCAAGATCTAATGCGCCTTTTCTGCGGGTCATGTCACGCGCTTTACGCGCAGCCTCGCGAGCACGTGCTGCATCAATTATTTTATTAATAATGATTTTACTGGCTGACGGATTTTCTAATAGAAACTCATTCAGTTTTTCGCCCATTACGGTTTCAACCGCAGGACGTACTTCTGAAGAGACTAATTTATCTTTGGTTTGAGAAGAGAATTTAGGATCAGGCACTTTTACAGATACAACAGCTGTTAAACCTTCACGCGCGTCGTCACCGCTGGCGCTGGTTTTATTCTTTTTATTGTGGCCTTCTTTCTCCATAAACGCATTAAGAGTACGCGTTAAAGCACCACGGAAACCTGCTAAATGACTCCCCCCGTCACGCTGAGGAATATTATTCGTAAAACAGAATACATTCTCTTGGAATGAATCATTCCACTGCAACGCCACTTCAACTGAAATTCCGTCATCACGTTCGCTATTAAAATGAAAAACTTGTTGATGAACAGGTGTTTTATTTTGGTTCAAATACTCTACGAATGCTTGAATACCACCTTCATACATAAAGTGATCACGTTTACCATCACGCTCGTCTTCAAGAATAATACTTACGCCTGAATTCAAAAATGAAAGTTCACGAAGACGCTTTGCTAGAATATCGTAGTGAAATTCAATCCCAGTGAAGGTTTCTTCGCTTGGCCAAAAGCGGATGCTAGTACCTGAGGTATCAGACTCTCCTATTACTTCTAGTGGCTTTTGCGGAACACCATGTTGATACTCTTGTTCATGCACCTTACCAGCTCTGCGTATCAATATTTGTAATCTACGAGACAAGGCATTTACAACCGAAACACCTACACCGTGTAAACCACCTGATACCTTATATGAATTGTCATCAAATTTACCGCCAGCATGAAGAACGGTCATGATGACTTCTGCTGCAGATACACCTTCTTCTTCATGAATCTCGGTAGGAATTCCACGGCCATCATCTTTAACAGACACTGAGCCGTCCGTATGGATTTTGACATTAATGTTAGTACAGTGACCGGCAAGAGCTTCATCAATTGAGTTATCTACAACTTCAAATACCATATGATGTAAGCCTGTACCATCGTCAGTATCTCCGATGTACATTCCAGGACGTTTACGTACAGCGTCTAATCCTTTTAATACTTTAATACTCGACGAATCGTACTTATTCTCTTCTGCCATTCGATTAACTCTCCTCTCTCACCTGGCCATGTTCCACGTGAAACATTTTTTTATTTTGGTATTTATCTATAAATTCTAGCTGATGCGCTTCTATAGCAGTCACGAAAAGCTGTGTGTTTGATTCAAGAAGCTTGTCTATAAACACTTCTCTTTTTGCTGCGTCTAATTCCGCACCAACATCATCTAATAAGAAAATACAGGTCTTTTGGGTGTAGGACATCAAACACTGTGTAGTAGCCAACTGTAAGGCCGCTACGAGCATTCTTAGCTGTCCGCGTGACAAAACCTCATGTGCGGGTTTGCCATCTATCTTGAATCTAACGTCAGCCTTATGAGGACCAACGCTAATGTAACCATTTCTATAATCTCGGTCTGAGGCTTTCGCTAGCGCTTCAATTAAATCAAGGCCTTTTTCCCATCCCCTATAATACGAGATTTCAACGCAAAACTCAGGTAAAAAATGCTCCAAATTAGAAGTAATTAGCGGGATAAGCCGTTCCATCATAGTATTTCTGAACTGAGTGAGCGTTTCGCCATACTTTGCTAGATGTTCAGTCCAATATATTCTCTGAGGATCCGCGTAACCAACTTGGTGTTTACGACACAAAGCATTGTTGTGTTTGAGTAACTTTGTATAACTATTGGAGCAAATAAGAAAAGGATGTTCCACGTGGAACAAACACCAATCGATATACTTGCGTCTTAACTTAGGAGACCCTAACAAGATATCTGAACTTTGTGGTGTAAATATTTGAACGGGCAACTGGCTAACTAATTCGGAGATCTTATTTCCCCTCACCCCATTTATACTCACACTAACCACGTCATTAATATTTCTGGAAATACCTAAGCGCTTAACTGATTCTTGATCAGTACACTGACAAAAAACGGTAAACGATTCTTGATCACTTTGAATAACGTGTTTGTGTTTGGTTGTGCGAAAAGAGCGCCCAAAACCTAGGTAGTGGATAGCCTCTAAAATTGAGGACTTACCACTACCATTAATCCCAAGTATAAAATTGACACCATGGCTGGGGTTAAGACTAACCTGTTGCAGATTTCGCAGATTGCGGATCTGGACTGAGTCCAGCTTCATAATAAACTCAACAAAAAACGAACTATAGTCTCATCGGCATAATGACGTACAACGCAGAATCATCAGAACCATCTTCGATTAATGCACTGCTATTTGAATCAGCAAGAGTGAACTTAACTTCTTCAGCGTTTAATGCGTTAAGAACATCTATAAGATAAGCAACATTGAAACCGATCTCTAAATCATCGCCTTGATAATCTACATCAACGATTTCGACAGCTTCTTCTTGCTCTGGGTTATTAGCCGTAATTTTGACTTCGCCCGAAGATAAATTAAGGCGCACACCTTTGAATTTTTCATTAGATAAGATAGACGCACGAGAAAACGCATTCTTTAAACCAAGTTTGCTAGCGATAATGTTCTTATCACCATCTTTGGGTAATACTCGACGATAATCAGGAAAACGCCCATCAACTAACTTACTGGTAAAAATAAAGTCGTTTGAAAAAATACGGATGTGATTTGAACCAACCTGCACCTTTAAAGACTTATCGCTGTCTTCGATTAGCCGTGTAATCTCCATAACCCCTTTACGAGGGATAATAACCTGGCGGTTAGGTAAAGTTGCATCTGTATAGTTTAAGCGGCATAGCGCTAATCTGTGGCCGTCTGTGGCAACCGTCCGGATAACATTATCTTCGGTTTCTAACGACATACCATTTAAATAATAACGGACGTCTTGCTGCGCCATAGAAAAATGCACGCTGTCGATCAGGCGTTTCAAATTAGACTGGGAAATTTCAAACTCTAACTCACCCTGCCAATCTTCCAGATTTGGATAGTCAGTAGCTGACAATGTCGACAAGCTATATTTGCTTCGACCACAGCGTATAATGGCTTTGCTACCGTCAATGTGAAAACTAATTTCGCTACCTTCAGCTAAGCCACGAATAATGTCTAAAAGCTTCTTAGCAGGAACGGTAATTTCGCCCTCTTCTAATTCACCGGTTAGGGTTACGTTTGAAATTAACTCCACTTCCAAATCAGTCCCCGTCAACCACAATGCATTATCACTTACTTTGATTAATACATTGGAAAGGATCGGCAATGTGTGTCTACGTTCTACCGCCCCAGAAACTAACTGTAAAGGCTGTAAAAAATTTTCCCTGCTTATGCTGAATTTCATCTTAATTCTCGTAACTTTTTATGAAGATAAGGTGCGAATTAAATTTTGATAGTCTTCTTTTATATCATGACTCTCTTCTCTAAGCTGCACTATTTTCCTGCATGCGTGCAACACAGTCGTGTGATCTCTACCACCGAACGCATCACCAATTTCCGGCAAACTATGATTGGTCAATTCTTTAGATAATGCCATAGCCATTTGCCTCGGCCTAGCTACGCTACGACTTCTACGTTTAGATAAAATGTCAGCCATTTTAATCTTATAGTACTCGGCCACTGTCTTTTGAATATTATCAATTGTCACCAACTTTTCTTGCAACGCTAACAAATCTCTTAGCGCCTCACGAACGAAATCAATTGTAATCGGACGACCAGTGAAATTTGCATTTGCAATAACACGGTTGAGAGCTCCTTCAAGCTCTCGTACATTTGAGCGCCTGTCTCTTATACACATCTCCGAGCCCACGAGACTAG